>Ga0256829_1000038_pt1 | contig 178616 bp, 168 predicted proteins | sample 131447metaG_FD_185979 | JGI IMG/M metagenome (GOLD analysis project Ga0256829, IMG submission 185979) | Hydrothermal vent microbial communities from Lau Basin, Pacific Ocean - 131-447 | ecosystem: Environmental > Aquatic > Marine > Hydrothermal vents | place: Pacific Ocean: Lau Basin... | reverse complement strand
GGCGACAACCTGAAGTTCACGGTTGAGCTGATCGCGCCCATCGCCATGGAAGACGGCCTGCGTTTCGCCATCCGCGAAGGCGGCCGCACCGTCGGCGCCGGCGTCGTGTCGAAGATCATCGAGTAACTTCTGATCCGCTCTGACTGACTGGGGGTGTGCGGGTCACTGCACGCCCTCTTTCTATTTCGGAGCCGGACATGAAGCGTCTTTTTCAGTATTTCGAAGCACGGATTGATGCCTATCCGGCATCTCCGCCAGGCCAGCCGCCCGCGCGGTTCTGGCCCTTCTTGTGGCATTACGCGCGCCCCGTTGCGCCGTGGCTTGTCGCGATGTCGGTCGTCTCGGCCGTTTTTGCCGCCGTTGAAATCATCCTGCTCGGCTATCTTGGCACGCTGGTCAACCGCATGTCGGAACTGGGGCCGGAGCGGTTTCTGGGGGAAGAGGCCGCCCGCCTCGGTGGCATGGGTGTGCTGCTCTTGATCGTGTTGCCCCTGCTCAGCGTCACCGGCGCGCTCATCATGTATCAATCGCTCATGGGGAATTTCCCGCAGCGGATTCGCTGGCAGGGGCATCGCTGGCTCTTGGGGCAGTCAATGGGCTATTTCCAGGAGGAATTCGCAGGCCGTATCGCCACGCGGCTGATGCAGACAGCGCTTGCCGTGCGCGAAACGGTCATGAAGCTGATGGATGTGGCGGTCTATATCCTTGCCTATTTCATCGGCACGCTGGTGCTGGCGGGAACGCAGGATATCCGCCTTGCCGCACCTTTTGCGATCTGGGCGATCGCCTATGGCAGTCTGCTTGGTGTGATTGTGCCGCGTCTGGGGCGGGTGGCGCAGGCGCAGGCGCACGCGCGCGCCGACATGACGGGGCGCATCGTTGACAGCTATACCAATATCGCCACGGTCAAGCTTTTCAGCCATGCCGCACGCGAAGAGGCCTATGCCCGCGCCGGTCTGGACGGGTTCCTGCAAACCGTGCATCGGCAAATGCGATTGGTGGCGGTGCAGGATATGTCGGTCAACCTGCTGAACGCCTTGCTGACCGGGGCGGTGACGGGGCTTGGCCTGTGGCTTTGGATCCAGGGGCGGATCGACCTGGGGGCGCTTGCGGTTGCCATCCCGCTCGCTCTGCGGCTTGGAAACATGTCGCATTGGATCATGTGGGAATTCGCGGCTCTTTTCGAGAATGTCGGCACGGCGCGTGATGGTCTGGCGACGCTTGCAATGCCACGCACGGTTCAGGATAGCCCGACCGCAACGCCGCTTGTGGTGGACAAGGGGGCCGTGCGGTTCGAGGCGGTGCGCTTTGTCTATGACCGCAGCGGCACGCGCAAGGTGCCGGTGATCGACGGTTTCGACCTTACACTGGCGCCGGGGGAAAAGGTGGGGCTGGTCGGGCGCTCGGGCGCGGGCAAATCCACGCTCATCAACCTGTTGCTGCGGTTCCATGATCTGAGTGCGGGGCGTATCCTGATCGACGGTCAGGATATATCGCTGGTTACGCAGGATAGTCTGCGCGCCGCCATTGGCGTGGTGACGCAGGATACCGCACTTCTGCATCGCTCGGTGCGCGAGAATATCGCCTATGGCCGTCCCGGTGCGACCGAAGCGGAAATCCGCGCCGCCACCGATCTGGCCGAAGCGACAGAGTTCATTGCCGGGCTGGAGGATGCGCGCGGGCGCCGGGGTCTTGACGCCCATGTGGGTGAGCGCGGTGTCAAGCTCTCGGGCGGCCAGCGTCAAAGGATTGCCATTGCGCGCGCGGCGCTCAAGGACGCGCCGCTCCTGGTGCTTGACGAGGCGACATCGGCGCTCGATTCCGAAGTGGAGGCGGCCATCCAGGCACAGCTCTACCGGCTGATGCAGGGCAAGACCGTGATTGCCATCGCGCATCGCCTCTCGACCATCGCGGCGATGGATCGGTTGATCATCATGGATGAAGGCCGGATTGTCGAAGAGGGAACCCATGCGGCGCTCTTGGCGCAGGACGGGCTCTACGCGCGTCTCTGGGCGCGGCAATCGGGCGGATTCCTGACCGAATAGGGGTATCGCGGCGCGCGATTGGCCGTCGTGCAGGTCCCGGACGTGGGCGGCTGGAAAGCCGGGGGCGGGGTGTCCTAGGACGAGAGGTCGCGTAGCCAGCCCTCGGTCTCGTCGTCGAGCGGGATCATGAATTCGATCTCGACCGCGTCGAGGCGCGCATCCTGGAGGCTGGCAAGCTGGCCGACAAAAGGTGTCAGGCGCAGGACGGGCCCACCTGGGCTGGCAATCTCGATCGGCAACAGGACCGGAGCCTCGCCTTGGGCAGTGAGGCGTGCCGGGATGTGATCGAAGAGACCCTCGGCCCGGGCGGCCTGGAACGCGGCGGCGATCTCGGGGGCGTGTTCGGCGACGCGTTGCAGGCGGAAATAGAGCCCGAGGCTTGCATCTTCCCAATTGCGGATCGCGCCATGAAAGGCGGGAGAGAGCAGTAGCGCGAGCAGGCTGGGGCGCGGCGCCGCAAGGTCGATGCCGAAGCCCGTAAACAATGCTTTTGCACCCGGATTGGTGCGCAGCACGGTCCAGTCGCGGTCAAGCGCGAAGGCGGGAAAGGGCCAGTTGCGTAGCACACGGTGCTCGATCAGGTCGAGCACCCGGTCGATTTCGGCGTCGCCCGGCCCGCGCGCAGGGTAGGGATTGCGCAAGTCCGACGCTTCGAAGAGCGCGCCACGCTGTGCAGTCGACAGGTTCAGCTCGGTACACAGCCTTTGCAGAAAACCGGCCGTCGCGCGCGAGCGCCCCGTTTCCAGGAATGAGATGTGGCGCTGCGTGCTGTGCAAACGGTGGGCGAGGGCCAGTTGGCTGAGCCCGAGGGTCTGACGCAGCGCGCGCAGGGCGGACCCGAAGCCATTGGGCAGTGTAGACATGAGTTTCATTCCCTATGACGGAATTGAGCCTATTCCTTCTTCATCGTACCCCGGTTTCGAGAGCGAACAAAGGAGTGATCCATGGAAATCTGGGTATTGGCGGGCCTTGGGCTTTATCTGGTTAACGTGCATCTGGCAGGGCTGCTGTTGCTGATGCAGGTCGGGCCGGTGACGCATTCCGGGCCGCGCGACAGTCTGCCCGAGCCCGGGCGCTACCGCGCTCGGGCGCTGAAGGCTGCGGATAACTTTGCCGAGAACCTTCCGGTGTTCCTTGGGCTGGGCCTCTTGGCGCTGGTCGTCGAGGGCGCGGACATCGCGCAGGCGGTGCTGGGCGCACAGGTCTTCGTGCTGAGCCGGGTGCTCTACATCGCGGTCTATGTCGCGGGCGTCCCGATGGTTCGGTCGGTGGTGTTCATGGCCGGATTCATCGGGCTGGTGATCATGGCGCTGGCGCTTTTCTGAGGCAGGCTTCACTCACGGAATTGCCTTGGATCGGGGCCGTCCCTTGCGGGGCGGCCCTACCTGTTTTCGGGCCAAGGCGGCTTTGATGGGTCAATCTGCCGCGCCGCGCAGATGCGGCGACGAGCATGTGAGAGACCCATGCGGCGAGGCTGAAGAAGGGGGGATTTGTGATGTATTTCAATGCCCCTGCACGCATGCTGCATCTGCACAGTGGTATCTGTATACCGTTGCATTCCGTTAAGTCATTGAAATATTGACTTTATTTTCGGCTCTGTCAGGCTGGATGAAACCATCAGGTCGGGTGTGTGGCACGTCCTGATGACAATCGTTCGGGAGGGCGCGTTATGGGCGGAATACTCAAGGGAATGCGCGTGGTCGAAGGATCGGCCTTTGTCGCGGTGCCGCTGGCGGGGATGACGCTGGCGCAGATGGGGGCCGAGGTGATCCGCTTCGACCGTATCGGCGGGGGGCTGGATGCGGGGCGGTGGCCCCTTGCCCCCTCGGGTCAAAGCCTCTTTTGGGCAGGTCTGAACAAGGGCAAGAAATCCATCGCCGTCGACGTGAGCCACCCCGAGGGTCAGGATCTCGTGACGCGGATCATCACCGCGCCAGGTGAGGATGCCGGACTCTTTCTGACAAACCTGCGGGTGCGGGGGTGGATGGATTACGAGACCCTCAGCCAGCATCGCGCCGACCTGGTGATGGTTACGCTGATGGGGGATCGGCATGGTCGCCCGGCAGTGGATTACACGGTCAATCCGTCACTGGGGATACCCGAGATAACTGGCCCGGTGGGCTGGCCCGAACCCGTGGCGCACGCGCTGCCTGCGTGGGACATCGCGGCAGGGCATCTCGTGGTGTCCTCGCTCTTGGCGGCAGAGCGCGAGCGGCTGCGCCGTGGCAAGGGGCAGGAGGTCGAGCTGTCGCTCAAGGATGTGGCGGCAGCGACTATCGGCCATCTCGGCCTGATTGGTGATGCGGCCCTGAATGACAAGGAGCGTGGCAAGTCGGGCAATGCGCTCTACGGGGCTTATGGGCAGGATTTTCTCTGCGCCTGCGGGCGGCGGGTCATGGTGATCGGCCTCACGCATCGGCAATGGCGCGGGTTGGTCAAGGCCACAGGCACCGAGGCGGCGATGGCGGCTTTGACAGCGCGCAGCGGGCGCGATCTCAATGACGAGGGCAATCGCTGGCACCTGCGGCGCGAGATCACGGCAATCCTGCGGCCATGGTTTGCAACACGGGCATTAAGCAGTTTCGCCGAGGCCTTCGATGCGGCGGGTCTCACATGGTCCGTTTTCCGCACCGTGCGCGAGGCCTTGGTCGAAGACCCGGATCTGAGCGAGGACAATCCGATGTTCAAGCTCTTGACGCAGCCGGGTCTGGGGCGGTTTCCCGTGCCGGGACACCCGGCGGCTTTCTCGGCGCATGAGCGGGCAGACCCGCGGCCCGCGCCGCAGCTTGGCGCGCATACCGAAGAGGTTTTGGGAGATGTGGCCGGACTGAGCGACACCGAGATTGCCCAGCTTTTCGATAGCGGCGTCGTCCAAAGCCCCCGCTACGGGGCGCGTCCGGCGGCGTGAACAGGAAATTATGGATTTCCCGACGAAATCCGCCTGAGGGCGCTTGATTCCCGGTCGAAGCTGGCGTAATCCCACGCTCGGCCTTAGGGGTATAGCTCAGCTGGTAGAGCGACGGTCTCCAAAACCGTAGGTCGCGGGTTCGAACCCTGCTGCCCCTGCCATTTCTTCCCGCCCTCCTTGCGCGACGTCCCGCCCTGAATGACATTCGGGCGCGCCAATAGCGCTGAAAATCAGTCTCAAATGCGGTTAAATTTGGACATGCCGTCTTTTCGCCGCTGGTTTGCCATGTTTTCGCCGCAATTGCGCCCCATCACGACCATTAATCGGTTTCGACGTCCGGGGGGACAAAGACCGATCCGCGTGGGGGCGTGGGAGAAACAGGGGAATAGTTGCCATGGAAACGCATTTGCCGCGGGTTCCGACCCAGAAGACGTATTTTTCACATCATAATTCCGAATTGCCAGGTCATTCGCCGGTTGATGCTGTCTCGACCGAGCAGGCAGTAGAAAATGCGATGTCCACAATCCGCGAGATCCTGACCGAGGAACGGCGCAAGACGCGCCGCCACGTGCTTCCGGACCTCGCGCCGCATTTGCCGGTTGAATATCTCCAGCCTGTCAACGCGCCGGCCTCCAAACGGCGTGACGGCTTGCTGGCTCGTCTGAAGAATTTGCGCCCGCATGCGGTACGCGTGACGCCACAACATGCCGGTTGGCTGGCCGCGTTCGCGTTGGTTCTCTGGCAGCCGATGCCGGTGCTGATCGCCATGTTCCTCATGTTCTGGATTGTGTTCTTTGGCTACGCCATCTTTGGGCCTGAGCGGATGACACATCTGCGGTCCCGTGTGACGCGCCGGATTGCGCGTGCGCTGGAACAGCGCCGCACCTTGCCGGAGCTGCGACTGCGCCGCGAACCAGAGCCAGACGTCTTTGCTGACCGTCCTGATCCGTTCGAACGGATCGCGTCCAAGGCGCGCTGACATGACAGGGCAGGGGGCCACCGCCTTCTGCCCTTGAATTTACGGGCCAGCCCGCGTATGTCGCGCTGAACATCCAATTCAGAGAAGACAGCGCAGATGGCACGCACGAACCCGGTTCAATTCATTCAGCAGGTCCGCTCGGAAGTGGCCAAGGTCGTTTGGCCGACTCGCCGTGAGGTGATGCTGACAACGGTCATGGTCTTTATCATGGCCACGATCACCGCGATCTTCTTTGCTCTGGTTGATTTGGGCATTCGCAGCGGGCTGCAAGGGGTGCTGAGCCTGTTTGGCTAAGGCAGCGAAAATCGTGTTCAGGCTCTTGAATTCGCAGGCAATCAGGGGTAGTTGACCCCACACTCTGAAACATGGCGCGCGGCGATTCGTGTTGCGCGCCGCTTTTTGTTTTAGGTGGCGCAGGCCAAGGGTCTGAAAGAATACGGAAATCCGATCGTAGCATCGGTAAGAACAAAGGCGTAGGGCGACGATGGCAAAGCGGTGGTACTCGGTCAGTGTTCTCTCAAATTTCGAGAAGAAGATTGCCGAGCAGATCAGACAGTCCGTCATCGAGAACGGCCTTGAAGACGAAATCGACGAGGTTCTGGTCCCCACCGAAGAGGTGATCGAGATTCGTCGTGGCAAGAAAGTGACCGCCGAGCGCCGGTTCATGCCCGGGTATGTGCTGGTGCATATGGAGATGTCGGATCGTGGCTATCACCTGATCAGTTCGATCAATCGCGTCACCGGTTTTCTGGGTCCGCAGGGGCGCCCGATGCCGATGCGCGACGCAGAGGTTCAGGCGATCCTTGGTCGTGTGCAAGAGGGTGAAGAAAGCCCGCGCACCCTGATCCACTTCGAGATCGGTGAGAAGGTCAAGGTCAACGACGGTCCGTTCGAAGGCTTCGACGGTATGGTCGAGGAAGTGGATGACGACAACCAGCGCCTCAAGGTGTCGGTGTCGATCTTTGGCCGGGAGACCCCGGTCGAGTTGGAATTCACTCAGGTCACAAAGCAAATGTGATCCGGGTGGTCCGGGGTTGCCTTCGGGCGGTCCGGACCTGAGCCGTGGGAGGCGAGGTGGCCGCGGCCACCGAACCGCACCACACAACACGAGAGCCAGAGGGGCGCGCCCCGATGGTGTTGGACCAAAAGGAGAGGCCATATGGCCAAGAAACTTATCGGGACGCTCAAGCTTCAGGTGAAAGCCGGGCAAGCAAACCCCAGCCCGCCCGTCGGCCCCGCACTGGGTCAGCGCGGCATCAACATCATGGAATTCTGCAAGGCCTTCAACGCCAAGACCGCAGATCTCGAGCCGGGTGCACCGTGCCCGACCGTGATTTCCTATTATCAGGACAAATCGTTCGAACTGGCGATCAAGACGCCGCCAGCGTCCTACTTCCTGAAAAAGGCCGCCAAGCTGCAATCCGGTTCCAAGACCCCCGGTCGTGCCTCTGCCGGCACTGTCAGCATCGCGCAAGTGCGCGAGATTGCCGAAGCCAAGATGAAGGATCTCAACGCCAATTCCGTCGAAGCGGCCATGCAGATCATTCTTGGCAGCGCGCGCTCCATGGGCATTGAGGTGAAGTAAGATGGCAAAGCTTGGAAAACGGACCCGCGCCCTTCGCGAAGCCTTTGACGGCAAGGACAACCTGAGCGTCGAAGATGCAATTGCCCTGATCAAAGGCAATGCGACCGCCAAATTTGACGAAACCGTGGAAATCTCGATGAACCTCGGGGTTGATCCCCGCCATGCGGACCAGATGGTGCGCGGCGTTGTCGGCCTGCCGAATGGCACCGGCAAGACCGTTCGCGTTGCCGTGTTCGCCCGCGGCGCCAAGGCCGATGAAGCCCAGGCCGCCGGTGCCGATATCGTCGGTGCCGAGGACCTGATGGAAACCATTCAGGGTGGCAAGATCGAGTTTGATCGCTGCATTGCCACGCCCGACATGATGCCGATCGTGGGTCGTCTGGGCAAGGTTCTGGGCCCGCGCAACCTGATGCCGAACCCCAAGATCGGGACGGTGACGATGGATGTCGCGCAGGCGGTCAAGGATGCCAAGGGCGGTCAGGTGCAGTTCAAGGCTGAAAAGGCCGGTGTTGTGCATGCCGGGATCGGCAAGGCCTCGTTCGACGCCGGCAAGCTGGCCGAGAACGTGCGCGCCTTTGTCTCTGCTGTGCAGCGTGCCAAGCCGACCGGCGCCAAGGGCACCTATGTCAAGAAGATCTCGCTCTCGTCCACCATGGGCGCAGGCGTGAGCGTCGACGTCAACAGCGCCGTCGTCGAGTAAGAATTTGTTCCCGGATCCATGATCCGGGGGCGAACGGCAGGGCTGCTTGCGGCCCTGTCCTGTCCGAGACGGAGGGTTCAGGCAATCGCCTGAATAAATCCTTCCTGAGATGGGGAACGAGATAAGATTTCCAGCCGGGACTTGCGTCCTCGGGTGATCTTGGCCTCGGGACCCGTGTTTTGGACCCGAACGCCGGTCCTTCGGGAACGGCAAAAACTGAGCCGGGGGGAGACCCCCAAATTTGGAGTGAAACTGTGGATAGAGCCCAGAAAGAGAAAGTGGTCGAGGAACTCGGCCAGATCTTTGAAAGCTCTGGCGTTGTAGTGGTCGCCCACTACGCGGGTCTTACAGTTGCCGAAATGCAGGATCTGCGTGCCCGCGCCCGTGCGGCAGAGGCATCGGTTCGTGTAGCCAAGAACAAGCTCGCCAAGATCGCCCTTGAGGGCAAGCCGTGCGCAAGCATTGCAAGCTACCTCACGGGCATGACCGTGCTTACCTTCTCCGAGGACCCCGTGGCAGCCGCCAAGGTGTGCGAGGACTTTGCCAAGGCGAACAAAAAGTTCGAAATCCTTGGCGGGGCCATGGGTGGCACGGCTCTGAACCGGGCCGGCGTCGAAGCCGTGTCGAAAATGCCCTCGCGTGAAGAGCTTATTGCTTCGATCGTGGGCTGCATCGGCGCACCTGCTTCGAACATCGCCGGTGCGATTGGCGCGCCTGCTTCGAATATCGCGGGCATCCTTTCGACGATCATCGAAAAGGCCGAGGCCGCGTAAGGCAAACTGTAATCACTGCGTAGGGGTTTACTTCCCGACGTTGGAACACATCTAGAAAACGGAAAGAGTCAAAAAATGGCTGATCTGAAGAAACTGGCAGAAGAGATCGTTGGTCTGACGCTTCTCGAAGCACAAGAACTGAAAACCATCCTCAAGGACGAGTATGGCATTGAGCCCGCAGCTGGCGGCGCTGTCATGATGGCAGGCCCGGCTGGCGATGCTGGCGGATCGGATGCTGAAGAGCAGACCGAATTCGACGTCATCCTCAAGAACGCCGGTGCGTCCAAGATCAACGTGATCAAGGAAGTGCGCGCAATCACCGGTCTGGGCCTCAAAGAAGCCAAGGACCTGGTGGACGCTGGCGGCAAAGCCGTCAAAGAGCAGGTCTCGAAAGAAGAGGCCGACGACATCAAAGCCAAGCTGGAAGCAGCTGGCGCAGAAGTCGAAATCAAGTAATCCGTGCCGGGTTAGTCCGGGTAGGATATTGCGGCTGGATCCGGGCATTCCCGGTTCCGGCCAAACCTGTCTCAGAGAGGTCCTGCACTATTCGGGGCTTTTCTAAGGCGAGGTTTACACGATCGGGAGGCCGTCATTGGGACGATGGCCATGAATGGATCAAACCCAGCCGTCTCGGATGGACGCGGTGCTGAGCCCCAACAGCGCGCGCGACCGGTGAGAAATGAAAGGTGACATCGACCATGGCTCAAAGCTTCCTTGGCCAGAAACGCTTGCGCAGATACTACGGCAAAATCCGCGAAGTGCTGGAGATGCCGAATCTGATCGAGGTTCAGAAATCCTCGTATGACCTGTTCCTGAAATCCGGCGACCAGCCTCAGCCGCAAGACGGCGAAGGCATCAAGGGCGTCTTCCAGTCGGTTTTCCCGATCAAGGATTTCAACGAGACAAGCGTGCTCGAATTCGTCAGCTACGAGCTGGAAAAGCCCAAGTATGACGTCGATGAGTGCATGCAGCGCGACATGACCTATGCGGCCCCGCTCAAGGTCAAACTGCGCTTGATCGTTTTCGATGTCGACGAGGATACCGGCGCCAAATCGGTCAAGGACATCAAGGAGCAGGACGTGTTCATGGGCGATATGCCCCTGATGACGCCCAACGGCACATTTGTCGTCAACGGCACCGAGCGTGTGATCGTGTCCCAGATGCACCGCAGCCCCGGCGTGTTCTTTGATCATGACAAGGGCAAGACCCATTCGTCGGGCAAGCTGCTGTTTACCTGCCGGATCATCCCCTATCGCGGGTCGTGGCTCGATTTCGAATTCGACGCCAAGGACATCGTCTTTGCCCGGATTGACCGTCGCCGCAAATTGCCGGTGACGACGCTTCTCTATGCGCTCGGTCTCGATCAGGAAGGCATCATGAATGCCTATTACGACACCGTCGAATTCAAGCTCAGAAAGAAGAAGGGCTGGGTCACCAAGTTCTTCCCGGAGCGCGTTCGCGGCACCCGCCCGACCTATGATCTGGTCGATGCCAACACCGGCGAAGTAATTTTCGAAGCAGGCAAGAAGATCACGCCGCGCGCGGTCAAACAGTTGATCGACGAGGGCAATGTAACCGAGCTTCTGGTGCCCTTCGAGCATATCGTCGGCAAGTTCGTGGCGCGCGATATCATTGATGAGGAAACCGGCGCGATCTATGTCGAGGCGGGCGATGAGCTGACGCTGGAATATGGCAAGGATGGCGAGATCTCTGGCGGCACGCTCCAGGACCTGCTTGATGCCGGGATCACCGATATTCCGGTTCTCGACATCGATGGCATCAACGTAGGCGCCTATATCCGCAACACCATGGCGGCGGACAAGAACATGAACCGCGAGAGCGCGCTCATGGACATCTACCGCGTCATGCGCCCCGGCGAGCCGCCCACCGAAGAGGCCTCGGCGGCGCTCTTTGATACGCTGTTCTTTGATGCCGAGCGCTACGACCTGTCGGCCGTTGGCCGGGTCAAGATGAACATGCGCCTCAACCTCGATAAGCCGGACACTCAGCGCACGTTGGATCGCGACGATATCGTCGCCTGCGTCAAGGCTCTGGTGGAATTGCGGGACGGCAAAGGCGACATCGACGATATCGACCACCTCGGCAACCGCCGGGTGCGTTCTGTCGGCGAATTGATGGAAAACCAGTATCGCGTTGGCCTTTTGCGGATGGAACGTGCGATCAAGGAACGGATGTCGTCGGTCGAGATCGACACGGTGATGCCGCAGGACCTGATCAACGCCAAGCCGGCGGCGGCGGCGGTGCGTGAATTCTTCGGCTCTTCGCAGCTGTCGCAGTTCATGGACCAGACCAACCCGCTCTCGGAAGTGACCCACAAGCGCCGTCTTTCCGCGCTCGGGCCGGGTGGTCTGACACGCGAACGCGCGGGCTTTGAGGTTCGCGACGTGCACCCGACCCACTATGGCCGGATGTGCCCGATCGAGACGCCGGAAGGTCCGAACATCGGTCTGATCAACAGCCTCGCGACCTTTGCGCGGGTCAACAAATACGGCTTTATCGAAACGCCTTATCGCAAGGTGATCAACGGCCAGGTGACGGACGAAGTGCAATACATGTCCGCCACGGAAGAGATGCGTCACACCGTGGCGCAGGCCAACGCCAATCTCGACACCGAGGGCCGCTTCGTCAACGATCTGGTTTCGACCCGTCAGTCGGGCGAATACATGCTCGCCCCCCGCGAAAGCGTGGACCTGATCGACGTCAGCCCCAAGCAGCTTGTGTCGGTCGCGGCTTCGCTCATTCCCTTCCTTGAGAATGACGACGCCAACCGCGCGCTTATGGGCTCGAACATGCAGCGGCAGGCCGTGCCGACGCTTCGCGCCGAGGCGCCGCTGGTCGGCACCGGGATCGAGGGTGTCGTTGCCCGCGACTCCGGGGCCGCCATCATGGCGAAACGCGCCGGTGTGATCGACCAGGTCGATGCGCAACGGATCGTGATCCGCGCCACGGCCGATCTGGAAATCGGCGATCCGGGCGTGGATATCTACCGGATGCGCAAGTTCCAGCGCTCGAACCAGAACAGCTGCATCAACCAGCAGCCGCTGGTCAAGGTGGGCGATACCGTTCAAAAGGGTGAGGTCATCGCCGATGGTCCTTGCACCGATATGGGCGAACTGGCGCTTGGCAAGAACGTGATCACGGCCTTCATGCCGTGGAACGGCTATAACTACGAAGACTCGATCCTGATCTCCGAGCGGATCGTGCGCGATGACGTCTTTACCTCGATCCATATCGAGGAATTCGAGGTTGCCGCCCGCGATACCAAACTGGGGCCGGAAGAGATCACGCGCGATATCCCGAACGTCGGCGAGGAAGCCCTGCGCAACCTCGACGAGGCAGGCATCGTCTATATCGGTGCCGATGTGGAGCCGGGCGATATCCTCGTGGGCAAGATCACCCCCAAGGGCGAAAGCCCGATGACACCGGAGGAAAAACTCCTCCGCGCCATCTTTGGGGAAAAGGCCAGCGACGTGCGCGATACCTCGCTGCGTGTCAAGCCGGGTGATTATGGCACGGTCGTCGAGGTGCGTGTGTTCAACCGTCACGGTGTGGAAAAGGACGAACGCGCGCTCCAGATCGAGCGGGAAGAGGTCGAGCGTCTGGCGCGCGACCGCGATGACGAGTTGGCGATCCTGGATCGGAACATCTATGCTCGTCTGCGCGCGCTCATCCTCGGCAAGGTCGCAGTCAAAGGCCCCAAGGGCGTCAAGGCCAATTCGGACATCACCGAAGAATTGCTCTCGACCCTGACCAAAGGCCAGTGGTGGCAGCTTGCCCTCAAGGACGAGGCCGACGCAAAGATCGTCGAGGCTCTGCATGATCAGTACGAGGCGCAAAAGCGCACTCTGGATGCACGGTTCGAGGACAAGGTCGAAAAGGTCCGCCGGGGCGATGATCTGCCGCCGGGTGTGATGAAGATGGTCAAGGTGTTCATCGCGGTGAAGCGCAAGCTGCAGCCGGGTGACAAGATGGCCGGTCGTCACGGCAACAAGGGGGTGGTGTCCAAGGTGATCCCGATCGAGGATATGCCGTTCCTTGCGGATGGCACCCCGGTTGACATCTGTCTCAACCCGCTCGGCGTGCCGAGCCGGATGAACGTGGGGCAGATTCTGGAGACCCACATGGGATGGGCTGCGCGGGCACTCGGTCTCAAGATCGACGAAGCGTTGCAGGACTATCGCCGCACCGGCGATCTGACCCCCGTACGCGAGGCGATGCGCATTGCTTATGGCGATGACGTCTATGCCGAAGGCATCGAAGGCATGGATGAGACCGCTCTGGTCGAATCCGCCGGCACCGTCACGCGCGGCGTGCCGATTGCCACCCCCGTCTTTGACGGGGCCAAAGAGGCGGATGTCAACGATGCGCTCAAGCGTGCCGGGTTTGACACGAGCGGTCAGTCGGTGCTGTTCGACGGGCGCACGGGCGAGCAGTTCTCGCGTCCTGTGACGGTGGGCATCAAGTATCTGCTCAAGCTGCATCACCTTGTCGATGACAAGATCCACGCACGCTCGACCGGGCCTTACAGCCTTGTCACGCAGCAGCCTCTGGGCGGTAAGGCCCAGTTCGGCGGCCAGCGGTTCGGGGAGATGGAGGTCTGGGCACTCGAAGCCTATGGTGCCGCCTACACCCTGCAAGAGATGCTGACGGTCAAGTCGGACGACGTTGCTGGCCGGACCAAGGTCTATGAGAGCATCGTCAAGGGCGAGGACAATTTCGAGGCCGGTATTCCGGAATCGTTCAACGTTCTTGTGAAAGAGGTCCGTGGCCTCGGCCTCAACATGGAACTCCTGGATGCGGAGGAAGACGAGTAAGCGCGCGCCGGACCCTTTGAAGGGGTCCGGTCCGTTTTCTTTTCAAGAAAACGGCGTTTCAACTCTTTCCACTGCCAGCCTCTAAGGATTTGAAAATGAACCAGGAACTGACAAACAACCCGTTCAACCCTGTGGCACCGGCCAAGGTGTTCGACGAAATCAAGGTCAGCCTTGCCAGCCCCGAGCGTATCCTCAGCTGGTCCTATGGCGAGATCAAGAAGCCCGAGACCATCAACTATCGCACGTTCAAGCCCGAGCGTGACGGTCTCTTCTGTGCGCGTATCTTTGGCCCGATCAAGGATTACGAATGCCTCTGCGGCAAATACAAGCGCATGAAATATCGCGGCGTTGTCTGCGAGAAATGCGGCGTTGAAGTCACGCTGCAGAAGGTCCGGCGCGAGCGCATGGGCCATATCGAACTGGCCGCACCCTGCGCCCATATCTGGTTCCTGAAATCGCTGCCGTCGCGCATCGGTCTCATGCTGGACATGACGCTGCGTGATCTGGAGCGCGTGCTCTATTTCGAAAACTACGTGGTGATCGAGCCCGGTCTGACCGATCTGACCTATGGCCAGATGCTGACCGAAGAAGAGTTCATGGATGCCCAGGATGCCTATGGCATGGACGCCTTTACCGCCAATATCGGCGCCGAAGCGATCCGCGAGATGCTCCAGAACATCGACCTCGAGGCCGAGGCCGAGCAACTGCGCGCCGACCTCAAGGAAGCGACGGGCGAGCTGAAGCCAAAGAAGATCATCAAGCGTCTCAAGGTGGTTGAGTCCTTCATCGAATCCGGCAACCGTCCGGAGTGGATGGTGATGACGGTCATCCCGGTCATTCCGCCAGAATTGCGCCCGCTGGTGCCGCTGGACGGGGGCCGGTTCGCGACCTCCGACCTCAACGATCTCTATCGCCGGGTCATCAACCGGAACAACCGCCTCAAGCGGCTGATCGAATTGCGCGCGCCGGACATCATCGTGCGCAACGAAAAGCGGATGTTGCAGGAATCCGTCGACGCGCTCTTTGACAACGGCCGCCGTGGCCGCGTGATCACCGGCGCCAACAAGCGCCCGCTGAAATCGCTCTCGGACATGCTCAAGGGCAAGCAGGGCCGCTTCCGTCAGAACCTTCTGGGCAAGCGCGTCGACTTCTCGGGTCGTTCGGTTATCGTGACCGGTCCGGAACTCAAGCTGCATCAGTGCGGCCTGCCCAAGAAGATGGCGCTCGAGCTCTTCAAGCCCTTCATCTATTCGCGGCTCGAGGCCAAGGGGCTGTCGAGCACCGTGAAACAGGCCAAGAAGCTGGTGGAAAAAGAGCGTCCCGAGGTTTGGGATATTCTGGACGAGGTGATCCGCGAGCATCCCGTGATGCTCAACCGCGCGCCGACCCTGCACCGTCTGGGTATTCAGGCGTTCGAGCCGGTCTTGATCGAAGGCAAGGCCATCCAGCTCCACCCGCTCGTTTGTTCGGCCTTCAACGCGGACTTTGACGGCGACCAGATGGCCGTGCACGTGCCGCTGAGCCTTGAGGCGCAGTTGGAAGCGCGCGTACTGATGATGTCCACCAATAACGTGCTGTCGCCCGCCAACGGTGCCCCGATCATCGTGCCGTCGCAGGACATGATCCTCGGCCTTTATTACGTGTCGCTTCAGCGGGACGGGATGAAGGGTGAGGGCATGGTGTTCTCGTCCCTCGGCGAGGTCCAGCATGCGCTGGACGCAGGCGAGGTTCATCTGCATGCCAAGGTCACGGTCCGCGTTCCGCAGATCGACGAGCATGGCAACGAGGTCATGGTGCGGGTTGTCACCACGCCGGGCCGCGCGCGTCTCGGTGCGCTGCTGCCGCAGAATGCCAAGGCGCCCTTTAGCCTTGTCAACCGCCTCTTGCGCAAGAAAGAGGTGCAGCAGGTCATCGACACTGTCTATCGTTATTGCGGTCAGAAAGAGAGCGTCATTTTCTGTGACCAGATCATGACCCTCGGCTTCCGCGAAGCGTTCAAGGCGGGCATTTCCTTTGGCAAGGATGACATGGTCGTTCCAGACAACAAATGGAGCATCGTCGAAGAGACCCGCGCCCAGGTCAAAGGCTTTGAGCAGCAGTATATGGACGGCCTGATCACCCAGGGTGAAAAGTACAACAAGGTCGTCGATGCCTGGTCGAAGTGTAACGATCAGGTGACTGAGGCCATGATGTCCACCATCTCGGCTGAGGCGCGCGACGAGAACGGTGCCGTGCGGGAACCCAACAGCGTCTATATGATGGCGCACTCGGGCGCGCGGGGCTCGGTCACGCAGATGAAGCAGTTGGGCGGCATGCGCGGCCTGATGGCCAAGCCGAACGGCGACATCATCGAGACGCCGATCATCTCGAACTTCAAGGAAGGTCTGACCGTTCTTGAATACTTCAACTCGACCCACGGGGCCCGTAAGGGTCTGTCGGATACCGCTCTCAAAACCGCGAACTCGGGTTATCTGACGCGGCGTCTGGTGGACGTGGCGCAGGACTGCATCGTGCGCGAGCATGATTGCGGCACCGAGCGTGCGGTCACAGTCGAAGCTGCTGTCAACGACGGTGAGATCGTGGCCTCTCTGGCCGAGCGTTGCCTTGGCCGTGTGGCGGCTGAGGACATCATCGATCCGGTGAGCGAGGCGGTTCTGGTCGCCAAGGGGCAACTCATCGACGAGCGCATGGCGGATTCGTTGGAAGAGGCGGCTGTGCAGACCGTGCGCCTGCGCTCACCCCTGACCTGCGAGGCAGAGGATGGTGTGTGCGCCATGTGCTATGGTCGTGACCTTGCACGCGGCACCATGGTCAACATCGGCGAAGCGGTCGGCATCATCGCGGCCCAGTCCATCGGTGAACCCGGCACCCAGCTTACGATGCGGACCTTCCACATCGGCGGCGTGGCGCAGGGTGGCCAGCAATCCTTCCTTGAGGCAAGCCAAGAGGGCACGATTGCCTATGATCAGCCCCAGACGCTGGAGAACGCCAATGGCGAGACCCTCGTCATGGGCCGGAACATGAAGATCCGGATCATCGGCGACAAGGGTGTTGAATTGGCCAGCCACAAGGTCGGCTATGGCACCAAACTCTTCGTCAAGGAAGGCGCACGGGTAACGCGCGGTCAGAAGCTGTTCGAGTGGGATCCCTATACCCTGCCGATCCTCGCCGAGAAATCCGGTACCGCGAAATTCGTGGACCTGACCTCGGGCGTATCCGTGCGGGACGTGACCGACGAAGCCACCGGCATGACCCAGAAGATCGTGACCGACTGGCGCGCGGCCCCGCGCGGCAACGAGCTGAAGCCCGAAGTGTTCATCGTTGGCGACGACGGCGAGCCGATGCGCAATGACGCAGGCAATCCCGTGACCTACCCGATGTCCGTGGATGCCATTCTCTCGGTTGAAGAAGGTCAGCAGGTCCAAGCCGGTGACGTCATCGCACGTATCCCGCGCGAGGGCGGCAAGACCAAGGACATCACCGGCGGTCTGCCGCGTGTGGCCGAACTCTTTGAGGCACGTCGCCCCAAGGATCACGCCATCATCGCGGAAATCGACGGCTATGTCCGCTATGGCCGCGACTACAAGAACAAGCGTCGCATCACCATTGAACCCACCGACGAGAGCCTTGAGCCGGTGGAATACATGGTGCCCAAGGGCAAGCACATTCCGGTACAGGAAGGTGACTATGTCCAGAAGGGCGATTACATCATGGACGGCAACCCCGCGCCGCATGACATTCTCGCCATCATGGGGGTCGAAGCGCTTGCAAACTACATGATCGACGAGGTGCAGGAGGTTTACCGTCTGCAGGGTGTGAAGATCAACGACAAGCACATCGAAGTCATTGTACGCCAAATGCTGCAGAAGTGGGAAATCCAGGACTCGGGCGATACCACGCTGCTCAAGGGAGAGCATGTCGACAAGGTCGAGTTCGACGAGGCCAATGCCAAGGCAGAGGCCAAGGGCGGGCGTCCGGCATCGGGCGAGCCGATCCTTCTCGGGATCACCAAGGCTTCGCTGCAGACCCGGTCGTTCATCTCGGCGGCGTCCTTCCAGGAAACCACCCGCGTCCTCACCGAGGCTTCGGTTCAGGGCAAGCGCGACAAGCTGGTGGGTCTCAAGGAGAACGTCATCGTGGGCCGCCTGATCCCGGCGGGCACGGGTGGGGCAACCCAGGAAATGCGTCGGATTGCTCAGTCGCGTGACAACATCGTGATCGAGGCCCGGCAGGAAGAGGCTGCTGCTGCCGCTGCTCTCGCGGCCCCTGTGATCGACAATGACGTGGTTGGTGGTGATGATTTCGACAATTTCGTCGAAACCCCGGAGAGCCGCGATCAGTAAGGATCGCTGACAAGATATGGAAAAGCCCGGCCATTCGGCCGGGCTTTTTCGTTGGGGCGGTCGGTTCTCTTCACCGAAGATGAAGTGACGTCATTTCAGGTTTTCCGGGCGAGCTGTCCCATGCGACGCAGCTCATGCAGCGGGATATGGCAATGGATCACATGGCCGTCCCCGACCTCTTGTGCGGGTGGTGTGTCTGTTTCGCAGACCGCGCCCTGTTTGACCGGGCAACGCCGCTGGAAAGGACAGCCCCGCGCGGGTGGTGAAAGCTCCACCGAATCTTCGGCCAAAAGCCGGGGAACCTGATCCGGATCAGGTTCTAGCACCGCGCCCAAGAGCGCCTCGGTATAGGGGTGCGAGGGCTGCGTATAGACCGCATTAACCGGGCCTGTTTCGCATATCCGCCCCTGATAGAGCACGGCAACCCGGTCTGACAGCGCACGCACCACGGTCAGATCATGGCTGACAAAGACAAAAGCGGTGCCGTGCATCCCTTTGAGATCGTTCAACAATTCCAGAACCGCCGCCTGCACCGAAACGTCGAGCGCCGAAGTGATCTCGTCGCAGAGCACGATGTCAGGCCCCGCGGCAAAGGCGCGTGCTACCGCCACGCGCTGTTTCTCACCGCCCGAAAGCTGCCCCGGGCGGCGGTCCAGGTAATGCGCCCCAAGCCGCACCGTTTCGAGCAGTTCGGCGGCACGATCGCGCAGCGCGTTATCCCTGAGCCCGAAATAGAGCCGCAAGGGTTGGGCCAGAATCTCGCCGACCGTTTGGCGTGGATTGAGGCTGTCGTCGGGGTTCTGGAAAATCATCTGGATGCGCCGCAACTGATCGGGGCGGCGATCGTCGGCCAAAGACGGCAGGGCCGCGCCATCGTCGAGGCTGATCCGGCCCTTTGCGGGGGCCAGGAGACCGGCGATAGATTTCAGGATCGTCGATTTGCCGCTTCCGGACTCGCCCACCAATCCCAGTGTCTCGCCGCGCCGAAGGTCAAGCGTGATCCCGTCTACTGTTGCTGGCGGGGCAGGTTGCCCCGTCAGTCGCGCAAAGAAACCGGGACGCCCGTAGCAGATCGCGAGGCTGTCGAGTGAGAGGGCAAGTGGACTATCTGCGGAGCAGCAGGTCAGCGCCGTTCCGGCATGTCCGGAGCGCATACTCTCAACTTCGGCCGGGTAGTGACAGCGCGTCATTTGATCCGCCTCGCCTGCAACCATTGGGGGACGGGTGGTCTGGCAGGTCTCGGTCGCCATGGTGCAGCGCGGAGCAAAGGCACATCCCGCGCGGGCGCTCTCTGGTCCGGGCGGACGCCCCTCCAATGCCCGTGGGAGGGTGCTGTCGCCAAGTCGAGGGATCGAAGCCAGAAGGCCGCGGGCGTAGGGGTGAGCAGGGTGGCGGAGCACGCTTCGGGTGGGGCCCGTCAGCACGGTTTCCCCGGCGTAGAGCACCTGAACGCGGTCGCAGACCCGCGCGATGACGCCCAGATCGTGGCTGACATAGACCATGGCCATGTTGCGCGCGCGCGCCAGATCGCGCAACAGATCGAGGATATGCGCCTGTGTGGTGACATCGAGTCCGGTAGTCGGTTCATCCAGCAAGAGCGCGTCCGGCTCTCCGGCGAGGGCCATGGCGATGGCCACGCGCTGTTGCTGGCCGCCCGACAATTCATGCGGATAGCGGTGCAGGATTGCTTGGGGGTCGGGCAGGCGCACCTGGGTCAAAAGATCCAGCGCCCGTGCCGCATGCGCGCTCTCTGGCAGGGCGCAGTGCAGGCGCAGTGCCTCATTGATTTGCTGCCCGATCCGCAGGGTCGGCGTCAGGGCCTGTCCGGAGTTCTGCGGGATGAGGCCCAGTTGCCCGCCGCGGACCTTCGACAGCTCTTGCGCGGAGAGGGCAAAGGTATCAGAGCCGTTATAGATCACTTCGCCGGACAGCCTGACGAGCCCGTGTTTCAGATAACCCATGGCCGCCAGTGCCAGCGTGCTCTTTCCCGAACCACTTTCTCCAACGATACCAAGGCTTTCTCCGCGGCAGACCGTCAGGTCGACCTCATGCAGCACAGGCAGGATGCGACCGGATCGCCCGCGAAAGCCGACGCAGAGCTTGCGAATGGCGAGAAGGGGGGGCGTGCTCATGTCACACCACCGCCGCCCGGCTTTGATCAAGGCCGAGCGTCTTGGCGAGCGCGTCCGCCGAGAGGTTGATGCCTATGATAAGGCTGGAGAGGGCCACAACCGGTGCGATCACGCCCCAAGGGGCCAACGACATGTAGACCCGGGCGTCGGAAACCATCAGCCCCCAGTCGGGGCGTGGCGGGGCGACGCCAAAACCCAGAAAGGACAGCGCGGAGAAGCCCAAGAGCATCCAGGACCAGCGCATCGCGCCTTCCACCAACAAAACATCGGTGACATTGGGCAAGAGTTCGCGGCGCACGATGTCCATCGGGCGGTGCCCACGGGCGCGCGCGGCGGCGATGAAATCGCGGGCAACCACCTCATGCGCTGCGGCGCGGGCGACGCGGATCACTGGAATCCCGAAGAAAAACGCCAATGTGGGCATCAGAACCTCGCCGCCGCTGCCAAAGACGGTGATCAAGACCAAGAGCGGCAGGATACCGGGCAGGGCAAGGAACGCATCGACAAGACGCAGGGTGATGTCGTCCGCCCAACCGCCGCGCAAACCGAGGTAGACGCCCAGGAGACCGCCCCAGAGAAGGGCAATCGGAGTGGCGATGCCGGTGATCACCAAGGCCTCGCGCCCGCCCAAGAGCACGCGCGTCAGCACGTCGCGGCCGAGGTGATCGGTGCCGAGCCAATGCTCGGACGAGGGCCCGGTGAGGGTCTGGAGGGCGTTCATCGCCTTGTAATCAAAGGGAACTATCCAAGGGCTGATGAGGGCCAGCACAAGATGACTGAGGACCAGGGCAAGGCCGATGGCACCCGAGGGGCGATGCGCCATGGCGCGGAGGATGGCGAAGGTGCGGTTCATCCCCGCCTCATGTGGTGGCTGCGCAGGCGCGGGTTGAGGGCGAGGCTGAGAATGTCGGCAATCAGGTTGATGGCGACATAGGTCGCGGCCACGATCAGGGTGATGGCCTGCACGACGGGCAGGTCACGGCCCGAGATGGCATCGACCAGAAGCCGGCCAAGTCCCGGATAATTAAAGACAACTTCGACCACAACCACCCCACCCAAGAGCCAAGCCACGGTGAGGGCGATGATGTTGATTGCGGGCAAAAGGGCATTGGGCAGGGCATGGCGAAACACGATCCGCCAATAGGGGACGCCCTTGAGCGTGGCCATTTGAACATAATCGCTGGCCATGGCGTCTATCACGGATGAACGCACCATGCGCATGATATGAGCCACCATAAGCATGGTCAGTACCACCGCAGCAAGGATGAATTCAGGAAAAAATTCAAGGGGTTGCGCGTCGGCGGGGGTAAGGACGATGGCTGGAACCCAACCCAGCCAGATGGCAAAGACAAGGATCAGGATGGTGGCGGCGACGAATTCGGGAATGGTCATGGCGAGGATTGCGCCAGTGGAGAAAAGAATGTCGACCCAGGTATCACGGCGCAGACCGGCGACGGTGCCAAGGAAAATAGACAAGGGAATTCCAACACTTAGCGCCCCCGCTGCCAGCAAGAACGAGTTGCGAACGCGAAAACCGACGAGTTCCGAGATGCTTTCCTGACCATTCGCGGAAACACCGAAATCGCCCTGTAGCGCAGAGGCCGCCCAAGAGAGGTAGCGATTGAGCGCAGGTGCATTCAACCCCATGATTTCACGGCATTTTTCCAGAGCCTCGCCATGTGCGTCGCGTTCCAGGACGGCGGTGCACGCGTCGCCGGGCAGGGCCTCGACCCCGAGGAAGATAAGCGCCGAGACCAGCCAGATTGTGACCAGCCCAAGCGCCAACCGCTTGAAAATCAGAGCAAACATCCGTTCTGTCCCCAATCGGGCACAGGTCCCCAGCCCATGCCTGCGGGCAGACTAGACCAGCCTTGGCGCGCCCGTCGAGGACTTCTTGGGGGGGCGACCTGACAAAACTTACAATTTCACGCGAGTTTTGTAAGGTCGGGCGGTGGTGTCAGACCCCGAGATAGGTATCGGTGAGATCCGGGGTGAGCGCGCCAAACGGTCCGCTCCAGACGGTCCGTCCCTTTTCGAGAATCACGGCGCTGTCGGCAACGCGTCCGAGTTCGCGGATGGATTTGTCGATCACTAAGAGCGCCATGCCGGTTTCGGATTTGAGACGGGCGAGCGCGGCCCAGATTTCCTGACGCACCACCGGGGCCAGCCCTTCGGTCGCCTCGTCGAGGATGAGGAGGCGGGGATTGGTCATGAGCGCCCTGCCAATCGCCAGCATCTGCTGTTCGCCCCCCGAGAGAGAGGCGGCGATCTGATCCTGACGTTCGGCCAGGCGCGGAAAGAGGCGGGTGACGGCGGCCATGTCCCATGTGCCGGGGCGGGCGGCGGCGATGAGGTTCTCGCGCACGGTGAGGCTGGCAAAGCAGCGTCGCCCCTCGGGGACAAGGCCGACGCCTGCGCGGGCGGCGCGGTGGGCGGGCATGCCACTGAGGTCACGCCCGGCAAAGGTCGCGGTGCCGCCGCTCTGGCGCAGGAGGCGGCAGATCACCTTGACGGTGGTGGATTTGCCCATGCCGTTGCGGCCCATGAGGGCCACGACCTCGCCTTCGCGCACCGAGAGGTTCACATCGAACAGCGCCTGACTTGCACCGTAAGAGGCGGTGATCTGTGTGAGGGACAGAAGCGTCATGGCGCGACCTCGTCCGTATCATCGCCGAGATAGGCGCTGCGCACCTCGGGATCGCGGCGGATCTCGTCCACGGTGCCGGTGGCGATGATCTGGCCATAGACCAGTACGCTGATCCGGTCGGCGAGGGCAAAGACCGCGTCCATGTCATGTTCGACCAAGAGGATCGGGGCCTCGGCGCGCAGACCGTCGAGCAGCGTGGTCAGGGCGCGGGTGCCATCGGCGCCAAGCCCGGCCATGGGTTCATCCATGAGAAAGGCGCGCGGGCGCAGGGTGAGGGCGATGGCCACCTCCAACTGGCGGCGTTGCCCGTGCGACAGCTCTGCACAGCGGGTGTTGCGGGCGTCAATCAGGCCCACGGTTTCGAGTGCGGATTCGGCGCGGGCGCGCAGATCGGCATCGCGCAGCACGGGGCGCAGAAAGCGCACCACATCGCCGCGCTGGCCAAGCGCGCCAAGCAGGGCGTTTTGCAGCACGGTATAGTCCATCGGCAGCGCCGAGATCTGGAAGGTGCGCGCCATGCCGCGCCGCGCGCGCGCCGCCGTATCTAGCGCGGTGACATCCTGCCCGGCAAAGAGGATGCGGCCTGCGTCAGGGCGCAGCGCGCCGGCGATCTGGGCAATGAGGGTGGATTTGCCCGCGCCGTTGGGGCCGATCAGGGCGTGAATCTCGCCGGGTCTGAGATCGAGCGTGATGTCGCGGCTGGCGGTGAGCGCGCCAAAGCTCTTGGTCAGCCCCTGAATGTCGAGGATGGGATCAGTCATGCGGCTGTTCCCGTCCGGCGATGAGCCCGTAGAGCCCGCCGCGTGCGAAAAGCACGGTGCCAAGCAGGATCGCGCCCAAGTAGATGTGCCAATAATCGCTGAGCCCGCCGAGACTGTGTTCGAGCAGGATGAAGAGTGCGGCCCCGGCGACCGGGCCAAAGACACGGCCAACCCCGCCCAGGATCACGAAAACCATGATCTCGCCCGAGGTCTGCCAGGAGAACATCACCGGGCTGACAAAGCGGTTGAGATCGGCAAAAAGCGCGCCGGCAAGTCCGGTGATCGCGCCTGAGAGCGTGAAGGCGATGAGATAGAGGCGGTAGGGGCGGTGGCCAACGGCGGCAACGCGCGCCTCGTTCTGCCGTGCGGCGCCCAGCATGAGGCCAAAGTTCGAGCGGGCAAGCCGCGTGGTGAAGAAAAGGATCAGCGCCAGAAGCCCATAGCAGAGCGCGAAGAACTGGATCGGGTCCATCGTGTTGAGGCCGGGAAAGCCGTTGCGGACATAGATCGAAAGACCGTCCTCGCCGCCATAGGTGGGCCAGGAGATCGCGAAATAATAGAACATCTGCGAAAAGGCCAAGGTGATCATGATGAAGTAGACCCCCGTGGTGCGCAGGGAGAGCGCGCCGGCGGCGAGCGCGGCGAGGGCCGAGGTGAGCGTGGCGATGACCCAGATCACCGGCATGGATTTGGTGCCGGGAATTGTCAGGGGCCAGTCGGTGACGCTGGTGTAGGTCTGGGCGTGATAGGCGAGGATGCCCATGGCATAGCCGCCCAGCCCGAAGAAGAGCGCGTGCCCAAAGCTGACGAGCCCGCCGAATCCGAGCGCGATGTTGAGCCCGACCCCGGCGATGGCGAGGATCACGGCGCGGGTGGTGAGGGTGATCAGAAACGGCTCGTCCATGACCCAAGCGTAGAGGGGGAAGAGCAGAAGTATGGCCATCAGGGCGGCGTTGAGCAGGGTTTCGCGGCTCATGTCGCGGCCCCGAAGAGGCCACGGGGCCGAAAGGTCAGGACGCCCGCCATGAGGATATAGATCGCCATAGAGGCGAGAGAGGCGCCGACGGAATTGGCCGCCGCCGGGTCCATGAAGGTGGCGAAGACGGTTGGAAGAAGGGCGCGGCCCATGGTGTCGGTCAGACCGACGAGAAGCGCGCCGATGAACGCGCCCTTGATCGAGCCGATGCCGCCAATCACGATGACGACGAAGGCGAGAATGAGCACCGGCTCGCCCATGCCGACCTGCACCGATTGCACCGCCCCGATGAGCGCCCCCGCAAAGCCCGCAAGGGCCGCGCCGAGGGCGAAAACCAGCGTGTAGAGCGCCGAGATATTCACGCCCAGGGCGGCGATCATCTCGCGGTCATTCTCGCCGGCGCGGATGCGGATGCCGAGGCGGGTTTTCGAGATCATGGCAAAGAGGGCGGCGGCGATCACCAGCCCTGCGCCGATCATCGCAAGGCGGTAGCGCGAATAGTCGATGCCAAACGGCAGGCGCAGCGTGCCCGAGAGCCAGTCGGGCGTGTCGAGATAGAGCGGAAAAGAGCCAAAGACCCAGCGGGTGCCCTCAGACAGGATCAGGATGAGGGCGAAGGTGGCCAGGACCTGATCGAGATGGTCGCGGTCGTAGAGGCGGCGGATGACGAGCAGTTCGATCAGCACGCCCGCCACGGCCGCAGCGGCAAGGCTGGCGGCGAGGGCCAAGAGGAACGAGCCGGTCAGCCCTGCGACCCAGGCGGCGGCGAAGGCACCGATCATGTAGAGCGAGCCATGGGCCAGGTTGATGAGCCCCATCACGCCGAAAATGAGCGTGAGCCCGGCCGCCATGAGAAACAGCATCACCCCGAATTGCAGCCCGTTGAGGGCCTGTTCGATGAGCAGGACGGTGGGCATCGTTCGGGTCAGCCCTTGGGTTTGAGGCCGATGCGGCGGCCGATGCCATCGGGGCGGGGCAGGGCGGCGTGCGCCTTGGCCATCGCGGCCACACGCGCGGCGACATCCTCGGGCATGGGCACGACGCGCGGGCCGTTGAGATCCACATGCAGGGTCAGCCCTTCGCCGGTGGCGGCAATCCAGCCATCGCTGTGATAGAGTTCCTGAAAGAAGTGAAAGCGCTTGCCATCGTGGTCGAGAAGATAAAAGCTGCTGCGAAGCTGATCGCCCAGTTTCACCTCGCGCAGATAGCGGATGTGGAATTCGGCGCTGAAGGTGGTGAGGTTGCGGGTGGCGCGATACTCGGGACCAAAGCCCATTTCCTCGAATGCCTCATCGGCGCAGCGGTCGAAAAGCACGGTGTAATAGCCCATGTTCATATGACCGTTGTAGTCGATCCAGCCCTCTTCGACCGGGTGGAAAGCGGAGAGGAAGGGCTGGGCGTCGGGCATTGGACCTCCGGGCGTTGGGGTTTGCGCATCTTTTAGGGGATTTGCGGCGGCAAAGGCAATGGCAAGGGGGCGCTGGCGGTTTCGTGATTTGGATTTCACGAACCCGTGCTTAGGTGAGCGCAGAGTTGGATCGGCAGGGGAGACGCGCGATGATCACACGGCGGGGCGTTTTGGCGGCAGCGGTTCTGGTTGGGGCCGGGGCGGCGGGCTATCTCGTATGGGGGCGGGGCGGGTTCGAGGAACTGGCGGCAGCCCCGGTCTATGCCCCGGAGGGCGTGGCGCTGGGCGGCACCGATCCGGTGGGCTATTTCAGCGAGGGACGCCCGGTGGCGGGATCCCCTGCGCATCGTTACGACTGGAACGGCGCGACCTGGCATTTCGCCAGTGCCGAGAACCGCGACGCCTTTGCCGCCGACCCCGCCCGCTACGCGCCGCAATATGGCGGCTTCTGCGCCTGGGCGGTGGCGGAGAAGGGCAAGCTTTACTCAACGCAACCGCAGAATTGGGCGATCGTGGAGGGCAAGCTTTACCTCAACTTCAACGACGACATTCAGGAGAAGTGGCAGGCGGATGTGCCGGGGTTCATCGCGCGGGGGGATGCGCGGTGGCCTGAGGTGTTGAAGGGGGAGGGGTAGGGGGGCTTAGTGGAGCCTCGGGTCTAATCCGTGTTATGACGGATTCCAGCCCTTTCTGACAGTCGCGATTAACACATCAAGTGTGAGCGCTGGCCCGAAGCAGCCATGGAGCCGACCGGTGGAATAGGTTAATTCTTCATAGCCAAATCGGTCGATTGCCAGCTTCTAGTTCGCGTATCACTTCATCCCAAAAGGTGATTGCTTCTTCGCAGATTGGGTCAAAGAACCGGCCCACACCTCTGTTTGTCACCTTCGTTCCTTCGAAGATCGACTCGTATCCCACGACTTCATCATCATCAATCAATGTACGTACGCCAAGGAGCCTGCCCCCCGGCACGCTGGTTTGTGGTCGTTGAACATCAATCCCTAAGAAATCTTGATGCACCGTTAGCCTGCCGTGGCCGACTTCATCGACCTGAATATTAAGAACATTCTGTCGGCTTAATGTGTGGTGCTTTGTCGTGTCAGCGATCTTATGGAGAAGTTTTAAAGAGCCGTTGGCATCCCGGGCTCGACCTAGGAAATTTCCAATATTGCCGAGCTCGCATCCTAGCTCTAAGCCATGATGATATGTCCAATCGGCTAGATGATGGATGGTCACCGCGAGGTTAAGAGCATGGTCGGCTCGATCGGCTGGGTCATCGGCATTCTGGTATCTTTGAAGCTCTCGGCGAGCTTTGGCTAAGAAATCAGGCGCCCTTGCGAGCCCGAGACGAATGCTAGGCATTGTTTGGTGATCTCCCCTGAAGAGTCGAACATTGCGAGTCGTCATGATCACACAACACAATGATGTACTACAACTTTGCAAGGTCCGCTCCCTGCGCATTGGTGACCTTGGTGCGTAGTGCAGCATTGATGACGTGAGAACATGCGCTGTGGCAGCGCTTCAGCGCCGTGCGGCCCTAGTCAATGCGCGGAATCAAGGCACCGCAGGTGCCGCCGCGCGGCGCCCGACCGCCCCCTCGGGCGGGCGCCTTTGCAGCGTTGCAACATGCTGCCAGCGCGGAGGTGTTTGGCTGGGATTAATTGCCAGACTGCACGGGTTCAGCGCCCACCCGGCGGACGGGCGCCGCGCGGCGACACCCTACTCCCCCCTCGTGTCCAAGGCGTGCGCCTCTGCGCGGCGGTGCCTGCGGCACCTTGATTCCGCGCATTGGGGACTGGGGCGCATGACAGCTTTAATAACCTCGGCCTTGGGGTGAAGACTCCGGCCTACCCCCTCACGCCCAAGGCCCCCTTTGGGCGCGTACGCCGGCCATTTCGCGCAGGGCGCGGATGCGGTTGGCGGGGTTGGGGTGGGTGGAGAAGAGCCGGTCATGGGCATGGGCGTGCAGCGGGTTGATGATGAACATATGCGCCGTGGCGGGGTTACGCTCGGCGGTGTCATTGTCGATGCGCTGGGCCAGCCCCGAGATCCTCTCGAGCGCGGAGGCGAGCCAGAGCGGGTTGCCGCAGATCTCGGCGCCGATGCGGTCGGCCTCGTATTCGCGGCTGCGGCTGATGGCCATTTGCACGAGGCCCGCCGCGAGGGGGGCGAGGATCATCAGGGCCAGCGTGCCGATCAGCCCCATGCCGTTGTTGCGGTTGCCGCCCATGAACATCGCGAAATTGGCGAGCATCGAGATGGCACCCGCGAAGGTCGCGGTCACGGTCATGATCGTGGTGTCGTGGTTGCGGATATGGGCCAGCTCATGCGCCATGACGGCGGCAATCTCTTCTCGGCTGAGGCTGCGCAGCAGGCCGGTGGTGGCGGCGACGGCGGCATTGGCGGGGTTGCGCCCGGTGGCGAAGGCGTTGGGCTGATCGTTGTCGAGGATGTAGACCGCCGGGCGCGGCATGCCGGCGGCATCGGCCATGTCATGCACCATCTGGGTGAGCGCCGCACCCTCTGGCCCCGAGGCGGGGCGGGCATTGTGCATGCGCAGCACCATGCGGTCGGAATTCCACCAGCTGAAGGCGTTCATGGCGAGCGCCACGATCAGCGCCACCATCGCCCCGCCCATGCCGCCCAAGAGCGCGCCGATGCCCAGAAAGAGCGCGGTCATCGCCGCCATCAGAATGCCAGTACGCAGATAGCCCATCGGATTTCCCCATGTTTCTGAGCCAAATATGGCGGTTGACGCAGGGCTTGCAAGTGTCCGGCGGGTGGCCGGGTTACTTAAAATTGGGAGCGTTTGGCGTGTGCGCGTTAAACGGCTCTTGAGAATTCGGGTGCCAGTCTCTCTGCAAAGCTGCACGGAGACTTGAGATGGCCACAGCCTCGGAACTGCCGATTGATACCACGGCCAGCGCGATGGACATGGCCGTGGCCATGTTCGGCCATGGCATCACGATCGTTTCGGCCAGCTACACGGGGGCGGCAAGCGCGTCGGGGATCTATAGCGATGGAGACACGGTCGCGCCGGATCTGACGCCATCCGATACGGGCGTGATCCTGTCCACGGGCAACGCGGTGGATGTCACCAACGATCCCGGTCTGCTGAACCTTCTGGCGGATCCGAACCTTGTGGCCGATACCTCGACCGATCATGGGTTGGCGGGGGATGCGGATCTGTCCGCGCTCTCGGGGCAGGCGACGTTCGACGCGGCGGTCTTTGAGGCCGAGTTTGTGCCCCAGGGCAGCACGCTGACCATGCAGATCGTGTTCTCGTCCGAGGAATACCTCGAATGGGTCAATTCCGGGTTCAACGATACCGTGGGGGTCTGGGTCAACGGGGTGCAGGCCGAATTGACGGTGGGCAGCGGTGACATCACCATCAACAACATCAACGATGTCAGCAACTCCAACCTCTATGTCGATAACGCCGCGACGGCCGACACCTACAATACCGAGATGGACGGGTTCACCGTCACCCTCACGCTCAAGGCACCGGTGGTGGCCGGTGAGGTCAATACGATCAAGATCGGCATTGCCGATGGGGGCGACGGGGCGTTGGACAGCAACCTGCTGATCGCCGGGAATTCGATCCAGACCTCGTTGATTGCCGGGGATGACGTGATCGACGTGACGCCGTTTTCGCCGGTGGAAACCGATCTGCTGGCCAATGACACGAGTTCGGTGGGCGGGACGCTGACCATAACCGAGGTCAACGGTCAGCCGGTGGTCGTGGGCGATACGATCACGCTTGCCACGGGCGAGACGCTTGAGATGACGGCGACGGGGTTCGTGCTTGTGACCTCCGCCGAGGCGGTGGGCACGTCGAACATGCTGTCCTATACGGTGGCCGACGAGTTCGGCAATACCGACGTGGGCTTTGTCACGCTGAACACGGTGGCGCCCTGCTTTACCCAAGGCACGCTGATCGACACGCCCACGGGCCCGGTCGCGATCGAGGCGCTGCGCCCCGGCGATCTGGTGCTGACGCTGGATCATGGGCCGCAGCCCCTGCGCTGGATCGGGCGGAGCCCGAGGCGGGCAATGGGCGCGGATGCGCCGGTGGCTCTGGCCGCCAACGCGCTGGGGCGGCACGCGGCGCTGGAACTGTCGCCCAATCACCGTATCCTCGTGGCCTCGCCGCATGCGGAATTGCTGTTTGGGGCGCCTCAGGTGCTGGTCAAGGCGGTGGCGCTGATCAATGAGTGCTCGATCACGCGGCGCTGTGACGGCGCGGCGGTGATCTATGTGCATCTGCTGTTTGACCAGCATGAAATCGTGCGCGGCAATGGGCTCTGGAGTGAGAGCTATCATCCCGGCCAGATGACGCGGGGCAGTTTCGATGCCGAGACAGAGGCGGAGCTGCGCAGGCTTTTTCCAGATATATTTGCCCAAGGCGGCGCAGATTACGGGCCGAGCGCACGGTCTGATCTGCGTGCCCATGAGGCGCGGGTGCTGGTTGACGCGATGCGCTGAGGGGACGCGGGCGAAAAGGGCTTTCGCGTGGCGGTGCAGCGGCTAGGGTGGAGGCATGATCATTTCGCCCGGCCGCAATTACATTTTCGTGCATATTCCCAAGACCGGCGGCACCGCACTGTCGCTGGCGCTGGAGGCGCGCGCGCAGGCCGAGGATATTCTGATCGGCGACACACCCAAGGCGCGCCGCAGGCGGGCGCGGTTGCGCGGTGTCGAGACGCGTGGGCGGCTGTGGAAACATTCGACGCTGAGCGACATCGACGGGCTGGTGAGCGCCGAGCAGGTTGCGGCAGCCTTTACCTTTACGCTGGTGCGCAACCCCTGGGACCGGATGGTGAGCTATTATCACTGGCTGCGCGGGCAGGATTTCGATCACCCGGCGGTGCATCTGGCCAAGGACCGCGATTTCAATGGCTTTCTGGCGGCGCCCGAGACGCAGGCCGCGCTCCGCGCGACCCCGGCGCGGCATTACATGACGGCGGCGGACGGGCGCGAGTATTGTCGGCTCTTTATCCGGCTCGAGCATCTGGAAGAGGATGCAGCACCGCTCTGGGCGCATCTGGGATTCACGCTGGAGGTGACCCCGGCCAATCGCTCGGAGCGGGGCCCCTATGCCGAGTATTATGACGCCCGGACGGTGCAGATCGTGGCGGAGTGTGCCGCCGAGGACATCGCACGATTCGGCTATCGGTTCTGAGCGCCGCTGACAAGTTCGTGAGATTGCCCGGGCCTTGGATGCCAATCATGCGGCTATGATCGCGTTGTCCACCCGGCTGCGACGGTGCCACATTCCTGCCTGAATTCGACCCAAAACGGGTCACGTTAACTATGCCTTAGTCGTCGGGTCCGAGAGCGCGCCCATCGTTGTGGGGCAGTAGAAATTCATGCAAAGGGGCCGGGACCTGTATGCTGGGTTTGTTTGGTATAACGGAACGCGAAACAGCGCGGGAACGGGTGGAGGAACCTGCCGGGGTGCTGAGCGGCCTGCTGAGCGGGACGCGGGTGGCCACGAGCCATGGTTGGCGTCCGGTGCAGGCGCTTTGCGCGGGTGATCGCGTCGTGACCTTTGACTCGGGTATGCAGCAGCTATGCGGTGTGACGCGGCATCGGGTCTGGACGGGTGAGACCGCCTGTCCTCAGCGGTTCTGGCCACTGGACGTCGGGCGCGGGGTTTTGGGCAATCGTGCGCCGCTGCGCGTGATGCCACATCAGGTGCTGATGGTTGAGAGCGATCTGGCCGAGACGCTGTGGGGCGATCCCTTTGCGCTCTTGCCCGGTGTGGCGCTGGAGGCAGCACCGGGGGTTGCACGGGTGATGCCCGAACCGGGCGCCGAGGTGGTCGTGCTGCACTTCGAGAGCGAGCAGGTGATTTTCGCGGAGAACGGCCTGATGGCGCTCTGCCCGGCGTCTTGCAACCTGCTGGACTATGCGCAAGAGCGCGCGGGGCCACGCTATGAGGTGTTGTCGCTGACCGAGGCGCGGGGGCTGGTTCTGGCCATGGCGCGGATGAACGGTCTGACGGCGGCCCCGCGCGATGTGGCCCAATCTGATCCTTGGGTTCAGGCCTGAGCGGGGGTAGCGCGCCCGGATTTGATCAAATTATGTTTCGGGGCTGGTGTTTCCCGGATCGGCACAGCAATGTCAGCGGTGTTGACCTGTCTGCCGGGAGGGCACCATGTCTGAGGACCGTATTCGTATTGCCATCAACGGGTTTGGCCGGATTGGCCGCACCATCCTGCGTATCCTGATGCGCGAGGGGGCGGCGTTTGAGCTGGTCTGCATCAACGATATCGAGCCGCTCGAGACCTGCGCCTATCTCTTTCAATATGACAGCGTGTTTGGCCCCTGGCCCGGTGTGGTCACGACGCGGCCCGGTGTTCTGGTGGTGGACGGGCAGGAGATTCCGTTTCATGCGGCGCGCGATCTGAGCACGCTGGACCTGAGCGGCGTCGATCTCGTGCTGGAATGCACCGGCATGGGCGGCAAGCGCGCGGTGGCCGAGCGGGGCTTGCAGGCGGGTGCGCGGGCGGTTCTGGTCTCTGGCCCCTCGGCGGAGGCGGATGTGACGCTGGTGATCGGGGCGAACGAGGGCGATCTGGGTGATCACCGGATCATTTCCAATGCCTCTTGCACGACCAATGCGCTGGCACCTTTGGCGCGGCTTCTGGACGAGGCCTATGGCATCGTCAGCGGGCAGATGACGACGGTACATTGCTACACCGGCAGTCAGCCCACGGTGGACAAGCCACGCGATGCGCCCGAGCGCAGCCGCGCCGCTGCCCTGTCGATGGTGCCCACGACCACGAGCGCCCAGCATCAGACGGGGCTGGTTCTGCCCGGTCTTGAGGGGCGGATCGAGGCGCGGGCCATCCGCGTGCCGGTGGCGAGCGTGTCCTGCATTGATCTGGTGGTGCAACTGCGCGCCGATGTGACGGCGGAGGGCGTCAATGCCCACCTGCAAGAGGCGGCGGCGCGGCATGCGTGGCTGGGCTGGACCGAGGCGCCGCTGGTGTCGTCGGACCTGCGCGCACGTGCCGAGAGCCTGATCGTGGCAGGGCCGCAGACCTCGGTTTCGGTCGGCGGGCTGCTGCGGGTCTTTGGCTGGTATGACAATGAGTGGGGATTTTCCTGCCGCATGCTGGATATGGCACGGCTGATCGGGCGGCGGGGCTAAGCCGCCGCCCTTGCCTCACTTTCGCAAGGTGACGTTGCTGAACCCCATGGCGCGCAGGCGGTCGGCCCCGGCGCTGAGTTGCGATTGCGTGGCGAAGGGGCCGGCCAGCACGAGGGTAAGCGTGCGCCCGTCACGCGTGACGCTGCCGCGCCGTGCCGGAAGCCCGGAGGCGGCGATACGCTGGGCTGCGGCCTGCGCCTGTGCCGGATCGGCAAAGAGACCGGCCTGTGCATAGCGGTGGCTGGGTGCGCTCGGTGCATCCTTGGCGGGCGTCGAACGGGTCGAGACCGTGGCGCGTTGCGTATTGGCCTGTGCCACTTGCCGGGCCGTGATCGGGGCGGGGACGTAGCGGCCTTGGGTGGCGACGGTGACACCGGCGGCGCGCTGCGCCTCGAAACTGGTGTAGGGCGGTTGCAGGCCGGGGTACTGGTGGATCACGTCGGTTCCCGTGCGCCGGTCAATCAGGCGCTGCGGCACGGAGTTGGTCCACATCAGCAGCATCTGGTCGCGCCCTTCGAAGGTCTGGTGCGCGCGGTAGGGGTTGAGGCGGTCATCCTCCCATACCGGCTGCATGCCGGGGGGGACCGAGATGCCGGCGAGGCTGGTCTGCTGGCTGGCATAGACGCGGGCCGGGGCGACGCGGGTAAAGGGCGGCACGGTTTCGGGCGTGGCCGGAGTGCCCGGGCGCGGCGCAAGCGAGCGGCTGCCGCCGTTGCCATAGGTCACATGTGCCGATTTTTGCGGGCCGCAGCGCACCGGAGAGCCCTTGTGCTGGACGGTGTAGGCGGCGGACACGGGCGAGAGGTTGGCGCAGGCGCTGCGTGCGGGATCCGGTTGGGTCAGGCGCACGGCGCGGGCAGAGGGGGCAGGGGCCGCGCTGGTTGTGGCGGGGCGCAGGGCCACGGGGCGCGGATCGGCCTCGGGGCGCAGGGCGCTGAGCGGTGTGCCAGAGGCCACCTGGACCGGGGCTGTGCGAGGCCGCGGCTGGGTCGCGACCACGGGGGCGGCGACCGGGGACGGTGCGGGCGCCGTGGCGACGCGGGGTGCGGTGGGTGCCGGTGCGGTACGGGCTGGCGGCGTGGGTTTGGGGGCGGCCTGTGCCACGGGCTGCGCGGCTGCCGGGGCGGCGGCCTGAGCGCTGGGGGCGAGGCTGGGTTGGAAGCCGCAGAGCTGATCGCGGCCCCGTGTGATGCGTGGAACCCAAGTGACATTCCCCGCGACGCCCGCGCGCACAAAGACGCATCCGGCGCTATCGACATATTGCCGACCCTGATAGCTGCTGGGCGGGAATTCGGCGGGTTCCGCAGGAGTGCGCAGGGTCTGTGCGGACAGATCGACCGTGCCAAGCAGCAGGACGGTCGACGCCAAAATGGCAAGTGGTGAAAGTCTCATTACGCCCCCAACATCAATTGGGGGCAGGTTGCCTTATTTTTGCTGTTTAGTAAACAGTAATTGGCTTATTTAGTGCCGAACATGCGGTCACCCGCATCCCCTAGCCCTGGCAGAATATAACCCTTGTCATTCAAGCGCTTGTCGAGAGCGGCCGTGACGACGGGCACATCGGGATGCGCCTCTTGCATGCGTGCGACACCTTCGGGGGCGGCAAGCAGGCAGAGAAAGCGGATGTCGCGGGCGCCCGCCTCTTTCAGCATGGTCACGGCGGCGGCGGAGGAATTGCCGGTGGCCAGCATCGGATCGACCACAATCGAGAGGCGTTCGCCAAGTTGCTCGGGAACCTTGAAGTAATATTTGACCGGTTGAAGCGTGACCTCGTCACGGTAGAGGCCGACAAAGCCGACGCGCGCCGAGGGGATCAGCTCCAACATGCCATCGAGCAGACCGTTGCCCGCGCGCAGGATCGAAATGAGCGCGAGTTTGCGCCCGGCGAGGACAGGGGCGTCCATTTCCATCAGCGGCGTGTCGATGGCCCGTGTGGTCATCGGCAATTCGCGCGTGATCTCGTAGGCGAGCAACTGGCTGATTTCGCGCAGAAGCTGGCGAAAGACGGCGGTGGAGGTTTCCTTTTGCCGCATCAGGGTGAGCTTGTGTTGCACGAGCGGGTGATCGACGATGGTGAGATTCGGAAACATGGCGGGCCTCTTGCGCTGCGGTGCGTTCCGTCATTCCAGAAAACGCGCCCGAGGGCAACGTCGGGATGTGCCGCGCGCAAACGGGATTGCACGGCGCGGCGTGGCAGTGCAAGCTCGGGCTTGAAAAATCGCGGGGGCGTGATATGAGCATGCCGTAGCGGTAGTTTAATATTAAACTATATTGCCCGCAGGGAGATGAGGATCATGACCGACAGCCAAAAGGAAGCCACCCGTCAGGCGGCGCTCGATTATCACGCGTTGCCCCGGCCCGGAAAGCTGGAGATCCGCGCAACCAAGCCCATGGCCAATGGCCGCGATCTGTCGCGCGCCTACAGCCCCGGCGTGGCGGAGGCCTGTCTTGAGATCAAGGCCGATCCGGCCACTGCCTCGAAATACACGACGCGCGGCAACCTGGTGGCGGTTGTCACCAATGGCTCTGCGGTGCTCGGGCTTGGCAATATCGGGGCGCTTGCCTCCAAGCCGGTGATGGAGGGCAAGGCGGTTCTCTTCAAGAAATTCGCCAACATCGACTGTTTCGACATCGAAGTGAACGAAAGCGATCCCGAAAAGCTGGCCGCGATTGTCTGCGCGCTGGAGCCGACATTCGGAGCGGTCAACCTTGAGGACATCAAGGCGCCGGATTGTTTTGTCGTTGAACGAATTTGCCGCGAGCGGATGAACATCCCGGTTTTCCACGATGATCAGCACGGCACGGCGATTGTGGTGGGCGCTGCGGCCACCAATGCGCTGCATGTGGCGGGCAAGAAATTCGAGGACATCAAGGTGGTCTCGACCGGCGGCGGGGCGGCGGGGATTGCCTGTCTCAACATGCTGGTCAAGTTGGGCGTCAAGCGCGAGAACATCTGGCTCTGCGATATTCACGGGCTGGTGCATGTGGGCCGCGAGGTGGACATGAATCCGGAAAAGGCCGCCTTTGCGCAGGCGACCGAGCTGCGGACGCTGGGCGAGGTGATCGGCGGGGCGGACCTGTTCCTCGGGCTGTCGGGGCCCAATATCCTGACCCCCGACATGGTCAAGTCGATGGCCAAGCGACCTATCGTCTTTGCGCTGGCCAATCCGGACCCCGAGATCATGCCCGACGCGGCGCGCGAAGCGGTGCCGGATGCGATCATTGCCACGGGGCGGTCCGATTTTCCCAACCAGGTCAACAACGTGCTGTGTTTCCCGTTCATTTTCCGGGGTGCGCTCGATGTAGGCGCGACCGAGATCAATGATGCGATGCAGGTGGCTTGTGTGCAGGGGATCGCGGAATTGGCGCGCGCCTCGACCAGCGCCGAGGCGGCGGCGGCCTATCACGGCGAGCAGATGACGTTTGGCGCGGATTACCTGATCCCCAAGCCGTTCGATCCGCGCCTGTCCGGGGTTGTCTCGACCGCGGTTGCGCGGGCGGCAATGGAGAGCGGTGTGGCGGCGCGTCCCATTGCGGATCTGGAGGCCTACAAGGCAGGGCTCGATGCCAGCAAGTTCAAGTCGGCGCTGCTCATGCGGCCGGTCTTTCAGGCGGCGTCCACCGCCTCGCGGCGGATCGTGTTCGCGGAAGGCGAGGATGAGCGGGTGCTGCGCGCAGCGCAGGCCATTCTGGAGGAAACCACGGAGCAGCCGATCCTGATCGGCCGTCCCGAGGTGATTGCACGACGCTGCGAGCGGGCCGGGCTCTCGATCCGGCCGGAGCGGGATTTCAACATCGTCAACCCGCAGGACGATCCGCGCTATCGCGATTATTGGGAGACCTATCATGGGCTCATGGCGCGCAAGGGGGTCACGCCGGATCTGGCACGCGCCATCATGCGCACAAATATCACAGCGATTGGCGCGGTCATGGTGCATCGCAACGAGGCCGACAGCCTGATCTGCGGGACCTTTGGCGAATTCCGCTGGCATATGAAATACGTCAATCAGGTTCTCCAGGACGAAACCCGCCGCCCGCATGGGGCGCTGAGCATGATGATCCTCGAAGACGGGCCGCTCTTTATCGCCGATACCCATGTGCGGGTGACGCCGAATCCGGCGCAACTGGCCGAGACCGCGATCGGGGCCGCGCGACATGTGCGGCGGTTCGGCATCGCGCCCAAGGTTGCGTTCTGTTCGCAATCGCAATTCGGCAACCAGCCGGACGAGGGGGCAGAGCGGTTGCGGCAGGCGATTGCACTCCTGGACGAGGCGCCGCGTGATTTCACCTATGAGGGTGAGATGACGATTGATGCCGCACTTGACCCCGAGTTGCGCGAGCGGCTGTTGCCGGGCAACCGGATGCAGGGGGCTGCGAATGTGCTGGTGTTTGCCTATGCCGATGCCGCGTCGGGCGTGCGCAACATCCTCAAGATGAAAGCGGGGGGGCTCGAAGTGGGGCCGATCCTGATGGGGATGGGCAACCGTGCGCATATCGTCACGCCGTCGATCACCGCGCGGGGTCTGCTCAACATGGCGGCGATCGCGGGAACACCGGTGGCGCATTACGGGTAGAATCAGGGTTTGCAGGAAAAATCTTTGCGGATTTGCAAAGTTTCTTACAATTTCCGGTGGCGTGAACAAAAAAAGCCGCTTTGCAAAAATTTGCAGGGCGGCTTTGGTCATTTCTGCAAAATTTTTGCGACCTTCTGTCCCGTGGCCCTGCATGATGCTTGCCCCAAGGCGGGGTGATCCGTAACACATAGCCAACGGATCGGAGGAGGATACCATGGGATACACTGAGGTTTACGAGCGGTCGCTTGCAGATCCCGAAGGCTTCTGGATGGAGGCGGCAGAGGCCATTGACTGGGTGAAAAAGCCCTCGAAGGCGCTGTTCGACCAAGCCGCCCCGCTTTATGAGTGGTTCAAGGATGGCGAGGTCAACACCTGCTGGAATGCGGTGGATCGGCATGTGGCGGCGGGGCGCGGCGCGCAGACCGCGATCATCCATGACAGCCCCGTGACCGGCATCAAGCAAAAGATCAACTATTCGCAACTGCGCAGCCGCGTGGCGCGACTGGCGGGGGCGCTGCGGGCCAAGGGCGTGGAAAAGGGCGACCGCGTCATCATCTATATGCCGATGGTGCCCGAGGCGCTGGAGGCGATGTTGGCCTGCGCGCGGCTGGGGGCGGTGCATTCGGTGGTTTTCGGCGGCTTTGCCGCGCATGAGCTGGCGGTGCGGATCGACGATTGTCAGCCCAAGGCCATCATCGCCGCCTCTTGCGGGATCGAGCCGGGACGGGTGGTGCATTACAAGCCGCTTCTTGACGGGGCCATTGAGCAGGCCGCGCACAAGCCCGAATTTTGCGTTATCTTTCAGCGCGAAGAAGAGGTGGCCAAGCTGATCGAGGGGCGCGATTTCGACTGGCACGCGTTCCAATACGGGGTGGAGCCGGCAGATTGTGTGCCGGTGTCGGGCGATCATCCGGCCTATATTCTCTATACCTCGGGCACCACCGGCGCCCCCAAGGGCGTGGTGCGGGCGACGGCAGGCCATCTGGTGGCGCTCAACTGGTCGATGAAGAACATCTACAACGTGAACCCCGGCGAGGTGTTCTGGGCGGCCTCCGATGTGGGCTGGGTCGTGGGGCACAGCTATATCTGTTACGGGCCGCTGATCCATGGCAACACGACCATCGTGTTCGAGGGCAAGCCGGTGGGCACGCCCGACGCGGGCACCTTCTGGCGCGTGATGTCCGAGCACAAGGTGCGCAGTTTCTTTACCGCGCCGACAGCGCTCCGGGCGATCAAGCGCGATGATCCCAAGGGCGAGTTGATCAAGAATTACGATCTGTCGCAATTGCGCGCGCTCTATCTCGCGGGGGAGCGGGCCGACCCGGACACGATCGAATGGGCGCAACGCGTGATGCAGGTGCCGGTCTATGACCATTGGTGGCAGACCGAGACCGGCTGGGCCATCGCGGGCAATCCTGCCGGGCTGGAGGCCTTGCCGGTCAAGATCGGTTCGCCCACGGTGGCGATGCCGGGCTATGACGTGCGGATTCTGGACGAGGGCGGGCATGAGGTGGCTCCGGGCACGCTTGGGGCTATTGCGGTGAAACTGCCGTTGCCGCCGGGGACGTTGCCGACGCTGTGGAATGCAGAAGCGCGGTTCCGCAAATCCTATCTCAACACCTTTCCCGGCTATTACGAGACTGGCGATGCGGGGATGAAGGACGAGGACGGCTATCTCTGGATCATGGCGCGCACCGATGACGTGATCAACGTCGCGGGCCACCGTTTGAGCACGGGCGCGATGGAAGAGGTCCTGGCCAGCCATCCGGACGTGGCCGAATGTGCCGTGATCGGGGCGGCGGACGAGTTGAAGGGGCAAACGCCGGTCGGGTTCCTGTGTCTGACCAAGGGCGTCAACCGGGCGCATGACGAGATCGTCAAGGAATGCGTCAAGCTGGTGCGCGACCAGATCGGCCCGGTTGCGGCCTTCAAGCTGGCGGTGGTGGTGGACCGTCTGCCCAAGACGCGCTCGGGCAAGATCCTGCGTGCGATCATGGTCAGGATCGCCGATAGCCAAGAGTACAAGATGCCGGCGACCATCGACGATCCCGCCATTCTCGACGAGATCAAGGTTGCCCTGCAAAGTCTTGGTTTGGCGAAATAAACCGGAAAAAGAGGGTTCCGGAGAAAGCCGGAACCCTCATCCCCCAGAAGGGACACTGGAAGAAGTGCTGCCTGGCGCGACGCACTCACAAACGTCAGGCCAGACAGCGGGACCGGTCGATAAATACCCGTCATGAAGACCGGGTGGCACTTGACCGGTATATCCCGCCATAAAGGGTAAGGGTTTGCGATAAGAAAAGGGCTTGGGACACCCTGACACGCGAGATACCTTTACTTTATGACAGGTTGTGTCGGACGCTTCTGTGAGGCATCTCACAGCTGTGAGAAAAAAGAGGAGTTTGACCCATGGCAGGTGAGGCCGCGCCGAAAACCGGGGCACGGGGGCTGGCCGGCATTCTGGAGCGGCACGGTCGCTTCGTTGACTATCCCAAGGGTCAAATGATCTATGCCACGGGGGCCCATGACAGCACGATGATGCTGATTACCAAGGGCCGGGTTGAAATCAGCCGCAGTTCTGTCGACGGGCGACGCTCGATCCTCACGCATCTTGGGCCTGGGGATATGTTGGGTGAGTTGGCCGCGCTGGATGGCGGCGCACGCAGTGCCGATGCGGTGGCGGCAACCGGGGTGCGGGGGCGCGTCCTTGAAGGGGCGCTTGTCCTGCAACGTCTGCGTGAGGAACCCGATGCCGCGCTCGATTTGATCGGGATGCTGTGCCAACGGCTACGCCAGACCTCGGGGATGTATACCGCGCATATGTTGGCGGATGGGCAGGCGCGTCTGGCGCGGCTGCTGCTGCATCTGTCCGAGAAATGGGGCGAAACGCTTCCGGGGGGCAAGCTGCGCCTGGCGGAGCGGTTTTCGCAATCCGATCTCGGTGATCTGGTGGGGCTGAGCCGCGAGAGCGTGAACCGGCAAATCCGCGACTGGGAACAGGCCGGGGTGATCGCGCGCGAGGGCATGGGCATCGTGCTCTGCAATCCGGCGGCCCTGGCGCGGGCGGCGCAGATGGCGGAATGAGGCGGGTGCTGGCCCTTGTCCTAGGAGTTTTGGCGGCACCCGGTGTGGCGCAGGAGGGCGGCATGCTCGATTATACCCCACCCCCGGCAGAGACGTGGCGCTATATCAGCGATCAGGTGATGGGCGGTATCTCCGAAGGTCAGGCGCAGGTTGCGGGGCCAGAGGGCGCGCGGCATCTGCGCCTGACCGGAACGGTCAGCACGGCCAACCGGGGCGGGTTCATTCAGGTGCGGGGCGAGTTGCTGGCCCCCTTGCCCGAGGGGGCGCAAGGCGTGGTGGTGCGCGTCCGGGGCAATGGTGAAGGCTATTTCATCCATTTGCGCACGCGCGGCACGGTCCTGCCCTGGCAGTATTATCAGGCTCCGATTGCAAGCGGGCCTGAGTGGCAAGAGTTGCGCGTGCCCTTTACGGCCTTTCGCGCCTCGGGGGCGATGTTGCGGGATGTGCCGCGCGCGGGTGATATAAAGAGCCTTGCCGCGGTGGCCTATGGGCGGGATCATCAGGCCGATCTGTCGTTCGAGTGGATCGGGGTGTATTGATGGATAATGTAAAATCTACGGGCTGATTTACGCTAAAATCTCTGCGAAAAGTCGGTTTATGTAAACTGCTCGCGCAGCAGGCGCTCTTCTAGCCCATGACCCGGATCGAACAGGATGCGGTGCTTGATGCGGTTTTCCGAGCGGATTTCGACCCAGAGCACGTTTTCCACCCAGCGGCTGTCGGCGTCGGCCATCACGGGGCGTTTTTCGGGATCGACCACATCGAAGCGCACCACGGCGGTCTTGGGCAGGAGCGCGCCACGCCAGCGGCGGGGGCGGAACGCGGCCACCGCCGTCAGCGCCAGCACATCCGAGCCGATGGGCAGGATCGGACCATGGGCGCTGTAGTTGTAGGCGGTAGAGCCGGCCGGTGTGGCAACGAGCGCGCCGTCGCACACAAGCTCTTCGAGGCGCAGGCGGCCGTCGATGGTGATGCGCAGCTTGGCCGCTTGAGGACCTGCGCGCAGGAGCGAGACCTCGTTGATGGCCAGCGCCTCGTGCAGGGTGCCGTCGAGGGATTCGGCGCGCATGGCGAGGGGATTGATCACCTCTTCCTCGGCGGCGATGAGGCGGTCGATCAGGTCGGTCTCGCTATATTCGTTCATCAGGAAACCGACGGTGCCGCGATTCATGCCGTAGACGGGGGTGTCGAGGGCCTGCGTGCGGTGGAGCGTGTGCAGCATGAAGCCGTCGCCGCCTAGTGCCACGATCACGTCGGCCTGATCCTCGGGCGCATGGCCAAAGCGGCTGGCAAGGGTGGCGCGCGCGGTCTGGGCGATTGGGGCATCGCTGGCGACAAAGGCGATCTTGCGGTGCATGGGCGGTCCTGTTTCCAAAAGGCGATGCTCTGGCCCGGATCGAAACACAATTCCCCTGCCAAGACCAGCCATGCCGGAGTTACAGGTGAAATCGTCGCTTTACATTCTTTCAAACCGAACGAGTTTCCTTTAGGAAAATGACCAATTCACCAATCTTTGGAGTTGCCCAAATGCCCCACGACGGACATCAGCCTGTTGCAGATCAAGGCTTTTTCACCGAATCCCTCGCCTCGCGCGATCCTGATCTCTTTGGCGCAATCCGCTCGGAACTGGGTCGGCAGCGCGACGAGATCGAACTGATCGCGTCGGAAAACATCGTATCCGCCGCCGTGATGGAAGCGCAGGGCAGCGTGATGACCAACAAATACGCCGAAGGTTATCCCGGCAAGCGCTATTATGGCGGCTGTCAGTATGTCGATATTGCGGAAAACCTGGCGATCGAGCGGGCCTGTGCGCTGTTCGGGTGCAGCTATGCCAACGTCCAGCCCAATTCCGGATCCCAGGCCAACCAGGGGGTGTTCACGGCCCTGTTGCAGCCGGGCGATACGATCCTCGGCATGAGCCTTGATGCGGGTGGGCACCTGACCCACGGGGCGGCGCCGAACCAGTCGGGCAAATGGTTCAAGGCCATTCAATACGGGGTGCGCAAGCAGGACAACCTGATTGACTACGATCAGGTGCAGGCGCTGGCGACCGAGCATCAGCCCAAGCTGATCATCGCGGGCGGATCGGCTATTCCGCGCCAGATCAACTTTGCCCGGATGCGCGAGATTGCCGACAGCGTTGGGGCCTATCTGCTTGTGGATATGGCGCATTTCGCGGGTCTCGTGGCCGCGAAAGAGCATCCGAGCCCGTTCCCCCATGCGCATGTGGCCACGACCACGACGCATAAAACGCTGCGCGGGCCGCGCGGTGGCATGATCCTGACCAATGACGAGGGGCTGGCCAAGAAAATCAACGCGGCAATTTTCCCCGGCATTCAGGGTGGACCCCTGATGCATGTGATCGCGGCCAAGGCGGTGGCCTTTGGCGAGGCGCTGCGCCCCGAATTCAAATCATACATTCAACAGGTGATCCGCAACGCGCAGGCGCTGAGCGACCAGTTGATCAAGGGGGGTCTGGACACGGTCACGCATGGCACCGACACGCATGTGCTGCTGGTCGACCTGCGCCCCAAGGGTGTGAAGGGCAATGACACCGAAAAGGCCTTGGGCCGGGCGCATATCACCTGCAACAAGAACGGCGTGCCGTTCGATCCGGAAAAACCCACCGTGACCAGCGGCATCCGGCTTGGCTCTCCTGCGGGGACGACGCGCGGGTTTGGCGAAGCGGAGTTCCGGCAGATTGCCGATTGGATCATCGAGGTCGTCGATGGGCTGGCGGCGAATGGGGCCGAAGGCAACGGAGCGGTCGAGGCCAAGGTCAAGGCCGAGGTCGAGGCGCTCTGCAAGCGGTTCCCGATCTATCCGAACCTCTGATTCCGGATCACGAGATTGCCCTGCGCGAGCATCGTCTTGCGCAGGGTTTTGTTTTTTTTCAACGTGTTGTGGGGCGCTCTTGAGCTTACCCTTGCCAGCGGACGAGGGCATAGATCAGCCCGGATAGCAGCATCAGGTTCAGCACGATTCCCCCGATCAGGCGCAGAACGGCCGTCTTGCGCGCCTCTTGCGGGTTGAGCGTCTCGAGATAGGCGTGCAGATCGGCAAAGGCGCGGTCGACCTGTGCGCGGTCGAGCACGCGGGCGAGTTTCGGATGGGACATCCAGTCTTGAGCGCCGAGAATGATGGCCGCAGCCCGGCGTTGGCGGCGGGGAAGACGCCGACCGGCGCGGCGCACTTGCCGCTCAAGCGTGGCGCTGCGCAGGCGCATACGATCCGCGAGGGCCTGTTGCAACCCTGTGACTCGGCCCTGAAACTCTTCGGTATCAATCACTTAATAACCCCTCTTGCGGCAGTTTACCGGCTGTGACGAGGCGCGGCAATAGGGCTGGAATCAGGCGTGAGGTGGCGGTATGACAGGCTATGTTGAACCGGATCGAATATGGCGCGCCGACCGAGCGGCCGGGATTGGTGATTGTGCACGGGCTATATGGTTCGGCGCGCAATTGGGGCGTGATTGCCAAACGGCTGTCGGACAGTCGCCACGTGGTTGCGGTGGATATGCGCAATCATGGTGCAAGCCCCTGGTTTGATACGCATTCCTACGCCGATATGGCCGGTGATCTGGCCGAGGTGATCGAGAGCCTTGAGGGGCCTTACGACGTGCTGGGCCATTCGATGGGTGGCAAGGCGGCGATGGTGCTGGCGCTGACGCGGCCAGAGCTGGTCAACCGGTTGGTTGTGGCGGATATTGCGCCCGTGACCTATGGGCACAGCCAGTTGCAATATATCAAGGCAATGCAGGCGGTGGATTTGACGCGGGTCGAGCGGCGCTCGGACGCGGCGGCGCAATTGCAGGCCACGGTGGATAATCCGGCGCTGGTGCCGTTCTTTCTGCAGGCGCTGGATGTGGCGGAAAAGCGGTGGCTGCTGAATCTGGATACGCTGGCGCGCGAGATGCCAAAGATTCTGAGTTTTCCAGATATTGCAGGGGTTTATGAGGGAAAGGTGATGTTCCTCACCGGGGCGGAGTCGGCCTATGTGACGCGCGAGCATCGCGACCGGATCAAGGCGCTGTTCCCGGCGGCGCAATTCGCCAAGATCCCCGGTGCGGGCCATTGGCTCCATGCCGAGAAGCCGCGCGAGTTCGAAGCGGCGGTGCGGACCTGGCTGGGGTGAACGGTAGCGGCGGGCCTCAGCGCAGTTCGTAGAGCTTCCTGGCGACGATATAGGACACCGGAAAGGCCGCGATGAACCCCAAGGCGGCAGCGATCAGGATTGGTCGGAGTGTATCCTGCCCGATCAAGAGCGCCGCTATGACCGCAGACCCTGCGAGTGTGGAACCGATGAAGAGGTGCAGGATCAGGCTAAGTCGGAGCATGACGAGGCTTTCTATGCGGTTGTTTTGCGTCATCTTGATGGGACGTGGGGCACCTTGCCTTGATCTGGGTCAGGGATGGGCGAGGGCCATGAAAAAACCCGCCGGAGGATGCTCCGGCGGGTTTCGCGTGTCGCGAAGGGCGAGTGTTATTCCTGTTGCCCCATGAACATCAGCAGGAACTGGAACATGTTCAGGAAGCTGATGTAGAGGCTGAGCGCGCCGTCATAGGCGGATTTGTCCAGCCATTCCTGATCGCCATGTGCCGCGTGCGCGACATAGGTGTTCTTGATCTCTTGCGTGTGAAAGGCGGTCAGGCCCGCGAAGATCAAGAGGCCGATGGCCGAGATGGCGAACATCATGGCCGGGCTTTGCAGGAAGAGGTTGATCAGCATTGCCACGACAAGGCCGATCACGCCCATGATCAGGAACGAGCCCCAGCCCGAGATGTCCTTTTTCGTGGTGTAGCCAAAGAGCGAGAGACCCGCAAAGGCGATGGCGGTCACGATGAAGGTCTGCACGATCGAGAAGCTGGTGAACATCAGGAAGATCGAGCTGAGCGAGATGCCGATCAGTGCTGCGAAGGCGAAGAAGCCAAGCTGCACGGCGGCAGCGGAGGCCCGGCGCAGAAGCGCGCCCCAGCCGAGGAAGATGAAGGCCAGCGGAGCCAGCATCACCACCCATTTGAGCGGCGAGAGATACAGTGCTGCACCAAGGCCCGACAGCATCTTGCCATTGGGCAATTGTGCGGCGGCTGCCGAAGGATCGGTTGTCACGGCAAGCCCCGCGATGGCCCATGCCGCAAGCGCCGTGATGAGCATGCCCACGGACATCGTGCCGTAGACCTTGTTCATGTGCGCGCGCAGGCCCGCGTCAATCTGGGCGGTGCGTGTGCTCGTCGCCGTCCGGATCGTGTTCAACTCTGCCATGTAACCCTCCGATATGTGAATGGCGGTCCCGATTTTGGGACATTGCCAGTAATATCGGAAGGCATGCTTGCAATTTCAAGCGTTCATGACTGTTTTCGACAGGTTTTATGCCGGTATTTCTGCTGCCTCCCCGGTGAGGGGGAGGCGTCGCGAAACGGGGCGTCAGCAGTGCAGCCGATGGGGCAAATCCCAGAAGGGGCGGCTTGCCTCGCGCAGCGCGGCCTCGCGCGTCAGACCGAGGTCCTCGAGGGCCGCATCGTCGAGCCGGTAGAGGGCGCGGCGCTGCGCCCATACTGCCAGCATTTCCGAAATGCGCGGGGTGCGCAGGACGGTGCGGAGGGCAGAGGTTTGGGCGTGGACGGTCATGGTCTTTCCTTTCCCTTTGGTGATGTGGCGAAGGGTTCGCATTTCGGATGTTGATCTTTTGCCTCGTTTCGTTCAATTTTAAAAATGAATGTTTGGCCGATTCATCATCAAGGATTGTGATAAATGCGAAATCTCGACATCACCACGCTGCGTTCGTTGGTGGCGGTCGCCGATCATGGCGGCGTGACTCGTGCCGCGACGGCGCTGAACCTGACGCAATCTGCGGTCTCGATGCAGATCAAACGGTTGGAGGAGATGCTGGATGTGACGCTCCTGGAACGCGCCAATCGGCGAGTGTCTCTGACCGCGCCCGGAGAGCAATTGGTGGGCTATGCGCGCCGTATGCTCGATCTCAATGACGAGGTGGTGGGGCGGCTGACGGAGGAAAACTTTGAGGGGGAATTGGCGCTCGGGGTCCCGCATGACATCGTTTACCCGGTGGTGCCGCGCGTGCTCAAGCAGTTCAACGCCGCCTTTCCGCGGGTCAAGGTCAACCTGCGCTCATCAAGCACGATGCGGCTGCGCGAGGCCTTGGCGCGGGGCGAGGTTGATGTGATCCTGACCACCGAAGAGGGCGTGGGCGAGGGGGGCGAGACGCTGACCGAAATGAACCTGCGCTGGACCGGCGCACAGGGGGGCGTATCGTGGAAACGGCGGCCGTTGCGCCTGGCGTTTTGCCGTCAGTGCATTTTCCGGCCCATCGTTCTGCGCAAGCTGGATGCGGCGGGAGTGGATTGGGAACTGGCGGTGGATTCCGAGGATGACCGCGCGGTCGAGGCGCTGGTGAGCGCCGATCTGGCGGTCGGCGCGCTGCTTGAAAGCAGTATCCCGCCCCATCTGGAGGCGATTCACCCTGGCGGGGCGCTGCCCGAACTGGGCGTGCAGAAGATAAACCTCTATGCCGGTGTCGGGCGCGACGAGGTCCGCGCCGCGTTGATGCGCATGTTGCGGCAGGGATTCGGCGCGTTGACGCCGCCGGTGTCTATTCCAGCGTGACGACAACCTTGCCGGTGGATTTGCGTGACCGCAGCAAATCGAGCGCCTCGGCGGCCTGTTCAAGCGGCAGCAGGTGCGAGACATGCGGGCGCAGGCGACCGGCCGCATACCAGTCAAAGAGCGTGGCCATGCTCTGTGTCAGGACCTCGGGGCGGAATTTGAGATAGCCGCCCCAATAGAGGCCCATCACGCTGATATTCTTGACCAGAAGATGATTGGCGGGGATTTGCGGCACGTCGCCGGATGCAAAGCCGATCGCCAGAATGCGCGCCTCGGGGTTGCAGGCGCGCATGGCGGCGGTGAATTGATCGCCGCCGACCGGATCATAGACCACATCGACCCCGCCAAGGGCGCGGCAGGTGTCGCGGATGTCCTGGCTGGCGGCGTCGATCAGGTGGTCGGCCCCGGCCCGTTTTGCGACATCGAGCTTGTCCGCGCCTCGGGCGCAGGCGATGACGCGCGCGCCCATCTGTTTGCCGATTTCCACGGCGGTGAGGCCGACACCCCCGGCTGCGCCCAGAACCAGCAGGGTTTCCCCCGGCTGCAGCCGCGCCTTGTGATCCAGTGCCACATGGCTCGTTCCATAGGCGACTTGAAAGGCTGCTGCCTCGGCAAAGCTCATGGCATCGGGCAGGGGCACGGCACGGGCGGCGGGAAAACATCCAAAATCGGCAAGCCCGCCCTGACCGCCAAAGACTGCGACGCGGGTGCCCGGCGCAGGGCCGTCGGTGTCGGGGCCCAGGGCCTCGACCGTGCCAGCCACCTCCATTCCGAGGGTGAAGGGGGCCTCTGGCGTGTCCTGATAGGCCCCCTTGATCATCAGGAGATCGGCAAAATTGAGCCCGCAGGCCGCGATACGCAGGCTGATTTCGCCCGAACCGGGGGTCGGGCGGGGCAGGTCGGTCAGGATGGGCTCGGCGCCCTTGGCGGGCAGGTGATAGGCGCGCATTGTGGACCCTTGTGATTCTACCGTTGCGGGATAATGCTGAAGCGGTGGTTAGACGAATTCGATTCGTCCTGTCAAACTGGCAACAGGCAAGCGGAAAAACGGGGATTCACCCTATCCAAAAGGATAGGTGCTCGTATAGATTGTGTTTCATTGGTATAGGTCACGCAAACGGATAGCGATATTTCTTGAATTTTAATGTCAACTTGGTAGGGTCCAGCACGCGCTGCTGGGATGCGTGGCGTCTGGTCCGGGACGTGTGTTTCGGGTCGTCGAATTACGATTAAGTCTCAGAGTAGGTAAGAAGGAACATTATATGCCGCACCCCGTTGATGTGCACGTTGGCAAACGCATTCGACACCGCCGCTGGCTGGTTGGTATGACCCAGCAACAGTTGGCCGAAAGCGTTGGAATCAAATTTCAGCAGATTCAGAAATATGAAACAGGTGCGAACCGCGTCAGCGCGTCGCGGCTTTGGGATATTGCCGAATCTCTGGACGTCGAGATCAGCTTTTTCTTCGAAGGTCTGGATCAGGACGGCGGTGTGGAGCGCGAAAAGAGCGATCCGGCACGGGCCGATCTGATGGGCGACAAGGAAGCGCTGGATCTGGTGCGTTCGTATTACGCCATTCCCGAAAACCAACGTCGGCGTTTGTTCGACCTTGCGCGGGTTTTGAGCGAGGTGGCTTGAGCCGGACCGGCCTTGGGTCTATCCCTCTGCGCAAGCGGTAGGAAAGGCGGGCCGGAATGGACAAGACAGATATAGTCAAGACAGCCCATGCGGTGGCCGATGCCGCGCGTGAGGCTGTTTTGCCGTTTTTTCGCATGGCTGGGCTGACGGCGGATAACAAGCTGCCCGATGGGCGGTTCGATCCGGTGACGGAAGGCGACCGCGCTGCGGAACGCGCCATGCGCGCGGCTCTGGCGCAGTTGCGCCCGCAGGATGGCATCCTTGGCGAGGAATACGGCGCGGTTGCAGGCACCAGCGGCCTGACATGGGTGCTGGACCCGATTGACGGCACGCGGGCGTTCATGTCTGGCGCGCCGACATGGGGTGTCTTGATCGCGGTTTCCGATGAGACCGGCCCCCTCTACGGGATCATTGACCAGCCCTATATCGGCGAGCGGTTCGAAGGCGGTTGGGGCGCGGCGCGGATGGCCGGGCCGATGGGCGCGCGGGAATTGCGGGTCATGGGCGCGCGGCCGCTGTCCGAGGCGATTGTCTTTACCACCTTTCCGGAATTGGGCAGCCCGGCCGAGGCGGCCGGATTTGCAGAGGTGGCAAGGCACGCGAAGTTGACGCGCTATGGGCTTGATTGTTATGCCTATTCTCTTGTTGCGGCGGGGCATGTCGATCTTGTGATCGAGGCGGGGTTGGCGGCCTATGACATTCAGGCACCGATTGCCGTGATCGAGGCGGCGGGCGGTATTGTCACGGATTGGCAGGGTGGTCCGGCGCATCAGGGTGGCCGTGCGATAGCCGCCGCCGGGCGCATGCAACACGAGGCCGCGCTGGAGATTCTGTCGAAAGTGGTGTGACGGCGGCTTTTGCCGATAGCTCCAATCCCCCTGCGTGACCGGGTGTTGCGTTGCTCTCGCGTTGCCCGCTCACACCGCCTTGCCCGCCACCCAAACCCCGGCAATGGCGCGGTCGTCGCCCATCATGATCGTGGGAAAGAGCGCCTCCCAGATATCCGTCGCGCGGGCGCTGCGTTGGGCGATGGCGGGGGTCGAGGCGAGATCGAGCGCGACAAGATCGGCCTCCATTCCCGGCGCGATATTGCCGATCCGTGCGCCCATGTGCAGCGCCTCTGCCGAGCCTGCGGTGGCAAGCCACAGAAGCTGGGCGGGATGCAGCGCCGTGCCGGTCAATTGCCCGATCTCATAGGCGGCGGCCATGGTGCGCAGCATGGAAAAGGAGGAGCCGCCGCCGGTGTCGGTGGCCAGGCCAACGCGCTGCCCTTCGGCCATGCGGGCCGCGAGATTGAAACAACCGGAGCCGATGAAGGTGTTGGAGGTGGGGCAATGGATAAGCGCCGCGCCCACCTCGCGCAGGCGGTCGCGCTCGCGTGGGTCGAGGTAGATGGCATGGCCGTAGAGCCCGCGCGCGCCGAGGAGGCCGTGGGTTTCGTATGTATCGAGATAGTCGCGCGCCTCAGGATAGAGGGATTTGACCCATGCCACCTCGTCCACCTGCTCTGACAGGTGGGTTTGCATCAGGCAATCGGGGTATTCCGCCCAGAGTGCACCCAGGGCGGCGAGTTGATCGGGCGTCGAGGTGGGCGAAAACCGGGGTGTGATGGCATAAGAGAGCCGGTCGACCCCGTGCCAGCGGGTGAGCAGCGCCTTGCTGTCGTCATAGGCGGATTGCGCGGTGTCGCGCAGCCCATCGGGCGCGTTGCGGTCCATGCAGGTCTTGCCCGCCACCACGCGCAGGCCCCGTGCCTGGGCCGCCTCGAAGAACGCGGTGACGCTGGCGGGGTGGATGGTGGCGTAGCTGGCGCAGGTGGTGGTGCCATGGGCGAGCATGAGATCGAGATAGCGGGCAGCGATTTCTGCCGCGTAGGTGGGATCGGCAAAGCGCATTTCCTCGGGGAATGTATAGGTGTTGAGCCACTCGATCAGGCGTTTGCCCCAACTGGCGATGATTGCGGTCTGGGGGTAATGGACATGGGCATCGACAAACCCGGCAGTGATGAGACGGGCCCCCATGTCGGTCGCTTGTGCCTGCGGCGCCATGGCGCGCAGATCCTGCGCGGAGCCGAGGGCGGTGATCAGGCCATTCTCGATCAGGAGCGCCTCGTGCAGACGCGCCGCCCCCTGCGGATCGTCCGCGAAGGGTGAGCGGTCGAAGGCGAGAATCTGGCCGGTGAGCAGGGTGATCGCTGACATATGCCCCCCTTGGGCGAAGGATTGCGCAGGGAGCAGGATAAGGGGCCACAGGGCCGGGGTAAATTGGCCCATTGTGATTGTTTTCCGCAAACCGGTTCTTTAATCCTGCCCGCAACAGGGATTGCAGGGGGGCACCATGGCAGAACAAGAACACGATCTGACCCCCGAGGTGGAAGAGCTTGAGGATGACACGCCGCTCACGCGATCGCTGATCGCGCGGATCATGTATGCGGTCGAGACACAGAACCGCGACATGCTCTGGGCCGAGATGGAGCCGCTGCATGCGGCCGACATCGCCGACCTTCTGGAGCAGAGCAATGCCTATGACCGGCGGCGGTTGATCGAACTCTACGGGCAGGAGTTTGACGGCGATATCCTGTCGGAACTGGATGAGTCGATCCGCGAAGAGGTGATCGGCCTCTTGACGCCCGAGGTTCTGGCCGATGCCGTCCGCGAGCTGGACTCCGACGACGTGGTCGATCTGGTCGAGGATCTGGAGGATCAGCAGCAAGAGGCGATCCTGAGTGTCCTCGAGGACAGCGACCGGGCAGCGGTCGAGCAATCGCTGACCTATCCGGAATATTCCGCCGGGCGCCTGATGCAGCGCGAAGTGGTGATGGCCCCCGAGCATTGGCTGGTGGGCGATGCCATTGATTTCATGCGCAATGCCCAAGAATTGCCGGAGCAGTTCTATCATATCGTGCTGGTCGATCCCCGGCTGCATCCGGTGGGCAATGTCACGCTGGGCCGGATCATGGCCGCGCGCCGCGATACGCCGCTCATGGATATTGTGGAGGAGACATTCCACACCATTCCGGTCACGCGCTATGACGGCGACGTGGCCTATATGTTCAACCAGTATCACCTGATTTCGGCCCCCGTCGTGGATGAGGATGGCCGCCTGGTGGGGGTCATCACGATTGATGACGCGATGGCGGTGCTGGATGAAGAGCATGAAGAAGACATCATGCGTCTGGCCGGCGTGGGCGAGGGGGGGATCAACGATTCCGTGATCGAGACCTCCAAGCAGCGGGTGCCATGGCTTGCGGTCAATCTGGCGACGGCGATTCTGGCCTCGCTTGTGATTGCGCAATTCGAAATGGCGATTGCGCAACTGGTGGCGCTGGCGGTCTTGATGCCGATTGTCGCCTCGATGGGGGGCAATGCCGGCACGCAGAGCCTGACGGTGGCGGTGCGGGCGCTCGCGACCAAGGACTTGACCGGCGCGAATGTCTGGCGGGTGCTCAGGCGCGAAACGCTGGTGGGGCTGATCAACGGGTTGATATTCGCGCTGGTGATGGGCGTGGTCGGGGTGGTCTGGTTCGGGGGACCCGAACTTGGCTATGTGATCGGTGCCGCGATGGTGATCAATCTGGTCGTTGCCGGATTGGCGGGCGCCGCTGTTCCTGTGATCATGGACCGGATGGGTGTCGATCCGGCGCTGGGATCGGGCACCTTTGTCACCACCGTGACGGATGTGGTGGGCTTTTTCGCGTTTCTGGGGCTGGCGACGGTGTTTTTGATATGAGCGATCTGAGTGAGGTGAAGGCAGCGGCGCGCAAGGCAGCCTTTGCGCGGCGGGCCGAGGCGCATCGCGGTCGCGGGCCGGGGGCGGCGGCGCTCTTGTCGGGGGTGCTGGCGGGCTATCGCGGGGTGCCGCTGGCGGGTTACATGCCGATCCGGTCCGAGATTGATCTGCTGCCCGCGATGGAAGAGGCGGCTGCGCATGGGCCGGTGGGCGTGCCGGTGATCCGGGGTGAGGGCCAGCCGCTTGATTTCTCGCGCTGGGGGCCGGGATGCGCGCTGCGGACAGGGCCGTTTGGCGCGATGGTGCCGGAGGCTGACGATTTTTTCGAGCCGGAGATTCTGATTGTGCCGCTGGTGGCCTTTGATCGGCGCGGCGGGAGGCTGGGCTATGGCGGCGGGTTCTATGACCGCACGCTGGAAATGTTGCGCGCGCGCCGTGGAACATTGGCGATTGGCTTTGCCTACGGCGCGCAGGAGGCGGCGGAATTGCCGCTTGAGCCGACCGATCAGCCGCTCGACATGGTGGTGACGGAGCTTGAGGTGATCAGTTTCGGCGGGCGCAGTTAAACTATCCGTTGCTTCTGATCGGGTTCATGTCGCCCCGGACCCCGGGTCGGGGCCTCGACGCTGCTTCGGTGCGGTCCCGGGTCAAGCCCGGGACGGGTGTGGTTTCGATGACGCGCAAAACGTACTAAAGCGGGAGATAGTCCATCATCTCGCCCACCTCGCGCGCCGGGTCATTGACCGGACGCACCATCAGCGCCTCGGCATTGGCGAGGATGCTCAGAAGCGAGCTATCCTGTTTATCCTCGGGGTGGATCCCTTGCGGCGTGAGGGCCGCGCGCATGTAATGTTCGCGTGGGCCGTTGGGCGGCAGGGGAACGGCCAACGGCGCGCGCAGGCGCGGCGCAGGCGCTGTGCTCAGACCGAGCATGGCGTTGATCATCGGCGCGATGAACACATGGCCACAGACCATGGCCGAGACCGGGTTGCCCGGCAGGCCGACCATGGCCGCGCCGTTCATGCGCCCGGCCATCAGCGGTTTTCCGGGGCGCATGGCGACCTTGTAGAAGGCGCGTTCCATGCCGAGATCACCCGCCACACGACCCACGAGATCATGATCGCCCACTGAGGCCCCGCCGATGGTAACGATCAGATCGGCCCCGCGCGTCAGGGCAAAACCGGCGGTGAGCGAGGCCACGGTATCGCGCGCTATGGGCAGAATGCGCGCCTCGGCCCCCATGGCGTCGAACAGCGCCTTGAGGCCAAAGGTGTTGGACGCGATGATCTGATCGGGGCCGGGGCTTTCTCCGGGCATGACCAATTCGTCGCCGGTGGACATAAGCGCCACCTGCGGCTTGCGGCGCACCGGCACGAAGGCCACGTTCATCGAGGCGAGAAGGGCAATATCGGCGGGGCGCAGGCGGCGCGGGGCGGTGATGGTCTGGCCTTCGCGAAAGTCACAGCCCAAGGGGCGGATATGATCCTTGCGGTCGAGATTTTGGCCTAGGGTGATGCGGTCGGCGTCGCGGGTCACATCCTCTTGTATGATCACGCGGGAGGCCCCGTGCGGAATGGGCGCGCCGGTGAAGATGCGCACCGCTTCGCCGGACGACACGGACCCGGCGTAGGCGTGGCCAGCGGCGGCCTCGCCGATCACCGTGAGGGTGGTGCCGGGTGCCGCATCAGCGCCGCAGATCGCATAGCCGTCCATGGCAGAGGCGGCGAATGGTGGCTGATCGCGCCGGGCGGCCACGTCACGGGCAAGGATGCGCCCTGCGGCCTGCGCCAGCGGCACCTCTTCGATGTCGAGCGGCTGCACGAGGGTGAAAAGATGCGCGAGGGCCGCGTCAACGGTGATCATGTCGCCTCATACCGCCCTGATTTTCCACCATCTTTCAGAATGACCCGGAGGCCGCCGATTTCCATCGCCTTATCGACGGCCTTGGTCATGTCATAGACCGTGAGGGCAGTGACAGAGGCGGCAGTCAGCGCCTCCATCTCGACCCCGGTCTGGCCGGTGGTCTTGACCGTCGCGGCAATGCGGACGCCGGGCAGGTCGGGATCAAGGGTCAGGTCCACCGTGACCTTGGTGATCGCGAGCGGATGGCAGAGCGGGATCAGGTCCGGGGTGCGCTTGGCCGCCATGATCCCGGCCAGGCGCGCGACGGCCAGAACATCGCCCTTCTTCGCGCGACCTTCGGAAATGATTTCAAAGGTTTCGCGGGCCATCTTGATGTGGCCTTCGGCGATGGCCACGCGCGCGGTCACGTCCTTGTCCGAGACATCGACCATATGGGCATGCCCCTGGCCATCGAAATGGCTGAGCCCGGACATCAGAATCCGCCCGGTGTGAGCGGATTGGCGAGCAGACTGCGGGTGGCCTGCGTGACATCCTCGGCGCGCATCAGGGTTTCGCCGATCAGGAAGGTGCGCGCGCCGTAGCGGGCCATGTCGGCCAGATCCTCGGGCGTGGCAAGACCGCTTTCGCAGACGATCATGCGCTCGGGGGGGACGAATTTGGACAGTTTCCGCGTCGTGTCGAGCGAGGTTTCAAAGGTGTTGAGATCACGGTTGTTGATGCCGATCATCCGCGACTTGAGACGGCTCGCACGGTCGAGTTCGTCGCGGTTGTGCACCTCGATCAGCGCATCCATGCCCCAGTGGGTCGCGGCCTCTTCCAGTTCGGTCGCCTGTGCGTCGGAAACGCTGGCCATGATGATCAGGATGCAATCGGCGCCCCAGGCGCGCGCCTCGGCCACCTGATAGGGGTCATACATGAAATCCTTGCGCAGCACCGGCAGGTTGCAGGCGTCGCGCGCGAGCCCAAGAAATTCGGGTGCGCCCTGAAAGCTGGGCGTGTCGGTCAGCACCGAGAGGCAAGTCGCGCCGCCTGCCTCGTAGGCCTGCGCGAGGGCGGCGGGATCGAAATCGGCACGGATCAGGCCCTTGGACGGGCTGGCCTTCTTGATCTCGGCAATGAGGCCATAGCCGGTCTTGGCAGCCTTGAGCAGCGCGTCGGCGAAGGGGCGCACGGGGGCTGCCTCATGCGCCAGCGATTCCATCTCGGCCATGGGATGTGCCGTCTTGGCGGCGGCGATTTCCTCGAGCTTGTAGGCTTTGATCTTGTCGAGAATGGTCGGGCTGGTCATACGGTCTCCGATGTCAGTTTCGCGAGGGCGGCGATCTTGGCGCGGGCTGCGCCGCTGTCGATGCTCTCGGCGGCCTTGGCCACGCCGTCGCGCAGGTCGCTGGCATGTCCGGCCACGGTCAGGGCCGCGGCGGCATTGAGCAGCACGGCATCGCGGTAGGCGCCGGGTGCCCCATCGAGCAGCGCGCGCAGGGCGGCGGCGTTCTCCGCCGGGGTGCCGCCCAAGATGGCCTCGAATGGATGCACGGGCAAGCCGAAATCCTCCGGGTGCAATTCGGTCTCGTGGATGCTGCCGTCTTCTTCGAGGGCGGCGACCCAAGAGATGCCGGTGATGGTCATCTCGTCGGTGCCGTCCGAGCCATGCACGAGCCAGGCGCGGGTCGATCCCAATTGCCCCAGCGTTTCGGCCATGGGGCGGATGAGATCGCGGGAGAAGGCCCCCGTCAGTTGGCGTTTGACCCCGGCGGGGTTGGTGAGCGGGCCGAGGATGTTGAAAATGGTGCGCGTGCCCAGTTCGGTGCGCACGGGGCCGACATGGGCCATCGCCGGATGGTGCATGGGCGCCATCATGAAGGCGATTCCCACCTCAGCCAGCGCGCGTTCGACCACGGGCACGCCCACCATCACCTTGATCCCCATTTCGGTCAGCGCATCGGCGGCCCCGGATTTGGACGAGAGGTTGCGATTGCCATGTTTGGCCACCGGCACGCCTGCGCCCGCCACGACAAAGGCGGTGGCGGTCGAGATATTGAGCGTGCCCTTGCCATCGCCGCCGGTGCCCACGATGTCCATCGCGCCCTCGGGTGCGCGCACCGCGTTGCATTTGGCGCGCATCACGGCGGCGGCGGCGGCGTATTCGTCGACCGTTTCGCCCCGCGTGCGCAGCGCCATGAGAAAGCCGCCGGTCTGGGCGGGCGTCGCCTCGCCTTCGAACAGGATCTGAAAGGCGGTTTCCGCCTCGGCACGGGTCAGCGGGCGATCAGCGGTGGCCCCGATCAGCGGTTTCAGCCGGTCGCTCATGCCGGGACCTTCATCATGTCGATGAAATTCTGGAGCAGGGCGTGACCATGTTGAGAGGCGATGGATTCGGGGTGAAACTGCACGCCCTGAATGGGCAGGTCGCGGTGTTGCAGGCCCATGATGGTGCCATCTGCCAGCTCTGCCGTGATTTCGAGGCAGTCGGGCAGGCTCGAGCGCTCCACCACCAACGAGTGATAGCGCGTGGCCTCGAACGGCGAGGGCAGACCGGCAAAGACGCCTTTGCCTTCATGGTGGATCTGGCCCATCTTGCCGTGCACGATCTCGGAATGGCGGATGACTCGGCCTCCGAAGGCCTGACCGATGGTCTGATGCCCGAGACAGACCCCGAGAAGGGGAATCCCTGCCTCGGCGGCGGCGAGGGTCAGCGGCAGGCAGATGCCCGCCTGATCCGGGTCGCAGGGGCCGGGCGAGAGCAGGATACCATCGGGGCGCATCGCCATCGCCTCCTGGACGTTGAGCGCATCGTTGCGCACGACGCGGGTTTGTGCACCCAATTCGCCGACATAATGGACGAGATTATAGGTGAAACTGTCATAGTTATCGATCAGAAGCAGCATTCGCGCCTGTCCTCATGCAAAGGGGGCTGGAGGCCAAGGGGCCGGTCGCGGTATACTTGTTCAGTCTTGCGCGGCACCGTCAAGGGGCGCTAGGCCGGATAACAGGCAAAACAGGCAGATCAGGGGGCAAAGGCAGTGGCACGCGGAGTATTGGCAGGCATGATGACGGGAACGCTGGTCTCGGGACTGGCGTTGGGCACGCTGTCTGTGCTGAGCGGCGCACCGGGCGAGGTCCCGCCCGAGGCGGTCAGCCTTGAAGTGCCGGCGGGATCGGGGTTCGATCTGCGGCGCGAGGATGCGGAAGCGGATCTGCCTGAAACACAGCCCGCGCCCGGGGCAGCGGCCGTGCCGCAGGTGGCCCCGCCCGCAACGGATGACAGCGCAGGGATCGGCGCGGTCGAAACCGCACCGGCGGCAGTGCCCGAGACGGGCGATGTGGCGGCTTTGGCCGATGCCCCCGAGGTTGCGGTCGAGGGGGCCGGTGTGACGGTCGAGAGCGATGATCCGGTGTTGCCCAGTCCGCAGGGGACGCCGCCGGTGGTGCCGTCGAGCGAGGGGGCCGTGGCGGTGTCAACCGATCCCGCGCAGCCGCCTGCACCTGCGCCAACCGAGGAGAGCGCGGGGCTGACTGTGCCGGAGGCGGCAACGGAAGAGAGCGAGACCGCTTCGATCTTTCCGCAGGAAGAGCCGGCACCGGTGCTGATCCCGGACGCCTCTGGCTCTGAGGGGGTGACGGATATGTCGCCCGAAGCCGAGGCACAGGCCGAGGTGGCACCCTTGCCCGAGGCTGACGCAGAAACCGAGAGCGGTCCCAAGACCCTGCCTGCGCTGGGCACGATCGGCAACCGGGCCGAGGGGGTGACAACCAACCGTTTACCCAGTGTCGGCGCACCCACGCCGGAGACGCCAGAGACTGCGGTGGAGAGTGTCGTAGAACCTGAGACGGTGAAAGGCGCGCTCGCGCGCAATCGGGTGGCGTTCGACAATCCCGAGGGCAAGCCGCTGATGGCGATCATCCTGATGGATGACGGGCAGAGTCCGATCGGGATAGAGGCGCTCCAGAGTTTTCCCTATCCGCTGAGTTTCGCGGTCGATGTGACCTGGCCCGGCGCGGCAGCGGCGGCGGAGCGTTATCACGCGGCCGGGTTCGAGGTCTTGGCCATGGCCGATCTGCCAGAGGGCGCGCGGCCCGAGGATGCCGAGGTGGCGATGCAGGCGTGGTTTGCGCAGGTGCCGCAGGCGGTGGCGGTGCTGGAGGGCACGGGCGCTGGCCTGCAATCGAATCGCGAGGCCACGGCGCAACTCGCCCCGATCCTGAAAGAAAGCGGGCATGGCTTGGTGATGCATCCGAATGGCCTCAACACCGCGCAAAAGCTGATTGCGCGCGAGGGCGTGCCCTCGGCAAGCCTGTTCCGGGATTTCGACGGGCAGGGGCAGAATGCCGCCGCGATCCGCCGATTTCTGGATCAGGCCGCGATGCGTGCCGATCAGCAAGAGGGCGGCGTGATCATGCTGGGCCGTTTGCGGGCCGATACGATCAGCGCGCTTCTGCTGTGGGGCTTGGCGGACCGGGCGGCGAGCGTGGCGCTGGCACCGATCTCGGCGGTGTTGGAGGCGGAATAGCCCCCGAGGGCCGGTATCCGACTCAGGCCGCGAAAGGGCCTCATGATGCCGCACCGGGGACAGCCGGGATGGCGGATTGCGCCCACCTTACGCGCAAATCCATTGCGAAAGGGCACGGCGATGATCCTCTATCCCACCTTGGAAATTCTCGACGGCAAATGTGTCACCCTGACTCGTGGGCGGCTGGACGAACCGGTGCGTTGGCATGTGGACCCGGTCGAGACTGCGCGCAGCTATGCGGCGACGGGCGCCGAGTGGATGCATCTGACGGACATGAACGGGCTGCGTGGTGCGGGCGACAACGATGATCTCATCGAGCAGATCATCCGTGCCGTGGGTATTCCCGTGCAGCTTGGGGGCGGGTTCCGCACGCGTGAGGCGGTGGAGCGCTGGATCGACAAGGGGGCAGGGCGGATCGTGCTGGGCACAATGGCCGTGCAGAACCCCGATGCGGTCAAGGCCTTGGCCAAGTATCACCCGGATCAGATCGTTGTGGCCGTCGACATATATCAAGGGCAGTTGATGACCGATGGTTGGCGCACGGCGTCGGCCTTTGGCCCGGCCGAGTTCATCGCAGCCTTTGACGGTGTGCCGCTGGCGGGTTTGTTGATCACCGATATTGACGCAGATATCGAGGATAGCGATGGCAGTCTGGGGCTGATTTCCGGGCTGGCGGCTGGAACGCGGCATGCCGTCATTGCGCGCGGCACGGTTCGGACGGTCGATGATGTGGCGCGGCTGCGCTATATTCCGAATATCGCCGGCACCATGATCGGACGCGCTCTGATGTCCAAGGATGTCGACCTGGGCGAGGCGCTGGCGATTGCGCGCGCGGTGCCTGAGGCGAAGGCGGAGTTTCTCTGAGACAGAGGTCTCAGCCCCGCCATTGACCGGGGCTGAGCCCATCCAGCGTCCACTCCCCGATGCGCCAGCGGATCAGGCGGAGCGTGGGATGGCCGATATGGGCGGTCATGCGGCGCACTTGGCGGTTGCGCCCCTCCGAGATGGTCAGTTTCAGCCAGCAATCGGGGACGGATTTGCGAAATCGGACAGGCGGTGTGCGGGGCCAGAGAATTGGCGGCGCCGCCCGTTCCACGCGCGCGGGGCGTGTTGGGCCGTCGTTGAGCGTGACACCGGCACGCAGGGCCGCGAGGGCCGCGTCATCGGGCAGGCCCTCGACCTGGGCGTAATAGGTTTTTTCCATTTTGAAACGCGGGTTTGCGATGCGCGCTTGAAGTTGGCCGTCATCCGTCAGCAGCAGCAGCCCCTCGCTGTCACGATCCAGCCGGCCGGCGGGATAGACGCGCGGCACGTCGATGAAATCCGAGAGCGTGGCGCGGGGGCTGCCTGCGCTTCCACGGTCGGTGAATTGCGACAGCACGTCATAGGGCTTGTTGAAGAGGATGAGGCGGGCCATGTGCCTGTCTTGCCCGAGGGCACAGCCCGCCGCAAGTCTCAGTTATAGCCGGGGCGCAGACCCGCGCGCACCTTGTAGGTCCAGGGGAGACCGGCGTTGCGCCAGCCGTTGACGACGCGCGCGCCTGCGTCGTTCGTGTCGCCTTCGAACCCGTCCACCACATTGTAGAGCGTCACATCCACCCCGGCCTCTACCAGCCGGGAGATTGCCGCGGCGCTGCGTGAACCGGAGCGGCACATCACCAGCAGGGTATCCACGCCCTTCGCGGCATCGCTGGCGAGCCAGGCGTTCACCTCGTCCACGAAAGCTGGATTATCGACCATTTTATACATGCCCTTCTCGGCATCGAAAGCGAGGGCCGGGTCCATCAGTTTCGAGGGGATATTGGCGGCGGCGGCGGTGGCGTAGCCGATCAGGTTCACCTCGGACGGGGTGCGCACGTCGATGAGGGCGACATTGGGGTGGTCAGCCAGCACGCGGGCGGCATCGGCGGCGGTGATATAGAGACCGGGGGCGGTCTGTTTGCTCTTGCTGAGCGTTTCGGCGGCCACGGGCTCTTGCAGGGTCAGGGTCTCGCTGGCGGCGCTGGCGAGCGGCGCAAGGGCCAGTGACAGGGCCAAGAGGGCCGGTGCGGCGAATCGGGTCATGTGGGTCATGGGCTTCCCTCCATTATATTCCTAAATAGGAATATGAAAGGATAGCCTTAAGCCTGCGAACGCGCGCGCACAATGACCTGAGTCAAATGGCTCAGCCGTTGGTGTCGCCGCCAAAGCGCGCGGCATCGGCGGCGGCACGGCGGATGGCGTTGGATTTATGGACGGTTTCCATATATTCCGCCTCGGGGTCGCTGTCATAGACCACGCCGCCGCCGGCCTGAATATAGAGTTTGTCCTCTTTGACCACAGCGGTGCGCAGGGCGATGCAGACATCCATGTCGCCACCCGAACTGAAATACCCGACCCCGCCGCCATAGACGCCGCGTTTCTCGGGCTCCAACTCGTCGATGATTTCCATCGCACGGACCTTGGGCGCGCCCGAGACCGTGCCTGCGGGCAGACCGGCCAAGAGGGCGCTCAGCGCATCCTGATCCTCGGCCAAGTCCCCAACCACGTTCGAGACGATGTGCATGACGTGGCTATAGCGCTCGATGATGAATTTCTCGGTCGGATGTACGGTGCCGATCTTGCAGACGCGGCCCGCGTCGTTGCGGCCCAGATCAAGCAGCATGAGATGCTCGGCCAGTTCCTTTTTGTCGGCGAGAAGATCGGCCTCGAGCGCGCGATCCTCTTCGGGGGTGGCACCACGGGGCCGGGTGCCCGCGATCGGGCGGATCGTCACCTCTTGGCCGAAGACGCGCACGAGGATCTCAGGGCTGGCACCGATCACCTGAAAGCCGCCGAAGTTGAAATAGAACATGAAGGGCGACGGGTTGGTGCGCCGCAAGCTGCGATAGAGCGAGAAGGGGGGATGGCGAAAGGGTTGCGTCCAGCGTTGGCTGGGTACGACCTGAAAGATGTCGCCTGCGCGAATGTAGTCCTTGGCCTTTTCCACGGCGGCCTTGTAGCCTTCGCGGGTAAAGTTCGACACCGGGGCCGCGTCTTCACGCGCTTCGCCGAGTCTGCGGCTGGATTGCGGCAGGGCACGTTCGAGGTCGCGCACGGCATCCATGACCCGCTCGGCGGCCTGTGCATAGGCGGCACGCGCCGATTGTCCGCTACTGACCCAAGCGGGGGCCACGACCATCACCTCGCCCTTGACGCCATCCAGAACCGCCACGACCGAGGGGCGGAGCATCACGGCATCGGGCAGGCCAAGCGGATCGGGGTTCACATCCGGCAGATGCTCGACCAGCCGGATCATGTCATAGCCCAGATAGCCAAAGAGACCGGCACTCGCGGCCGGCATGCCTTCGGGCAGGGCGATGCGGCTTTCGGCGATGAGGGCACGCAGGTTGGCCAGGGGATCGCCTTGCTGATCCTCGAAGGCGTCGTGATCGAACCGGGCCTGACGGTTGATGCGGCTGGCGGTGCCATGACATTGCCAGATGACATCGGGTTTCATGCCGATGATGGAGTAGCGCCCGCGCAATTCGCCGCCCGTCACGGATTCGAGCAGGAAGGCATCGCGCGCCGCACCCGTCAGCTTGAGCATCAGCGACACGGGCGTGTCGAGATCGGCCGCAAGCCGCGCATGTACCACCTGATTTTCGCCCGCCTCATAGGCGCGGGCGAAATCCTCGAACGACGGGGTCAGTTCCAATTGCGCGGTCCTCAGTTGAAATTGGCATGCACGGCGTTGAGGGCCGCTTGATCCAGCTCGACGCCCGCGCGGGCGCGGATGTCATTGGCCAGTACCTGAAAGAGATCCTGCCCGAGGTCGGCGGCAACCTGATCCTGAAGGGCGCTGCGCAGGCGGGCGATATCCTCGTCCTCGTCTGCGGGCAGGGGCGGTGCGATGTTGTCGAGGCGCAGCACGAAGAGGCGGCCTTGGCCCTCGATCACGCGGACCTCGCCGGAAGTCATCGAAAACACCGTGTCGATGAATTCGGCCGGTGCCTCGGGGCGGTAGTCGCGGCGTGTCATGTCGGTCACTTCCGTGGCGGTCAGACCGAGATCGGCAAAGCTCGCGCCCGCGCGCAGTTCGGCAAGCTGTGGTTCGAGTTGCGCGCGCAGCGCGGCCACCGTGGCCTCGGCCCGCCAGCCCGCCAGCACCGCGTCGCGCACGGTTTCGAGCGGTTGGATGCGCGGCTCCTGGATGCCGTCGAGACGCAGGGCGAAAATGCCGCCATCGGCGAGCTGCGCAACCTCGGGGTAGTCGCCTTCGGCCACGGCCTCGGCGGCGGCGCGGAAGCTGTCATAGCCCGCCATGCCCTCGGTCAGGCCAGAATGCCAATCGATGCTGCCAAGTTCGAGATCGGTTTCCTTGGCCACATCCTCGAGCGTGGCCCCGCCGGCGAGCAGGTCATCCACGGCGTCAATCTGGGCCTCGATCACGCGACGGGCGCGGTCGGCGGCGAGTTCCTCGCGCAAGCGTGGTTCCGCCTCTTCAAAGCTCGTGACCTGAGCGGCGAGCACGGCGTTGACGCGAAAGAGCGCCGGGCCAAGATTGGTTTCGATCGGGCCGACCACCTCGCCCGCCTCGGCGGAGAACACCGCATCCCCGGCTGCGCCCAGTTCCTCGCGCGTTACATCGCCCATGTCGATATCGGCCATGTCGAGCCCCCGTTCGGAGACCAGCATTTCAAGGGCAATGCCTTCGTCGATCCGGGCGCGCGCGCGGGTCGCGGCCTCGGCATCGGCAAAGGCCAGGCGTTCCACCAGCCGGCGTTCGGGCAGGTTGAAATCGGCCTCACGGTCGGCATAGGCCTCGCGCAGCGCTGCCTCGTCCACCTCGACATTGTCGAGGATCATCGCGGGCGTGACCCAGGCATAGGTAATGGTCTTGGTTTCCGGCGTGGTAAAATCGGGCAGATGGCTCTGGTGATAGGTCTTGAGGTCGTCCTCTGACGGGACCGGCAGACCGGTTTCCAGCGCGTTGCGGTCGAGAACGGCAAAGGCCAGGCTGCGCCGCTCGGCCAGATATGTCATCATCGTGTCCATATAGGCGCTGGGCGTCTGCAATCCTGCCAAGGCGGCGGCCTGCACCAGCGTGCTTGCTGTTTCGGCGCGGATGTTTTCCTCGAACTGGGATTCGTTCAGCCCGGCCTGATCGAGCGCAAAGCGATAGGCCTCGCGATCAAAGCTGCCGTCAAGGCCCTGAAAGGCGGGGATGTCGAGGATCTGTTCGCGCAGGTTCTCGTCGCCGACCGAGAAACCAAGGCGATCGGCCTCATGTTCCAGCGCGGCGCGCGCCACCAGGCGGCCCAGCACATCGGTATCCACCCCGGCGGCGCGGGCCTCGGCAAAGGTCATGGCGCTGCCGCGTTGGGCTTCGAGGGCGCGGATTTCGTTTTGCAGGGCGCGGGCATAGCTGGTCACGTCAATCTCGGCGGTGCCGACATGGCCGATGCTGCGTACATTGCCCGAGAGGTTCGTTGCGCCGAACCCGGCAAGGCCGACGATCAAGAGGCCCATAAGAACCCACATTGAGCCTTTGTAAATACCTTTGCCCGCCATCATGGCCCCCTGTTCGTTGGTGGCTTGCGCCCGTGTTGGGCGACTGTCTACGCGCTGTGACCGTCCGCGACAAGGGGCCAGCGGAGGGCTGCGAGCCGGTCAAAGAGCGTGTCGATCCCCGCGCGATCGAGATTGGCGAAGGCCACGCGCAATTCGCGCAGCCCCTGTGGGTCATCGGCGGGCCGGAACATCGTGCCGGGGAGCAGGAGCACGCCTGCGTCGCGCACCAGCGCCTGTGCGAGCGTGTCCGAAGCCATGTCGAATGGATGCGCCATATAGGCGAAATAGGCCCCGCAGCCCAGCAGGCTCCAGCCTTGGCCTGCAAGTTTCGGCATGTTGTCATGGATCGCCGCGCGCCGGTCGAGGATTTCGGCGCGTTCACCGGCCAGCCATTGCCCGAGGTTGCGCATCCCCCAGAGCGCCGCGATCTGGCCCAGTTGGTTAGGGCAGATGGTGACGGTATCGAGGAATTTCTCGACCTCTGCCAGCCGGGTCGGTGAGGCCACCATCGCGCCGACGCGGTGGCCTGTCAGGCGATAGGCTTTGGAAAACGAGTAGAGCTGAATGAGCGTGTCGGCCCAGTCGGGATCGTGAAAGAGATCATGGCCCGCGCCGGGGCGGGCATCGAAATCACGGTAGGTTTCATCGACGATAAGGGCGATGCCGCGCTCTTGGGCCAGCGCGTAAAAGGCGCGGGTGAGGTCGGCGGGATATTCCACGCCGCCCGGATTGTTGGGGGTGACGAGCACGATGGCGCGGGTGCGCGACGTGATCAGCGCCGCCGCATGATCCGGATCAGGCAAGAGTTCGGCACCCGCAGGCAGCGGGACAGCGCGCACACCCGCCATGTCGAGCCACATTTTATGATTGAAATACCAAGGGGTTGGAAGGATAACTTCATCTCCTTCGGCGCAGAGCGTGGTGATCGCCGCGCAAAAGGCCTGATTGCAGCCCGAGGTGATGGCGACTTGACCGGCGGCGATGCTGCCGCCGTAGCTGGCGGACCAGTGTGCGGCCACTTCGGCGCGCAGGTCGGGCAGGCCCAGCACGGGGCCATAAAGATGCGCCTGCGGTTCATGCAGCGCCGCCTCGGCCACCGCGCGGCGCAGCGCCTCGGGGGGCGGGGCGACGGGGGCCGCCTGGCTTACGTTGATGAGTGGCCGGTCGGCCGGGAATGTGACCCCATCGAGCCAGCGCCGCGCCTCCATCACGGGGGGCGAAAAGGTGCAGGCGGTGCGGGGCAGGCTGGTCATGTCAGGCACCCCGGTAGGGTTCGACATATTGCAGGGCCATGTCCCAGGGGAAGAAAATCCAGGTGTCCTGGCTGACTTCGGTCACGAAGGTGTTGACCTGGGCGCGGCCCATCGGCTTGGCGTAGACCGTGGCGACATGGGCGCGCGGCATGTGCTGGCGCACCACCTCGAGCGTGCGGCCGGTGTCCACGAGATCATCGACGATCAGCACGCCCGCGCCATCGCCAACGATCGACATATCGGGGGATTTGATCACCACTGGGGCGGTCTGGCTTTGATGGTTGTAGGATTTGACGCTGATCGTGTCGACGGTGCGGATGTCGAGCTCGCGTGCCACGATCATTGCCGGTGCCATGCCGCCGCGGGTGATCGCCACGACCGCACGCCAGCCGCCTTCGGGGGCCTCGCCCTGAAGCCGCCACGCAAGTGCGCGGGCGTCGCGGTGAAGTTGATCCCAGCTTACGTGAAAGCCTTTTTCATGGGGGAGGCGGTCCATCATGTCGTTACCTGCTCAAGAGAAGTTTCAGCCCGAGCGCGCCCAGCAACAGGGCCGCCACGCGGTCGATGATCGGTTTCGCGCCGAGATAGGCGCGGCGGGCGGCGGCCCCGCTCAGCAGCGTGGCAAAGCCCGCGTAAAAGAGCCATTCCACCAGCATGTGATTGGCGGTGATGAGCGCGATTTCCGTGGCGGTAAGGCCCTTGGGAAAGACCACCACCAGCACGGAGGCGGCGAAAAGCACCGATTTGGGATTGCCGAGGTTGATCAGCACCCCGTCGAGAAAGGCCCGCCCGCGCGGTTTGCGCGGGCCTTCGGTCACGGGCTGACGGGCTGCGCGCCAGGTGTTCCATGCAATATATAGGAGATAGGCCGCCCCTGCGATCTTGAGCGTCGCGTAGGCCCATGGAAAGAGGGTAAAGAGCGCCTCAAGCCCCAGAAGTGCTGCCAATGTCCACAGCGCCGCGACAAGACCAAGGCCCATGCCCGCGGCGATTCCCGCCGCGCGACCATCTGCCAAGGCGGTGCGCAGGGCAAAGAGCAGGGCCGGACCGGGGCTGAGGATGGCTGCGGCCAGAACCGCGTTGAAAGCCAGAAGATCGAGCGCGGTCATGGGCTGTCCTTTCAGGTGCTCGCGATCTTGATGCCAAGCAGGGCCAAAAGCCCGCCAAAGGTTCGATCCAGGATGGATTTGAGGCTGACATAGGCGGTGCGGCTACGCTCGAGCGAGAAGATGCGCGCCACGAGGATATTCCACAGCGTTTCGTTCAGGAACACCACAGCAAGCAGCGCCGCAAAGATCAAGGGCGAGGTGCCGGGAGGCACGGTGCCGATGAAAATCGCGGAAAAGAGCACCGCCGGTTTCGGGTTTGCCAGTTGCGTCATCACTCCCAGCCGAAAGGCCGAGGCGGCAGAGCGGGGCAGGCGCGTTTCCGCGCCCATGTCGAGCGGGCGGTCGGCATCGCGCCACAGGCCCCATGCCATCCAGATCAGATAGGCGGCCCCGATGATCTTGAGCGCCCAGAGCAGGGCCGGTGCGGCCTCGAACACAAGACCCAGGCCAAAGAGCGCCGCCGCGGCCCAGATCACACCGCCGAGGCCGATGCCCATGGCCAGAAAGGTGCCGGTGCGCAGCCCTTCTGTCACGCCGGTGCGCGCGGCCATCAAGACCGCCGGTCCGGGGCTGATCGCTGCCATGAGGTGCAGGACGCAGATTGCGAGGAAGGCGGCGAGGGTCATTATTCCTGTTCCTTGCGTCCGCCGCTGGCGTCGATGTCGGGGGCGTCTACCGCCTTCATGCCGACGATATGGTATCCTGCATCGACATGCAGCGTCTCGCCGGTCACGCCAGAGCCCAGATCACTGAGCAGGTAAAGTGCGGAGCGGCCCACGTCGTCGATGGTCACGTTGCGGCGCAGCGGCGAGTTCAGCTCGTTCCATTTCAGGATATAGCGGAAGTCGCCGATGCCGGAAGCGGCGAGCGTCTTGATCGGTCCGGCGCTGATGGCGTTGACGCGAATGCCGTCCTTGCCCAGATCTTCGGCCAGGTATTTGACGGAGGCCTCGAGCGCTGCCTTGGCGACGCCCATGACATTGTAATGCGGCATCACCTGTTCCGCGCCGTAATAAGTGAGGGTCAGGGCCGAGCCGCCTTCGCCCATCATCTTTTCCGCGCGCTGCATCACGGCGGTAAAGGAATAGACCGAGATGTCCATCGTCATCAGGAAATTGTCGCGGCTGGTGTCGACGTAACGCCCGCGCAATTCGTTCTTGTCGGAAAAGCCGATGGCGTGAACCACGAAATCGAGGCTGTCCCAATGGGCGCCGAGATCGACAAAGAGTTGGTCGACCGAGGCCATGTTGCCCACGTCGCAGGGCAGAACGATGGTCGACCCCAGTTCAGCGGCAAGAGGATCGACCCGCTTTTTCAGCGCATCGCCCTGATAGCTGAAGGCCAGTTCCGCGCCGGCATCGGCGCAAGCGCGGGCAATGCCCCAGGCGATTGATTTGTCATTGGCGAGCCCCATGATCAGCCCGCGTTTTCCCGCCATCAGATTGTTCGACATTCCCAGCCCCCGACCATCAGATTTTTCTGACCTTTAGGCGATTGGGGGGATTGCATCAAGGGCTGGTCATTTTCGAAAGCAGGGTGTCAAATGCCGTCCAGAACACTAGTTTGAAACATATCGAAACATATCGGCCAAATCCGGCAGGCATCATCAAGGGAAGGTCATGGAACGCGACGGACTATTTGCAGGGGATGACCCGTTCGAGATTGCACGGGGCTGGCTGGCCGAGGCCGAGAAATCAGAGCCGAACGATCCCAATGCCGTGGCGTTGTCCACGGTGGACGCCGATGGCATGCCGAATGTGCGGATGGTGCTGCTCAAGGAGATCTCCGAGGACGGCTTCATCTTCTATACGAATTACAACAGCGCCAAGGGGCGGGAACTGACGGCCAATCCCAAGGCGGCGATGGTGTTGCACTGGAAATCCCTGCGTCGTCAGGTGCGGATTCGTGGTATGGTGAGTCGAGAAGAGGGCGTGCGCGCGGATGACTATTATGCCTCGCGCTCGCTCAAGAGCCGTCTTGGCGCCTGGGCTTCGGAGCAGTCGCAGCCGCTCGACAGTCGGGCGACGCTGATGGCGAAGGTGGCCAAGATCACGGCGCAGAAAGGGCCGAATCCTCCGCGCCCGCCATTTTGGGGCGGATTCAAGATCGCCCCTGTCGAAATAGAATTTTGGGCTGACGGGGCTTTTCGGCTGCATGATCGGTTTGTCTGGAGGCGGCCGGACATAGGCCAAAGCTGGAAAATTCAACGTCTGAACCCATGAATTTCACGTTGCGTGAAATGCAAGGCGCTGAAAATTAATAATATTAACTGCTTGCAAGCGGGGGCGAATTTAAAGCAAGTGTTACGCAGTCTTGGGGATGAAGGCTGTTAGGTAGGAAAAAAGTGACGACACAGGATGATGATATTCGCAGAGTGAAGGGACGTGTTAAGTGGTTTGACCCTGTCAAAGGGTTTGGGTTTGTGATCGCCGATGAGGGTGGCCCGGATATTTTGCTTCATGCCAATGTTCTTCGGAACTTTGGCCAAAGCTCGGTTGCGGATCGCGCCGGGGTGGAATTGGACGTGCAGCAGACCGAGCGCGGTCGTCAGGCCGTTGCGGTGCATGTGATCAGCCCGCCGGATGATCTAGAACACACGGGGCTTGCCGATCTCGACGAGATTGATCCCGAGATCATTCGCAACGCGCCGCTGCAACCGGCCCGGGTGAAATGGTTCGACAAGGGCAAGGGATTTGGCTTTGCCAATACCTTTGGTCGGGAAGAAGATGTGTTCGTGCACATCGAGGTTCTGCGCCGCTCCGGTCTTGCGGATGTTCAGCCCGGCGAGGCGCTGGCAATTCGCGTGATTGATGGTAAAAGGGGGCGAATGGCAACCGAGGTGTGTGGATGGGAAACGGCGGTAAAAGTATCCGAGTGATGGCGGCCGTCGTGCTTGCCGGTCTGGCAAGCACGGCAGCGGCTGAAAGTTGCCGCGAAGACGTGGTGATGCTGCGCAGCGATGCCGGCACCGCACGTTTCCGTGTCGAGGTGGCCGATGACAAGACCGAGCGTGCGCAGGGTCTCATGAATCGCGAGACGATGTCGATGAGCGCGGGCATGCTCTTTGTCTATCCCGAGCCGCAGCCGGTGGGTTTCTGGATGAAGAACACCCTGATTCCGCTCGACATGATTTTCATGGACGAGACAGGCACCGTGAAGAAAGTGCATCACGAGGCGCAGCCGCTGGACGAGTCGCCGATTTTCGGTGGCGATGACATTCTGGCAGTGCTCGAAATCAACGGTGGTCTGGCGCGCAAGATCGGCATTCGTGAAGGTTGGACCATGCGGCATGCCGCGATCGATCAGAGCAAGGCGGCCTGGCCCTGCGCCGAAAGCCAATAATACGTCACGAGGCCGGTTTTTGGCTTTTCAAGCTGGGTAATCACCAGTATGGAGACGCACGGTCCGGGGCGTAGCGCAGTCTGGTAGCGCACCTGTTTTGGGTACAGGGGGTCGTGAGTTCGAATCTCGCCGCCCCGACCATTTCTTTCCTTCTTCGCACGCATGAGCCCCGAATTAGCGGGTCGCTTTGCCTGAATTCTGTGCATTCGCCCGCGGGCAGGCACAGCGCGAAAGTTCAACCACTGTCATAGCTACGCCCGGCAAATGTGCCGGAAATAACGGGTTCTTCGAGGGGGCGCCTGTGGATGAATCACGTCCGCGATCGAGGGGGCGCGACCTGAGACATAGTCAAACATTTTTTCTGCCAAAATCCGAAAAGTTTTCGTTGACCGCCTAGGGCAATATACGTCAGTTTGTGTGAGCGGGCAGAAAGGCCACAACATATAGTGGCTCGCCCCGGCGGGGACATGACACCGACACTCAGGACGACCAGACAGTGACCACTCCGCACGGCAGGGCCAGACGGCGTTTCGCAACGCCTGATCGCCGCCGTCCATGGGGAAACGACCAACTCACATCAGGCCAGACGCCTGAAGATCACACTGGGCCAAAAGGCCATAAAACGATTGCGATGGGGCAGAAGAGATGAAGATCGAAAGAAAATTCACCACCGCCGGACAAGACGCCTATGCAGCGCTCGAATTCGTGACCACGAGTTCCGAAATCCGTAACCCGGATGGCACGACGGTTTTCCGGCTGGATGACATCGAAGTGCCCCGCGGCTGGAGCCAGGTTGCAAGCGATGTGATCGCGCAGAAGTATTTCCGCAAGGCAGGCATCCCGAACCGGATCGAAAAGGTCAAGGAAGAGGGCGTGCCCGAATTCCTGTGGCGCTCGGTGCCGGCGGCCGACAATGACGGCTTTGGTGGCGAGACAAGTGCCAAGCAGGTGTTTGACCGGCTCGCGGGGGCGTGGTGCTATTGGGGCTGGAAGGGCGGCTATTTCACCAAGGAATCCGACGCCCGCGCCTATTTCGATGAAATGCGCTATATGCTGGCGCGCCAGATGGCGGCGCCCAACAGCCCGCAGTGGTTCAACACCGGCCTGCACTGGGCCTATGGCATCGACGGCCCGAGCCAGGGGCATTACTACGTCGATTTCCAGACCGGCGAATTGACCAAATCCAGCTCGGCCTATGAGCATCCGCAGCCGCATGCCTGCTTTATCCAGTCGGTCAAGGATGATCTGGTGGGCGACGGTGGGATCATGGACCTGTGGGTGCGTGAGGCGCGTCTGTTCAAATACGGCTCTGGCACGGGCACCAATTTCAGCAGCCTGCGCGCCGAGGGGGAAAAGCTGTCGGGTGGTGGCAAGTCGTCTGGCCTGATGGGGTTCCTGAAGATCGGCGACCGTGCGGCTGGGGCGATCAAGTCGGGCGGCACCACGCGACGGGCGGCCAAGATGGTGATCTGTGATGCCGATCACCCCGATATCCAGGAATTCATCAACTGGAAGGTCAAGGAAGAACAGAAGGTTGCCAGCATCGTCGCAGGGTCGAAGATGCACGAGCAGAAGCTGAACCAGATCTTTGCCGCGATCCGGGCCTGGGATGGCAGTTCCGAAGATTCTGTCGATCCCAAGAAGAACGAGCAACTCAAGGCTGCCATTCGCAGTGCCAAGCAGGTGCAAATCCCTGAGACCTACGTCAAGCGGGTGCTCGATTATGCGCGGCAAGGCTATCAGAGCATTGAATTCCCGACCTATGACACCGATTGGGACTCAGAGGCTTATGCGTCAGTTTCGGGCCAGAATTCGAACAACTCGATCCGCGTCACCGACGCCTTTCTCAAGGCGGTGCGCGAGGATGCCGATTGGGCGCTGATCAACCGCACCGATGGTTCGGTCGCCAAGACGATCAAGGCACGCGATCTGTGGGAAGACGTGGGTCATGCGGCCTGGGCCTGCGCCGATCCGGGGATTCAGTATCACGACACGGTCAACGCCTGGCACACCTGCCCGGAAGATGGCGAAATCCGCGGGTCCAACCCCTGTTCGGAATATATGTTCCTCGACGATACGGCCTGCAACCTGGCCTCGATGAACCTGTTGAAGTTCTACGCGGATGGCAAGTTTGACGCCGACGCCTATATGCATGCGACACGCCTCTGGACCGTGACGCTGGAAATCTCGGTGACGATGGCGCAGTTCCCGTCCAAGGAGATTGCACAGCTCAGCTACGAGTTCCGCACCCTGGGTCTGGGCTATGCCAATATCGGCGGCCTCTTGATGAACATGGGGCTGGGCTATGACAGCGATGAGGGCCGCGCCCTCTGCGGGGCGCTGACGGCGATCATGACCGGCGTGGCCTATGCCACGAGCGCCGAGATGGCTGGCGAATTGGGCGCCTTTGGCGGCTACAAGCGCAACGCCAAACATATGCTGCGCGTGATCCGCAATCACCGCAACGCGGCCTATGGGGCCACCGAGGGGTATGAGGGGCTGGCGGTGAAACCCGTGCCGCTCGACCACAAGAATTGCCCCGATGCGCGGCTGATCGACCTGGCGATGGCATCCTGGGACGAGGCGCTCAAGTTGGGCGAAAAGAACGGGTATCGCAACGCGCAAACGTCGGTCATCGCGCCCACGGGCACCATCGGTCTCGTGATGGATTGCGACACCACCGGGATCGAGCCGGACTTTGCGCTGGTCAAGTTCAAGAAGCTGGCGGGCGGGGGCTATTTCAAGATCATCAACCAGTCGGTTCCGGCTGCGCTGGAAACGCTGGGCTATGGATCGGCCGAGATCGAGGAAATCGTGAGCTACGCTGTGGGCCATGGCACTATCGGCAACGCGCCGGGGATCAACCACACGTCGCTGATTGGTCACGGGTTTGGCCCCAATGAGCTGGCCAAGGTGGATGCGGCCCTTGCTTCGGCGTTCGATATCCGCTTCGTGTTCAACCAGTGGACGCTTGGCACGGAGTTCTGCACCAATGTGCTGGGGATACCGGCGGAAAAGCTGAACGATCCGACCTTCGATCTGCTCGCGCATCTTGGCTATTCCAAGCGCGATATCGAAGTGGCCAATGACCATGTTTGCGGAACGATGACGCTCGAGGGCGCACCGCATCTCAAGGTGGAGCATTACAAGGTCTTTGACTGTGCCAATCCCTGCGGCAAGAAGGGCAAGCGCTATCTCAGCGTCGAGAGCCATATCACCATGATGGCGGCGGCGCAGTCGTTCATCTCGGGGGCGATTTCCAAGACCATCAACATGGCCAATGACGCCACCATCGAGGATTGCCAGAAGGCCTATGAGCTGTCGTGGTCCCTGGGCGTCAAGGCCAACGCGCTCTACCGTGATGGATCGAAGCTGAGCCAGCCGCTCGCGGCAAGTCTGGTCGAGGATGATGACGAGGCCGCCGATATTCTGGAATCCGGCACGCCGCAGCAAAAGGCACAGGTGCTGGCCGAGAAGATCGTCGAAAAGGTGATCATCAAGGAAATCCAGAAATCGCACCGCGAAAAGCTGCCCGAGCGGCGCAAGGGCTATACGCAAAAGGCGATTGTCGGCGGGCACAAGGTATATCTGCGCACCGGCGAATATGAGGATGGCAAGCTCGGTGAGATCTTCATCGACATGCACAAGGAAGGTGCGGGCTTCCGTGCGATGATGAACAATTTCGCCATCGCGGTGTCGGTTGGCCTGCAATACGGGGTGCCGTTGGAGGAATTCGTCGACGCCTTCACCTTTACCAAGTTCGAACCGGCGGGCATGGTCCAGGGCAATGACAGCATCAAGAATGCCACCTCTATCCTCGACTATATCTTCCGCGAACTGGCGGTGAGCTATCTGGACCGCACCGATCTGGCGCATGTCAAACCCTCGGGCGCGTCCTTTGACGATCTGGGCCGCGGTGAAGAGGAAGGTGTGAGCAATATCAAGGAGATGTCGGGCGAAGCTGCGAGCCGTTCTCTGGAGGTGCTCAAGCAGATCAGCTCGACCGGTTATCTGCGCAAGCGTCTGCCGCAGGAGTTGGTGGTGTTCCAGGGCGGTCAGACCATGGCACGGGCCTCGGGCGATGGCATGGACCCGATGACGATGCTGGCCACGCTGGTGCCCGAGACGGCCACCGTTTCGGCGGCGATGACCACGACGACGGCGGTCGCCTCTGGCTCGGTCAGCATGGACGCCCGCACCAAGGCGCGGCTTCAGGGCTACGAGGGCGAGGCCTGTGGCGAATGCGGCAACTACACGCTGGTGCGCAACGGCACCTGCATGAAGTGCAACACCTGTGGTGCCACGAGCGGGTGTAGCTGAGGAGAAGTTTTATGAGAACGCTTCGAGACCTGTTCAGACGACTTCCTCCTGATGGGCAGCTGCTCCATGCTCTCAGAAACTTTAATTTAGCACCCTTCCGTAGTGGAAAGGCTGTCTCAGTTAAGCATCTGGCGGAGCAACTCGGTCTAGATGTCCACCAAGTTGATTTGCCAAGAGGTATGGCAGGGCGGCTAGTATCAGATCCGTTTTCCGATAGCGGATACGCGGTTGAGATAAACAGATCGCATGATGTTCGGAGTAGACGGTTCACGCTTCTTCACGAGATTGGCCACTTTTTGCTTCATATTGACCGATCAGACCCGCTTGCCGACCCCATGCTACTTAGCAGGAGCGATGAAGAGTTCTACTTCGATCAAATTAAGGAACGCGAAGCGAATGATTTCGCTGATGTTCTGCTTTTTGGAGATGGCGCGCTTAGTGCAGCTTTCTCGCTGTTTGCTCGTGATGTAGAAAAGACGGCTAATTACTTTGGCGTCACAGACAGGATGATAGAAATAGCGCTTAGCAAGTTTAAAGTGCGCTGAAAGTAAAGGGTCTTCGCTAGAGTGCTTTAAGATTAGGTGTCGCAAGATAAAGTTTCTTGTGTTTGCCTTTACTTACACGGGGCGGGTGCGCTCGCCCCGGACGCGGATCGGAAGCAGGCAACAACCACAGTCGGGCAGTGAATGACACCCGATCCGCGAGACTTGAGGGGGCCCTGTGCCCCCTCTTTTTCGTCAGGGACGTGTCGCGCCCAATCAAAACCGCCCCGGGCTTGACCCGGAACCTCGCCGATGCAGATCAGAAGCGCCGCCTCGGGGCCGGGGCGACAGAAGCCTGATCGGAGGAAAAGTGCTGGTGCCCAACAGGGGGGGTCAGTGACCCATCTTGGAATGGTCCGCCCCATCCGCCGGGTCGATCATGAACTCGACCGCAATCGGCCCCGCAGGTTCGAAATGGAAGGTGGCGGGTACCATATCCCCTTCCTTGAGCGGGCCGGTCAGGCCCATCAGCATCACATGCAGCCCGCCTGGTTCCAGAACCACGGTCTCGCCTGCCGGAATCTCGATCCCTGCAACCGGCTGCATCCGGGCGACACCGTCGCTGCCATGCTCGGTGTTGTGCAGGGTGATCTTTTTCGCCGCGGCGCTCTCTATGCCGATCAGGCGAATCGCGGTGGCCCCCTCATTGCTGATGGCCATATAGGCGGCGGCTGATCTGGCCCCGGCGAAGGGCTCGTTGATATGGGGATGGATGACTTCGATCGTGTCATTCTTGACGCTATGGGCTTGGGCCATCCCGCAGAGAGTGAGCGTGCCAAGAAGGGCAAGGGCAAACCGTTTCATGAAATCCTCGTTTAACTATAATGCGTTGCGTCCGGGCCGCGCCATTCAGCGGGGGCTGCGCCCCTCCGCGTGCGCGCGACCATGAAAAAGGGGCACCCGTGAGTGCCCCTGATCTGCGCCAGGCTGGTCAGAGAATTTTCTGACCGGTCTTTTCCCAATCGGCCATGAAGGTCTTGAGCCCCTGATCGGTCAGCGGATGCTCGGCCATTTTCTTGATCACGGCGGGGGGGGCGGTCATCACGTCGGCGCCGATATGGGCGGCCTGAAAGGCATGGTTGACGGTGCGGATCGAGGCCGCGAGGATCTGGGTCTCGAACCCGTAATTGTCATAGATCGTGCGGATGTCGGCGATGAGTTCCATCCCGTCGAGGTTGATGTCATCCAGCCGCCCGATGAAGGGGGAAATGAACGTGGCCCCGGCCTTGGCCGCCAAGAGCGCCTGATTGGCGGAAAAGCAGAGCGTCACGTTGACCATGTGACCCTCGCCCGAGAGCACCTTGCACGCCTTGAGACCGTCCCATGTGAGCGGCACCTTGACGGCGATATTGCCCGCGATGGCGGCGAGCTTGCGCCCTTCGGCAATCATCTCGTCGGCGTTGAGGGCGACAACCTCGGCGCTGACCGGGCCATCGACCATTTCGGCGATCTCTTTGGTGACTTCGAGAATGTCGCGGCCTGACTTCAGGATGAGCGAGGGGTTGGTGGTCACACCGTCGACCATGCCGAGGGCATTGAGTTCGGCAATCTGATCGGTTTCAGCAGTATCGACAAAGAATTTCATGGGGGGCCTCTGTGGCGGGTTGGGTTTGCTTGGCGAAGCGTTTACCTCATGGGGGCGTCCGCCGAAACCCCTCTTGCGACAGGAGCCGCCCGTTGACCCAAGCCTTGCCCGACTTTTACGACGAGGGGGCGTTGGTGGCCGTGCTGACGACGCAGCCCTTGGACGGGCCGCTGGATTATCTGGCCCCCGAGGGCGGGGTCATGGCCGGTGCCTTTGTCGAGGTGCCGCTGGGGCCGCGCCGGGTCTTGGGTGTGGTCTGGGGGCCGGGGCGCGGTGGATTTGACCTCAAGAAGGCGCGCAGCATCGGGCGGGTGCTCGATGTGGCACCGATGCGCGGCGAGATGCAGGAATTTCTGCGCCGGGCGGGGGATTATACACTGACACCGCTGCCCGCGATGCTGCGGCTGGCGACGCGGGCGCCGGGGCTGAGCGATCCGCCCTCGATGCAGAAGATTTACCGTCTGGGCGCTTCGGCCCCTGCGCGCCTGACCGATGCGCGGGCGCGTGTGCTGGAGGTCTTGCGCGATCATGGCGGTCTGGGCTTCACGCTCAGGGAGGTGAGCGATCTGGCAGGGGTGACATCCTCTGTGGTCAAGGGGTTGGTGGCGCAGGGGGCCGTGCTGGAAGAGAACACGCCGCGCGATACGCCCTTTGCCCGGCTTGATCCCGAGTTGCCGGCCAAGGCGCTGACCGAGGATCAGGCGGCGGCGGCGGAGCACTTGCGCGCGGGTCTGCGCGGGCAGGGCTATGGAACGACCCTGCTGCGCGGTGTGACCGGGTCGGGCAAAACCGAGGTGTATCTGGAGGCCGTGGCCGAGGCGCTGCGCCAAGGGGGGCAGGCGCTTGTCCTCTTGCCCGAGATTGCGCTGACGGCAGAGTTTCTGATGCGGGTCGAAGCGCGGTTTGGTGCGCGCCCCGCAGAGTGGCATTCCGGTGTCACCATGACCGAGCGGCGGCGGGTGTGGAAAATGGTCGGGCAGGGGGGGGCGCAAATGGTGGTGGGCGCACGCTCGGCGCTGTTCCTGCCGTTTCAGAACCTCGCGCTGATCGTGGTCGATGAGGAACACGACACGTCCTATAAACAAGAGGATGGCGCGCTCTATCATGCGCGCGACATGGCGGTCTTGCGGGCAAGCCTGTGTGGGGCGCGGGTGGTGCTGGCCTCGGCCACGCCAAGCCTTGAGAGCTGGGTCAATGCCGAAGCGGGGAAATACGAGCGGCTGGATCTCAAGGCGCGGTTCGGCGAGGCGGTGTTGCCGGACCTGGCGGCGATCGACATGCGGGCGGAAACCTTGCCCTCGAACCGCTGGATTTCGCCCACGTTGCAGGCGGCGGTCAATGCGCGTGTGGCGGCGGGGGAGCAGGCGCTCTTGTTTCTCAACCGGCGCGGCTATGCGCCGACCACCATTTGCCGCGCCTGCGGGCATCAGATCGGATGCCCGCATTGCGATGCGCGGATGGTCGAGCATCGGTTCCAAAAGCGGCTGATGTGCCACCAATGCGGCGAGAGCGCTGCCATGCCCGAAGCCTGCCCGTCCTGCGGGGTGACGGGCAAACTGGCGGCGGTCGGCCCGGGGGTGGAGCGGCTCGCGGAAGAGGCGGCGGCGCTCTTTCCACAGGCCCGGATCGCGGTGCTGTCGTCGGATTTGTTCGGCTCGGCGCGGGCCTTGAAAGAGCAGATCGTCGAGATTGCCAAAGGGGCGGCGGACATCATCATCGGCACGCAACTGGTTGCAAAAGGGCATAATTTTCCGCTGCTCACCTTGGTTGGGGTGATTGATGCCGATCTGGGCTTGCAAGGGTCTGACCTGCGCGCCGCCGAACGCACATTTCAATTGATGCGGCAGGTGGCGGGGCGCGCCGGGCGGGCCGAACGCGCCGGGCGCGCCCTCTTGCAGACGTTTCAGCCAGAGCATCCCGTCATCCGCGCCATTCTGGCCGGGGACGAGGAGGGTTTCTGGCGCGCCGAGGCCGAGGGCCGCAGGCAGGCGGGCGTGCCCCCCTTTGGGCGGATGGCGGGAATCATTCTCAGCTCGCCCGACATGCAGGCGGTGTTCGATCTGGGCGAGACCCTTGCACGGCGCGATGGGCCCATTCGGGCGGTGGGGGCGCAGGTCTTTGGCCCGGCCCCGGCACCGATCGCCCGTATCCGGGGGCGGCACCGGGTGCGGCTGCTGGTCAAGGCCCCCAAGGGTGCTGCGTTGCAGGCGGCGGTATCCGAGTGGGTCGCGCAGGTGCAGTTGCCCGCACAGATGCGCCTTACAGTCGATATTGATCCGCAGAGTTTTTATTGACGCTTTCTTGAAAAGAAAGCGGGTAGAAATCTTTTCAAGATTTCGATTGGACCATGGCGCAGCCTCTCGCCAAGGCGGAGACTTGGGCGTAAAGGGAAGTCATGAGACCGCAATTTCCCTTGGGCAGAGCGCAAGAGCTGCCATTCTGGCGACGACCTGTCGCGCTGCTGTTCCTGATGGCTGCCGCCATGCCGGTGGCCTTTGCCACATGGTCGGCGCTGCTCAATAACTTCGTGATCGAGGTGGCGGGGTTCAACGGCTCTGACATCGGCTGGTTGCATACGGTGCGGGAAATTCCGGGATTCCTCGCCATCGGGGTGATTGTCTTGATCATGTTCTTGCATGAGCAGGTGCTGGCGCTGGTTGCCTTGCTGCTTTTGGGGGTGGCGACCGCAATCACGGCGCATTTCCCGACACTGGGCGGGATTCTGATGATCACCATGCTCAGCTCCATCGGCTTTCACTATTACGAGACGGTGAACCAGTCGCTGCAATTGCAGTGGCTGGACAAACTGCGCGCGCCGCAGATGCTGGGCTGGTTGATGGCGGGCGGGTCGGCGGCGACGCTGGTGGCCTATGTGCTGATCGTGCTGACCTGGCAGGCGTTCGATCTGAGCTACAATTTCGTTTATCTCGTGTCGGGCGGCTTTACTGCATTGGTCGCGGTGTTCTGCCTGGTCGCCTATCCCCGGTTCGAGGCCCCCAATCCGCAGCTCAAGAAGATGGTGCTGCGGCGGCGCTATTGGCTCTATTATGCGCTGCAATTCATGGCCGGGGCGCGGCGGCAGATTTTCATCGTCTTTGCGGGCTTCATGATGGTCGAGAAATTCGGCTTTGAAGTGCATGAGGTGACAGCGCTCTTTCTCATCAACCTCGTGGTCAACATGATTTTCGCGCCCCTGATGGGCAAAGCGGTGTTTCATTTTGGCGAGCGGCGCACGCTGCTCTTTGAATATGCCGGATTGGCGATCGTGTTTCTGGCTTATGGCGGCATCTATTTCTTTGGCTGGGGTGTCGTGCTGGCGGCGACGCTTTATGTGATCGACCATATCCTGTTTTCACTGGCTTTGGCGCTCAAGACCTACTTCCAGAAGATTGCCGATCCCGGCGATATTGCGCCCACGGCGGCCGTTGCCTTTACCATTAACCATATCGCGGCGGTGTTCCTGCCTGCGGCCTTGGGGTATCTGTGGCTGGTGTCGCCTGCGGCCGTGTTCTTTGGCGCGGCGGGCATGGCGGGGATCTCGTTCTGCCTTGCGCTGCTGATCCCGCGCCATCCAGAGCCGGGCAATGAGACGATTTTTGCGCGGTTTCTTCCCGCCCCCGCGGAATGATCCCGATCCTCCGAGAAGGAAAACCAATGCCGACCTATACTGCCCTTACCACCCTTCCCGAAAAGGCCAACGCCGAAGCGATGGCCGAAGCGTTGGAGCATCTCGAGCCGGAACCGACCGGCATCGGATCGTTCGAGATGGAGGATGGATCGGGTCTCTGGGAGATTGGCGCTTATTTTGAAGAGGCCCCCGACGAGGTGGCGCTGGCGCTTTTGGCCAAGGCGCATGGGGCCAAGCCCTTTGTCATTTCCGAATTGCCTGAGGTGGATTGGGTGGCCAAGGTGCGGCGTGACCTGACCCCGGTAGTGGCGGGGCGGTTCTTTGTCTATGGCAGCCATGATGCCGACAAGGTGCCCGAGGAATGCGAGCCGCTGTTGATCGAGGCGGCAATGGCCTTTGGCACCGGGCACCATGGCACGACGCAGGGCTGTCTCAAGGCGTTGGACCGGCTGGCGGGTCAGGGCTTTGTCGGGCGGTCCGTGCTGGACCTGGGATGCGGCACGGCGGTTCTGGCGATGGCGGCGGCGCGGATCTGGCCCGGTGTGATGCTGGCCAGCGACATCGACGCGGTGGCGATCGAAGTGGCGAGCGCCAATGTGACGGCCAATGCTCTTGAGGGGCGGGTGGACTGTATCGAGGCCGAAGGGCTGGAGCATCCGCGCCTCAAGGCTTCGGCGCCTTATGATCTGGTCTTTGCGAATATCCTCAAAGGCCCGCTGATTGCGCTGGCACCGGGTATCACAGAGGCGTTGATGCCGGGGGGCAAGGTGATTCTCTCGGGCATTTTGAACGAACAGGCCGACGAGGTGCGCGACGTTTATTGCGCGCTTGGAAACAGTGTTGAGCATCGCGAAGAGATTGGTGACTGGACCACGCTGACCCTGTCGAAAAACCATAGAATGCGTCAGGATTAGGGCTGATCCCGAACGCTGCCTTGGTTTTGCCACATTTCGGACCTATCTTCTCCTCATCGCGGTGGGGGTCGTGATAACGGGATTTTTTCGAAATGAGTGACGCATTTCAAGAGTTCGACTCGCGCCTCAACTCTATTGATCGCAAGCGCACGAAACTGGCGCAGGGATATGCGAGCAAGGTCGGCAAGGATGGGCTGATCATTTTCCGCCCCAAGCGCCGCAAGAGCGGGCTTCCTCTGCGTGGGCTTCTGTATCTCGTTCTGGGCTTTACGTTTTTCAAGGCTGTGATCATCGCGCATCTGGGCGCACCGCTCTATGAGGATCGGTTGGCGCAATTGGCGCAGGGCAGCATTGTCGAACAGGCAGGGGCTGTGGTGATGCAATCCGATCCGGTCAGCCAGAAGCTCTCGGCCTATCTGCGCCCGATCCTGCGCTGAGCCTTATACCGTTGACGCATGAAAAAACCCGCGCGGTGCAGACCGGCGCGGGTTTATTGCTTGAAACTCATGGCGAGATCAGATCTGGCGTGCGACCAGATCAATGTCACCACGGCTAAGGCCGATATCGTCAAGTTCGCGGTCCGAAAGACGCGACAGGGCGGCGCGGGTGGCGCGACGCTCGTTCCAAGCGGCGAGAACCGAGAAAGCGCGGGCAAAGAATGCGCCGAAACCGGCGTGAGAAGCGTGAGAGCGGGTGCTGTCGAGAGCGGCCATGATTTTATTCCTATTGAATGAGGGGACAGAGCGTGTCTGTTTCTGAGCCGCAGGTAATCCGCACCTATCGTTCTCGCAAGGCGAGTTTATTGCATAGTTCTTATGCATTTTATGCATGGGTATAACAAGGCTTAAGCATATTGTTTTTAAACGATTTTAGATTTCACTATGGTCGCGTGCCAAGTGGATGCGCGACATTTCTGCAACGCAGCGATGGCAAAACAGGCAGTTTGTGAACGCGCATTCCGCTTGGTGTCTGTTCTCGTTTCGTGCTAATGCTGGGAAAAATCAAAACGGGCAGGGCAGCGAGATGCGGGTATTGGGCATTGATCCGGGGTTGCGTAACCTCGGCTGGGGTGTGATCGATGTCGAGGGCAGCCGGCTGAGCCATGTGGCCAACGGCATCTGTCATTCAAGCGGTCCGGACCTCGCCGCGCGGCTCTTGTCGCTCTACGAGCAGCTCACGGACATTCTGCACCGGTTTGATCCGCAGGCGGCGGCGGTCGAGCAGACCTTTGTCAACAAGGACGGAGCGGGCACGCTGAAACTGGGCCAGGCGCGCGGCATTGCCCTGCTGGTGCCTGCGCAATACGGGCTGGCTGTGGGCGAGTATTCGCCCAACACGGTCAAGAAAACGGTGGTGGGCGTGGGCCATGCCGCCAAGGAGCAGGTGGCACATATGGTCAAGGTGCAATTGCCCGGTGTCGTGCTGGCGGGGCCGGACGCGGCGGATGCGCTGGCGATTGCGATTTGCCACGCGCATCACGCGCGCTCGGGCGATGTGCTGGCGCGTGCAGTGGCGAGGGCCAGCGCATGATCGGGCGCGTCGCCGGGCGGATTGATTATCGCGGCACGGATCATGTGCTGATCGACGTGCGCGGGGTGGGCTATCTCGTTTATTGTTCAGAGCGGACGCTTTCGGCGCTGCCGGGCGTGGGTGGGATGGCCGCGCTCTACACGGATTTGCTGGTGCGCGAGGATATCTTGCAGCTTTTCGGCTTTCCAACCCTGGTGGAAAAGGAATGGCACCGCTTGCTGATGAGCGTGCAGGGGGTGGGGGCCAAGGCCTCGCTCGCCATTCTGGGGGCGCTTGGGCCAGAGGGCGTGGGGCGCGCGATCGCGATTGGAGATTGGCATTCGGTCACGGCGGCCAAGGGGATCGGGGCCAAGACCGCGCAGCGCGTGGTCAACGAGTTGAAAGACAAGGTGCCGATGGTGATGGCGATGGGGGCGGCATCGCCTGCCGCTCCGCCTGCGCCGGATGCAGGCGAGGTGATTGAAAGCGCAGCGGTGGTCACACCCACCCCCGTTCCGCCCAGTCCCGGCGCACAGGCCGAAGCCCTGTCGGCGCTGACCAATCTGGGATATTCCCCCGGCGAGGCGGCGGGCGCGGTTGCGCAGGTGGCGGGCGAGATGCCCGAGGGCACAACCTCTGATCTGATCCGCGCCGCGCTGCGGCGGCTGGCGCCGAAAGGGTAAAGCATGGCTGAACCGGACCCGACATTGCGCGGCGCGGCCTTGCCCGAGGATCAGGACCGTAGCCTGCGACCACAGGCGCTGTCCGAATTCATCGGGCAGCGCGAGGCGCGGGCCAATCTGGCGGTATTCATCCAGTCCGCCCGGCAGCGCGGGGATGCGATGGATCACACGCTCTTTCACGGCCCCCCCGGTCTGGGCAAGACCACGCTGGCGCAGATCATGGCGCGCGAATTGGGGGTGGGGTTTCGCATGACCTCTGGTCCCGTGCTGGCCAAGGCTGGGGATCTCGCGGCGATCCTCACCAATCTTGAGCGCAATGATGTGCTCTTCATCGACGAAATCCATCGCCTCAACCCGGCGGTGGAAGAGGTGCTCTATCCCGCGATGGAGGATTTCGAGCTGGATCTGGTGATCGGCGAGGGGCCTGCGGCGCGCACCGTGCGGATCGAGTTGCAGCCTTTCACACTGGTGGGGGCGACGACGCGTCTGGGTCTTTTGACCACGCCTCTGCGCGACCGTTTTGGTATTCCCACCCGGCTGCAATTCTACGAGATCGACGAGTTGCACGAGATCGTGACGCGCAACGCAAAGCTCTTGAACATCCCCACCGACCCTGATGGCGCGCGCGAGATTGCGCGCCGCGCGCGCGGCACCCCGCGCATCGCGGGCCGCCTCTTGCGCCGGGTGGTCGATTTTGCCGTGGTCGAGGGGGGCGGACGGATCAGCCGGGAACTGGCGGATGCCTCTCTTACCCGCCTGGGTGTGGATCATCTGGGGCTGGATGGCGCCGACCGGCGCTATCTGCGCCTCATTGCCGAGGCGTATCAGGGCGGGCCGGTCGGGATCGAGACTATCAGTGCGGCGCTGAGCGAGAGCCGCGATGCGCTGGAAGAGGTGATCGAGCCGTTTCTGCTGCAACAGGGGCTGATCCAACGCACGCCGCGCGGGCGGATGCTGGCGCAGGGCGGCTGGGCGCATCTGGGGCTGGCGGCACCGGGGCCGAAAGGGCAGAGCGATCTTTTCGGCAAGTGACCCGCCGGCGGCAGGCGCTGAGGGTGAGTATTTTTGCCAAGAAGAATGACGGGTTTGCGAGACACAACTCGGCTTGATACATGGGCGCAAACACCGGAGACCTGCCCATGACCGATACCCTGACCCCCGACGAGATCGCGGCGCTCTTTACCCGCACGGATGGGGAATTTCTCTTTGCCCGCTGGGGGCGGCCCATTGTGCCGGTGGTGTTCGGCACCGATGACGCGACGCTGAGCGTGATCAAGGGCGCGGTCGAGGCGGTGGTGGCCTTGGCCGGGCATCAGATGGCCGAGACCGACCCGGAACTGGGCGCGAACCTCATGCTCTTTTTCTTTCGCGACTGGAAGGAGTTGCCAGAGGTGCCGGGGCTGGATCGGTTGATCCCGGACCTTGGCCCGCTGGTGGCACGGTTGGAGGCGGCGGAGGCCAATCAGTACCGGATTTTCCGCTTTGATCCGGCGGGGGCCATTCGGGCGTGCTTTGTGTTCCTGCGGATGGACGCGCATCTGAGCGCGGTGCCCGCCGAGACATTGGCGCTGAGCCAGATCGTGCAAAGCGTGCTCTTGTGGTCGGACCGGGCGTTTCAGGACCGCTCGGCGCTGGCGGTGCTGCCGGGGGGCGGCGTTGTGCTGCGGCCCGAGATCGGGGCGCTGATCCGGGCAAGCTATGACCCGGTATTGCCGTCGGTCAGTCAGGATGCGAGCCACGCGCTGCGACTGGCGGCGCGGACCGGGTCGGGTGGCCCGCACTGAGCCCGCAAAGCGGCGTGGCGGGGCGGAAACGACTTGACCGAATCTGCCGGATTGGCCTTAGTGCCCTCATTATCTGGGGGATTGTATTATGAAGAGCGCTATTTGTGGGGTTGTGTTGCTGCTGGCCGGGGTATTCGCCGGACAAGCCCAAGCGCAGGGTTGTGGCGGCAACTACGTCGTGAAACGCGGCGACAGTCTCTCGCTGATCGCGGATAGCCAATACAAGGATGCCGGAAAGTGGACCGCCATCCACTCTGCCAACATGGATCAGATTGGCCAGAATCCAAACAATATCCGGGCCGGTATGCGGCTGCGGCTGCGCTGTATCGACGGTTTGCCCACCGGGCTGGACGGGGGAACCACGGCCCCCGAGGCGACGCTTGCCGCCGCCGCGCCATTGATTGTGGCCCCCGGCAATGCCGCAACCCGGCGCAAGATCAACATCCTGACGGGGGGCGATTTCTGGCCATTCACGGATAAGGCCATGCCGAATGGCGGGATGCTTGCGGAGGTGGTGCAAGCCGCGATGGAGGCGGCCGCTCCGGAGCAGGGGTTTGCCATTCACTGGGTCGATGACTGGGCGGCGCATCACGAACCACTCTTGTCCAATGCGCTGCTGGACATCGGGTTTCCGTGGTTCAAGCCAGATTGCGAGAGTGACCCCGAGACCTATCGCTGTGCCAACTTGCTCTTTTCCGAGTCGATGTTCGAAGTGCTGATGCTGCTCTTTGTCGACAAGACGCGGCCCATGGCCTTTACCTCTGACGCCGATATTCAGGGCAAGACCCTGTGCCGGCCCTCCGGATACTCCACCTATATTTTCGATCAGCATGGACGGAACTGGCTCAAGAACGGGGTGATCACCCTCAAGACGCCCGCATCCCCCGGCGATTGCCTGCGGTTGCTGGTGGAGGGAGAGGTTGATGGTGTTGTCCTGAACGAGTTTCTGGGGCGGGGCAAGATCAAGGAACTTGGGCTTGAAGACCGTGTCGTCGTGGCCCAGGGACAGCCGATCTCGGTCGATGGCAATCACATGGTCGTTCACAAATCGCATCCCGACGGGCCGGCGTTGTTGGCCGTTTTCGAAAAGGGCCTCGCTGAGATACGTGCAAACGGCACCTATCAGAAAATCATCGACGCGCATATGAGCCGCGTCTGGGCGGAGTTCTGAGGCGATGCGGAGCGGCTTCGCAGTTGCACTGTTCGCAGCGGGCTTGCTTTTGCCGGGGGGCGCGCAGGCGCTGTGCGATGTGACCTACCGGGTTCAGCCCGGAGATACGCTCGCCTCGATTGCCCAGACGCATTACGAGGATGCAGAGCAATGGACGCTGATCTATTACGCCAATCAGGCGACACTGGCGGGGCAGGTTCAGTCGCTGGTCTCCGGGCGCGACATCTATATCCCGTGTCCCGCGGAGAACCCCGAGCCTGACGCCACACCGCTGCGGCAAAGCGGGGCGGAACTGACCCTGCTCACCGCCGGGGGGGACGTGCCCTTTGCCGATCAGGATTGGCCGGGCGGCGGCATGGTCACCGAGTTGGTCAATGCCGCGCTGGAGCTGAGCCCATCACCGGTGCCCTATGAAATCGTGTGGGAGCCGGATCGCAGCCAGCATCTGGGCCCGCTCTTGGGGCAAAAGCGCTATGATATGGGCTTTCCCTGGATCAAGCCGGATTGCAGCCTGACGCCGGAAGACGACATCTGCACCGCGTTTCACTTTTCCGAGGCCTTGATGGATTTGCCGGTGATGCTGTTCCGGCGCGCTGACAGCGATTTTCGCTACACCGAGGATGCGGATATTCTGGGCAAGCGGCTCTGTCGTCCGGCGGGGCGTTTTACCCATGATCTCGATCGGGCCGACCGGCGTTGGCTGGCAGAGGGCAAGATCAGCCTGAACCAGCCCGGCAGCCCGGAGGAATGTTTTGCGCTTTTGATGGCGGGGGCGGTGGATGCGGTCAGTCTGGATGTCTTTGAGGGCGCGGCCAAGATCGTGGCCATGGGGCTGCGCGGTCAGGTGGTGCCCGTCGATCAGCCGCTGTCGCGCGAGGCGCTCCATGCGGTGATTTCCAAGACGCATTGGCGCGGCACGACGCATCTTTACCGGCTGAATGCGGGGCTCGCCAAATTGCACGAGAGCGGGCGCTATGGCGAGATCGTCCAGCGGCATCTGGCGCTCTTTTGGGAGGCGCTGAAATAGCTGGACGCGGCCTGTTTCGTGGCAGGCGTTGTCATTTGAGTATTTGAAGAACGATGAAAGGGGCGCTCAGAGCCCCTCAAAAGCGCAGAGCGTGTGGACGTCCATGCCCATGTCGGTCAGCCGCTTGTGCCCGCCCAGGTCTGGCAGATCGACGACAAAGGCGCAGCCGGTGATCACCCCGCCCAGACGCTCGATCAGGCGAATCCCCGCCGCCGCCGTGCCGCCTGTGGCCAGAAGGTCATCAACCAGAAGCACGCGCTCGCCGGGCTGAATGGCGTCATCGTGGATTTCAACCACCGCCTCGCCATATTCGAGCTGATACTCCTCCGAGATCACAGCGCCGGGCAGCTTGCCTTTCTTGCGGATCGGCACAAAGCCCACGGACAATTGGTGCGCGATGGCCCCGCCAAGGATGAAGCCGCGTGCCTCGAGCCCCGCCACCTTGTCGATGGGCTGGCCGGCATAGGGGTGCAGCATCTGGTCGATGGCCATGCGAAAGCCGCGCGGATCGGCAAAGAGCGTGGTCACGTCACGAAAGAGGATCCCCTCATGCGGGAAATCGACGATGGTGCGGATATAGTCCTGAACGGTCTTGAGGGGCGGCATGGCGTGGCTCCGGTTGGCTGCGGCAGGGTTGTGGCGCAGGGCGCGCGCAGGCGCAAGCGCTCAGTGCGTGGTGCGATATTGGGCGATGACCTCGGTCAGGGCGCTGATCGCCCAGAGGGTGAGGCCAAAGACCACGATACAGAGAAGGAAATTGAGCGCCGATTGGGCCAGCCGACCAAACCGCCCCGCCGGATTGCCGAGAAAGGCGATCTCGGGCCGCAAGAGAAAGCGCGACGCGATATAGCCAAAGAGCAGCGCAGAGAGACCCCAGTAGGTGACGAGAATGATCGGCTGGTCATTGGTGCGCGCCAGATAACTGGCAAAGCCCACCACCAGAACCCAGCGGATGACCTGAAAAATCTCATCGGTGAGCGCCTCAAAGCGGCGGCCCATGGCATAGCGCCAGTTCTGATCCGCGAGTTTGTCGATAAGATGCGTCATGCCCTTTTATTGGGCGTGACGCGCGCAGGCGTCCAGTGGTGTGACAGCCCGCGCGCGAAGAGTTGAGCGGTTGGCGATCAGCCCAGAACCCGCCCCGCCACCGCATCAAGCCGAGCCAGAAGCGCGGGGTCGCGTTTCTCGGGGGCGGTGATCAGGGCAAAGTCGAGCGCGCGGTCGCAGCCGTGCGGGCAGGGATCGCGCTCGGGGCCGAGCAGCGCAGGCAGGCGGCGCACGAGATTGCGCCCCTTGTCGGCATTGCCGGTAAGTGTGGCGATGATGGCGGTGATGTCGACCGCGCCGTGATCCGGGTGCCAGCTATCGTAATCGGTGATCATGGCGACAGCGGCGTAGCAGAGCTCTGCCTCGCGGGCGAGCTTGGCCTCGGGCATGCCGGTCATGCCGATCACGTCGCAGCTCCAGACATCGCGGTAGAGCTTCGATTCCGCGAGGGTCGAGAATTGTGGGCCTTCCATGGCGAGATAGGTGCCGCCTTCGTGCAGGGTGATGCCGGCATCGCGCGCCGCGACGGCGCAGGCTGCCGAGAGGCGCGGGCAGGTGGGATGCGCCACGCTGACATGGGCCACGCAGCCGGGACCGAAAAAGCTTTTCTCACGCGCAAAGGTGCGGTCGATGTACTGATCGACAAGCACGAAATCACCCGGTGCCATGTCTTCACGAAAGGACCCGCAGGCCGAGACCGAGATCAAGTCGGTCACGCCCAGACGTTTCAGGGCGTCGATATTGGCGCGGTAGGGAACCGAGGTGGGGCTATGCAAATGGCCGCGCCCGTGGCGGGGCAGAAAGGCCATCGGCACCCCGTCGAGCGTGCCGGTGAGGATTGCGTCCGAGGGCGCGCCCCACGGGGTTTCCACCGCGCGCCATTCGGCCCCTTGCAGCCCGTCGATCTCGTAGAGCCCGGAGCCCCCGATTACCCCGATCATTGTCTCTGTCATGTTCTGCTGTCCTGTCTGATACCATTTGGGGTCATGGTTACGACGGTTCGTGGCAAATGAAAATGCCCGCGCGGGTCCGTGATCCGCGCGGGCTGCCCTGCCTGTCATCCCCGGCAGGCAGGTGCAATGGCGGCGAGCGTCAGCCCAGCATCGCCACGACCTCTTCGGTGGTCCAGACGGCGTTGGCCATGTAGCGGAAGTTGATCAGGGCGGCGAGGTAGCCATCCCCTTCGGGCAGCATGGCGGCGGCGGTGGCGTCCTTGATCACCGCGACCTCAAAGCCCTGTTCCAGCAATTCGCGCATATGGCTTTCGGTGCAGAGGTTGGCGGACATGCCCGCGAGGATCACCTGATCGATGCCCTGTTTGCGCAGTTGCAGGGCAAGGTCGTTATGCTCTGGCCCGTAGAGCTTGTGCGGCGAGGTGACGATGGTCTTGCCGTCGTTGATATAGGGTTTGTAGATTTCGAGGAAATCGGCGCCCGAGCCCTCGAACCCTTCGAGCGACAGCGGATCCTTGCGGTCGAACATGCCGATCTTGTGCATCAGCTTTTCCAGCGCGCCTTCGAATTTCCAGCCGTGATCGCTCGGATAGTAGTAATGCGGTGACACGGCGACGGTGATGCCAGCGGCCTTGGCCGCCTTGAACAGGCTTTCGATATTGGCGACGGTGTTGTTGCGCTCGACGCTGGCACCGACCACGCCCCAGGTCACGCCATTGGGGCTGAGAAAATCGTTCTGCGGGTCGGTGACGACAAGCGCGACGCGCGCGGGGTCGATTTTCATGTCGCTGGGCGGCAGGGCGGGTTCGGCGGGCTCGGCATAGGGGTTGTCCTGCGCCTTGGCGCCGGTGGCGGTAAGGCCGGTCGCGGCGGCGGCAAGGGCCACGGTGCCGGTCAGCGCCTGACGGCGGGTGAGTTTCGGATCGTGGTTGTGGTCATGACAGTTGCACATGGTCTCTCTCCTGAGTGGCGGTTGAATAGAGCGAACTTGGCAGAGGCCATGTGCCTTTGCGTCCCGAATACGTGGCGCACGGCATAAATTCAGTGCCAATCCTGCCCGAGTCATGGCACGCTGCACGCCATGCAGATCACCGAGACCCATGACCGAATCCTGAGCGAGCTCGACATCCGGCCAGAGCCCTTTGCGCTCTGTGCACTGGAGGGGATGTGCAGTCTCGGACTTGGGCGGGTGCCGGGCGCGACCTTGCATTATGTCCTGAGCGGGGAGGGGCATCTGAGCCTGCAAGGGCACGCGCCCATTTCGCTTGCACCGGGGCGGCTGGTGCTGGTGCCATCCTGCGCGCGCCATTCGCTGAGTCATAATGGCAAAGGCGCGACTGCGGTGCCCGAGTGCAAGCCCGCGGGGCTTGATCTTGAGGAACATGTGGCGCGCGGCGAGGGCGAGGGCACGATGGTCGTGCTCTGTGCGCGGCTTCATCTGGGCCTGCGCGGCACGCATGGGCTGGTTGATCTTATGCGCGCGCCGCTCAGTCTTGACCTGAATGCAGCTCCGGGGGCCGCGCGGGCGATGGAGGCGTTGCTGGCCGAGGTGGCGCAGCAGCGGACCGGCGGGCGGGCCATGGTGCGCGTGCTTCTCCTGCAATGCGTGATCGAGATGCTGCGCGGGCGGCTCGAGGCGAGGGACCCGGCGGTTATGTGGCTCGGGGCGCTGGCCGACCCGGGCCTGTGGAGGGCGCTCTGCGCGATGCTCGATGATCCCGGCGCGCCCCATGCGCTCGAGAGCCTTGCCGAGACCGCAGGCATGAGCCGGTCGCGATTTGCCGAGCGGTTTCAGGCCGCTTACGGGCAGGGGCCAATTGGCTTTCTGCGGGCGCTGCGGCTGGCGCGTGCGGCGCATCTCCTGGTGGATCAGCGCGTGCCGGTCAAACGTGTGGCGCAAATGGTGGGCTTTGCCAGCCGTAGCGCATTCACGCGCGCCTTTGTCGAGGTCTGGGGACAATCGCCGCGCGCCTTTCGGCTGGGGCAAGATCGGTGATCACGCGGGCGAGCGGGCGCAAAAGGTGACCATGTTGCGCCCCTGCGCCTTGGCGGCATAGAGCGCACGATCCGCCTCTTCGAGCAGTTGGGCGACGCTGAGGGTCTGACCCATCGCGGTGGCCATGGTCACACCGATGGAGATGGTGACGTGCAACGGAGTTGTCTTGGCCGCAACCGCGATAGGGGTTTGTGCAATCACGGCGCAGAGCCGATCAGCGCTGCGCTGGGCGCGCCTGCGGCTGGTGGCGGGGGTCACGATCAGAAACTCCTCGCCGCCGATCCGGGCGAGCATGTCGTCCTGGCGCAGATGGGCGCGCAGCTGATGCGTGACCGCGCAAAGCACCTGATCGCCCGCAGCGTGGCCATGACGATCGTTGACCTGCTTGAAAAAGTCGAGATCGGCCAGCATCACGGCAAAATTCTCGCCCGAAAGCTGGCTGCTGTCGATCAGCCGTTGCAGAAAAGGCAGCGCAAAGCGGCGGTTATAGACGCCCGTCAGTGGATCGCGGATGGCCGCGTTGAGACCGTCATGCAGTGCCGCGCGCAGACGTTCGGCGCGCCGCTTGCGGCGCAGTTGTGCCGAGAGGCGCAAGATCAGTTCGCGCGCGTCAGGAAGGCCGATGATCACGTCATCAGCGCTCATGTCGAGCAGGGTCACGCCAAGGGTCGCGGCATCGGCATCAACCAGCGCTATGATCGGACGGGCGCGACTGCGTGGTGCGGCCTTGAGTTCCGCCAGAAGGCGCAGGCCCTCTTCTGCCTCTGCTCCGGTGATGTGCAGCAGATAGACATCGGCTGGCGATTGCGTTTCCGAGAGCGACAGCGCCCGGTCGGCGTCGATCACTGTCGTGGCATGAGAAGAATGGCGGGCGAGCAGGGTTTGCAGGCCGTAGGCCCCGGCGCGGGTGCGCGCGATGATCCCGACGCAGCCCGGCGCATCGAACCCCGCAGAAGCCTCGGCAAAGCCCAGAGCCTGTGCGCCGCTGATTTGCAGGCTGAGTTCCTGTTCGGCATGGTGCTGGCGTAACAGATTGCGCAGACGCGCGAGCAGCAGCGTCTCGGGGACCGGTTTGCTCAGAACGTCATCCGCCCCGGCGCTGAGGGCGGTGCGGCGTTCTATCGGACAGTCCGTCGTCTGAAGGACCATGACCGGCGTTGACCTCGCCCCTTCGGCGTGGCGCAGCGCTGTGATGAACTCTGCCGCTGTGGCATCTGGCAAGCGCGCATTGGCCAAAATCAGATCCGGGCGCTGAACGGCGGCAAGGCGCAGCCCCTCCTTGACCGATGCCGCCTGCACGACCTCGTAATGGGCGTGGCAGAGTTTGACCTTGAGCACGATCCTGTTGGTCGCAAGATCGTCGACGATCAGAATTCTTCCTGACATGGACGCGACGCCTTTGCTCTTGCCCTTTACGATTGGTTCACTATCCATGGCAGAGGTTAAGAAAACCTTTCCAGAAATTAACCGGGATCACGATGCAGCAAGAAACCGCCGAAACGATAGCCTTGCAGGCGCTGGGCTGGCTCGCGGCGCAAGACGAGCTTTTGCCGGTTTTCCTCGGGGCGACGGGGGCGTCGGAACAGGATGTCCGCACGCGCGCGACAGAGCCGGAATTTCTGGGCGCGGTGCTGGACTTTCTGATGATGGACGATGCTTGGGTCGTGGGATTCTGCGACGCGCAGGGCTTGAAATACGAGACGCCGATGATGGCACGCGCGGCCTTGCCGGGCGGAGCACAGATGAGCTGGACATGAGCCGCGCCGACGGAATCCTCTTTGACAAGGACGGCACGCTCTTTGATTTCCATGCCACATGGAGTGTCTGGGCGCATGGGGTCATTCACGAGCTGGCCACCGGCGATCCCGCCGTCATGGACCGCCTCGCGCAGGAAATTCATTACGATCTGGACGCGCGCCGATTTCGACCCACCAGCCCGATCATCGCCGGCACCAATCGCGAGGCCGCCGAGTGTCTGGGCCGCGCCCTGCCGGGGCGTGCGGTCGAAGAGATCGAGGATCATCTGATGATGAGTTCCGGCACGGCGCCGTTGGCCCCTGCCGTGCCGCTCGCCCCCTATCTCGAAGGGCTGGCCGCGCGGGGCCTGCGGCTGGGCGTGATGACCAATGACACCGAATACGGTGCGCGCGCGCACCTGGGCGCGGCGGGTGTGCTTGGGCATTTCGATTTCGTCGCCGGGTTTGATTCAGGGTATGGGGCCAAGCCCGCGCCGGGGCCGCTCTTGGCCTTTGCACGCGCCATGGCGCTTGAGCCCGCGCGCGTGGTCATGGTGGGCGACAGCACGCATGACCTGATTGCGGGGCGCGCGGCAGGCATGCAATGCGTGGGCGTGCTGACCGGCACGGCGCGCCGCGCCGATCTGGAGTCGCTCGCCGATATCGTGCTGCCTGACATTGGTCATATCCCGGCTTGGCTGACCGCATGAGGCAACATCCCCTGTTCGGTCTGGCGCTGGCGACGTTCGGCGCGCTGATGCTTACGCCCGATGCGCTCTTCATGCGGTGGTCGGACATGGGCGGCTATCAGATGGTCGGCTGGCGCGGCCTGATGATGGGCCTTGTTTTCATGGTCTTCTGGGCCGCGACCTCCAGGCACAGGGTACGCGATCTGGGGGTTCTGGTCAGTGGGTATGGGGTTGGCATCGTGATCTGCCAATATGCCAATGCAACGCTCTTCAGCCTCGGCATCGCCAATGCGCCGGTCGCTGTCGTGCTCTTTGCCGTGGCCACAGTGCCGATTTTCGCGGCGCTCTTTGCACGGCTCATCATCGGAGAGCCGACGCGCAGGGCGACATGGATCGCCATTGTCGTGGTCATGGCGGGCATCGCTCTGGCGGTCTTTGGCGGCGGACATGGGGATGTGACGCTGGACCGCGCCGCGCTCTGGGGGGCATTGGCGGGATTGGGCGTGGCGATGGTGCTGGCGCTGAATTTTGTCATCCTGCGGGCACAGCCGCAGGTGCCGATCCTTCTGGTGATCGGGTTGGGCGCGGTGCTGGCGGGGGCCACTGGCGTGATCGTGACCGGGCCTGCGACCATGATGCAAGGCGAGGTCTGGGCGATCGCGATCTGTGGCCTTGTGATTCTGCCGGTGTCGTTTTTCTCCCTGTCGCTTGCGTCACGCTATACCCATGCCTCGAATGTGAGCCTGCTGCTGCTGCTGGAGACGGTGCTCGGGCCACTCTGGGTCTGGCTGGGAACGGGTGAGGGACCGACGCCGATGATGCTTTTAGGCGGCATCATCGTGGTGGTCACGCTGGCGATTTACCTCTGGCAGACCGGGCGGCGGCGCATGGCGCGGCAATCGTGATCCGCGAAAAGCAAAAACGACAGCATAGGTCGCTAAGCGGCATGTGAGGCCGCCCCGGGCGGTGTTTCGTGAGGTCAAACGAGCACCGGAGGGGCATCAGATGGCTGAAGATCTCAAACGCAGGACACGCAGCGGCGGGCGCGCAGGCGGGGCGGCCCGGCGCGGCAGCGCAGTTATCGAGCAGATGCCGTGGAACCCTCCCATCAACCGGGATCGGCCCACCGAACCGCTCACCGATGCGGGCGTGCTGGCGATTCACGACGGCGCGATGCGGATCCTCGAAGAGATCGGCATCGAGTTTCTCAACCCCGAGGCGGTGGCCATCCTGCGCGCCTCGGGCGGCTGCGAGATCAATGGCGAGAATGTCCGCATGGGCCGCGATTTCGTCATGGAGATGATCGCCAAGGCCCCCGAAAGCTGGACCATCACACCGCGCAACCCGGATCGGACCATCACCATCGGGGGCAACCACCTGAACTTCGGCAACGTGTCCTCGCCGCCCTCTTATTGGGATATGAAGATCGGGCGCAAGGTCGCGGGCACGCGCGAGATGTGCCAGAACCTCTTGAAATTGACGCAATATTTCAACTGCATCCATTTCGCAGGCGGCTATCCGGTCGAGCCGCAGGATATTCATGCCAGCGTCCGGCACCTTGACGTGCTTTATGACAAGCTGACGCTGACCGACAAGGCGATGCACGCCTATAGCTTGGGTGCCGAGCGGGTCGATGACGTGATGGAAATGGTGCGGATTGCCGGGGGTCTGACCCACGAGGAATTCGAGGCCAGCCCGCGCATGTATACCAACATCAACTCGACCTCGCCGCTCAAGCATGATTATCCGATGCTGGATGGCTGGATGCGTCTGGCGCGGCGCGGTCAGGGGCTGGTTGTGACGCCCTTTACACTCGCCGGGGCCATGGCGCCGGTGACGATGGCGGGGGCGGTGGCGCAATCCATCGCCGAGGCGCTCTGTGCGGTGGTGCTGGCACAGCTAATCCGGCCCGGCGCGCCCTGTGCGATTGGCACCTTCACCTCGAATGTCGATATGAAATCCGGCGCGCCTGCCTTTGGCACGCCGGAATACATGCGCGCCACGCAGATGACCGGGCAACTGGCGCGGTTCTACAAGCTGCCGATGCGGGCCTCGGGTGTCTGTGCGGCGAACGTGCCGGACGGTCAGGCCATGTGGGAGACCTCGAACAGCCTCTGGTCCGCCGTGCAGGCGGGCGCGCATATGGTCTATCACGCCGCCGGATGGCTGGAGGGCGGGTTGATCGCAAGCCCTGAGAAATTCGTCATGGATTGCGAGATTTTGCAACAGATTCAGCGCTATATGGACCCGATGCTCTGGGCTACCGGCCCCGATGAGATCGCCGTCGAGGCAATCCGCGAAGTGGGCGACAAGGGGCATTTCTTTGGCATCCAGCACACGCAGGACCGCTATACCACAGCCTTTTATCAGCCCTTCCTGAGCGATTGGCGCAATTACGAGGCCTGGGAATCGGCGGGTGCCGTCTGGACACCGGCGCGGGCGCATCAGGTGTTTCAGGACATCATCGCAGGTTTCGAGGCGCCGCCGATGGAGGACGCGGTGCGCGAGGAGCTGGCGGATTTCGTGGCCCGCCGCAAGGCTGAAGGTGGAGCACCGACGGATTTTTGAGGCAGTGATGTCGGCGTCGGTATTCTGTCGGTATCGCGTCGGTGCTCGGGCAACGATGGGGAACAGACGATTGTCCAGTAGCCGCGTCTGGCAGGAAGCGGAGAAAATCTCGAACAGAGCCTTTGCAATTTAGGCGGTCACGGTCTTGAAAGCGTCCGGCCTGTAGCGAACCTTGGCTTTGGGCCCTTTGGGGTCGAGCGAGTAGAGCGCGGGGCGTTTTGCAAGATAGGCGCGCCAGGACTTCTCTGGACTCTTGCTGATCATGACCCCGTGCAGCTTGTGCATGTGCACCGAGAGCAAATTAATCTCGTACCCTGAGTTATCGGTACAATGGGACCTGATCACAATCCTGATCTTGTGATCCAGGTCTGTTGGCGCATCTGTGGATCTCTGACCTGCTGGTTCTGGGGCGGGCGTGACACAGGCTGGGATGCTGACGAGTTCATGAAACTCCGAACACGCCGCCCTAAACCGCTCGGAAGTCTTGGCCTCTCCGACGCCGATCACAGCCAGCCCATAGCCCCGCAAGCGGGTGGCGAGATGGGTGAAATCCTGATCCGAACTGGCCAAGAGCACCGCCGCGCATTGATCCGAGAGCGCGCGTTCCATCGCGTCAACGCAGATCAGCATGTCGGTTGCATTCTTGCCGCTGCCGGAATGGATGAACTGAAAGCCGGCGACCTTGTCCCAATCAGGCAGAAGGCTGACATTGCCATAGGCACGCAAAAGGTCGGGGTCACCGTAGCGGCGGGCCAGATCGAGGATGCTCCGAGCGTGCGTCACGGGAATATTCTCGGCATCGACAAAGACCGAGAGGCGCGGCGCAGGGCTAAGGCGGGTCGGGGGCAAGGTGCTCATGGCCCAAGCCTAGGATGGCAATCCGGATGGATTTGCGGCATCAGGCGATCTTTTTCATGGCGCACACGTCAGGCGGGTGATTGCGGGGCCGGAGGCTGGGAGGAGTATTTGGACCAAGAAGAAGATGGGGCTTGGGCATGCTTGCTGACTGAGTGACAATGCGCAAGCATCTTGTCGTTCGCGCCGACGCGGCCCGTGCCCATCTGCGATGGATTGAATTTTGCGCAGCCCCAATACGGATCGGAATACGAGAGATGCGCTAGACCATTGGAGGAACACGATGACCTTTGTGATCAACGCGCTCGTCCCGGAGTTGTGGTGCTCGGAATTCGAGGCTTCGCTTAAGTTCTACACCGACATTCTTGGGTTTGATGTCGCGCAGCGGCGGGGGTGTGATCCGCATGCTTATCTATCGTTGCAAGGCGCGCAGATCATGATTGCCCACTGGACGCTCGATGGCACTTGGGTGCCGTGGCGTCGACAAGAAATGAATCGGCCTTATGGTCGTGGGATAAACCTGCAATTTTTTGTGCCCGAGGTGCGCGGCTTATACGAGAGGGTCCTTGCGGCGGGCGTAAAGCCGCTCGTGGAAATCTATGAAGATGAAATATGGAAGACCGATTGCATGGACAGGCGCCGCCAGTTCCTGATCTCTGATCCTGACGGCTATGTGTTGCGCTTCGCGCAAAGCATCGGGACGCGCCCCTTGGACCCAGCCGATGATAAAAATCAGGACGCGCAGACCGTGTAAGTGGTGTGCCGCCGATGCTCGCTCAGAGAGCAATCGGCATCTTATTGGATCAAAGGGAAAGCGAACCGGACGTGGCTATCTATGCAGCCCCCCGCCTTCACCCCACCGCCTTGCCATCCAGCCACCGCCGACAGCCCCGGTCCACCCCCGCGTGCAGGAGGAGCGTCAGCACTGCCAGCACGATCAGGGCGGCGAACATGAGGTCGATCTTGGCGCGGCCATTGGCCAGCAGCATGAGATAGCCCAGTCCCTTGGACGCGCCCACCCATTCGCCGATGATCGCCCCTATGGGCGCATAGACCGCCGCGAGGCGCAGACCCGAGGCAAAACCCGGCAGCGCGGCAGGCACGCGGATATGCCACATGAGCCGCGCCCGGTTCGCGCCCATGACGCGCGCGAGGTCGAGCCAATGCGGCGGTGTGCGCATCAACGCGTCGAAGAACGCCGATGTCACCGGGAAATAGATGATCAGGAGCGCCATCGCGACCTTGGACCAGAGGCCATAGCCCAGCCAGAGAGTGAGAATGGGCGCGAGGGCAAAGACCGGGATCGCCTGCGAAAACACCATCATCGGGCGGATCAGACGCCGAGCCACATGCGAGGACGCGAGGCCAATCGCCGAGAGGCCGCCGAGGATCGACCCCAAAGCGAGGCCAATCAACACCTCTGCCGCCGTAATGGTCGCGTGGTGCGCAATCAGCGCGCGGCTGGCCCATAGGGTTTCGGCCACGCGCGCCGGCCCAGGCAGAATGAAGGGCGGCAAGGCCGCGAGCGTCACCAGCGCCTGCCAGAGCACAAGCGCGAGCGCTGTAGAGGTGGCGATGGTGACAAGACGGCTCATGGGGCCGGGTATCCGGCGAGGGCCGCATCGAAGAACGCGCGCTCCAGCCTTGTGGCTGTGACAAAGGCGGATTGTGCGGCAGCTTGATCCTCGGGCGAGAGGATAGGCCAGACCTGATCAAGCTGGCCGCGCAGATAGGCGACCACGCCCTCGAACCCCGGCCCGCTGTGCAGCGTGATCCATTCCCCGAACCAGAACGGCAGAGTTGCCGCCTTGTCCGCATGCGGGCTGGCCCAATCCAGATAGGTCCATTCCGCCACGCTGAGGACCGCAATCATCTGCGCATAGCGCCCTGATCTGGCAGCCGCGCGCATCAGCGCCTGAAACTCGGCCGTTACAGGATGCGGGGTGGCGGGCGGTTCGGTCGTGCCGCCCAAGGCCGCGATCGCGCGCAGGAAATAGGTGTTCTCCGGCCCGGAAATCAGCCCCAGAAACTGTGCGGCCGGGATGGCATCGGGCAGGCTGGGCGCATGGGCGATGGCAGAGGCCAAGAGGCGCACGAAATCCTCGATGAAGAGGTAATCCTGTTGCAGATAGGTCAACATGCGCGTTTCGGGCAGGGTGCCCGCCGCAAGCTGATCGGTGAAAGCGTGCCGGGTGGCGGCCTGCCAATCGTTGGCCACAAGGGATTTGAGGTGGTCGGTGGGGCGCATCTTTGTCTCCGTTCAGGCGGGCGCGCGCAGGCGGGTCAAGAGACGCCCCTGTGCGGCGAGGGTTTCGGGATCATCCACGGCGCGCGGCACCGGCGCCGCTGGGGGTGTCACATCCTCCAGCCCAGTTTCGGTGAGGATATGGATGGCGTGGCCCATGCGCGCGGCCTCGGCCGGGTCATGGGTGACCATGAGCACCGTTCGCCCCGCCAAATGGGTGGCGGTCAGATCCTGCATCTGCGCGCGGGTGCGGGCATCGAGGGCTGAAAAGGGCTCGTCCAGAAGCACGATGGGGCGATCTTCCATCAGGGTGCGGGCGAGCGCCACGCGCTGTTTCTGCCCGCCCGAGAGCGCATGGGGCCGCTTGTCGGCATGATCCGCCAGACCAACCCGCGCCAGCATCTCGCGCGCCCGATCTAAATCGCGCGGCATTCCACGCAACCGCGCGCCAAGGGTCACATTGCCCAGCACGTCAAGCCACGGCATCAGCATGTCGCCTTGGGCCATCAGCGCCATGCGGCCCGGCAGGGGCAGCCCGTCCGAGGCGGTGATCGTGCCGGTGAACTCTGTCACCTCATCCACCCCGGCAATCAGGCGCAGGAGCGTGGTCTTGCCCACGCCCGAGGGACCGAGCAGGCAGGTGATGCGCCCGGCCGCCAGCGACAGGCGCAGCGGGCCAAAGACCGGCAGAGCGCCGATCTTGGCGTGGCCCTCGAGGGTCAGACTGGGCGGGACGGTCATGCACGGCCTTTTCAAAGGGGGCCGCAGGCAGGGGGATGGACCGGTTGCGAAAATTCCGTTCCCTCCGCCGGTGCGAGCCGGATCAGGTTCGATGGGTTGGCGCACAGCCTCTCAGCCCCAAGGGGCACCCCAACGGATAGGCCAGATGTAGCGGCAGCGCCCCGCGATGACAAGGGCGCGATAGGGTCTGCCAAATGCCGGGCATTTTAGATGTTCAGGGTGCGTTAACCCTTGGGTGTCAGGATGCGGGCATCTGAGGGGAGAATTTCATGCACGGGCTGGTCAACCGCGCCATCGAGCGATTTGTCAGGGATACCTATGGGCGCGATGTCTGGATCGGCACCATTCACAAGCTGGATCTGGGGTTTACCGAGTTCGAGGCGATGATGACCTACGAGCCACGCATCACCGAACAGGTGTTGACGGTGGTGGGCAACCGGCTGGCGCGCGGGCGCGACGATCTGCTGGAGGATATCGGCACCTATCTGGTCTCGCATCCCGCGACCGAGGCATTGCGCCGCCTGCTGCGCTTTGGCGGGGTGGATTACGTGGATTTTCTGCATTCTCTCGATGATCTGCCAGAGCGTGCGCGCCTTGCGGTTGCCGATCTGGGGTTGCCGGGGCTGGAATTGCAGGACAGGGGCGGCGGGCTCTATCATCTGCACGTCGGGCTTCCCGAGGGGCACGATCTGAGGCTTGGGCCGGTGGTGGTGGGAATTCTGCGTGCCATGGCGGACGACTATGGTGCGCTGGCGCTGGTCGAGCATCAGGGCGACGGCGCGGACCATGAGATCATCGCGGTGCGATTGCTGGAAGAGGGGTTTGCTCATGGGCGCGCCTTTGCATTGGGAGTTGGGGGAAGCGCGGCATGACGGCGCAAGAGAAAACGCTGTTGCCCCTGCTCGCGGGCCTTTGCCCGATGCACGCTGTTCTGGATACCCAAGGCCATGTGGTGCAGGCGGGGCCGACCTTTGCCAAGCTCTTTGGCGCGCAGCCCCCTCTCGGCATGCGATTTCTCGACCTCATCGAGCTGCGTCGCCCGCATCAGGCGGAGGATATGGTGGCTCTGCTGGCCTGTGCGGGCGCGCGGCTGCGGCTGCGGCTGCGCGCCTCCCCCCATACGGCGCTCAAGGGCGTGCTCTTGGCCTTGCCCGGCGGGGGCGCGGTGGTGAACCTCTCGTTCGGGTTTTCCGTGGTTGAGGCGGTGCGCGACTTTGGCCTGACGGGTGCCGATTTTGCCGCGACGGACCTGACGACGGAAATGCTCTATCTGATCGAGGCGAAATCCGCCGCGATGGAGGCCTCGCGCAAGTTGAACCTGCGCCTGCAAGGCGCGCGCATTGCAGCGGAAGAGCAGGCCTTTACCGATATGTTGACGGGTCTCAGGAATCGCCGCGCGCTCGATCATGTCCTGGACCGGCTGATGCAGAGCGAGCAGGATTTCGCGCTTTTGCATCTCGATCTCGATTTCTTCAAACAGGTGAACGATACGCTGGGGCACGCGGCGGGCGATCACGTGCTGCAAGAGGTGGCGCAACGCCTGCGCGACACGGTGCGCGTGGATGACCTGATCGCGCGGGTTGGGGGCGACGAATTCGTCATTCTGTTGCTCGGTATGACCGAGCGGGCACCGGTGCGCGACTTGGCAGAGCGGATGATTGCCCGGCTGGAAGAGGCGGTGCTCTACCGTGCGCAGGAGTGTCGGATTTCGGGCAGCATCGGCATCACGCTCAGCTGTGCCTACGACAGCCCTGATCCGGCGCGGATGATGGCCGATGCCGATCTGGCCCTTTATGCCGCCAAGGGGGTGGGGCGGGGCTGTGCGCGGTTTCACGAGCCGCCCGATCAAGACGTGGCTCCAATGCGCGGCATTGCCTGAGCGCGCGGGTGTTCTGGTCTTTCGCTGATCCGTCGAACGGCGCCAAATCTCTTCGGGCGCCATGCGCGCCATCGAAACCACACCCGCCCCGGGCTGACAAGGGATCTGCCTAGGCCCCGGCTTGGGGGCCGGGGCGACACGATCCCGATCAGATGCAACCTGCGTCAGGCGGGCCAGTTCCCCGGATCGCGGATCGCGGCCAGAACGCGCGCGGCATCCTCTTCCTGCGCCACATGGCCCAGGCCGTCGAGCGACAGCTTGCGCGCGCGCGGCATTTGCGCGGCGGCGCGGGCAGAGGTTTCGGGCGGCACCGCCAGATCGCCGGTGCCAGTGATCAAGAGGCAGCGATTGGGGATCGTGCCCAAACGGTTCAGGAGCGGGGCCACATCCCACTGCGCCATCATCTGCAATGTCCCATCAACATGCGCGCGGTCGCCGATCAGCCGCGCATAGAGCGCGAGACCTTCGGGCGTGAGGTGCGATCCCGTGCTCTCGATCAGGCGGCGGGCGCGCGCGACCTTGTCCGCCCCAAGGGTGAAAAGCGTGGGGGTGAGCGGGTTGAGCGCCAGCACCTTGGCCAGAACCGGAAACAGCCAGCCTGCCACGCCTTCGAACGGGCCGAGGGCTGCGTTGACGCAGGCAATATCGGGTGGCTGGCCGGTGGCCGTGACCAGCCGCGTGGCGAGTTCGAGCGCGAGTGCGCCCCCTGCCGAATGACCGAGGATCAGATCCGGGTGCCAGCCCTGCGCGCTGCAGAGCGCGGCAATATCCGTGGCCATGCCGGGCAGGCCCAGACGCCGCCGGTTGCCGGCGCGGGAAAATCCCTGACCGGGCAGATCAAGGGCAATCACGCGGTGGCTCTGGGCCAGAAGCGGCATCAGATCGCGCCAGCTATGGGTCGAGGCTCCGGCCCCATGCAGCAAGAGCGCCAAGGGCCCGTGCCCCATCTCTTGCACATGCCAGTGATGCGGGGGGTGATGGATGCGGCGTGACCGGTCATTGAGCGGCCATGTCGCCAGATCGCGCTGCCAGTCCATCGCTCAGCCCCCGAGGGCCAGGGTGACCGCCGTTGAGATGCGCCGGGCATCGGCGCGCGGCAGGGGCAGGTGGCGGGCGTTCATTTCTGCGGCAAGCTGTGCCGGTTCCGGCCCCGGACGCGCAGAAATGTCGATCACGATCGCGGGCAGGTTTTGCGCGCGCCAGAGGCGGGCCATGGTGGTGGTGTCCTTGGTCGCCTCGGCACGGTCGCCGCGCCCGTCGAGCGTGATATTGGCCCGCGCATCGGTCAGGAGCGCCAGTGTGGGGCTCAGCCCATGGGCCTGCGATTGCCGCGCGAGGGTGAGTGCCGCGCCAAGGGCCGCCGCCAGCGGCGTGCCGCCACCGCCGGGCAGGGCGCCCAGTCGTCGCTTGGCCTGCACCAGGGCGCGGGTGGGCGGCAGGATCAGGTCCGCGCCCGTCCCACGAAACGCGATGAGTGCCACCTGATCGCGCCGGGAATAGGCCTCGGCCAGCAAAAGCTCGACCGCGCCCTTGGCCTCGGCCAGCCGTGCCAGCGCCGATGAGCCAGAGGCATCGACCGCGAAGATCACAAGCCGGTCGGCGCGATCCTCGTAGCGTTTGAGGTGAATGTCGGCGGCATGGATGAGCACGCCCGGCGCGTCGGGTCGGGTGCTGCGGCGGAGCGGCTGCCATGGTGCGGCGGCGCGCAGCGTGGCGATGAGGTCAATCCGCCCGCGCCCGTCCGGGGCACCGGGCCGCGCGGGCAGGGGGCGGCCGCGCTGATGCGCCCTGCGCCGGGCACCGGCCCCCGAACCCGCGGCACGTCGCATGGCCCCGCGTTGGGTCAGCTGATCCAGCAGCGCGGGTGGCAGGAGGGCCGCCACCGCCGCGATGAGCACGTCGTCGGGGATGTCGGGTGTATCGCTCTGCCGTTGTTCTTCGGGTTCGGGCGCGGCATCGGGCTGCTCTGGTTCCGGCTCTTGCGGCAGTTGCGTGGCGCGGGCGGGATAGACCAGCTCTGCCGCCTCGCGCAGATCGTCCGGTGTCACCTGTGGATGGGCCGCGAGCGCCGCAAGGGCGCGGGCCGCACGCAGCGCAAGCCAGGGCGCGCGCAGGCTGTCGATGCCAAAGTTGGCGGCCAGAGCCGTCAGGGTGGCGACATCCTCGGGCGTATGGCTGACGCCGCCCAGCCGCGCGCGCGCCTCTGCCAGATCGGCGGCGGCGGGCATGAGGGCGGGGGCCGCATCATGGCGGATGTCGTCGAGAGTCACATTAAGCGCCAGCCGCTCGCAGAGGGTTTGCGGGGCTGTCTCCTCGGCGTCGATCCCTTCGTCCAAGAGCACAAGTGCATGGCCCGGGCTTTGATCCAGCAGTTGCGCCAGCCGGGCGGCGAGGGCGGGCGGCGTGCGCTCGGCCATGGTCAGGATCAGCCGTGCCGGGGTTTCGGCCAGCCCGCCGCTCTGGATCAGGCGACCGGCGGCAAGGGTGGCGGCAATATCCGCGCCGCCAAAAAGCTGCGTGTCGCTGAGATCGGGATGGATGCGTCGGGCGGGGCCGGGCAGACGCGCATGGGCGGCATCAAAGGCCTGGCGCACGGGGCCTGCGCGGGCGCGCAGGGTCAGGCCGCGCAGGCCCTCGGGATCAACCGCCAGAAGGGTAAGCGCCCGCAGGGCGCGCGCCCATGCGGGGCTGGGCGTCATCCCCAGACCTCGGTCATGGCGCGGGCGATGCGCGCGGCGCTGCCTGCCTCGTCCAGCGGGTCACGGCGCAGCCGGTGGCTGAGCGCCAACGGCGCCACTTGGCGCAGGTGCGCGCGGGTGACGGCGGCATCGCCCTCATAGGCCGCAAGCGCGCGGGCGGCGCGCAGCAGGGTCAACTCGCCGCGCAGCCCGTCCGCGCCGATGGCGATGCAGAGCGTGGCGCAGTCGCGCAGGGCGTCGTCGGGGGCGTTGACCTCGCGCAGGGCGCGGCGTGCCGCCAGAATCCGGTCGCGGATCAGGGCATCCTCGGCCTGCCATGTGGCCATAAACGCGTCGGTGTCGCGCTCATAGGCATCGCGGCGGCGGATGACTTCGATGCGTTCGTCGATGTTCTGGGGCGAGCGCACTTCGACCGAGAGACCGAAGCGGTCAAGCAGTTGCGGGCGCAATTCGCCCTCTTCCGGGTTGCCAGAGCCCACCAGCACGAAGCGCGCGGCATGGCGGATCGAGAGCCCCTCGCGTTCGACCACGTTCTCGCCGGATTGGGCGACGTCAAGCAGCAGGTCGACGATGTGATCCTCAAGCAGATTGACCTCGTCGATATAGAGATACCCCCGGTTGGCCCGCGCCAGCAGGCCGGGTTGAAAGGCCTTTTCGCCCAGGGTCAGCGCCCGTTCGATGTCGAGCGCGCCGGTCACGCGGTCTTCGGTCACGCCGAGGGGCAGATCGACCACGGGCGTCGGCCGCTCGACGATCTCGCCCAGGGGCGCGCTCGACCAGTCGGGCGTATCCTCGGGGCGTTCGGCGTTGATCGGGCTGCCCTCGATCAAGCGGATCGGGGGCAAGAGGGCGGCCAGCGCGCGCACGGCGGTGGATTTGCCGGTGCCACGGTCGCCGAACACCAGCACACCGCCCAGCCCCGGTTCGATCGCCGTGAGGATCATGGCGCGTTTCATGTCGTCCTGACCGACGATGGCGGAAAACGGAAAGGCTGCGGTCATTGGAATTCCTTGATGTGGTCGAGCGGGCTCTTGCCGCCCCATGTGCCCGCCTCGCCGATCACGCGAAACCGGGCGTAGAGTTCTTCGCGGAACCAATCGCCATCGCGCACGGCGGCGATGGCGCGGGCATGAGGGCCGTCACGGCGGGCGAAGTCGGCCATGCTGCGGCTGTCCGGCCAGATCGAGAAGGTCACCTGATGCAAGAGCGGCACCTCGCCCACGCCGATCTTGAACGCGACATTGCGGTCGGCACCGATCACCGTGCTGATATCCGGCACGCGGCGCCAGAATTGCAGCGCCTTGCGCGGGCGCACGGTGGCGCGGGTCAGCGCGGCAAGGGCGCCTTTCTCGACGGGGGTTGTAACCTCAAAGGGCGTGGCCCCGGACCATTGCCCGCGCACCGAGGTTGGCGCGAGAAAGAGCGTCCAGCTTTCGCTCGCGCGGGCGAGATAGCGGCGAAAGACAGCGGCCCCCAAAGTTTGCGCGCGTGCCGTGGCAGCATCGGGCCAAACCGCGAGAATGGCGTAGACGCCGGTGTTGGGGATAGGGGTAAAGCCTTCGCCGGTGCCTGATCCAAGCAGCTTCCAAAAGCCTATCCCCTGAACGCGCGGCAGCAAAAGGCGCGCAGCCCCCATCATCGTCAGCGCCCAGAGCCGGTCGATACCGCGGGAAAAGCGAAAGAAACTGAGGCTGACGGTCTGAATGGCACCGCTCCTTGACGGACTGTCAGGCAAGTTTGACACGGATTTTGTTCCAAGAAAAGAGCCGCGAGAAAGGATTGTCAATTAAACTAGACACCTGTAGTCTAAACCTATGTTGACAAGAGTCGATCCGCGCCTGATTGAACAGGCCACACGCGCCGACGCCCCGCATGCGCTGGTCATCGGGGCGGGGCTGGGCGGTCTGGCCTCGGCCATGCGTTTGGGGGCCAAGGGATACCGGGTCACGGTTCTGGATCGTTTGGATAGCCCCGGGGGGCGCGGTTCGAGCATCACCAAGGATGGGCACCGGTTCGATCTGGGGCCGACCATTGTGACGGTGCCGCAGCTCTTTCGTGACTTATGGGCGGCCTGCGGGCGGGATTTCGACGCGGATGTCGATCTGCGCGCGCTTGATCCCTTTTACGAAATTCGCTGGCCGGATGGGTCTACCTTTACCGCGCGGCAGGACCGGGATGCCATGCGCGCCGAGGTGGCGCGCCTGTCGCCTGGGGATCTGGCGGGCTATGACCGCTTCGTCAAGGACAGCGAGACGCGGTATTGGTTCGGGTTCGAGGATCTGGGGCGGCGCTCGATGCACCGGCTGATCGACCTGATCAAGGTCTTGCCGAAGTTCGCCTGGTTGCGCGCCGACCGCTCGGTCTATGCCCATGCCGCGGGCCGGATGAAGGACGAACGCCTGCGTATGGCGCTGTCGTTTCATCCGCTCTTTATCGGCGGTGATCCGTTCAATGTCACGTCGATGTATGCGCTCGTGAGCCATCTCGAGGCGGCCTTTGGCGTGCATTATGCCATCGGTGGCGTCGATGCCATCGCCCGTGCCATGGTCCGGGTGATCGAAGGGCAGGGCGGGATGATCCGGCAAGGGGCCGAGGTCGATGAAATCGTGATCAAGGACGGGCGTGCCATGGGCGTGCGCCTGACCGGGGGCGAGGGGATCAGCGGCGATATCGTGATCTCGAATGCGGATGCGGGCCATACCTATGATCACCTCTTGCGCAATCACGCGAAACGCCGCTGGACCACGGCGCGGCTCAAGCGGTCGCGCTGGTCGATGAGTCTTTTTGTGTGGTACTTTGGGACGCAAGGGACGCGCGAGATGTGGCCGGATGTGGGCCATCATACCATTCTGAACGGCCCCCGTTACAAGGGGCTGGTGCAGGACATTTTTCGCCGGGGCGTTCTGGCCGATGACATGAGCCTTTATGTGCATCGCCCCTCTGTCACCGATCCGGGCGTGGCACCGGCGGGGGGCGATACGTTCTACGCCCTCAGCCCGGTGCCACATCTGGGCCATGCCGATCCGGTGGATTGGGCGGCCGAGGCCGAGCCCTATCGCCAAAAGGTGCAAAAGGTGCTGGAAGATCAGTTGCTTCCGGGGCTTGGGGCGCATCTGTCGGCCTCCGAGGTGTTCACGCCCGAGACCTTTCGCGACCGATACCTGAGCCCGCATGGCGCGGGTTTCTCGATCGAGCCGCGTATTCTGCAAAGCGCGTGGTTCCGTCCCCATAATGTCAGCGAAGAGCTGCGTGGTCTCTATCTGGTAGGGGCGGGCACGCATCCGGGCGCAGGTCTGCCGGGGGTGATTTCCAGCGCCGAAGTTCTGGCGCAACTGGTGCCCGATGCGGTGCCGGTCGGCGCGCCGGTCGGGGGGATGCGATGATCGCGCCGCAGGATCTGGCGCATTGCACCGAGGCGATCCGCCACGGATCGCGTTCGTTCCATGCCGCGTCAAAATTACTGCCGCGCAGCGTGCGCGAACCGGCGCTGGCGCTATACGCCTTTTGCCGTCTGGCCGATGACGCGGTGGATGAGAACCGCGAAAAGGCGGCGGCGGTGCTGGCGCTGCACGAGCGGCTCGATCTGGCCTATGCCGGGCGGCCGCGCAATGCGCCCGCTGACCGCGCCTTTGCTGCCATCATCGACGGTTTCGACATGCCGCGCGCCCTGCCCGAAGCGTTGCTGGAAGGGCTGGCGTGGGATGCTGAAGGCCGCCGCTACGAGACCCTGTCCGAGTTGCGCGGGTATTCGGCGCGTGTGGCCTCTGCGGTGGGGGCGATGATGTGTGTGCTGATGCGGGTGCGCGCGCGCGATGCGCTGGCGCGGGCCTGCGATCTGGGCGTGGCGATGCAACTGACCAATATCGCCCGTGACGTGGGCGAGGACGCGCGCGAAGGGCGGCTATACCTGCCACTGGACTGGCTGTCCGAAGCGGGGCTGACGCCGGAGGGTTTTCTGCGCGCGCCTGCCCCTGATGCTGAGGTGCGTCGCATGGTGCGCCGATTGCTGATCGAGGCGGACAGGCTTTATACCCGGTCAGAGGCGGGGATTGCCGCGCTGCCGCTGTCGGCGCGACCCGGTATTTTCGCCGCGCGCTATATTTACGCGGGTATCGGCGCGCAGGTGCGCCGCGCGGGCCATGACAGTGTCACACGCCGGGCGCGCACCAATGGCACCCAAAAACTGGGCTGGCTGATGCTGGCCATGTTGCGGGCAGGGGGCAGTACGATCCTGCCCGGTTCGCCGGTGATCTATGCCCGGTCACTGCCCGAGACGGAATTTCTGGTCCGCGCCGCAGCCCAGGACGCGCCGCGCGCCGCGGATTGGAGCGATACGCTCTACGAGGCGCTTGCCCGTCTGAAGGCACAGGATATGGCACGCGAGTCAGGCTTGAGCCGGGATGCCGGGCGGGTTAGAGAGACCGCATGATATGGATTACCTTCGGGATTTTTCTGGCGGCCTGTTTCGCGGCAGGCTCGACCGGCGGGCTCTTTCCGCCGGGTGAGTGGTATGCGCGGCTGAAAAAACCGTCTTGGACACCGCCCAACTGGTTGTTCCCGGTCGCCTGGACCACGCTGTATATCTGTATGGCGGCGGCGGGGGCGCGGGCGGCGGTGAGCCCCGAAAACGGCATTGCCATGGCGCTCTGGTCCTTGCAGATCGCGCTCAACGGTCTCTGGACTCCGGTGTTTTTCGGGCTGCAACGGATGAAACTGGGGCTGATCGTGCTCTGCGCGCTCTGGGCTTCGGTGGCGGTGACGCTGGTGGCGCTTTGGTCGGTGGACTGGATTGCCGGGCTGCTCTTCGTGCCGTATCTGGCATGGGTCAGCGTCGCGGGCATGCTCAACCTCGCGGTTCTGCGCCTCAACCCGGATGGGGCGCGGTAACGCCTCGTCCATGCGTCCCAAGGGTGTTTGCGCAGAAAGCCCCTATCCCATGGCCGTGAAATTGCTCTAGGCTCCCCCAAAAAGGGGAGGAATGGCGCCATGCAGCAAAACGAGATCAAGCCGCTGGGCGTGCCGGAAATGGGCGATGTCCGCTTTGACATGCTGGCCGAGGCGCTGCGCCGCGGCTGGGCGGACATGCGCCGCGCACCGGGCTTTGCGGTCATTTTTGCCGGGGTCTACGTGGTGATCGGGCTGGCGCTTGCGTGGATCACATGGGTCACGGGCAAGAGTTACTGGCTGATCTTTGCCGCCGTGGGATTTCCCCTGGTGGGGCCGTTCGCGGCGGTGGGACTCTATGAGGTGAGTCATCGGCTGAGCACGGGCCGCGCCCTTGTGGCATCGGAGATCTTTGGCGTGATCGCGCATCAGAGGCGGCGGCAATTGCCCTCGATCTGCGCCATCATCATCATGGTGTTCCTGTTCTGGTTCTTTCTCGCGCATATGATCTTTGCGCTTTTCATGGGGCTGTCGACCATGACCAATGTCTCAACCTCGTTGCAGGTTTACTTCACGCCTGAGGGGCTGAGCATGTTGGCGGTGGGAACAGGGGTCGGCGCGGTCTTTGCCCTCTTGCTCTATGGCCTGACGGTGGTGTCGCTGCCCTTGTTGCTGGACCGGGAGGTCGATTTCGTCACCGCAATGCTGACGAGTCTGCGGGTGGTGATCGAAAACCCGGTGCCGATGCTGGCCTGGGCGGCTCTGGTCGCGGGCCTGACGTTTCTGGCGATGTTGCCTGCGTTCCTGGGGCTGTTTTTCGCGCTGCCGCTTTTGGGGCATGCGACATGGCATCTCTATACGCTGATTTGTGAGGCGGGGGGCGCTGCCCCCCGGACCCCCCGGAGTATTTGAGCCAAAAAGAAGCAGGAGGCGCTATGCCTCGCGCCCGTGGGCGATCAGGCGGGCGTGCAGGTCTGCGGCCTCAAACGCGCCGGCCTCAAGGGCGAAGATATAGGCATGGGTGAGAAAAAAGCAGGCGGCGTCAAGGGTTTTGGCCCGGTCTGCCGCCTGCGTATAGAGCGTGATCAGCGCTTTCAGGTCGCCCGAGTCATGGGCGCGGATCATCGCGCTGTCGAGGTCGGTCATTCTGCTGCGCGGGCCATGGCGCGATGTGCCTCGACGCGGTCTGCCACCCAGGCGTGAAAACAATGCGTGGGGCTGTCCATCACCGGTGAAAAGCGGCCACCGTCGAAATAGGTCGCGTGGCGGCCGCGCTGCATGCCTTCGACAACAAAGATATCCTCTTCGAACACGGTTTTCCAAAGCTGGGTATTGCGGAGGCGCAGCCCGCCATCGGCATTGGGAACCGCGTAATAGAGGTGGATATGTTCGACCGTGCGCTCTGGCCCCTTGGGTTCCAGTATGATGGCAAAGGCGTGGTCGCGATGGACGCCCAAGAGAACATTGGGATAGGCCGCGACATATTCGGCCTGTTCGTTCCATTTCGCGCCCACTTCGGCGAAGTCCGGGAATTTCGCGCCGGTCTCATTGGTCAGCTGGCGATAGACCATGGTGCCCTGACCGGAATATGCGCCGGGCTTTTCGATGTGGTAGTGATCTTCGAGCCGGGAATAGCTGTTGAGGCCGGGGTGGACCCATGGCAGGTGATAGCTCTCGCAATAGTTCTCGACCGCCAGTTTCCAGTTGGTTTTGACTTCGAGCGTAAAGCGGCTGTCGGCACCGCCATGGTAGACAGGGAGGTCGAACTCGCGCCAGCGGGCGATGAGATCGGCCATCGCGACCTCAAACGCGGGAGCATCGCCCGAGACATTGATCCAGACCACATCGCGCCAGATATGGCTGCGGATCTCGGTCAGGCCCAGATCGTCGCGCTTGATGCTCTCGTGGGTGTTGTGCCCCGGTCCGCCGACATGCGGGGTCGAGACGAGCGCGCCCTTGGTCGAATAGCACCACGAATGATAGGGGCAGCGGATGGCCCCCTCGATCTTGCGCGGTTCCTCGACAAGGATCATGCCGCGGTGGCGGCAGATGTTCTGAAACACGCGCACCTGACCGTCCTTGTCACGCAGAAGCAAGAGCGGCATGCCAAGGAATTCGATCGGTTTGGCATCGCCCGGTTCCGGCACATCGGCCCCTACGGCAAGACCGGCCCATTGACTGAAGAGCAGCGCGTGCTTTTCTTCCTCGAAGACGCCGGGATCTATGTAATGGGCATTGGGCAGGCCGTTTGCCTGGTCAACGGATGTACGGACATTCGAAAGATCGGTCAGCGCGGGCATTTTGGCGTCTCCGGAGGTTAGGGCTGGCGCATATTGCGCCAGTGCCCCTTGCCCCCACGCGCCTGTCTGCGACGCGGCGCGTCAAACCCGCGACAAACCTGAGTCCGCGGCCCGTGTCAGAGACCGCGTGGCAGGGCCGCGACGCCGGTGCGCGCCATTTCCACAAGGCCGAGCGGGCGCATCAATTCGGCGAAGGCGTCGATTTTCTCGGGCGCGCCGGTGATCTCGAACACAAAGCTGGTGAGCGTGCTGTCCACCGCATTGGCGCGGAAGATGTCGGCCAGGCGCAGTGCCTCGACGCGCTTGTCGCCGGTGCCTTCGACCTTCAGCAGCGCCAATTCGCGCTCGACGCTGGCCCCTTCGACGGTGAGGTCATTGACCTTGTGAACAGGCACGATGCGGCCCAACTGTGCCTTGATCTGTTCGATCACCTGCGGCGTGCCGGTGGTCACGATGGTGATCCGGCTGGTATGGCCGGTGTGATCCACCTCGGCCACGGTCAGGCTGTCGATATTATAGCCGCGACCCGAGAAGAGGCCGATGACGCGGGCCAGAACACCGGGTTCGTTATCGACCAGCACCGCCAAGGTATGGGTTTCCTGCACGTCCGAAAAGGTCGGGCGCAGGTTGTAGGCGGAATGTTTGGACGAGCCTTTTTTGATTTGCAGGGCTGACATCGTGGTTTCCTTGTTATTGTCGGGCGTTGAGGGGGGGTGGGTGAAACCCACCGTCACACCAGCACCGCGCCGCCCTCTTTGATGGCGTCCTTGGTGCTTGCCTCACCCAGCAGCATCTTGTTGTGCGGCTCGCCGGACGGGATCATCGGGAAGCAGTTTTCGTGCTTTTCCACGAGGCAATCAAAGATCACCGGGCCGTCGTGGTTCAGCATCTCCATGATCGCGTCATCGAGATCGGCGGGGTCCGAGCAGAGAATGCCCTTGGCGCCGAAAGCCTCGGCCAGTTTCACGAAATCGGGCAGGGATTCCGACCAGCTTGACGAATAGCGCTCGCCATGGAGCAATTGCTGCCATTGACGGACCATGCCCAAACGCTCGTTGTTGAGGATGAACTGTTTGACGGGCAGGTGATATTGCATCGCCGTGCCCATTTCCTGCATGTTCATCAGCCACGACGCCTCGCCCGCGACGTTGATCACGAGCGCCTCGGGATGGGCGATCTGCACGCCGATGGAGGCCGGAAAGCCATAGCCCATGGTGCCGAGCCCGCCAGAGGTCATCCAGCGGTTGGGATCGTTGAAGCCCAGATACTGCGCCGCCCACATCTGATGCTGACCCACTTCGGTGCAGACATAGCGGTCGTGATCCCTGGTCAGCGCCTCGAGCCGGGCGAGGGCATATTGCGGTTTGATCGTCTTGCCCTTTTGCGTGAACTTGAGGCAATCGACCTTTTTCCACTCGTTGATGCGCTCCCACCACTTGGCGATGCCTTCACGGTTGAGTTTGGAGCCGCGCGCCTTCCAGACCTCGATCACATCGGCCAGAACATTGGCGATGTCGCCGACGATCGGAATGTCGGCGCGCACGACCTTGTTGATCGACGAGGGGTCGATGTCGATATGGGCCTTGATGCTGTCGGGGCTGAACGCGTCGAGACGCCCGGTGATGCGGTCGTCAAACCGTGCGCCGATGTTGATCATGAGGTCACAGCCATGCATGGCCATGTTCGCCTCGTAGAGCCCATGCATGCCGAGCATGCCGATCCAGTTCGCGCCATTGGCGGGATAGGCCCCGAGCCCCATCAGGGTGGAGGTGGTTGGGATGCCCGTGGCCTCGACCAGATCGCGCAAGAGGCGGGTGGCCTCCGGTCCGGAGTTGATGACGCCGCCGCCGGTGTAAAAGATCGGGCGCTTGGCCTTTTCAAGCGCAGCCACCAGATCGGTGATGCCTTCTATGTCGCCTTTCACCTGCGGCTGGTAATGCGACACGCGCGCCTGTTGCGGCGGGGTGTAGGTGGCCGAGGCGAATTGTACATCCTTGGGAATGTCGACCAGAACCGGGCCGGGGCGGCCGGTCGTTGCGACATGAAAGGCCTGATGCAGCGTATCGGCCAGGCGCGCGGTGTCGCTCACCAGCCAGTTGTGCTTGGTGCAGGGGCGGGTGATGCCGACGGTGTCGGCCTCTTGAAAGGCGTCATTGCCGATCATGAAGGTCGGCACCTGACCTGTCAGGACGACCAGCGGAATGGAATCCATCAGCGCATCGGTGAGACCCGTGACCGCGTTGGTTGCGCCGGGGCCGGAGGTCACAAGCACAACGCCCGGTTTGCCGGTCGAGCGCGCATAGCCTTCGGCCGCGTGGACGGCGGCCTGTTCGTGGCGCACGAGGATGTGGCGGATGTCGTTCTGCTGGAAGATCTCGTCATAGATCGGTAGCACGGCGCCACCGGGATATCCGAATACGACATCCACGCCCTGATCCTTGAGGGCCTGGACTACCATTTTCGCTCCGGTCATCTGACGTGTCATGTGCTCGTGCTCCGTATATGACGTCAATTCAGTTCGCATAAAAAAGCCCCCGGTTTTCCGGGGGCGCATGGGGGACCCTACGGGTGTCCGTTACCGGCCCATGCGCCAATGACCTACAATGAATACTAGTGTGTCCACGTGGGCGACTCCGTTCTGCGTGGCGCGGACATTAGGTGCGGGGGCAGGGAGCGTCAAGCCGATTTGGTGGATAAAATGTCGCGAGACAGCGCATTTCTTTGCATTTATTGCGCAAGTGGCAGGATTTTCGTTGCAGCCCTCGGATATGCGTCTCTGTTACAGGAATCAGCGATCTTGAGTGGTGATGAGAGTTCACCCAGCCACGGAGGCCCGCCATGCATGATCCAGATGTCCTTTCCCTCTCTGCGGACGAGTGGGACGAATTGCACGACCCGCGCCCCGGGGACTGTGATTTCGACCGTGTCGTGGCTCTGGCCATGTCGCGGCGGGGATTCTTGTCCGGGGTTGTCGCATTTGGGTCGGGGGCGGCTGCGATGGGGTTCGGCGCGGTCCTGCCGGGCGCGGTAGAGGCTTCGGAGCGGTTCGGGTTCACCCCGATCCCGGCGCAGACCGACGGCACGGTGCATGTGCCCGAGGGCTACGACTGGCAGGTTCTGGTCCGGTGGGGCGACCCGCTGTTCGAGGATGTGGCGGCATTCGACAATGCGGTGGGTGGGGCTGCGGGGGATGCCGACCGGGTATTCGGCGAGAATACGGACGGGATGGAGCTCTTTACCGTGGGCGACCGGCATCTCATCGCGGTGAACCATGAGTATGTGAACCGCGACGTGAATTTGCCACAACGCATGGATGGCGTGCCCGAGAAACTGGAGGATGTGCGCAAGTTGCAGAACCTTCAGGGTGTCACCGTGATGGAGGTATCGCAGGGGCCGGACGGCTGGCAGGTTGTCAAGGACAGCCCCTATACGCGGCGGATCACACAGTTGACGCCGATGCGGATCAGCGGACCGGCGGCAGGGCATGATCTGTTGAGGACAGACGCCGATCCCAGCGGATCGGAGGCGTTGGGCACGTTCAACAACTGCGGATCGGGGCGCACGCCCTGGGGCACCTATCTGACGTGTGAAGAGAATTTCAACGGCTACTTCGGTGCGACCGATGAGGCCGCCGCCCTGGCGGAAGATTACGCGCGCTACGGTATCCGGGCCGAGGGGCGGGGCTATGACTATCACAAGTACGATGCACGGTTCGATGTCTCGAAAAACCCCGGCGAGCCGCGCCGGGCCGGCTATGTGGTCGAAATCGATCCCGCAGACCCAAAGTCGGTCCCGGTGAAGCGTAGCGCACTTGGTCGGTTCAAGCATGAGAACGCGGAAGTTGTGCTGGCTCGCGACGGGCGCGTCGTGGTCTATATGGGCGATGATGAGCGGGGCGAGTTCCTGTACAAGTTCGTCTCGGATGCGGCCTATGTGCCGGGCGGCGATACCGCCGCTCTGCTTGACGAGGGCACGCTTCATGTGGCGCAGTTTCACGAGGATGGCACGGGGCGGTGGTTGCCGCTGACGCCAGAGACAACGGGGATGACCCTGCCTGAAATCTGCATTCTGACGCGGCAAGCCGCGTCCAAGGTGGGGGCGACGACGATGGATCGGCCGGAATGGGTTGCGGTCAACCCGGTCATGGCAGAGGGGTATTGCGCGCTGACCAACAACAAGAACCGCGGCATCAAGCCCAATGCGGGAGGCGATGAGACACCCGTGGGCGGCCCAAATCCGCGTGCCGAGAACCTGTATGGACAGATCGTGCGCTGGCGGCCCAAAGGGGCGGATCATGCCGCGGAGGCGTTCGATTGGGATCTCTACGTCATGGCGGGAAATCCGGCGCTGCATCAGGATGCGCGGGCGGGCAGCGCCAATATCAATGCCGGAAATCTGTTCAACTCGCCTGACGGCATGGCGTTTGACAGCAGCGGGTTGCTGTGGATTCAGACCGATGGGGACGATGGAAACGACGGTGATTTCGCGGGCATGGGCAACAACCAGATGCTGGTTGGCGACCCGGTTTCAGGCCGGATCGAGCGTTTCATGACGGGGCCGAAAGGTTCCGAGGTGACGGGGCTGTGCTGGTCTGCCGACCGGCGCGCGATGTTCGTGGGCATCCAGCATCCCGATGCGCCGTTTCCGGACGGTGAGGGACGTTTGCCGCGCTCGTCCATCGTCGTGATCACCCGCCGCGACGGCGCGGTGCTGGGCTGAGGCGCTTTTCGGGCTGCGGGGCACCTGCTTTCAGATCTGGACGCCAGTGCCCTGCAGCACGCCATGTTCCAGGGCATAGCGCGTGAGACCGGCCGTCGAGGCGATGCCGAGTTTGCGCTTGATGTTCTTGCGATGGGTTTCGACCGTGCGCACGGAAATATCGAGCGCCTGCGCCACGTCCTTGTTGGATTTGCCTTGTGCCAGTTGCAGCAGGATCGTCTGCTCGCGGTTGGTCAGTTGTTCGCGGTCCGGGTTTTCATAGGGTTCGAGCGAGCCCTTGGCCCCGGTGCAGAGATAGCGTTGACCGCTCATCACCGCGTCAATGGCGCGTTTGATTTCGTCCGTCGGCACGTCCTTGAGCACATAGCCGGCGGCGCCGTGACTGAGTGCCGAGGAGATATATTCGGGGCTGTCGTGCATGCTGAGGATCAGGATGCGGGTGTCGGGGCGTTTTTCGAGGATGATTTCGGTCGTGGTCAGCCCGCCCAGCCCCGGCATGTTGAGGTCGAGCAGGATCACATCTGGGGAGAGCGCTTCGACCCGGTCGATGATGGCCTGACCGTTGCCCAGCGTGGCGAGGATTTCCACGTCGTCATAGCTTTCGAGAATGGACTGGATGCCTTCGGCCACCATAGGGTGGTCGTCCACGATCACGATCCGGATGGGTTTGGGGCTCATGCGCGGGCCTTTTCCTTGGGGTTGAGCCGCTCTTGTGGCGGCAACAGGTGGGTGAGCGGCACGGTGGCCTCGATCGTCGTGCCGGTCTTGCCCGAGAGCACGGTGAGGGTTCCGTCGAGTTGTTCGACACGTTCCTGCATATTGCGCAGGCCAAGCCCGCCACCGGGCGTGCCCGAAGGTTTGGCGCGGTCGAGGCCACAGCCGTTGTCCGCTATGCGCAAGGTCGCGCCGCGCGCATGGCCGCGCACATCGACGGTGACGCGGGTGGCACCGGAGTGGCGCTCGATATTGGTAAAGGCCTCTTGCGCGACGCGGTAGAGTGCGATCTTGGCCTCGTCATCCAGCCGGTTGCGAAAGACCACGGTGCTGAATTCGGTCACGATGCCGGTGCGTTTGCCAAATTCTTCGGCCAGCGTCTTGAGTGCGGGGCCGAGGCCCAGATCATCAAGAACGCCGGGGCGCAGGTCGCGGCTGATGCGGCGCACCTCCTGAATGGCGCCCGACAGGTGCGTGATGCCGCGCTCCAGCGTATCGGCGGCGCGCGCGTCCCCCGCCGCCAATCGCCGCTTGGCGGTGTCGAGGGCGTAGCGCACGCCGACGAGAATCTGGCTGATGCCATCATGTAGCTCGCGCGCGACGCGGCCGCGCTCTTCTTCCTGGGCGTCAAACACGCGTTGGGTCAGTTTCTTGAGCTTGGCATCGGCGAGGCGGCGCTCGCGGATATTGATGAAGAGGCCCGACACGAACACCAGCAAGAGCGCCGCCAGCATCGCCGCGCCGATGTAGAAGAAGGTGCGTTCCACCCGCGCCTCGACCTGTCGGCGCGAGGCGGCAACGGTGGCCACCACATCGTCGATGAACACACCGGTGCCCACGGCCCAGCGCCAATCCTGCAGCCCGATCACATAGGTCACCATCTGCGCGCGTTCGCCGGTCGAGGGTTTGGGCCATTCATAGCTGTGATAGCCGCCGCCGCTGCGCGCGAGCCGGATCAATTCATCCGTGATCGGCTGGCCGCCATCATCCTCGAGCCCCGTCCAGTTGCGGCCGATGAGTTCCGTGCGTCTAGGACTGACAAGGTTGGTGCCGTCATAGTCGAAGACAAAGAAATATCCGTCCTGCCCGTAGAGCATGCCCGCGAGAATCTGGCTGACCTGTTCCATGGCGCGCTCGTCGTTGGGCGCAGCCCGCCCGTAGATGTTCACAAAGGCGGTGCGGGCGATGGAGAGGTAATTCTTGAGTTCGGCGCGCTTGGCCTCGATCAGTTGCGCCTCGAGCGTTTCGATCTCGCGTTCCGCCAATTGGCGTGATTGCAACGTGACCACGACCGAAATCGCCAGTGCCGTGAGGATCAGCGGCAGGGTGGCGACCAGAAAGAGCTTTTGGCCGTAATTCAGCCGAATGCGAGCGAGCAAGCGTTGCATGGATCAGCGATAGGCCCAAACGCGCGGCATTTCCAGCCTCTCGTGTTTCAATGCTCGGGCGGGTGCCACTCGGCAGGGGGGGCATCGCGGCGGCGCAGGCGCAGGGCGAGGCCCAAGGCGACACCAACCCCGATGGCGACGGTCAGATCTGCCAGCACGGTCAGCACGAGCGTGAGCAAGAGCAGCACCCGATCCGACGGGCGGTCAGCCATATAGCCGCGCCATTTGTGCGGCTCGGACATGTTCCACGCGATCAGCATCAAGAGACCGGCAAGGGCGGGCATGGCGAAATAGCCCGCGAGCAGCATGACAAGCAGGATGACGAGCGCGTGGATCATCCCCGCCACAGGTGTGCGTCCGCCTGCGCGCACATTGGTGGCGGTGCGGGCGATCGCGCCCGTGGCTGGCAACCCGCCAAAGAGCGCCGAGCCGATATTGGCCACGCCATTGCCGATCACCTCGGCGTTGGGTTGCGATGTGTCGCCGATCATCCGGTCTGCAACGGCCGCGGAGAGCAGCGATTCCACCCCTGCCAGAAAGGCGATGATGAGGGCCGACGGCAGCAGGTCGATCATCCGCTCAAGGCTGAGATGCGGGATGCTGGGCAAGTTGGGCGTGTTGGGCAGAGGCCCGAAGCGCGACAGGAGCGTGTCAATCGGCAGGTGCCACAGCGCCACGGCAGCGGAGGTGAGGCCGACCGCCACGATCAGGCCCGGATAGCGCGGGGCTGCGCGGCGCAGAACCACGATGAGCACCATGGTTGCCAGGCCGATCACCAGCGCTTGCGGGTTGAACGTGTCTCGGGCGTGCCAGAGCGCTTCGATCTTCTCAAGAAATTCAGCCGGCAGGCTTTCGGTGCTGAGGCCGAGAAAGTCCTTGATCTGGCTGGTGGCGATGATGATGGCGATGCCTATGGTAAAGCCGTTGATCACCGCCTCGGGGATATGGCGCACCAGGCTGCCCGCGCGCAATCGGCCCGCGACCACGAGGATCACGCCGGCCATAAGTGTGGCGATGATCAGCCCGTCCTGCCCGTGTTCGGAAATGACGCCGTAAACCACGACGATGAAAGCACCGGTCGGGCCGCCGATCTGCACCCGGCTGCCACCCAAGGCCGAAATGAGAAAGCCGGCAATGATCGCCGTTGTCAGCCCCGATGCCGGGTCTGCCCCCGACGCGATGGCGATGGCGATGCTGAGTGGCAGCGCCACCATGGCCACGCTGATGCCTGCGAAGAGGTCCGCACGAAGGAGGGCGCCGGTATAGCCCGGCATGGTGGAAAAGATTTTGGGTGTCATGCGCGAATCTCAACACCCGCGCCGATCTGGTTTCAAGTGCAAAGAGCGTGCTGGGTGCGCAATTGTATGCAAAGACCCGTCCAGACCCCGAAAATCATCACGAAAAGTTTGTGCCTCACGCCGGTTTCTACGCAGTAATCGGTATTTGCAGATGCGAGACCCGCCGTTAAGGTCTGCCCACTACACAGGATCCGGGTGCTGTCAGAGAGGTGGCGGCACTGTCAAATAATGGGGAGGAAACCACATGGATCGTCGCTCTTTTCTGAAAAACACCGCTTTGGGTGGCGGGGCTGCAGTTGCCGCGTCGACGCTGGCGGCGCCGCTTTATGCGCAAGGCGTGCGCAATCTGACCATGGTCACGACATGGGGTCGGGGCCTTGCGGGTGTGTTTGACGCCGCTCAGCGCGTCGCCGACAACATCAACGGCATGGCCGATGGCAGCATCGTGATCGACGTCAAGGGTGCCGGTGAGCTGGTGGGTGCATTCGAGGTGTTCGACGCCGTGACCGCCGGTCAGGCTGATATGTATCACGGGGCCGATTACTATTTCGTTGGCCAGCACCCTGCCTATGCGTTCTTTACATCGGTGCCCTTCGGCATGACCGCGCAGGAACTGGTGAACTGGTACTACCACGACGGCGGTGCTGCGTTCCATGACGAGCTGGGTCAGATCTTTGGTCTCAAGTCTTTCCTCGCGGGCAACACGGGCGCGCAGGCCGGTGGCTGGTTCTCGAAAGAGATCAACGGACCCGAGGATTTCAACGGTCTCAAATTCCGCATGCCCGGTCTGGGCGGCAAGGCGCTGGGCAAGCTGGGCGCATCGGTTCAGAACATTCCGGGTGCCGAAGTCTATCAGGCGCTTGCATCCGGCGCGATTGACGGCACCGAGTGGATCGGTCCCTGGGCCGATGAAAAGGCCGGGTTCCAGGAGATCACCAAGTTCTATTACACCGCCGGTTTCCACGAGCCGGGTGCGGGTCTGTCGATCGGCATGAACCGCGAAGTGTTCGAGAGCCTGACCCCTGCCCAGCAGAAGATGGTCGAGATCGGCTGCGCCGAGGCGCATCAGTGGAACCTCGCCCAGTTCCTGTCCAACAACTCGTCGGCCCTGCAGCGTCTGCAATCGAACGGCGTCAAGACGCTGGAATTCCCCGACAGCGTCTGGGATGCGTTCGGGCAGGCCTCCGATGCCGTGCATCAGGAGAACATGGGCGACGAGATCTACAAGCGCGTCTATGACAGCTACATGGCGTCCCTGAGATCCTCGTCGGCCTGGATCAACAAGTCGGACGGTGCCTATACCGCGCAGCGCGACCGCGTTCTGGGCTGATCCTCGGACAAAGGCTTGATTGGCAGGTCCCGGATTCCGGGGCCTGCCGCAATCGAATGAAGGGCCGCGCGGACCCGCAGCACCGCGCGTCAGGGGGACAGGATGCTGGACGCAATTCTCTGGATTTTCCAGAACATCGGCATGGCCTTTTACAATCTGGCCTATGCCCTCAGCCATCCCGCAAGCTGGCTGAACTGGTCTGACAAAGAGGCGATCATGCGCGTCGTTTACTACGGCGGCTCGGTCGAGTTCTTCTTTGTGGCCTTCACGGTGTTTCTGGTGCTTACCGCCGTGGGCATGTGGAAAAACGAATTTATGTGGGGGTGTGTGCGCGGGCTGGAGGGAATGGCCAACACGGTCGGCCGTTTTTTCGCTTGGGCCGGGCTGATCATGGTGATCCAGCAGATACTCATCGTCTTTATCCAGCGGATCTTTGCCCGACCCGACATGGTGTTCGGCATCGGCATTCCGCTCCAGTTCGACATCAGCTGGTATTCCGAAGAACTCAAGCTCTACAACGCGCTGATCGTCACGCTCTGTGCCACATACACCTTTGTGCAAGGCGGGCATGTGCGGGTCGACCTGATCTATGCGCCGGTAAGCCATGCCACCAAAAAGATCATCGACATGGCGGGCAGCCTGATTTTCATGATGCCGATGGCGGTTCTGACGTGGATGTACGGCTGGTTCTTCATGTGGCGACACCTGATTGTGCCCAACCCGTCGGCCAGCGAACCGCTGGACCGGCTCTTGATGAAGTCCCGCGCGCTGCGCTGGAATGTGGAAACCATCGGGTTCAGCCCCAACGGGTTCAACGGGTACTTTCTGTTCAAGGTGTTGCTGGTGCTGTTCGCAGGCATGGTGTTCCTGCATGCCATGGCGTTTTTCTGGCGCTCGTATCTGGAATTCAGGGAAGGCCCCGACAGTCTGGGCAAATACCTCGACCGCGACACGCTGGGCGAGGGTGAAGAAGCCTTCGAAGGCACACATTAAAGGGGCAGGGACCAATGCTATTCGGACTGGACGGCGTCGAGATCGGGCTGATCATCGTATTCTTGTGCCTCTTTGGAGGTATTCTATCGGGCTTTCCCGTGGCGTTTGCCATTGGCGGCGCGGGGGTTGTGGCATTTGGCATTATTGCCGGGTTGGACAGCGCGGGGTTGCTGATCCATCAGGCCATCGACACAACGAGCGAGGCGTATAATTCCGTTGTGGCGAGCGGCGTGCGGCCCGATGCCATTTCGATCTTTCGCTATCCGGATTTGCCGCGCGCGGCGCAGCCGGTGTTCCCGCTGGGGTGGGACGTGGCGCTGGATCGCAATGTGTCCTTCCTTGTGAACCGCATCAACGAGCGGGTCCTGGCGGGCGCGTCGATCGAGACGCTGCTGGCGGTGCTGATGTTCGTGATGATGGGGATCACCCTGGAGCGCTCAAAGATCGCCAATGATCTCTTGACCACAATGGCGCGGGTTTTTGGCCCGCTGCCGGGCGGTCTGGCGGTGTCGGTCGTCGTGGTGGGAACCTTCCTTGCGGCCTCGACCGGGATCGTTGGGGCCACGGTGGTCACGATGGGTCTTTTGAGCCTGCCCACCATGCTGCGCGCTGGCTATAGCCCGCAACTGGCGACCGGCGTCATCGCGGCGTCGGGCACGCTGGGCCAGATCATTCCGCCCTCGATCGTGATCGTGCTCTTGGGGACCTTGGCGGGGGATCTTTATTCCGTGGCGCAGGAAAACCGGGCGCTGGCCGTGGGGTGCTCGGACGCGCTGACCTATCTGGGAGAGCCGGCGGTGGTATCGGTGGGCACGCTGTTTCAGGCGGCGCTGTTGCCGGGTGTGATGCTTGCGCTGCTCTACGGGCTTTATGCCTTTGGGTATGCCTTGGTGAATCCCTCCAAGGCCCCGGCGGTGCAGATCGCCGGGGGCGCGCGCGGTGAGGTTGTCACCCGTGGTGAGGGGTTCACGTGGTTTCTGGGTGTGCCGGTTGCGCTGATTGCCGGGGTCATGCTGTTGTCCAGTCTGGGCGTGGTCGGCAGTCAGAGTCTGATCGTGGACAGTTTCAGCGATCAGGGCGAAGCCGCGTCGCTGCGCACCAATGTCAGCCCCGAGTGTCAGGCGGCAATGATCGAGTTGCACGGGCAGTCGAAATGGGACGCGGCGGTCGCTGAGCAACAGGGAATCGACGCCGCAGGTGGTGTGGCGGAAAGCGTGCGTCTGACGCCTGAAGAAATCGATGCGTTGCGAGTACAAAAGGAAGCGGATGCTGCCCCCATCGGCACGGGTGTTGCCACATTGATGGTCATTTTTGGTCTGACGCTCGCGGTGGCGCGGGGTGTTGCGCCATCGGCCAATCCGGCACCGCTCCTGATCGGGGCGCTTGGCATCCTGTTGGGGCTGCTGGTGGATGTCACCTTGATTCGTCCGTCGACCTCGGCAGGGGTCACGCTTCTGCTGTTGCTCATTCCGCTTGCCATGGCCTGTTTCGGCTGTGCCCATGGCGCGGTGCGAATGGCCAAGAACGAACTGATCCGCGTGGTCTTTCCGCCGCTCGTGCTGATTGTCGCGGTGCTCGGGTCGATCCTGGGCGGGATCACCAACCCGACCCCGGCAGCGGCGCTGGGGGCAGGTGGGGCCATCATGCTCGCGGCCTATCGCAAGCTGCGCGATCAGGACCGCTCGCCCAAGATCATCATCCTGGCCACGCTGGCGGTGGTGCTGTCGATCCTGATCGGCATCAACTTTGACCTTCGGATCAATCAGGGCGGCGTGAGTTTTGAGTCGTGGGTTGCGTTCTTCTTTGCCTATGCCGCCTATCTCTATGCTGTTTTCGGTCTCTTGTTCGCGTGTTGGGTGCTTTATTCCGGTGGGGTGCTGACGCCTGTGGTGCGTGAAACGGCAAAGGTTACGAGCATGGTCTTTACCATCCTGATCGGCTCGCAGCTTCTCAACCTCGTCGTCATCAGTTTCGGGGGCGAGCATTACATCCAGGAATTCCTCAAGAGCTTTGACAACGAGCTCAAGGTTTTCTTGATCGTGATGCTGGTGCTTTTCGTGCTGGGTTTCGTGCTCGATTTCCTGGAGATCATCTATATCGTGATCCCCATCGTGGGCCCGGTGATCTATGGCGGAACGTTTGATCCGAAATGGGTGACGATCATGATCGCGGTCAATCTTCAGACCTCGTTTCTGACGCCGCCTTTTGGTTTCGCGCTGTTCTACCTGCGCGGGGTGGCCCCAAAAGAGGTCACAACCGGCCATATCTATCGCGGCGTGATCCCCTTCGTGCTGATCCAACTCGGGGCACTTGGCCTTTTGTGGTTCTTCCCGTCGATTGTCACCATCGTGCCGGCCTTGATGGCGAATTGAGGCCGCGCCGTGCGGAGGTGATCCGCAGGGCATTTCACCGGATGTGCACAGGTCTGGCCGCCCCTGGTTTGGGGCGGCCTTGACCTTTTTCGGTACGGGCACAAGGGATCGGATAAACAGTCGAAATTTTGCCTTGTAACTCTCCCACGGGGGCGGCTATACGCGTCAACGGAGCTGTGGCCGAGTGGTCGAAGGCGCTCCCCTGCTAAGGGAGTAGGCCCGGAAGGGTCTCGTGGGTTCGAATCCCATCGGCTCCGCCACTTCAGTCCGCCTCTGGGCACGCCAATCGCCGCCGATTGCCGCACCTGGCCGCCCGCAAGCGTCCTCAGCAGTTCCGTTTTCGATCCCATGATGCGGATTGCGTCGTCGGCGACCTCGACACGCTGCGCCAGGGCGCGCAGGTGATCCCGCCGATAGCCGCCCTCACGGTCCCGGATACGGTCGCGAGCGATCTGCGAGAATTGCCGGATCATCGCCGGGCTGACGGCGCTGTGACCGGGGCTGTCGAGCAGCGTCTGAGCGCGGTCGGCGTCCGCCCGCGCCTGATCGCGGATGACCTTTAGGCCGGCGATGCGTTCGGTCAGCGCCGGGTCGTCCAGATCGGCAACCCCGGCCTCGATGGCGTCATAGAGACGCTTGAGGCGTAGTTCCGATTCGGAAGCCCGGCGCTGCAATTCGGCGATGTGCTGGCGGCGGCGCTCGGCCTGATCTTCTCGGCGACCGAGGACGCTGCCAAGCAGCTTCTCCAGCCGGTCGGGATCAAGCAGGCGTTCCTCGATATGACCGGCAACCATGGTGTCGAGCTTGTCCATGGGGATCGCGCGCCCCTTGCAGCCGGTTTCGCCCTGCCGTGCCCGGATCGAGCAGGCATAGTAGCGATAGCGGCCGCTCTTGCCGGTGCGGATGGTCATCGCGCCCCCGCAATTGCCGCAATAGCAGATGCCGGTCAGAAGCGTGGGACCGATCACGACGCGCGCGGGCAGTTCGGTCTTGGGGTTGCGGGCCTGCAAGAGCTTCTGCACCGCCTCGAAGGTCTCGCGGTCGATGATCGGCGGTACCGGCACGATGACGATTTCATCGGCTTCCTTGTCCGCCTTGTTCTTCCGGTTCTTGCCCCATTGATGCTCGCCCATATAGGTGCGCCGGGTCAGGATGCGGTGAACCTGGCCGACGCCCCAACGGCCGCCGTCACGGGTGAAGATGCCTTTGCCGTTCAGATGCTTGACGATGGCCTTAACGCCCATCTGACCGGAATCGCCATCACCTTCCAGCGCCAGGCGATAGATCAGGCGGATCGTGTCGGCGTGCAGCGGGTCGACTTCCAGCTTCTTCTTGACCTTCGCGCCGCGCTGCTCGGCTGCGACGACGCGATAGCCGACCGGGGGCAGCGAGCCGTTCCAGAAGCCTTGCCGGGCGTTTTCCTTTAAGGCGCGCAGGACATGCTTGGCGTTCTCCTTGGACTGGTATTCGTCGAACAGCGCCATGATCTGCCGCATCATGACGTGCATGGGGTCGTCGCCCATCTCCTGCGTGATGGAGACGAGGCGAATACCATTCTTCGCCAGCTTCCTGACATAGAACTCAAGCTCGAAATGATCGCGGAAGAAGCGCGAGAAACTGTGAACCACGACAATATCGAAGGGCGCGGGCTTCGACGTTCCCGCCTCAATCATTCGTTGGAACTCGGGGCGGCGGTCGTTGGTGGCCGACGCGCCGGCCTCCACGAAGGTTTCGACAAGCTGATAGCCCCTCGCTTCGCACCATGCTTCGCCCTGCCTGCGCTGGTCGGGGATCGACACGTCATGTTCGGCCTGCCGGCTGGTGGAGACGCGCAGGTAGAGGGCAGCCCGCAGGGCGACATTGGGATTGTGGACGTTCATTTGCGGGTTCCTTTCCTGCGAGGCTCGACCAGAGGCAAGACCAGTTCCACACGGTCATGAACGAGCTTCGGGACCAGTCTCAGACCCCGGCCTTTTTCCATGCGCACAAGCCCGTATCCGACCATGGCCTTGAGGGTTCTGGACAGGTTGGACTTGGCGCGGCCGGTCATCTGCGCCAGCTCTTCCAACGAGGCTGGCTGCTGTTCGTAGATGATGCGCAGCATCTCGCAATTGCTCGCTGACATGAATTTGGCGAAGGATGTCGTGGAGATGAACCAGACCGTCGGCTCGCCGGGCTTCGGTTTTTCCTCGCCACGCGCGATCCGAAGGGTGCGGGCCTTCATTTCCTCGGGATCGGCGATCCCGACTTTCAATGTGGACATGGCAAGACTCGATTATCGTTCAGGGTTTTTCATTATCATAATACGATAACGATTTCAAGTCATCGGGCAGATCGACCGAGCCGAACAACTCGTCGAACACATCGGCGAACCAGCGCTCGAACACCTGAATCTCGGCCTCGGTGATCGGCACGTCCTCGGGCCAGTCGTCGATGACCGGCAGCCGCTCGACATCGAAGAGATGGAGCGGGCGTCCACGCGGCGGACTGACGCGCGGCGTCGGGTCGTCGTCGTAGTCGTAGAGATCGTCGGGGAGCGTTTTGGGGACCGGCTGCCGTGGGCGGCCCCTGCTGCCGTGGCGGTGTTTCGTGGACATGGAATCCTCCGTGGTTCGCGGGATTTTCCGGGGGCTGGAAGCCCGGAATAGGCGAAGCATGGAGGGGGATCGGCGGCCTGTAGCGTGCCGCATTTGCGTCGATGCGTTGACGGCACCCCTGTTACTAGTGTCGGCGCAGAGCCCGTTGCGCCTTACTTGCTGGTTGTCGCGCTGGTCTCCGCCCGCAAACTCTCCAGGAAGAGAGTGAAAGCACGGGTCGGATGGCGCCGGCTCGAATAGAAGGCGTGATAGCCCGGAAACGGCGGACACCAATCGGCAAGGACCTCGACGAGCAGCCCGTCGTTCAGAAAGGGCGCGGCGAGATCTTCGAGCATGTAGGCCAGACCCATCCCCGCGCTGGCAGCCCCTACGAGTGCGTCGCCGTCATTGACGATCAGGGACGGCGACACTTTTACCGTCTCCGCATGTCCGTCTTTCTCAAACGACCACGGCGACAGGGTGCCACCCGCGTTTCTGAAACCGATGCAGCGGTGGGCCGACACGTCACGCGGCGTGTGCGGAGGATCGCAGCTGTCGAGATACCGGGGCGCCCCCACAACGACAGCGCGCAAGTGGGGCCCAACGGGCACGGCGACCATGTCCATTTCCAAGTCTTCGCGCAGCCGTATCCCGACATCGAACCGCTCGGCAACGATGTCGACATGCCGGTTCTCCACGCTCAGCTCGCCGTCGATCTCGGGATGGGCAGCGATCAGTCGCGAGAAGGCCGGCCAGACGAGCGTATCGGCGGCATGTTTGCCGCAGGTCACCCGCAGACGTCCGCCCGGTTCCTCACGCAACTGTTCCAGATCGTCGATTTCCGCATCAATCTCCGCGATGACCGGCGCGAGTGTGGCCAGAAGCCGCTCGCCCGCCGCGGTGGGGGCAATGCTGCGTGTCGAGCGTGACAGCAACCTGATCCCCAGATCGGCCTCAAGGCGCTTTACGGTCTGGCTGACGGCGGACTGGGTCACGCCGAGGCTGCGTGCCGCCGCGGTGAAGCTGCGCTCTTCGGCAACGCGATTGAAGATGACGAGGTCCGAGAACTTACGCGGGTCCATTCAGTAGCTATACTACTTGGTCCGACAAATTTCGAGGTACTAATCTCCCACTGCATAGATGCGCTAATATCGCGTCGGCACGACAAGAGGAGCTGACAATGACAGAAAAGGTATGGTTCATCACCGGCGCTGGCAGGGGACTTGGGCATCTGCTCTCTCGCGATGCGCTGCGCGCTGGCGACAAGGTCGTGGCAACCAGCCGAAGCGTCGACGGGCTTGCAGAAAGCCTCTCCGCTCCGGACGACAGCCTGCTCGTGTTACCGCTCGATGTGACCGATGCCCGGGCGGCTTCGGCAGCACATGACGCAGCCATGGAGGTGTTTGGCCGGATCGACATCCTGGTCAACAACGCCGGCCGCGCCCAGCTTGGATGATGGTTCGAGACGATCCCGGAGGAGGACGTGCGCCGGCAGTTCGAGATCAACCTCTTCGGGGCGATGAACGTGGCGCGCGCGGTGCTGCCGACGATGCGCCGTCAGCGCTCGGGCCTCGTGGTCACGATCTCCTCGGTGAACGGCTTGGTCTCGAACCCCGGTGGATCGGTCTACTCGGCGTCCAAGTTCGCGCTCGAAGGCTGGATGGAGGGCCTCGCCGAAGAAATCGCGCCGCTTGGCGTCCGATCACTCATCGTGGAGCCGGGGATGATGCGCACAAACTTCCTTGATCCGTCCACTGCACGGCAGGGGGATATGGACATTGCCGACTATGCCGAGGCGGTGGCCGGTTTCCGAACCTTCATCGCAGAAGCGAACGGCGCGCAGCAGAACGATCCGGCGGCGCTTTCCGCCCTGATCGTCTCTGAAGCGTCCTCTCCCGACCCAGCGCGACGGCTCCTGTTCGGCGCCGATGCGCACGAATGGGCCAGCGCCAAGTGCCGGCAACTCACAGCCGAGATCGACGCTTCGAGCGCCCGTGCCTGAGTGCGGGCAATGTCGGCTTCGTGCCGCTCAGTTGCCATTTATCCCACTGGACCACTTCCCCCCCCGCCGCGCCTTTGCGAAGCCGCGGTCCGTGGCGATGAACCGCTCCAGCATGGGCACGATCAGCCTGACGGGATCGGCAACGGCTTGCCCCGTCTCGCGCCCCAGCACCTCGGCATAGGCGACCAGATCGCGGTGGAGCGGCGCGGGCAGCTCCAGGGTCACCTTTACGGGCTTGTCGTCGGGCAGCGGGCCGAGTTTCAGCTTGGTCATGGTCAACCTCCTGCCGGCTCGAATATCAAATCGCGGGTGACGATTATCCTGACCGGGAAGCCGGGCCGGATGGTCAGCGTGGGCGCGACCTGCAACTGGCGCTGGACGATCTGCTGGCCTGCCTGATTGACGGTATCTTGCGCCCCGTCGCGGATGGCGCGGATCAGCCGGTCCTCGTCGCTGGTCGCGAGCTCCGTGCCGACTGCGAGCAGCGTGGATAGTCCTGCGGCCTTCATCAGATCCCACCAATGATAATCGACGCCATCCTCAAGGCCGGCATAGCCCGATGCGTCCGCGCCCGGCAGGCGCTCAAGGACGATGGAGCGGCCGCCCGGCAGGATCAGGCGATTCCACACCAAGAGCACCCTGCGCTGGCCGAAGGTCACGCCGTCATCATATTGGCCGATGATGCGGGTGCCCTGCGGAATCAGGAGCAGCGAGCCGGTCGGGCTGTCATAGACGTTCTCCGTCACCTGCGCTGTGATCTGGCCCGGAAGGTCGGAACGGATGCCGGTGATGAGCGCGGCCGGGATCACGGCCCCGGCCTGCAGGATATAGGGCGAGGCCGGCGGCGTGACGCGATCCGGCGCGACGGTCTGGCGGTCCACCGGGCCGCCCAGGAAGGCGGCATGGCGGTTCTGACCGGCCGCTCCCTCCGGTTGCCCGCCGAGACCGGCCAGGCCGGGCATGGCCGTCCCGGCTGGTGTTCCTGTGCGCGGTCCGGTCTGGAAGAACACGCTGCTCAGGCGCGCGGCTTCTTCCTCGGCGCGGCGGCGTTCTTCCTCGGGATCGACCGCGGGCGCTGTGATCGCAGGCGTTGCGACCGGCTGGCCCCGCCTCTCGGCGTCGAGGATCGGACGGCCAAGGTCGCCGGGCAGCGCGGGGCCGAGGACCGGGCCGGTGTAGTCGGAGGGCAAGCCCGTGAGTCCGTCCGCCGTGGGCCGGTTTTCTGTCGAATAGAGTTCTTCGCCGCCCGGTCCGGCCTCGCGGGTCTGGAGCGCGTAGATCAGCGCGCCGCCGATGCCGAGAAGCGCGACCGCGCCAATGCCTGCCAGCATCTTGCGGGACAGGCGGGTGACGCGCGGCGGTTCTGCGCGCAGCCGCATGGGCGCTGTGGTGTCGGTGATCGGGTTGTCTGTCATGACGGCGAGTCTCCGGTGGCTGCGGGCTGAGCGGCGGCCTGTCGTTGCTCGATACGGACGATCCTGACGACCTGCTGGCGGTTGCCGCTGCCAAGGCGCAGTTCGGCCGCGCCAAACAGACGGTCCACGATCAGGACGTTCCGGTAGATGCGGGAATTGACGATCTGCGGCTCGCCGTCCGACCCGAGCACGAAGATCGGCGGCATTTCGCCCTGCACGATCCCGCGCGGGAAGACGACATAGACGCGCCGGCCATCGTCGAAGACGGAAACCGGCCGCCATGGCGGGCTGTCGCCCTGCACCTGCAATCCATAGCGATAGTTCCGCGCCGCCTCGGCAGGGATGACCGGCGCGGACGGGACGGCCCGGCGCTGGCCTGCCGGCGGCGCGGGATAGGCCCAGGCGACGGCGGGCATGTAGAGCGCTTCCCGCGCGCGCAGCTCCATCATGTAGGTTCGCCGGTCGGTGGTCACGACAAGGTTGGTCGAGATGTCGTCGCGGGTCGGTTTCACGAGGATATGGACGCGCCGGTTGGCGCCGCTGCCGCTCTCGGTATCGCCGATGATCCAGCGGGCGGTGTCGCCGGCCGCAATCGGTCCTGCGCCGGTCAGGTTTTCACCCGGCTCCAGCGCGATATTGGTGATTTGACCGGGGGCGGCATAGACCTGATAGAGCGCGCCTTCCGACCACGGGTATATCTGGATGGCGTTGTAGTAGCCTTCGCGGCGCGGCTCGACGCGGGCGGCGGCGTTGGCGTTCTCGACGCGGCCGGTCGGTGTGCCCGCCCTCTCGCCGCCGCGCGCGACGGTCCAGGCGGGCGGAACATGCAGCGGCCGGGGCGTGTCCTCTGCCGAAGCGGCAGGCGGCGTCGGCAGCGGCGGCACGGCGTCGTCATAGGAGAATTGCGGCGTCCGGTTGGTGGCGCAGCCGGCCAGCACGGTCGCGGAAAGCAGCAACGCCGCCAGTGCGGGTTTGCGGAAAACCGGAAAGCCGGCTTTGCAGAAAGACGTGCGGGTCATTGGCTCATCTCCCGCGACCATGAAATCGCATTGACATAGATGCCGAGCGGATTGGCGCGCAGCCTCTCGGCGGTGCGCGGCGGCTGGATCACGATGGTCAGGATCGCGGTCCATCGCTCGGTGCCGGAAAGCTGGCCGTTTTCGTAGTGGCGCTCGGTCCAGGCGACCCGGAACGATCCGGGCGATGCCCGGATGACGCTGGACACATCGACGGCGATCTGTTGGCGGCCGACACGGGTGAACGGATCGTTGGCGCGGGCATAGTCGTTCAGAGCCGCAGCGCCCCGGTCGGTGGTGAACTCGTAGGCGCGAAGCCAGTTCTGGCGGACGATGATCGCATCGGCCGGGATCGCGCGGACCTGCTCGATGAAGCGGCCGAGATGGAAAGCGATCTGCGGATCGGTCGGGCGATAGTCGGCGTTCGCCGGTGCGACGGTCTGGGCTTCGCCGAGCGCATCGACCTGCACCACCCAGGGCACCACGGTCCCGCGCGCCGACTGCCACACCAGCGCCGAGGCGAAGCCCGCCGACAGGATCAGGGAACCGAACGCCATGTAGCGCCAGTTTCGCGCCTGCACGCGGGCCGAGCCGATGCGCTCATCCCAGACCTGCGCGGCCTTCTGATACGGGGTCTCGGGTTCCGGCGTCTTGCCGTAATGGGCTGCGGGTCGTTTGAAGATGCTCATGAGCAGTCACTTTCGGAAAGGTTGACGGAAGAACCGGGGCCATGGCTGTCGCCGGAGCGGACGGCGTGTGCGGCCATGGTCGTGCCGTGGTTCATGGCCTGCGAGCGGCGCATCCGCTGCGCCCAGGCAGGCGGTGCGCCTGTGGCCGAGGCGGACGCGGCCGGGGCGGATGCTTCCGCCGCGCCTCCGGCCGTGCCCATGGTGGACGCGCCGCCACTCGCACCGAAGCCAGCCTTCGCGCCTTCGGAGAAACTGGACTTGACGCTTTCGGACGCGCGGGAGGCAGCGCGTTTCAAGGGTGAGACGGCTGCCGATCCTGCCGCGCGAGCGACGCCGCCAAGGCCAGACGCGACACCGGCCGCGCCGGACTGGCCGAGCGAGCCGAGGCTGTAGGCTGCGGAAGCGGCTCCTGCGGCCGTCGCGCCGCCGCGAACGGCCGCGGCCCCGCCGGACAAAGCGGCAGCGCCGCCTTTTGCGCCGAGCATCGCCGCGCCACCCGCCGCCGCACCGCCCGCCAGCACCATGCCGCCGGCGGCGAGGCCGGTGCCCACGGCCGCGCCCGCGCCGAGCTGGGGGCCGCCCGAGACAAGGCCGGTGGCGATGCCGGGTCCGAAGATGCCGAGGCCGAGCAGCGACAGGGCCGCGAGCACAATCGCCATGGCATCGTCGATCGTGGGGGTGACGCCGCCGAAGCCGGCGGTGAACTGCGAAAACAAGGTTGAGCCGATGCCGATGATGACGGCCAACACCAGAACCTTGATGCCGGAAGAGATTACGTTGCCAAGCACACGCTCGGCCATGAAGGCGGTCTTGCCGAACAGGCCAAAGGGGATCAGCACGAAGCCGGCCAGCGTGGTCAGCTTGAACTCGATCAGCGTGACGAAGAGCTGCACGGCGAGGATGAAGAAGGCGAGGATCACCAGCGCCCAGGCGAACAGCAGGCAGGCGATCTGGATGAAGTTCTCGAAAAACGACCAGTAGCCCATCAGGTCGGAAATGGAATCGAGCAATGGTCGGCCGGCATCGAGGCCGGTCTGTGCCACCCGGCCTGGCCGCATGAGGTCGGCAGCGGAAAAGCCCGTGCCCGACGCCATGAGACCGAGACCGGCGAATGAGTCGAAGACGATGCGGGCGAGGTTGTTCCAGTTGCCGATGACGTAGGCGAAGACACCGACGAACAGGGTCTTCTTGACCAGCCTTGCGATAATGTCGTCATCCGCGCCCCAGGCCCAGAAGAGCGCCGCCAGCGTCACGTCGATGACGATCAGGGTGGTGGCGATAAACGCCACTTCCCCACCGAGCAGGCCGAAGCCGGAATCTATGTAGCTGGTGAAGACCCCAAGAAACGAGTCGATGACGCCGGTTCCGCCCATGGATCACTGTTCCTCGTTCTGTCGCGGAGCGGTCTGGGCGGGCGTCCGGCCAAGAAAGCGGTCGCGGCTCTCGGCCCATGCGGAAAGGCAGACCGGATCGCTCGTCGCCGCTTCCCCAAGCTGCTGGCACCGGCGAAGCGTCGCGCGGAGCGGATCGGCCGGCGGTTGCAGCGCCGGTGCGGTGCTGGCCGGCGCGGGATCGTCCTTGCGGGTCATCTCGATCACCGTGGCCGCGATGGCCATGGCGACGAATACGACGGCCCCGAGCCGGGCCAGCATCTTGCCGTCCATGGGCGGCCCCTCCCGTGGTCAGTTGTTGCCGTTGAACATCTGCGCGTTGCCCGGCTGGTAGCCGCTGCCGGGGGTCAGGAAGCGCTCGCGCTGGACACGGCCCTGTTCGGCGGCCGTCGCACGCTCGGCCTCGATCAGCGCTTCCGACCGGCCGTTGGCGGCGAGCATGGCGATCAGGTCGGAAAGCTGCTGCGACTGGAGGGCGAGGATCTGATTGCCGGCCTGCGTGGCCTGCAATGCGCCGGTCGCACCCTGGCTCCGGCCGACGAGCGCGGCCATCTCGGCGCGGTTGCTGTCGATATTGCCGACGACACCGGCTTGCACCTTCATGGCGTCCTGCAAGCCGCCGACCGTGTTTTGCCAACGGTCGCGCGCATCGGCGACAAGCTGGGCGTCGGTCGCCGACAGCGACACATTGCCGTATTGGCTCTGGAACGCCTGGTCGATGTTCTGCACGTCGAACGCGATGTTCTGCGCGTCGCTGAGAAGCTGCTGCGTGCGGCTGACGTTCTGTTGAATCTGCTGGAGCGAGGAATATGGCAAGCTCGCCAGATTGCGGGCCTGATTGATGAGCATCTGGGCCTCGTTCTGGAGCGAGGTGATCTGGTTGTTAATCTGCTCCAGCGTGCGCGCGGCCGTGAGCACGTTCTGCGCGTAGTTGGTCGGATCATAGACGATCCATTGCGCATGGGCCGGGCTTGCCAGCATGGGCGAAAGCGCGACCGGAATGGCGAGCGCCAGCGCAAGGGCCGAGGCCCCGACAAACTTGGAATAGGTCATGGAAGAATCTCCTGTGGGGTATCGAGTCGGGCCGGCGCGGCGGATTCCGGCCGGTCGGCAAGATTGGTGAGGTTGGGGATCAGCTCGACCGCCCACTCGACGCCGCGCTCGCGCAGCCATGCGGCGAGGAAACCATCGCGGCCGTGCTCCGCAACGATCTGCGCAATGAGGGTCTGGTCGGATTTGGCGGATGCGGCGCAGAGGGCGAGGCCGACTTCGGACAGGCCCAGCTCGAACAGGCGGTTGCCCCTGCGGCTTTGGCAGTAATAATCCCGCTTGGGCGTGGCCCTTGCGAGGATTTCGATCTGCCTGTCATTGAGGCCGAAGCGGCGATAGATGGCCGCGATCTGCGGCTCGATGGCGCGCTCGTTCGGCAGCAGGAGCCGCGTCGGGCAGCTCTCGATGATAGCGGGCGCGATGTTGCTGCCGTCGATGTCGGACAGGCTTTGCGTGGCGAAGATGACGCTGGCGTTCTTCTTGCGCAGCGTCTTCAGCCATTCGCGGAGCTGGCCGGCGAATCCCTCGTCGTCGAGCGCAAGCCAGCCTTCATCGATGATGAGCAGCGTGGGGCGGCCGTCGAGCCGGTCGCCGATGCGATGGAACAGGTAGGACAGAACGGCCGGGGCCGCGCCGGTGCCGACCAGCCCTTCGATCTCGAACGCCTGCACGTCCGCCGATCCCAAATGCTCTGTCTCGGCGTCGAGCAACCGGCCATAGGCACCGCCGACGCAGAACGGCCGGAGCGCCTGTTTCAGATCGTTGGATTGCAACAGCACCGCAAGGCCGGTGATCGTGCGTTCTTCGACCGGCGCGGAGGCGAGCGAAGTCAGCGCCGTCCAAAGATACTCTTTGACCTCGGGCGTGATGGCGATGCCTTCGCGCATGAGGATGGTGGCAATCCAGTCCGCCGCCCATGCGCGTTCATAGGTGTCGTGGATGCGGGCCAGCGGCTGGAGCGAGACGGACGCCTCGGCCCCTTCTGTCAGCCCGCCGCCAAGGTCATGCCAGTCGCCGCCCATGGCGAGCGACGCGGCGCGGATGCTGCCGCCGAAGTCGAAGGCGAAGACTTGGCTGGCCTCGTAGCGGCGGAACTGGAGCGCCATGAGGGCGAGCAGCACGCTCTTGCCCGCGCCCGTGGGGCCGACGACAAGGGTGTGCCCTACGTCGCCGACATGCAAAGACAACCGGAACGGGGTTGAGCCTTCGGTCTTTCCAAAGAGCAAAGGGGGCGCACCGAAATGCTCGTCCCGTTCCGGCCCCGCCCACACCGCCGAAAGCGGGATCATGTGGGCGAGATTCAAAGTGCTGATGGGCGATTGCCTGACATTCGCGTAGGCGTGTCCGGGCAGGCTGCCGAGCCATGCGTCAACCGCGTTGACGCTCTCGGGCATGGCGGTGAAGTCGCGGCCCTGAACGATCTTCTCGACCAGGCGCAGCTTCTCGTCGGCAAGGCGCGGGTCGGCATCCCATACGGTGACGGTCGCTGTGACGTAGGCCATGCCCGCCACGTCCGCCCCAAGCTCCTGCAACGCCATGTCGGCGTCGAGCGCCTTGTTCGCGGCGTCAGTGTCCACAAGGGCGGACGCCTCGTTGGTCATCACCTCTTTCAGAATCGCGGCGACGCTCTTGCGCTTGGCGAACCATTGGCGGCGGATGCGGGTCAGGAGCTTTGTGGCGTCCACTTTGTCCAGCAGGATCGCGCGCGTGCTCCACCTGTAGGGGAACGGCAGCCGGTTCATCTCGTCGAGCAGGCCAGGCGTCGTCGCGGTCGGGAAACCTACGATGGTCAGGACGCGCAGATGCGCGTCGCCAAGGCGCGGCTCCAGCCCGCCCGTCAAGGGCTGATCGGCCAGCAGCGCGTCGAGGTGCATGGGCACCTCGGGCACGCGCACACGGTGGCGATTGGTCGATATGGTCGAATGGAGGTAGGTCAGCGTCTCCCCGTCATCGAGCCAGCGGCACTCCGGCATGAATCCGTCGAGCAGCGCCAGCACGCGATCGGTGCGATCGATGAAGGCGCGCAGGACCTCCCACGGGTTCACGCCGGATTGCTCGCGACCCTCGTAGAGCCAGCTTTCCGCGCGGGCGGCTTCCTCGGCCGGGGGCAGCCAGAGGAAGGTCAGGAAATAGCCGGACACGAAATGCGTGCCGGCTTCTTCGAAACCCGCTTTGCGCTCTGCATCGACCAGCGCCGAGGCGGCGTCGGGAAAGGCGCTGTCGGGATAGGTCGCGGCCTCGCTGCGCTGCGCCTCAACGAAGATGCTCCAGCCGGAGCCGAGACGGCGCACGGCGTTGTTGATGCGACCGGCGACGGCGACTAGCTCGGCGGCGACGGCGGAATCCAGATCGGGACCGCGAAACTTCGCGGTGCGCTGGAACGATCCGTCTTTGTTGAGCACGACACCCTGACCGACCAGCGCCGCCCAGGGCAGATAGTCGGCGAGGCGCGCGGCGGTGCGGCGGTATTCGGCAAGGTTCATCATGGATGGGCTCCCCTCAGACCGCCAGAAAAGCCGGGATGCGCAGATGCCGCCGCCCGACTTCGACGAATTGGGGATCGCGCTTCGCCGCCCATACCGCCGCGAAATGCCCGATGGCCCATATGGCGATGCCGACCAGCCAGAGGCGCAGGCCGAGACCCACGGCCCCGGCAAGCGTCCCGTTCATGATGGCGATGCTTCTCGGAGCGCCGCCGAGCAGGATATGCTCGGTCAACGCCCGGTGGACCGGGATCGAGAATCCCGGCACCGCGTCCAGTTGTTCGAGACCGCCCGCCATCAGACGAGCGCCCCGCCGCCGAACGAGAAGAACGACAGGAAGAAGCTCGATGCGGCGAACGCGATGGACAGGCCGAACACGATCTGGATCAGGCGACGGAAACCGCCGCTGGTGTCGCCGAAGGCCAGCGTCAGGCCGGTCACGATGATGATGATGACGGCGATGATCTTGGCGACCGGCCCCTCGATGGATTCGAGGATGGATTGGAGCGGCGCTTCCCACGGCATCGACGATCCCGAGGCATGGGCGGCCGGAGCCATGAAGAGGCCGACATAGGTGAAGGTCGCGGCCGTGGCGACGTGGCGGCGGATGCGCATGGTATGACGGATCATTCGGGGTCTCCAGTTCTGGTGGGGGTTGCCAAGGGGCTGAGATGCGTGATGCGGTAGTCGCCGTCCGGCCCCAGCCCTTCGACGCGGGCGAGTTCGGCCAGCCGGCGCGCGGAACCGCGCCCGGAAAGGACGGCAACAAGGTCAATGGTTTCCGCGATCAGGGCGCGCGGGACGGTGACGACAGCCTCTTGAATGAGCTGTTCAAGCCGGCGCAGCGCGCCAATGCCGGTGCCTGCGTGGATGGTGCCAATCCCGCCCGGGTGGCCCGTGCCCCATGCTTTGAGCAGATCGAGGGCTTCCGATCCGCGCACCTCGCCGATGGGGATGCGGTCGGGGCGCAGGCGCAGCGAGGAACGGACCAGATCGGAAAGCGTCGCCACGCCGTCTTTCGTCCGCATAGCGACAAGGTTGGGCGCGGCGCATTGCAGCTCGCGAGTGTCCTCGATGATGACGACACGATCCGCGCCCTTGGCGACTTCGGCCAGAAGCGCGTTGGTCAGTGTGGTCTTGCCGGTGCTGGTGCCGCCCGCCACGAGGATGTTGGCGCGGGATGCGACGGCCGCGCGTAGCGTTTCCGCCTGATCGGCGGACATGATGCCGGCGGACACATAGTCGTCGAGCGTGAACACCGCGACGGCGGGCTTGCGGATGGCGAAGGCCGGCGAGGAAACCACCGGGGGAAGCAAGCCTTCAAAGCGTTCGCCGCTCTCGGGAAGCTCGGCCGAAACGCGGGGACTGCGGGCATGAACCTCGACGCCGACATGGTGTGCGACCAGGCGCACGATGCGCTCGCCATCGGCCGGCGGCATCGTTTCGCCCGTATCCGCCAATCCTTCGGACAGCCGGTCGATCCAGATGCGGCCATCCGGGTTCAGCATGACCTCGACCACGGCCGGGTCTTCCAGAAACCGGGCAATGGCCGGGCCGAGCGCCGTGCGCAGCATCCGCGCGCCGCGCTGGATCGCCTCCGGTCTGTGATGTGTGGCAGTCATGTCGGCCCCGCTTTCGACGGGGCGCACGACAGTCGGTCCCCGCATCGGGGTCGATTAAAAGAACCTGATTTTTGGCCGACTCAACAACTATTTACGCGCGTGCGGCCACCGGCGGTGATCGGCGGCAAATAGGACGGTTTGAAAATTCAGGGTCGGTCGCTATCGGGGTCGGACGGCCGCTGCGCGGGACTGTCCCCAAGCGAATCGACATCGCGCGACAGCTCCTTGAGGAACCTGTCTCCGGTGGCGAGGCGCTTGCCGAGGGTCTGAATGAAGCCCTCGAACCGTTCCACGCCTTTCGCGCGGGCGGACGATTGCCCGGTGTCGGAGATCGGCGGCGTGATCGTCAACCAGAACTGGACGAACAGCGAAAGCGTCTCGCCGAGCACGGCGAGATCTTCGTCGAGCCCGTCCATCTGTCGGCCGAGCCTGTCCAGGCGGCGCGTCATGGCCGCCTCCAGCCGATCCGCTGCGTCGCCGGACAGGAAGGAAGCGACGGACGCCTCCACGATGGCGGATTTGGAGACATTGCGGCGCAGCGCCAGCATCTCGACCTGTTGCAGCAATTCGGGATCGAAATAGACGTTCATGCGGGTTCGTGTGGCCATGGGAGGGTTCCTCAAAGCTCGATCCCGTCATCGGGGTTCATCGACGCCTGCCGGGCGACCGCGCGCATGCGCTGACGCAGGGCGCGGGCTTTGGCCGCGTCCAGGTCCGGTTCGTCGTCAAGGATGTCGAACTCCCGCGCCGGAGACGGCGGCGGAACGATTTCCTCATGCTCGGGCAATTCCGGTTCACGGCGGATGCCGGCATTGGCCGGATCGCCTTCCGTTCCGCTAGCCATGGACTGGGCATCGCCCTTCTGCGCGACCAACCGGCTCGACCAATCATCGGATGACGGGTTCGTGGCGGGACCGGCCGCCGGATCGGGTGGGGTCAGGAGGCGTTCAGTGAACCGCGAATCCTCGAAGTAGCGCGCCTTGGTGGCGCGGATCGGCGGCGTGCCCGCGACCATGACGATTTCATCGGTGGGCGGAAGCTGCATGATCTCGCCCGGCGTCATCAATGGCCGAGCCGTCTCCTGCCGGGACACCATGAGATGCCCGAGCCAGGGCGCGAGGCGATGGCCGGCATAGTTGGTGGAATCGCGCAACTCGGTCGCGGTGCCGAGAGCGTCGCTCACCCGCTTGGCCGTCCGTTCGTCATTGGTGGCGAAGCTGACGCGGACATGGCAGTTGTCGAGGATCGAATTGTTCTGGCCGTAGGCGCGCTCGATCTGGTTGAGGCTCTGCGCGATCAGGAAGGATTTGAGGCCGTAGCCGGCCATGAACGCCAGGGCGCTCTCAAAGAAGTCGAGCCGGCCGAGCGCCGGAAACTCGTCCAGCATCAACAGCAGGCGGTGGCGCTTGCCGGAGGTGTTCAAGTCCTCGGTCAGCCGGCGGCCGATCTGGTTGAGGATCAGGCGGATGAGCGGTTTGGTGCGGTTGATGTCGGATGGCGGCACAACGAGGTAGAGGCTGACCGGCTCCTTGCTTTCGACCAGATCGGCAATGCGCCAGTCGCAGCGCGCCGTCACACGCGCCACCACGGGATCGCGGTAGAGGCCGAGAAACGACATGGCGGTGGAGAGCACGCCCGACCGTTCGTTCTCGGATTTGTTCAACAGCTCCCGCGCCGACGATGCGATGACGGGATGAACGCCGCTCGGCCCAAGATGCGGCGTGTCCATCATCGCGCGCAAGGTCGCCTCGACCGGGCGGCGCGGATCGGACAGGAAGCTGGCGACGCCCGCCAACGTCTTGTCCTTCTCGGCATAGAGAACATGCAGGATCGCGCCGACAAGCAGGGAATGGGAGGTCTTTTCCCAATGGTTTCTTTTGTCGAGGCTGCCTTCGGGATCGACCAGAATATCCGCGATATTCTGCACGTCCCTGACTTCCCACTCGCCCTGTCGCACCTCCAGCAACGGATTGTAGGCCGACGACTTCGCGTTGGTCGGATCGAACAGCAGGACGCGGCCGTGCTTTGCGCGAAAGCCGGCTGTCAGCGTCCAGTTCTCCCCCTTTATGTCGTGGACGATGCAGCTTCCCGGCCAGGTCAGGAGCGTGGGCACCACGAGGCCGACGCCCTTGCCGCTGCGCGTCGGGGCGAAGCAAAGGACATGCTCGGGACCGTCGTGGCGCAGATAGTCGCGTTCGTAGCGGCCGAGCAGGACGCCATCGGGGCCGAGCAATCCGGCCGCGCGGATTTCCTTGTCCTCCGCCCATCGCGCTGATCCGTAGGTGGCGACGTTCTTCGCCTCCCGCGCGCGGATGATCGACATAAAGATGGCGGCGGCGATGGCAATGAAGCCGCCGGACGCGGCGATGATCGCACCTTCGACGAAGATCGCGGGCGCATAGGCGTCGAAGGAAAACCACCACCAGAAGAAGGCTGGCGGGTAATAGACCGGCAGACCCGCCAGCTCGAACCACGGTGCTCCAAGCTGCGGCTGGAAGCCGAGGCGAAAGGCGACCCATTGCGTCGCCGCCCAGGTCATCACCAGAACGATGGTGAAGACGATAGCAATCTGACCCCAAAGGATTCGGCCTCCGCGCATACGGGCTCCAGTCGGACAAAGAGACGGAGCCGATCAGAGAATAGGCAAATCCACTACAGGCAACAGGAAAACGGATACGGGAGGGCTGCCGGATACTATCGGCGGCAAATAGGACGGGTCACGTCATTGCGGGCGCTCGCGCGGCTCATTCTGGATGCCACCCGGAGCCGAATCGCAGATGCGTCCCAGCTTGCCCGCGAGGACCAGCATGTTGCGGATGGCCGGGCTTTGGTTGAACGGCGACCAGATGGCCGAGAACGAAACCGGCTCCGGCTCGTCGGCGAACGGCAGGAAGACGAGGCCGGTCGTCGGCAGCAACGCGGTGGCGGCCCCGACGATGGTGATGCCGAAACCCTGCTCGACCATGGACAGCAGCGTGCCGCGCCCCACACCGAAGCGCTGAATCGAGGGCGGCGGCAAGCGCCCGGCGAGGCGCAGGATGATATGGTCGTGGACCTGCGGGCCGGTGCTGTCATAGCGCACGAGAAAGGTCTCTCCCGCCAGATCAGGCCATGTGACGGTCGACTGCCCAGCGAGCGGATGCCGTTCCGGCAGCACCGCCACCAGCGGCTCGGTCCAAATGCGCCGGGAATGGAAATCGGGCAACTCGGCCGGGCCGGCGACGAACGCCAGGTCCAGAAGGTCGGAGCGAAGCTGGATCACCGCATCGCGGGCCGTGCTTTCGGTGATCTCGACTGCGATGCCCGGATGGGTCTCCCGATATTGTGCGATGAGTTCCGCGAGGAAGCTGCGCGGGATAAGGGCGTGGATGCCGAGACGCAGGCGACCGCACTCGCCCGAGGCGGCCAAGCCGGCGGTCTTCACCGCATGGTCGAGTTGATCGACGCCCGCTGATACTTGCTCGATAAAGCGATGACCTGCATCGGTTAGCCGGACGCCGCGTGCGTGACGCTCGAACAGAAGGATGCCTAGGTCTTCCTCTAAGGTTTTCACACGGGTGCTGACAGTCGAAACGCTGACACCCAGCGCGTTAGCAGCGTGACGGAAGTTCAGATATTCGGCAACGGCGAGTGTGTGGATGAGCGACACAAGGGGAATGCGTGATCCCAGCCGGGAAGGCATACCCGATCGACTATCTAAAGTCAGCGTCAAACGCCGTCTCCGTCGCATCGCTAACTGCCCCCTGTCATCCGGCGGCAGTCTTGGCCTTGGCCGGGAGAGAAAAGGCCAAGACTGCGAAAGGTATCCAAGTGGTTTGAGGACTTAATCATCTCTGATCTAAGTCAGAAAAACAGGTAGGTCGCGTAGCCTGCGATCATCGCCATGGCGAAGATGACCCCGACGAATGCCACGAGAAGCTTCATCGTGAAGAGGGAGCGCAGCAGGATGAGTTCGGTCAAACTGGCCCCGGCGCTTCCGATGATCAGTGCAAGGACGGTCCCTGCGCCCACTCCTTTCGCCATAAGAGCCCCGGCGAGCGGTATGACCGCCTCTGCGCGGATATACAGCGGCACGCCAATGACGGCGGCAACAGGAATAGCGAACGGATTGTCCGGACCGGCATACTGCTCAAGCAGAGCGGTCGGCATGAATCCGTAGATCAAGCTGCCGAGCGCAATGCCGACGAGCAGATAGGGTAACACGTCGACGAAGTCGATCCATGCATCCCGCCACACACCGCTGTATTTTCCCGTCTCCTTCGTTCGGACGGAAGACTGGCTGTCACAGCAGCTGCCGGACGCAGGAGTGATCTTGATTGCGGTGTCGCCGCAGGCGCTTTCCGACCGAGAGCCGCAGCTATCGGTTTTCGGACTTCCGCAATCCGGTACGGCCGGTGCAGCACCACACTGGCTTTGCGACGAGCCACATCCGCCGGTCTCTTTCGTTGCTGTGCGACGGATATACCGCTCGAAACCGAACGCATGCATCAGCCATCCGGCACCCAGCGATACTGCAAGGGCGGCAATCACGTAGGTGGATGTGAGAGTCAGTCCGAACGTGGCCGCCAGCAAAACGACAACAACCGGGTTCAGGAGCGGGGAGGAGAAGAGAAACACCATCATCGGACCGAACCCGGCGCGCGCTCGGATCAAAACCTTCAGCATCGGAATGGTCGAACAACTGCAGAAGGGCGTGATTGCCCCAAGACCTGCGGCGAGGAGATAGCCGCGAGTACCGGTGGAGCTGAGCAACGCTTCCACTTTGGCCGGGGGAATATGACGCTGGAGAACGCCAACCAGTGCACTGATCCCGATGAACAGAACCGAGAGTTCGACAGCGAGAAAGACGAACATGCCGAGGGTGTCTTGCAGTTGGGGTGACATTATGAAACCATCCTTCTAGATATGTCGAAATTTCCACTGATCTAGTTGCTTATCGCGCTCGGGTCAACCATATTTCTAGAGGTCTCGAATTAATGGAGGACGGTATGGATCACGAACAAGCCGCAGACAGCCTGACCGAGCTCGGCAACACGCATCGATTGGCGGTCTTCCGCTTCCTGGTGAGGGCTGGGCATGAGGGCGCATCGGTCGGGGAAATCCAGAAAGAACTCGGCATCCCGGCGTCTACCCTGTCACATCATCTCGCACGAATGACGAAGGTGCGACTCATCCGGCAGGAAAAACACAGCCGAACGACCATCTGCATTCCCGAGTTCCAGAACCTCGAACGGCTGATCGACTTCCTTACGGAAGAGTGTTGCGCCGGTGATGCGGAGGGGAAAGATGCCGCGTGATCGATTTTCGCAGATGCATGAAGGACAGGCAAAAATCGGAAACCGACCCGGAAAGACGGTGCTTGGCTCGAAACTGACGACGTATGCCAGGGCTGCCGCCCGGAGCATGGTTCCAATCTCTCCCGACACCGACGTTTCCGTCTGATTTGAGCTGAAACCTCCGATCGCCAACCGGGCCTTTTCTGTTGCCGTGAGTCGGCGACGGGGAAAGCGCCGGTCTGCAATCGCCTGTCAATCCATGAGTGGGGCCGAACACATGAACGATACAAACGAATTGGTGGTTGACGTCGTTGTCATTGGCGGCGGTCAGGCTGGCCTGTCCGCCAGCTACTATCTTCGCAAAAGCGATCTCGATTTTGTTATTCTCGATGCGCAGCGTAATCCCGGTGGCGCCTGGCAGCGAGGCTGGAATTCGTTGCGGCTTTTCTCTCCCGCTGAGTACAGTTCTCTGCCGGGACGGCAAATGCCACCTTCGAAAGGTGATGGGTTTCCAACACGCATCGAAGTGCTCAACTATCTGGAAGATTACGAAAACCGCTATCGACTGCCGATCGAAAGACCGGTTCGCGTGCAAAATATCGAGAAACAGCCCAACGCGCTGCGCGTTCAAACCGACAACGGTACGTGGCTCGCAAAGGCGGTGATCAGCGCGACCGGCACGTGGAGTAAGCCGTACATTCCGCACTATGACGGGGCTGAAACCTTCCGTGGGCAACAGCTGCATTCTGCCGAATACGTTTCGCCAGAAGGACTGACGGGCAAAAGTATCCTGATCATCGGCGGTGGAAACTCCGGTGCCCAGATCTACGCGGAACTTTCGAGGGTTGCCGGTACGATCTGGGCGACGCTCCACCCCCCGAAATTCCTGCCAGACGATGTGGACGGACGGGTTTTGTTCGACCGGGCTTCCGCGCGTTACGGTGAAGGGAGCCCTCAGGGCGGTGCTCCTCTATCCGATCTGGGAGATATCGTAATGGTCCCTTCGGTGCTCGAAGCCAGGGATCGCGGCATCCTTCGGAGCGTGCGCCCTCCTGTCCGCTTTACGGAAGACCGCGTTGTCTGGGAGGACGGAACAACGACCGCCGTCGACGCGGTTATCTGGTGCACGGGCTTTCATCCCGCTCTGGATCATCTCGATGGCCTGGGCATCAAGCAAACCGATGGCAAGATCGCGGTGACTGGAACGCGTTCGATCGATGAACCGCGTCTCTGGCTTCTGGGTTATGGAGACTGGACCGGATTTGCCTCGGCAACTCTTGTCGGTTCGGCACGCACCGCTCGAGATACTGTTCGTGAGATAGAGCGATGCGTTGAGAGCAACGAAACTGCCCACAAATCTGTAACTGGACAGCCAGACCACATATGAAAAGTGGATCAAATCGATGACAGAAAGAGCGAACTGAAACGGATTGAGAGAATTACTGTGCCTCCATTCTTCGGATCGGGCGCCCTTCAGAACCACAGGAAGCTTCATTTCGAGCTGGATAGTGGATTGGCTCGACGCTCATTCCGGAACGCGGACATAGCCCGTCGGACGATCGTGCCGCTCTTTGCTGCGCCAGTGTCGCCATGATGATGTCGAGCCATCCCGTTCCGGTGCCGAAAAAGCCGAACCCGGCCGCCATACAGCGAGATTGGCAATCACATCGTTGCCCGAGCAGATCCAGACAGAGCGCATGTTCGCATTTTCCTTCCCGTTAGGCGTAGAGGAGAGCAAGGCAAGCGGCATTGCAGCGAAGGCGATAAGGCCAACAACGCCCATGGTGCCCCACCCTGGAACAGTTCCGTTGAGAGCATCCCAGGTGACGCTTCCTGGTCCATCATCGTGAATCTCGACGGTATCGAAGCGACCATAGTCGCGGGGCAGGCGCCGCTTCGCCGGACCATCTCTCCGCTGTTGCCCTGGCTGCCGATAAGTCGTTGAACTTCGGATTGCCGTGAGCGCTCCGGTCAAAACAATTTTCCTCGCATCGAACAAAGGAGCGCTGTGTTATTCCCGAACCGCCACTACGTGTGCGACGTTCTCGTTGGAGTTTGATCCCGTCACAATCCGAGACCCCTCTGTCGCCCCAATTGCCACGACACCGATCCGCCCTGCACGACGCCCATAACTTCGCGACCGAGCTGGCGGTCGATGACCGGCCGCCAAGGGACAAGCGTGAACTCGTGCGCCTTCTCGACGATGGCGAACTTGCCGCTGGATAGCTGCACGGTTCCGGTGAATTTGCCGCTGACGTTCTCGCCGTCCGTGGTGGCGCGGAACGGCAGCGCCTTTCTTTCAGCCATCTCCACGCCGACGCGGGAAACCTCCCGCTCGCGCAGAATGGCGAGAAGGTTGCGCCGATAGAGCACGCGGCCGTCGCGTGCGCGGGTAGCATCGCCCTGTTCGACATGATGCTCGCGGCGGCGGTCGATGGCCTCGCGCACCTGCTGGCCGAAACCGGTCGGTGCAAGATCGGCCGTCTCGCCATGGATCAGTCGCCGGTCCAGCCAGGACGCGCCGTCCGATCCGATCTGCCTGTCCAGATTCACGGGAGAAAGGACGCGAACGCTGGCCTGTCTGTCGCGACCGGCGTCATAGGCGGCGGCGCGGTTCTCGAAGTCGGGGGGGATGCGCCATTGGTCAGCGTCGATCCGCTCGACGATCCGGGTGCGGCGTAGCGCCTCAAGTCGGCGCACATGGGCATCGACATAGCCTTCATAGTCTCCGCCCGGAACATGTCCCTCGAACTTCGCCTGCTCCAAATGACGGCTCGGGCGATAGATGCCGCCCTCGGCGATTGTCGCAATGGTGCGGTCGGACGGCCGGGCCGTCGCCTCGGTGCGACCGATCTCGATGACGCTGCCGATCCGGGCATCCTCCAACTGCATGGGGTCGATGTTGGCGATGTGGTGCATCCGTCCGTCGATCCCGTCCACGACGACGGTGAGATTGTCGCCCAGCTCGTTGGCGAGATATTTGTCGAGGACGCGGCCGGTGACGGGTGCAGCGGGTGCGCCCTCATGGATGCGGAAGGTCATGGGATCGCGCTCAAGCCCATCGGCGGCGAGCGATCTTTGCATGGTGCGGATGATGTCCCCGCGTTCGCCCAACTCGCGCAGGGTCGATTCAAGCCGCTCGTTCAATTCCCAGACGCCGGGCGCGTGTTCGGTGGCGAGGCCCATCCGCCCCAGCTTGGACAGCCGGCGCAGGCGAAGCGTGTGCTCGAACTGCCGCTTTGGCTCCCCCGGTTCGTGGCGCAGGTCGAGGAACCGTCGGTCGGCTTCCTCGACCATGGCCCTGTCGATGCGGGTAAAACGATCCTGGTCGATCTCGGCGGTGAGCTTGCGGGTCTGCTCGATCTCCCGAACGGGACCGAGTTCCAGCGTCGCCAACTCGCTGGCCCGTTCGCGGACACCATGAACGATGTAGTCGCCGTTGATGACCAGATCCTGCCCCAGATCGTCCTTGCCCCGGACGATGACATGCACATGGGGATGGCCGGTGTTGTAGTGATTGATCGCCACCCAATCGAGCTGGGTGCCGAGGTCGGCTTCCATCCGGCCCATGAGGTCGCGGGTATAGGCCGTAAGGTCCGACAGCTCCGCGCCGTCCTCGGGCGAGACGATGAACCGGAACTGGTGGCGGTCATCCTGGCCGCGTTCCAGGAAGGCGTCGCCATCCGCGCGGTCCTCGGTGCGCGAATAAAGCTGGCCGCGCTCGCCGTCGCGCGAGGTGCCGTCGCGCTGGATATAGCGCAGATGGGAGTGCGCCTTCCGGCCCTTTCCAGGGTGAAGGATGTAGCGCTGCTGAACCATGACGCGACGCGCGCCCGGCTGCCGATGATGCCAGCCGCCGCCGAGATTGCGGGTGCGGACGAAGACCGCGCCGCGCCCGCGCTTCACGCCCTTGCCGCTCGACAGGACCGTATGCGAACCGGCCGGGGTTGCGGATGTGAACGCCGCCGTTCCGAAACCGCCTCGGGGCGAGGTGCGGCGCTGCTGCCGGGCGATCTTCTTCGCCTGCGTGAGGAAGCTCTTGGTCTTGCCCGCGCGTGGGGTGTCCGAGCGGATGCGGCCGGGCCTTGGCCGGAAGCGGTTTTCGTCATCGGCGCTCATGGATGCGCCTCCGGCCGAAATCGCGGAAAATCGGGCAATCGGCGGCCATGGTGCCGAACAAAAGCCTGCAAGGCCAGGGCGTTGCACGGAATCGCGGCACTCCGCCGCTCAAGATCATGGTGCCGGAAACGGCGGCCTAACCAGTGTGCAGACAACAACAATTTCGGAAACCGGCCCGACATGGTGCCGGTTCCTTCAATCTTGCCCTCCCTTCTTATCGCCCTTTCCGTCCTTCCCACCGGGATTCCAGCCAGGCGCAAACCTGCCTGACTGGACACCGGAACGGGTCGCGCCGTGCGCCGGATCGCCGTCCTCATGGCGTTCCCTCGTCGTCGGCGCGGGCCACGAAAATGCTGCCGGTTTCCGGCTCCGCATCGGCAGGATCGCGCACCGGAATGGTTGCGCGGCCGTCGCCGGATTGCGCCCCGGATGGCGGCGCGGCGGCAGTCCGCGCGTCGGCCGGGCGCGTGACGAAGAGCGGGGCTTCGCGCCAGTCGGGCGGTGGCGGCGCTGCATCGGGAGAAGCCTCGCCGCCGAGGATCGGCGCTAGCGCGGCGACATAGGCGCGGGTCTCCGGTGGCAATGCGCGGCCGGTCGCAAGGTATTCGTCGTAGCGACCGGGACCGGCATTGTAGGCTGCCAGCATCGCCGCGACATTGCCGTAGCGGTCGAACATCTCGCGCAGATAGGCCGTGCCTGCGAGGATGTTATCGCGCGGGTCGTAGGGATCGCGGCCGAGCCGATGACGGATGCGCAGGCCCGCCCAGGTGTCGGGCATGACCTGCATCAACCCCATCGCGCCGGCCGATGACACCGCGCGCACGTCGCCCGCGCTTTCGGCGCGCAGCACGGCGACAATCCAGTGCTCGGGGATGCCGAAGCGCCGCGCCGCTTCGGCAATGTGGGCGGCGTTGGGATCGACGGCGGCGGGCCGGACCATCGGCGTCGATTGCGCAACGGCCATTGCCGATCCCGCGCCGAGTGACAGCATGGCGGTCATTATCAGAACGGCATAGCGCCATACAGCCCTGTCTCCGCTTTGAGCCCAGCCTGCCGGCGTGCTCGCTGCGGTCAAGGGCAAGGCGCAAGCGCCGGCCGATGGCCGCCCCTGACCTGCGCTGCGCGCGCCGGCCGTCTTGCGCCCGAGCGGGACGACGGGATGAGACGGCCTTTCCGCGAACAACGGGATGAGGGTCTTGAGTGCGGGAATGACGCGGGTTTGCATGGCCTTAGTCCCGCTCGTCGCGCGGTTTCGGGCGGCTCCAGTGCAGCGACCACGACGCGCCCGCGTCGTCGTCGCGGAACAGGTTGGCGCGGATCGGATGCGGGAACGTGGGATCGTCCAGCAGCACGGAAAGATATTCGCCGGCCTTCTCGCCGGTGCGTTTCCAGGCCGCGCCGATCTCCGGGCCGGTTTCGTTGCTCATGCCGTCGAACAGGTGAACGCGATAATCCGGTGCGTTCTCCGCGTCGGACGACTCAGCCGCGACGATGATGATGTCCTGATGCAGCAAGAGCGTCCCGAAGTGTCCGATGAAGCCGGCCTCGTCGCGCGCAAATTCACCAATCTGGGGCATGACAGTCTCCTTGGCGGTGAGGTTGGGAAAACCATCGGCGGGCACCGCTCCCGCCGATGGGGAAGCGGTCATTGGGTCGGCGCGCGCCATTCGTAGCGGCCGTCGCCTTCCTCATCGGTCCAGAGCGGGACCGCTCGGCCGATGACAGAACTTGCTGGGATGGGTCCGAAATAGCGGCCGTCCAGGCTGTCGCGGACCTCCCAATTCATGAGGAAGATTTCGCTGGAGGCGATGACGCGGCAGCCCTGCCAGACGGGTAGATCGCGGCCGATCCGGTCGCGGTCGAGCGCTTCGCCCATCTCGATCCCGTCCACCGTGATCGCGGATCGCAAACGGCAGACCCGCTGTCCCGGCAGTCCGAGGACGCGCTTCAGGAGCGGCACGCCGCGCCCGACATAGCCGCGTTCGACCATGAATCGCTCCAGCGGTTCGGGCGGCATGACGGCTACCAGCTCCGGCACGTCGAGCGCGTCGGCCGGCCTGACCGTGTAGAAGCCGATGGGCGCGCTGGCGGTCGCGTTCCAGATCAGTTTCGCAGGCCAATCGGCGACGCTGGCGGCTGCGATGCCCGTGACGGCCAACGCCGTTACCGTGAGGATACGGCGGCGCGTCATGGGTCGATCCTCTGGCGACCGAGCCAGGCGGCGTGTCGCTCCGGCGTATAGGCGTGCGGCTCCAGACCGGCAGTCAGACGATTGTGGACGTGCCGCCAGTGCTCCGGGGATATGTCGGCAGGATCGAGGCCGAGCGCTTCCACGGCGTCGATGGCCTGCAATGCGCGCTGCACCTTCGCCCAGCTATCGAGACGCAACAGGATGTCGCCGCCGGGACGGACGAAGGGCAGCGTCTGGAACGGCTCGCCGCGGCCGATGGCACGCAGGATGTCGATGCGGGAAACGATCGTGCCATGTGCGCCGGACGCCCATCGCACGAAGGCGAAGATGCTGCCGGGCGCGAAGCCGACGATGCTGCGGCGGCGGTCGAGTATCTGTTCGTAGCTCTTGCGGCCGAAGCGTATCCAGTGCTCGATCTTGCGTTTCTGGAAGGTCAGTTCGACCAAGGTGGTGAAAGGCGCGGGTTCGTCCGGCAGCGGACGGCCGTGCAAGCGGTGCGCCGCATTGCCGGTCATGGTTGATCTCCCTCGGAGGATGGAAATTCGCGCGCCAGCAGGTCGCGCAGCATGTCGGTGACGGTGATCCCACGCCGGAAGGCTGCGACCTTGATGCGGCCGCGCAGCTCGGGCGTGATGTCGATGGTCAGGCGGGCGGTGAACGCTTCGCCGGCGGCTTTGCCGTTCGGTGGCGTTTCGCCCGCCCTGATCCAGCTTTCGGGATTGCCCGGCCGGGATGCGAAACCGGGCTTGCGGATGCGCCCGGTCATGGCAAGGTTCTCCCGATGGGCAGCCGATCTATCTCGACGGCCAGCGCCGCGATCTCGCGGGCGGCGGGGCTGTCGACGTCGATCTCGGATGCAAGCCGGCCGGACTGCGCGGCGTCAGCAAAGACCACGCGCTGGCCGATGGTGGCGGTGAGCAAGGGCGGATCGTGATCGGCCAGCGTCTCGGCCGTCTCGCGGGCGATGATCGTGCGCGCGCCGCAACGGTTGAGGACGAAACGGGCGGCTAGTTCGGGCCGGTAGATGCGGGCTTCATTCAGAAGCGTCAGCATCTCGGCCGACGCCCAGCCATCAAAGGGGGATGGCTGCACCGGGATCAGCACGAGGTCGGCGGCGAGCAGCGCGGAGCGCATGAGGCCGGCGACACGCGGCGGCCCGTCGATGACGATCATGTCGGCGTCGCGGGCCAGCTCCGGGGCTTCCCGGTGCAGCGTGTCACGGGCCAGGCCGATGGTGCTAAACGACCTCGGCAGCCCCTCATGGCTGCGCCGCTCAGACCAGTCGAGCGCGGAGCCTTGCGGGTCGGCGTCGATCAGGATGACGCGCCGTCCTTCAGCCGCCCAGGCCCCGGCGAGATGCAGCGCCAGCGTGGTCTTGCCGACGCCGCCCTTCTGATTGAGGAACGCCACGATCATGGCGCACCGCGCCGCGCGGCACCGGCACCATGGGTCGCGTGCGCGCGCGTCAAAGAAGAAGAGTTAGTTTTATTGTTAGATTCTTCTATAGAGTACGGCGTGCGATTTGCGCCTAATGTCCCGATAGTCCGTGCGCCTAATGTCCCGATGGGATTCACATGGTTTCCCACAGGCACTGTGGATAGATTTTCGGGGACAAAGCGCAGCAGTTCACGCCCGTCTTCCCACTCGATCTGGAGGCTGTAACCGGGCAGCGACTGACGAACTGCGAGGCGGCGCAGGTCGAGCGCGAAATCGGACTGCCGCGCCGAACTGCCGGATTTCTGGTGAAGGTGGGCGATCTCGAAAGCCCAGCCCTCGGGCTGGCGCCCTGCGTGTTTGCGGGCGACGCGATAGAGCCAGCGCTCGATGCCGCCGGTCAGCCGGAAATAGGCCGGGTCGATGGTCAGCACCAGCGAACGGTCGATGACGCTGTTGTAGAACCATTCGGGCAGGACGAACTCCATGCCCTCGACGCGGCCGGCGCGCGTCGTCATTTCCTCCCACTCGTTGATCCATGAGAATTGCCGTCGCCGCCAATGCTTCCCGTTACGGATCGTCGTCGCGATGACGGTCGATTGCAGGCGGGCGAGCGCGGCCTTGAGCAACAGGTAATCCCGGTTGCCGGTGGCCCGCCCCACGGCGCGCAGGAGCTGGTAGGGCATGAAACGAAAGAAGCGCGACGTGGTGAAACCGTCATTCTCGGCCGCGACGATCTGGCTTGCGGCCCAGATCAGCACATCGGCATCCCAGATTGTCGCCATGCCGTGCTCGGGCATGGCGAACACCTGCACCTCGACATCGGCGGTTTGATAGAGGATCGGTTTTGTGCGGGGCCGCTTCGCCAGCGAGAAGAACGGCCGTTCCATCAGGTCGCGCTGGTCGCGCGGCGCGGCGTCGCCGGTCGCGACCACAAAGGGGTCGAGGCGGCTGCGCTCGCTGGTGTCGGTCGGCTGCGCGGGGCTGTCATCGTCGTCGCGCAACATTCAGCACTCGTCCCGCTCTTCGGGGGTGAGCGGGCGCGCGGCGAAGACGGTGCCGGCACTTGTGTCGCTGGTGGATTTGCGCGTGCCGATGGCGCTCCAAGCTTCCAGATCGCGCAGGGTATAGAGGACACGGCCGCCGATCTTTCGATAGAGCGGGCCGGTTCCGTAGGTGCGGTGCTTTTCAAGGGTGCGGATCGAAATGCCGAGGAAGCGTGCGGCTTCCTGTGTGCGCAGAAGGCGCGGCGGCAGGTCCGCATTGCGGCGGTTCGCCATGGATGACCTCCGGTTCGTCAGTGGATGGCGCTGCCGATGACGGCGGCGCGCTATGGCGAACCATGGCGAGGGACCGGCGGCCTGTAGCGTGCCGCATTTGCGCACGCGCGCTGGCGGCACCCCCCTCCGGGGCGGGATCAGACTGAAAAGATGGAGAGATTCAGCGTGTCAGTGGGGCGCGCGCCAATTCGCCGAAGACAATCCCGTGCGGGTCGGGTAAGACTGAACGCGGAGCAGACGCGCTGCTTTGGGGCTTAGTAACCCCTGACTAGCGGTAGGTGCCGACCGTGACGGCACCACCATCCTCGAACCTTATGGTCGGGGAGCCTATGGCGTATGTCCAGGGCTGCCCGCCTAAAGGTCATAGGGCCGTCTAGTCACGGTTACTAACTCCCCGATCACCAGGTCAGAGGGGCCAATTGCGGGGGCGCACCGCAAACCACGGCTCCCGGGTAGAAGGGGAACGACGATGCGAACGCCCGTCGAACTCGATCCCGATGTGGACGATGAAGCGCCAACGGGAAACGACATCACGCCTTATGACGAAGCGCATTTCGTGACCTATCTGCGGCTGCTCGACGCGAAGGCGGAAGGCGCGGACTGGAAGGAAGTGGCGCAAATCGTGCTGCACCGCGATCCGGTCGGCGACGAGTTCAGGACACGCCGATGCTGGCAAAGCCATCTCGAACGCGCGCAATGGCTTTCGCGTGAGGGTTACAAGCGGATACTGGAACAGGCTGCTGCCAATAAGACGTGAAAAGGCGAATTCTGACCACTATGTAGGCTAGAATTGCCCAACATGGCTGCTACAGTGGCGGCGTTGCGATTGGTCGGGCGGCTACGGACGTTCGCTGCGGCCTGTACGAACGTCTGCGTGCACCACTAGGCCAGCAAGAGCGGCAGTCGCGCGTGCTACTTCAGCGCAGAGTTCGCCTTTGCAAATAGCTTTTCCCAAGCTGATCGCTCTTCTGCCAGCAAGTCATTTAGGCTGTGGTTCCGGCACCACCGCACAAATGCTTTGGCAAGCTGATATTTGGACAGCTTCTCTGACTTGAGGATCGAGGCCATCGAGCGTGATGTTTGGCCCGTCACCGCCGGCAACTCATGACCGAGTTCATCCTTTGCAACGGAGGCCAAGGTGGTTCGGAGCAAATCCTCGATCTCCGGATTGGTCACTGTTCCATCCAGCACATCGGCCGTGCGTAAGATACCCTTATGCCCGACACTATGAATAAGCGTTTCTTGTTGGGCGGCGGAATCTCCTGCGCTGTCAGAATCTAGAAGTGCGGCCACCCTCAAATTGTGTGCATGGAGGATCGTCGCGAAATAAACGACCTTTCCCGCCGTTCCGGCCGGAATCACGGCTATGTTTTTCCGAAGACCGTCCTGGCCCGCCTCCTCGAATAGTTCCGAGACGGCACCGACATACCAAAAATCGGTCAACCCTTCGACGATGAAGTTGCGCTGCTGGGAGAAGAGACTTTGCGCAAGGTCGTAGCCGAGAGCTTCCTGTAGGGGCAGCAGGGCTGCGGGATCGTTCGATGTGACGCTGGTGTGGACTTTCGTCCCGACCTCCCGATCCGTCATTTCCACCACACGCACGCGATCGAGTTCGTCGGGTCCGACGAGAAACGGCGAATGCGTTGTGTAGAGCGTCTGGTTGCCCTCCGCGAGGCGAGAAAGGGTATCACGGAAGTCACGCTGTTTAAGTCCATGAAGGTGCAAGCCGGGCTCATCCAGTAGCAGGACGGCGTTCTCGTGCTTATCCTCAGCCTCGGCAAAGAAGACCACAAAGAACGAGACCAGCCACTGAAAGCCCTCTGACCGCTGATCGAGTTCAACTTCAACGCCCAGGTCGTCCACCACAACCACTTTGAGGTACTGGCCGTCCGAAGTGATGCGGAGGGTGTCGGCCTCGCCTCGATCGACTTTCGGCTTCCATGCCGAACGGATCTCTTTCGTTAGCCGGATGCTAGCCGCGTTGAGTTGATATTGCCGCGCGTCGAGTTCGTCCCGGATCGTATCGAGCTGTGCATTCTGCTGTCCATGCGCATCGACGCCGGACTTGCCCATCGCGGACAGCTTAGCTGCGTCGAGACCAAGCAACTTTAAAAGGCAAACATTCCCGTAGTCGTATTGATCGTCATCGAATGCCTGGCTTGCGATCCGCTGCGCGAGATGTCCGAGGTGGATGAGTGGGCGGACACGGAAGTAATTGCTGAACAACACGAAAACCGGAAGTCGCTTACGCAGGGTGGCGACAGCGGCGTCCCGGTCGATGGAGATAGACACGCGCTCCCGTATCTTTGCTAACCGGGTATTCTCGCGCTCGTCATCTTCATTCACAACGGCGAGCATGTCGCTGAGCCACTTCGACATAGTCTGCGCCTTGTCTCCCGTAACAACGGTATGCTTCTGCCAGCCCTCCGTGATCTGGGATAGCGACACACTTGGTTTTGGCTCTTCATCACCGGCTTGAGCGTCGAGGTGGCGTACGAGACGGACGAGATCGGCTTCCAAATCACCGTAGGATGGCCTGTCGGGCGCGCCCTCCAATTGGTTTGTAAACGTATCATCAAGGTAGCGAGTGAACCGATAAGTAATTTCGCTCGACTGAAGCGACGCTGGCAACTCAGCCACGTCGTCCTCATCAAGTGCGAACCAACCCGTCGCGACAGGAACATTCGTCGGCTTCACTTTACCTGTCGTGATGTCGTTGAGCAGCGCGCGCGGGTAATCACGAAGCTGATCGAATGGCTTCACCTCGTCGGGCCGAGATATCTGTTGTAGCGCCTGAAGAACGGCGGACTTACCGGCCTCGTTCGGCCCGACGAGAATCGTCTTGCCGTCCTCTACGTCGAATTCACCGGTATCCCGAACACTACGGTAGTTTTGAACGCGCGCTTTAACTAACTTCACTTTATTACCCCCCTGCCATTAGCACCCATCCGAGCCTATCACCGAACGAACGCGCTTCAATGTTTATACTCGCGAAGTACGCGATGCTTCATCCGCAGCACATCGCGCAAAGGTCGACAATTGATACGGCTACCGTCGAGACCACGCCGATAGCAAGATACCTTACCTTGGTTGAATCCTGATCGGATAGTGTAGCAGCAGACGATAGCCGCCGCGCATCATCCTGATGCCGTGGGCAACGAGGCGACGCGCCTTGTTCTTGCTCGGATCGCTCTCGAAGTCCTCCTTAGCGCCCCGAAAGCCAAGCAGGACTTCGGCAATGGTGCGATAGCTCTCGCCGCGCAGCCGGGCGTCGAGGGCGCGCAGGGACAGGATATGCCATTGCCGGAGCTGGGCGGGCATGTTGCGGAAGTCGGGGCCAGGCGTTCGGCCCTTGAGGGATCGCCAGAAGCGCCGCGCCGCATGGGCGCGAAGCTCCATGAAGTCGTCCAGAGGCAGTTCGACGGCGTAGAACGCCGCCGCATCCGGCACGGATTGGGACAGCCAGAATTGGTGCTCGACGCCATCCGCCTGCCAGATGCCGTGCCAGCCATCGGCGGCGCGGCGCAGGTCGAGGCCGTCGAGATGGGCGAGAACGACGGTCGGCTGGCTGGCCGTCTCATCCGGTTCGGCCGGCACCAGTTTGACGGCTTGCGGCTGAAACCGGGGCGACCAGAACAGCGGGTCGCGGTCAGGCGCGGCGTCGGGATCGTGCGGGAAATCGCAAGCCCCAGCGTCGGGCGAAGGCTTCCAGCTCGGTCGCATCCGGGCGCTTCGCGCGGACGAGAAGCCGGAAGTCCTCTCGGTAATCGTCGTTGCGACGCAGATACTCCCAGGCGAATCCGGCGGCGGGAATCTTGCGCGTGTGCCTGTAGGCCGCCGGCGCCCGCCAATTGATCTTCAGCATGGCGCACCCTCCCTTTACTCACGGGTGCTTGGGGAGACACCCGGACCAAGGAGTTTCGGGCACGACCTATGCGGGAGATAGTCTGTATGATCTGAAACGTTGTTCGTATATCCAGAACACTTATAGTTATTTTATTCTTAACAGTGTTTGCGTGATTTTGCGAGCCGGGCGCAGCCCGGCGAGCGCGGCCATGTGATCGGGCATGGCCGCAACGCCGATCCGCGTCGCCGGATCGGCGGAAAATTTTGGAACCCTGAAAGCCTGAAAAGCAGAAAGCCGCGCAACCGGGTTTCCGGCTGCGCGGCTCTGCTGATTAGGCGGCCTTCTCCAGCAAGGTCTTAGCCTTCGCCTCCAGTTCAAGGCGACTGTCCTGATGGACCTTGCTGCGGGCATGGGCCGTCATGCCCTGCACGAAATCGAAGATGCTCTCGGGCGGGCGGCCTTCCTCCTGCAACACGGTCTCGATGATCTTGCCGGTCTCGGCCTTGCTGAACCCGCGCTTGCGCAGGAAGCTCTCGCGGTCCTCATCGGTACGGGCGACGATCCGCTCGCGCGCCGCCCTGATCCCGGCCACGAATGGCGCGGGCGAGGAATTGGCGAAGCTGGTCAAAGCCGGAGCCGCTTCATGGGCGAAACGCTGCGCGGCAAACTTGCTGTGCCGGATGCTGATTTCCTCGAACCCTTCCACGCCCCAAAGGTTGCGGTTCATGCAAACCGCCCGGAGATAGAAAGAGGCGATGCCGAGGGTCTTCGATCCGACTTCGCTGTTCCAGCAATAAAATCCCCGGAAATAAAGATCGGGGTCGCCGTTCGGCAGGCGTCCGGCTTCGATGGGGTGCGTATCGTCCACCAGAAACAGGAACACGTCACGGTCGCTGGCATAAAGCGTGGTCGTGTCCTTGGTCACGTCCACGAACGGATTGTGCGTCATGGTCGCCCAATCCAGAACGCCCGGCACCTTCCACATGGTATCGCCGACGCCATCGCCCGCGATCTTCATGACGGCGGCGACAAGTTCATGGTCCCAGATGCGCCCGTAGTCCGGGCCGGTCACGGCGCGAAGCTCAACGCGCCCATCCTCGGTTTCCAGTGTCTTCACCAATTCGCCGCGATGACTGACAAGGCCATGTTGCAGATTGATGCCCGCCAGCGGTGCGGGAAGATCACGCAGGTAGCGGGCCGGTGCGCCGACAAGGCTGCAAAGCTGGCCGAAACTCCAATGCGTCGGGGCGACGGGCTGCTCCTGTCCGGGCACGATCAGCGAAAGCCACTCGGCATCGTCGCGGCTGGCTTCCACACGCACGGTGCGACTCTCCACGGTGCGGGCCTTGGCGCGATCCGCGCGGGACTTCACGGCTTCATAAAGCTCGGTCAGCGACAGATAGCGTTCGTCATCCGGGCGCGAGAACCATTCCGACGAAACGCGGCCGATATTTTCGCCGCGCGAAATGTCCACGCGGAAGCCCTTGGAAACGGGCTGCTGGTGATGGTTCAGGGTCATGGTGTTCATGGTCTTTCCTTTCATGGGCTTGGGTTGGAGCGCAGCGCTGCGCTCCAACCCTGCCCGTCGGCGAGACCGGGGGGTGCAAGGTGCAAGGGCGGCCGGGCGGTGGGGCATCACCCGGCCTGCACAAGCGGATCGACGTGATGACGAAAATGCGCAGCATGTATCCGCGCGGAAGGCTGGGGATACCGCCCGGCCGCCCTTGTGCCGCGCCAGGGGGCAGCGCCCCCAAGCAACCGGCCCGGCCAAAGCGAAGCGGCGGACTGGGGATAAGATTTGATCGGGATACGCAAAGCCTGAAAACCGGAAAGCCGTGTGTCCCGATCTCCTTATTCCTTGAGAGGCGGCGGCCATGAGCAAAAAGAAGCCCCGCTCGGATGAGCGGGGCGATCTCGGGTTTCGGCCTCAGTCGCCGTTGCGGCGGGACCAGATGAGATTGTGGGATTTTCCGTCCTCGGCTTCGACCAGGCTGGCGTAGATCGGTGCCGGGAAGCTCGGATCATCCAGCTTGACGGAGAGGTATTCGCGCTGTGTCTCGCGGGCGATCTTCTTCCAGGCCGCACCGAACTCGGTGGCTCCGGCGAAGATGCGGAAGTCGGGGCCGCGCTCGCTGTCGCTCTCGGTGGCGGTGAACTTGGCCTTGACGTTGAGCGTCAGGGTCTTGACCGCGCCGGTGAAGCCCGCGCCGTTCTCGTTCTGGGTGAAGGTGCCGATGGTTGCCATTGTCGTATTCCTTTTCCTGTCGGGCCGCACCATTGCGACCTCGATGGCGGTCGTGAGACCGGGGACGATCAGCCCCGCACCCCTTGGGGCTGGAACATCGTGGAAGGCGATCGGCGACGGCTTTTTTGTTTCGCGCTGCAAAGCCGAAGGCGGCGGAAAAAAGCTGGCGGCGGACGTTGTGGGAAGACGAGCGAGGCGAAGCCGGTCTTCGGTCAGACCTTGCCAGATCGAGGACGCGAATGGAGCGCTCATAACAGGAAATCGCGTGGAATAGGGCAATGGCGGCCGTCCTGTGCCTCGCCGGAATCGGGGACTCTACGCGGGTTTGTTGGCTGCGGTTTTCCCTGATCCGACCGGCAAGGCCAATTCGCGCTGTCGCCAGCGTGGGCCTGCGGGTGTGGTTTCGTCTGACCTTCGCCGATGCTGCCGTGTCCGGTTTGGCCGGAAGATCGCTTGCGGGGCGTTGCGCCATGCTCGGCCAAGCGGATGATTTGGCCTTTCCCGGTGCTGATCCGCCTGCCAATTGAAGTGAATGGAAAACCCAATCTCATGGGCCTGCCGCGGCGACCGGGATCGAGGCCCCGGAATTGCTCCCGTCTATCCGCGTGTAGCCTACCGCGAAATGGACGCCGCCGCCCCCTTGCGTTAGGGATTGAAGCCGAATGGCGGAAACGCGCCATGGGCGTGGTTCCGGCGCAGCCGAAAGCCCGGCCCGCAGGGCAACGCCCGAGTCTTCCCTTCCTCCCGTCGTATTGACATTGTGGATACGCGCACTCATATTGCGATCATGACCAAAGCTCGTATCGTCCCTTCGGAATCTGCCCGTTCTGCGACCACCGCGGTTGCAGGTCGTGCCTCTACGGCTGACACCAAGGGCAGCATCAATCTGCGGATCGAGACCGGCACGCGCCAGCTCATCGACGATGCGGCGGCTGTGCTCGGCAAGACACGCACCGAGTTCATGGTGGAAAGCGCCCGGCGGCAAGCGGTCGACGTGCTGCTCGACCAGCGCCTGTTCACGCTCGACCCCGAGCGCTACGACGCCTTCATGCAGGCGCTCGACAATCCGCCCGCGCCGGGGCCGAAGCTCAAGGCCCTGCTGCGCCGGACCCCGGCATGGCAGAAATAGACGACACGCCCGACCATCCCGAATTGCCACTGTCTGCTCCAGTTCCTCTGACGGCAGAGCATGACCTTTCGGCATTCGACTGCGGTGAGCCCGCGTTGAACGACTGGTTGCGCCATCGCGCCTTGAAGAACGAAAGCCGGTTTTCGCGCACCTATGTCGTGTGCGTGGGCAATCAGGTCGTCGGTTACTTTTGCATTTCGGCCGGGTCAGTCGAGCGCGGTGCGGCTCCCGGAAAGGTGCGGCGCAACGCGCCCGACCAGATTCCGGTCTCGGTCGTCGGCCGGCTGGCCGTTGACCTCGACCACGCCGGAAAGGGTCTCGGCGCGGACCTTTTGGCGGACGCGCTGCGCCGGATTGCGCTGGCTTCGCAAAGCATTGGTATCGGGGCCGTGATGGTCCAGGCGAAGGATGAAGCGGCCAAACACTTCTATCTGCGCTGTGCCGAGTTCGTCGAATACCCCGAAGACAGCCGGACGCTGTTCCTGCCTATCGAAACCGTGGTCGCGGCGTTTAGCTAGAGTTTGGGAGAAATACGATGGGTGAAGCCAAGCGAAAGAGGCAAGAACGGGCTTGGCTGGATTCTGATCGCTACAACGGCACGATAGATCTTCACGTTTTGCCCCCGGCGGCGGAGATTGACGGAGCACGCATTCGCGAACTGACAGGTGACGATACAATACCGGACACGACGCAGGTCATCTTGCGCGCGTTCAGAGCAGTCGTTGGTGAGCGGACCTTCCATGTCGGATTCTGCCTCGGTGACGGCGAATCCTTCAGCGCTGTTGGTATCGCCGTCATAGAAAGACTGTCGATGGAAGCGCCGGGAGCCGCGCTTCACATTGTGCCTATCGTTCACGACGACATCGCATGGGACATCGTGATGCGGCATCTGCGCAGCTTCACGGGGCAGGTATTGTTGTTCGCATTCCCGAATTCAGATGTTTACGATGCGGGCACCGCTGAAGTTTCGTACTCGAAACATATCCGTCAGTTCGATCCAAGCGGCGCCTTGCTTGGCCGATTGACCGAAGCGCAGCGGCGCAAGATACGCGAACAAAAAGCTTCGATGCTCAATCGACCGCCGCCGCCCAGATTCTATCCAGCATCCGGTGTCACGCAGGAAGACTCGCCATGGATATTCCGGGTTGGAACTCCTGCCGGAAAAGTCATCAGAACCGCCGTTTGGGATGGCCGTCGTAACTATGCGCATGAACTCCCTGAAGACATCGTGCGATGGGTAGGCGGCGACAGGATCGCCATCGTGCAGGTGGACAGTCCTGTTGGGGTCAATCGGCGGTCTTCACTCGACTTGACGCACAAGCTCGCCAAAGATTTCGATGGCGTCATTCACTGGGCGCGGGATACGGACACGTTTCAGTCGATTCTCAAGTCGTTTATCCGCCTCGATCTGGACTCGGTGAGTCCACCGGAGCTTTCTGCCGGTTGGGAGCCTGAAATCGTGATCTTCGCGGCGAACGGGGACCACGCGTGAAAAAAGCTGAATGCGAACAGGCTGTCCGGCATTTGTGCCATCAATGGCGGAAAGAATCTGGCTTTTCGTCCACTCCGGCAGACCAGTTGAGCTTCGGCAGCTTCCTGTCATGGGTCCAGCAGAATTATTCATCTTACCTTGATTTCCGCACCACCACCTCCGTCTCTTATGACGTGGAGATGTGGTTTGACGATGAATTCAAACAGAACTGGCGAAGGTAGGATCAGCATCGCGCGACACGGCTAACCCGAGAGCTGGCCGACGCCCGTCGCCAGGCGCATCCATGCCGCGATGCCGACGCATCCGCCGCCGACGATGCAGAAGATTTGCCGCCAGATTTCGGACGGCACGGCTTCCTTGGTGATGCCATGGACCAATGCATAACCGGCCACGGCGGCGGGCGCGGCGAAGACAAGCGCCACGATCAGGCGGATGATAGGTGTGCGGATCGTCTCGAACAGCACGGCCAGGATGCCGAAGGCGACGCCTGCGGAGAACAGCCCGACCAGCCCCGCGCCGATCAGGCCGGAGCCGGTCTGGTAGGCGAACTGCGCGGCGGCCAGCCCGACGAAGAAGGGTAGCGCGTAAATGGCGAGCGTGTAGGCGAGAAGGCAGAGAAGCGCGACCAGCGCAACGCTCATGAACATGACGGCGACCATGATTTTGTTCCTTTGACTTTGCAGCACCGCCTTTCGCGCAGTCGTCAACACCGTCGCTGCGCATCTTTATGGTGCCGTTATCGTTCCAAACTGTCGAGGTCATCCGGCCGCGCGGGGAAGCCGCGCGGCCGCGATTTTTGGGGGCGGAAGACCGGGACCGCTTGCGCGACCCCGGCCCACCTTTCATTCCGCCGCGACGGGGAAAGCCTCGTCCTCCGTGGCCTCGGCGCTCTCGGCGTCCGGCATGTCCTCGGCCAAGGCGGAAGCCTTCGGCTGCTCGTCGGCCAGCCATGCGGGCCGTTCAGTGCGCAGCACGGGCGGCAGCCAGCCGGTTCCGGCCAGAAGCCGCTCGGCGGCTTCCGCCATTTCCGGCTTCTTCCTGTCCGCTATCCGCTCCGCCGCCTCGTCGCCAAGGGCATCGCGCACGGCGGCGAGGATTTGCGCCTTGGTGACACGCCCGAGATAGGCCCGAACCGTGGGCGTCCAGTGCGCCGTCATGTCGAGCGCCACCGCCGTCGCCAGCCTGTCGGCGGTGGCGAGCGCATGGCGCTTGTGGGTTTCCCACGGCTGCTTGACGGCATTGACGGTCAGCGAAGCGCAATGCGCGAACAGGGCCATGACGCTGGCATGATCCAGTCCGGCGATGAAGCCCCAAAGGTCCGCCACGTCGCGCGGCATGTCTGCCGCCCATCCGGCATGGCGATCCTCCAATGCCTTCGCCGCCGCCGTGTCCTCGATCCCGTCCGCGTGGCTGGCGAGGTAGCTGCTCGTCGGGCGGATTTCGAGGCAATGGGCATCCCCGCCACCGCGATAGAAGGTCTGCGCGGCAAGCGCATGGGTGACGGCGATTAGCGCCATGTCCGGCTGCTCGCCAAGGGCGAGACGCAGGGCAAGGGTGCAATGCGCAGTCAGGTCGCGGATGAGCGAGTCCGACAGCGGCTTGCCGTCTTCCTCCGCATCCTCGTCCTCGGGCTCGAGCGCGGAAACATGGTTCCCGTCCTCGTCATGCTCGCCATCGTCCATGACTTCGCCATGGGCGTTGACGCGCACCCCGTCGATGACGGTGCTGCCGTCCTCCGCGTCGGGTTCCTCCGGTTCCGGGGCTTCGTCCTCGGGGCGGATGAACCCGCGCTCGATCCGGGCTTCTCCGTCATGGTTCAGAACCACGAACACGCCAGCGCGCGCGATCTCGTCGGCCTCATAGGCATGACGCTTGCCGTCGATCCGCTCGATTTCGGCTTCAAGCTCCGCGAAGCGCTGATCCACTTCCGGCGGCAGGTCCACGTCCGCGTCCTCCCATTCCGCCGACAGGCGTTCAAGTTCCTCCTGCGCGGCGTCGTAGGCGGCTTTGTCTTCTTCCGAAAGCTCCACCGGCTGCGGATAGGTGCGGCGCAGTCCATGGGCGTGGGGCCAGTCGATATGGGGCGAAACCCATTTCCATCCCTCGGCTTCCTGAACCTGCGCCGCGATGCCTTCCAGCTTGTCGAGGGCCAGTCGGTCGAGCAACGCGGCATCCTCGTAGAAGCCGCCGCGATCCTCGGTGAACAGGTCGCGGATGATGGTGCCGCCCGCCTCCGAATAGGCTTCCGCGCCGACAAGGATCGCGCGCCGGTCGGTTGCCGCCACGTTGCTGGCGGTCAGGTCGCGGCGAATGATCCACGGCTCGCGGTTGTAGGACAGGTTTTCGTAAACCTGTTCCTGCCGGGCATGGTCCTCGGTAATGGCGAAGGCCATCAACTGATCCAAGGTCAGATCGCCGTCACGATAGACCTGCATCAGCTTGGGGCTGATCGCGCCAAGGCGAAGCCGCTGTTTCACCACATGCGCGGTGAAGCCGAAGCGGGCCGCGATTTCCTCCGCGCCCCATCCGCGCGTTTCCGCAAGCTCGCGGAAGCGCTCGAACTGGTCGGCGGGGTGGAGGTCTTCGCGGGTCACGTTCTCGTCAAGGCTGATCTCGGCGGGATCGTTCGCCGTGTCGATGACGCAGCGGACGGGCTCGGTCCGCTTGATCTCCTTGCGCTTGGCGCGCAGCAACTGCGCCAGCCTGCGGCCTTCGCCGACACTCACCAGATAGCAGCCGGTCGGCTCGCCCTCCGCATCAGTTTCCGGCTCCACCACCAGATTTTGCAGGATGCCCTTGGCGGCGATGCTCGCCGCCTTCGCCTCGATGGACGCCTCGCTGTGCGGGGTCTTCCGGGCGTTCTGCGGGTGCTTCTTGAGCTTGTTGAGCGGGATGAAGACCGTTTCGCCATGTTCGGGAACGGTCGGGGTCTGTGTCTTCGTCGTCATGGTCTTTCCTTTCATGGGCTCGGGTTGGAGCGCAGCGCTGCGCTGCAACCCTGCCCGTCGGCGAGACCGGGGGGTGCAAGGTGCAAGGGCGGACGGGCGGAGGGGGATCACCCGGCCTGCACAAGCGGATCGAAGTCGTGACGAAGGTGCGATGCTGGCATCCGCGCGGAAGGTCGGGGATACCGCCCGGCCGCCCTTGTGCCGCGCCAGGGGGCAGCGCCCCCAAGCAACCGGCCCGGCCAGAGCAAAGCGGCGGCCGGGTGTATGAACAGGATCAGGATGTGGGAAACCGGAAAGCCGAAGGCCCTGACACACTGATCGCCGCATAATGCCGGGCGAGGTCTTCACGTGACCATGCGGAAGTGCCTCGTCCGCGCAGCAAGTCCGCTTCGCCTTGCAACTGAGATTTAGGCTCAGTCCTTTCTAAGCACCGTGAAATCGAATATCGAAATGATACGGCGGGTCGTGGGCAAACAAGGAAGAAATGCCTGAGTGGGGCGAGCGACTTTGCCATGTTTGGGGGCGAGCAATGAAAATCTACTCTGTGGCCATCGAGAACTTTCGTGGCATCCGCACGGCTACAATCGTGTTGCCCGATCATGCGGTGCTCATCGGTGACAACAATACGGGAAAGTCGTCGGTGATCGAGGCCATCGACCTAGTTCTGGGACCGGATCGCCTCAACCGTCGTCCACCCGTGGATGAGCATGATTTCTGGCAGGGTCGTTATGTCGCCGCCGTGCCGGAGGGCGAGAACGCCGTCGAGGGCGATGCTCCCAAGATCAGGATTAACGTCACTATCGTTCATCTCTCCATCGAACAGCAGGCGCGGTTCGGCGGACATATCGAGTGGCTGAACGTCGAGACCGGCGATCTTTATGCAGAGGCTAACCCAGCAGGTGTCGATGCCGCCGCAATCGTGGCAGCGTTGCGTGTAACATTCATTGGCGAATACAACTTCGATGAGGATGATTTCGACGGCAACACCTACTACACGCGCAGTCTCACGGAGGACGATCCCCCAGCGACCTTCTCAAAGAAGGACAAGCAGCATTGCGGGTTCCTCTATCTGCGCTCGCTCAGGACCGGATCACGCGCTCTCAGCCTCGAACATGGCAGCCTGCTCGACATTATCCTGCGCCTAAAGGAAATCCGGCCGCAGATGTGGGAAGCAACCATCGCGACGCTCGCGGGCTTTGACGTGGCGAGTGACCCGGAGCTGGGGATTTCCGGCGTCTTGGAAAGTATCAACACGTCTTTGAAAAAATATGTCCCGCAAGAATGGGGAGCGAAGCCGCACCTCAAAGTATCCAGCCTCACCCGTGAGCATCTGCGCAAGGTCGTGACCGCGTTCATAGCCACGGGCAACGGCGACCATGCGGCACCGTTCTACCGACAGGGCACGGGCACCATCAACATGCTGGTGCTGGCGATGCTTTCGCAAATTGCCGAGGACAAGCAGAACGTGATCTTCGCTATGGAGGAGGTCGAGACCGCGATCCCGCCCTATGCGCAGAAGCGCATCGTGCATGAGCTACGCAAGCTCTCCGCGCAGTCGATCATCACCTCCCACTCTCCCTATGTGCTGGAGGAGTTCGGGCTGGAGCAAACCGTAATTTTGGCGCGTTCCGACGGCGGCGACCTCAGCCAAGCGAAGATCGCGCTGCCTGACAGCGTGAAACACAAGCGCTATCGCCAGGAGTTCCGCACACGTTTCTGCGAAGGGCTGCTCGCCCGGCGGGTGCTGATCGCAGAGGGGGCGACCGAGGCGACCGCCTTTCCGGCAGCGGCGCGCCGGCTAGCGGAGTTGAACCCGGCAATCTATTCATCTCTGGAAGCGTTGGGGCTGTGCATCATCGACGCCGGTAGCGAAAGCCAGATTGCCGATCTGGCATTGCTTTACCGACGTCTTGGTAAGCGGACCTTCGCGGTTTGCGATAAGCAGACCGATGCCGCCAAAGGAGCTATCGAGGCGCAAGTTGAGCATCTTTTCATGCACGAGGAAAAGGGTATCGAGGATCTGGTGCTGAACAACACAACGGCGGCCGCGCTTGGGCGGTTCGCAGAGATGCTAGATTGGCCGCCGCATCTACTCGCGCAATATCCTGACCCCAAAGCTCAAGCTGTCGCCGCTCTTAAGGCATATTTTGGCTGGTCCAAGGGAAATTGGGGAATTGCGGAGTTTCTCGCCCAATGCACGGAGGCGGAGATTCCGCAATGGATACGCGATGCCTGCATCGAACTGCGCAAGCGATGCGATCCTCCGCCGGCGCCGCCGGCGGCGGGCGCTAATGGTGGCGACCTGTTCGCTGACATTTTTGGCTAGAGTGCTCTGCTATGGTCGAGTTGACGAAGGCCCAACAGGATGTGCTTGCCACGGACGGCTATCAACTCGTCACCGGCGGCCCCGGATCGGGCAAGACCACGGTTTCTATCCTCAAGGCAGCGAAAATCGCGCGTGAGGCATTGCGACCGGAGCAACGTATCCTTTTTCTCAGCTTCGCCCGTGCAACCGTATCCCGCGTCCTGGAGGCCATGGATGAGGAAAGCCGGATTTCACGAGACGAAAAGCGACGTATTGAGGTGGACACCTACCATGCGTTCTTCTGGCGCATCCTCAAGACGCACGGCTATCTCGTAGGCTTTCCGCGCCGGCTGGCGATCCTGACACCACCTAACGAGGCCATCGCCCTATCGGCGGTGCGGAGTGGCTACAAGGCCAACTCCAAGCTCAGTGACGCGGAGAAGGCCGAAAAGAAAGCGCGCGAAGAGGCTGAACGGAACCGTCTGGCGAAGGAGGAAGGCCGGGTCTGTTTCGATCTTTTCGCCGACCGGGTTGCGACGTTGCTGCATGGTTCGGCGAAGGTTCGGACACTGATCTCAACCATGTATCCATTTATCATCCTCGATGAGTTTCAGGACACTAGCGCGGATCAATGGCGCGTAGTCCAGGCGCTTGGCGCGAACAGCACACTAATCGCACTGGCTGATCCCGAGCAGCGGATATTCGACTTCATCGGTGCTGACCCCGAACGCTTGGATCATTTTCGCGCCGCGTTTCACCCCTCAGAACATGACCTAGCCGGAGACAACCACCGCAGCAAAGGCACCGAAATCGCCCTGTTCGGTAACGATGTCCTGAGCGGGAAATTCCGGCAAAGCAACTACAGTGGCATCGCTTTTCAGGGGTTTAAATCGAACCAGAACCAAGCCTTTGCTAGCTTGGTTGGTCATGTGCTCCAAGCACGCAAGCGTCTGATAGACAGCGGCAAACCTAATTGGTCGCTCGCGATCCTTGTGCCTACGAAGAAGATGACCCGGTTGGTGTCGGATGTGTTGCGCGAGCCCTTTGGGCAGGTGCCAGCAATCGGACATACGGCGGCCGTTGATATGGATGGGCCGATTCTCGCGGCGGAGATCGTAGCCTTCCTGCTTCAACAGGGGCGTCATGCCGGCCATTTCGACGAATTCTTGGACCTGCTCTGTAGTTACTACCATGGCCGGGGTGGCGCAGCGCCGACAGCGGGCGATCTGACGGAAGCGGCGCGTCTCAATGCAGCGCTCGGGAAATGGAATCAGTGCTTGGCAGTGGGGAAGGCACCTCCCAAAAACTCCGTGCTGAACGCGACTGCCGCGGTTTATGCGACCGCCCTAGATGTTGGCCTGACCGGCGATCCTGACCGCGATTGGGCTGCGATCCGCGCGGCGTTGGAGGCCGGCGGTTGTGCGAGATTGCGGGCGATAGCTGGAGACGTTCGCAACGTCCGCCTGCTCGAGCGCGGCACCCAGCTTCGGCAGGGCTTAACTCAAGATTGGCGAGATACCGGCGGCTATCTCAATGCTCTTGCCATCACGCGGCAATCCTTTGTGCAGGAGCATTTTGCCACGGCGCACAAGCCGGAAACCGGCGTGGTGGTGATGAATATGCACAAGGCCAAGGGGAAGCAATTCGATGAGGTCATCATCTTCGAGGGATGGCCAAGGCGTGCAAAAGGCAAGGTCGTGGCCAACTTCGACCGGATCGTGCGTGAGAATATTGCTGCCGGGCCGATGATGCAGGCTCGACAGAATTTCCGCGTCAGCGTTACACGCGCAAAGCTACGCACCACAATCCTCACGCCGGAGGATGATCCTTGTGTGTTGCTCACGGCATCTGGATAGGTCGCCGGGCTATTTTAGAGGGTCATGGAGGGCTATAGAGTAAACGTAGTTCTCATCGCTATCCCGCGTGCCCCGCCACTTGCACAGTGCAAACCCGAAAACAGGTCCCTCGCGGGGCCTTTTTCTTTATGTGCCAAAGGGGTTTGCGGGGGCCATCCGCCCTTCGGAGACGGCCCAATCGCGCGAGATCGGTCTCTGAACGCCCACCGTCTCTTTCCACCCGCCCTGCGCTCTCGGCGAGACGGGTTCAAAACTCCCATATATTTCAGTGAAATAACGAGGTTGCGTTGCGCCCGTGTTTCGCTGGTTCCGGCTTGTCTCAAAGCAGACGGAGGCGGGACACGGGCGGCGTGGTCGGTGGTATGTCTTGGGAATTTTGCGCGAAGGCTCTGATGACAAAAGCAGTTTTCGCCCCTAGCCTGGCGCAATGTCAAATGGGGCCTGGACCGATCAAGAGAACGACCTGATCGTTGCGGATTACTTCGCGATGCTGGCTGACGATGTCTCTGGTCGCCCCTACAACAAGGCCGAGCATCGGCGCGGGCTTCTGCCGCTATTGAACAATCGGTCCGAGGGATCGGTCGAGTTCAAGCACCAGAACATCAGCGCCGTGCTGAAGGGGCTGGGTGAGGACTGGATCCCGGGCTACAAGCCCGCCTTCAATTTCCAGATGACGCTGGTGGATGCCGTGGCGCGTTGGCTGGCGCTGAACCCGGCCTGGCTCGGCCGCCATTCGGGTACCAGAGTGACGACCGGCCTGGCGGAGGCGCGGCCGATCTGGATCGGGCCGCCGCCCACGCTGTCGAACCAGCCGCCTCCGCAGGAGCTGGAGCAGATGCAGCATATCGCCCGCAAATTCGATGTCGCGGCGAGAGACGAGCGAAACCGCGCCCTCGGCCGTGCCGGAGAGGAGTGCGTCCTAGCGCATGAGCGTGCATCCCTGAAATCAGCGGGCCGCGACGATCTTGCGCGCAAGGTCAGGTGGGTATCGGAGGAGGACGGCGATGGTGCGGGCTACGATATCGCCAGCTTCGCGCCGGATGGCCGCCCACGTCTGATCGAGGTGAAGACGACGAATGGCTGGGAGCGTACGCCTTTCCATATCAGCCGCAATGAGCTGGCTGTGGCCGAGGAACGGCGTTCGGAATGGTCGCTGTTTAGGCTTTGGAACTTCGCGCGCGAGCCGAAGGCGTTCGAGCTGCATCCGCCGCTGGACGCGCATGTCTCGCTGACCGCGACGGCCTTTCAGGCGAGTTTTCATTGAATACTATAGCAGTTCCTTTGCGCCGCTTGATCGTCTTCAAAGGTTTATAAAGCTTCACGGTCCTATCCATGGCTATTCTTGCCGGAAATCTCGGTTAAGAATCTGCGAGGCAGTAGAGGCAAATCTGCGCCGCGTATCGGTGGTAGCAGGTCACCTCGAACCAGCGAGGTCAGCGTCCATGAGATCGGCGGCACTATGCTTGCCGGGAAAAGGAGTGTGTCGCGCAGCCAGGGCAGAACACGGCTCTCACTCTGATAGAGCGGTGTGAACACCCGGCTGGCAAGCTGATAAAGACCCACATGCCGGTGGCGGGAAGCCGCGTAGCGCTCCAATGCGGTCGTGGGCGGTTCACGTTCAAGCCAATGGGCCAAGGCAAAGGCGTCGAGCAGGGCCATGTTGGCCCCTTGGCCCAACTGTGGGCTCGCGCGATGCGCGGCATCCCCGATAAAGGCGATGCCGGGCGCGATCGGGCGTGTCAGGGTGCCGTGGCTATAGCGGGCCATTGTCATTCGCTCGGGTGCGTCGATCTGTGCAACAAACGGGGCCAAGGCTGGCCAGAGGTCGCAGGCTTCGGCTTTCCAGGCCTCAAGACCCCGGTCGAGCCATTCGGCGTGCCCATCATGGGGCAAAAGCCAAAACAGCGCGGCCTTGGGGATGTCATCGCCGGGCATGCGCCCGACGGGTAATATGCCGGTCATGCGATTGGCTAGCCGATAGCGTTGGGTCAGCATGTGAGAGGGCAGAGCGACGTCAACCCAATCCACGGTTCCCCAAATTGCGCCAAAAGCCAGAGGGCGGGCGACAAGCGGTGAAAGCAATGAGCCGGCACCGGAGGAATCTATGATGAGATCAAACGCCTCGGACCGTTCACCGTTTGCGAAGTGAAGCCGACCGTCCTTTTGCGCGATGACCTTGCGATCCTTATGCAGGGTTGGCCCGCTTGTCATCGCCGCCTTGAACAGCAGGTCGAACACAGCGGCCCGGTGTATTCCGAGCCCGGGTTGCGCGCCGTAGCGTGTGTCAAGCACGCGACGTCCACTGCGCGCGGAACGTCCAAGCAGCCTTGATATCGGGGCGCCCATGTCTCGTGCCGCGTCTCCAAGCCCCATGTGATCGAGAACCGCCAGCCCGACGGGTTGAAGCATGAGCCCAGAGCCGACAGGTGCCGGTTCCGTGAATTGATCAAAGATGGAGACGGAATGATTTTGTCGGCGCAGCAATAGTGTGCATGCCAAACCGCCAATGCCCGCGCCGACGACTGCGATCTGCATAGAGCTTTCTCCTGAATGTCGGGGACACCAATCATTAGAAAGGAAAAGGATCAATGGTTTAACACCAAAAATTCAACTGGCGTGACGTCTGTGGCCCCGCGTTCCGGCACGGCGCGTCGGATCACTACCCGGCAAGCCTCAGGGGCGGTGGTTACGATGGGCTTGCTCTCGCCAAGGGTCTCTGGTGCGAAAGTCCCGCTTGCCCGGAGCATGCCTGATAGTGTCATGCAACAGCGCTGCGCACCTGTGGCAAACGGCGGAATTTTCCCACGCGGTCATCTCACGCGCCGCTTGATTTCACGGTTTCGTGATGTCTATGCTTTTGCATAGTATCAGCCAGCAGAGCACCCGGGTTCTCAGTGAGTGGTTCACATCATCCATCCCACTGTGTGCATTGCATTTTGGCGCGCAGGGGGCGGTGTCGGGTGTTTGTCGGTTGAGTGGTGGAGTGTGTCGGTCCGGCGTGCCTCAGTCATTGGCCTGTGCGGACAAGATTTATGAGAATACCCTATTATTGAAATGGAGCCCTGAATGTTTCCCGACTCATTTGACGTGACCAGCCTCGATGATCTGACCGCACTGAATGGTCAATTGCTGACGGCACTGACCTTTCTCAACGATCAGGATCTGAGCAATGCGCTTGCTGTCGATCCCGAGACCATCACGGTTGGAGAATACCTTGCCTTGCTCGACGCGGCAGAAGCGAGCCTGCTGAACACGGACTTCAGCTTTCTGCTCAGCGTGATCCCCACGATCCGCGCCCAACTCTCGGCGATACTGACGCCGGATCTCATACCGGACGGGCTGAGTGTGCAGGAGGTCATCGATCAGTCGATCGGTGTTCTGGAAGACATTGCCGCGGGCGATGTCAGCATCCTGACCGTTGGTTTTGCCGCGATCCGGGCCGTGTTTGAGGGGGTGCCCGCGGATACCTTGCTGCTGGATGCTTTCGATTTTACAGGGCCGGGCAATCCTGACATCGTCGACGCCTTTCTTGACCTCTTGCCGCAGTTTTCGACCGATGCCCTGCCGGGATGGGTCTCTGGTGATCCGCATCTCAAGACCCTGGATGGGGTGGATTACGATTTCCAGGCGGCGGGTGAGTTCGTTCTGTTGCAATCCACCGATGCGCAGGGCTTTGCCTTGCAGGCGCGGATGGTTCCGGTGGGCGAGAATGTCAGCGTCAATCAGGCGATTGCCACCAATCTCGATGGCACGCCGGTGATGATCGACGCGGCGGATGCGGAACCGCTGCACGTGAATGGCGTGGCGGTTGCTCTGGCGGATGGATCGGCGCTTGATGTGGGCGAGGGGCGCATTTACCGGCGCGGCGATGTTTACACCATTGTCTATCCCGGCGCGGATGCGGTGATCGGCAACGGCGACAGTCAGGTTGTCGTGCGGGTGCGGGATGGTCGGCTTGACCTCGACGTGCGTCTGAACGCCGAACTGCTCGGATCGCTTGAGGGGCTGCTTGGCGATGGCGATGGAAACCCCGACAATGACATCGCGCGGGCTGATGGCACCGTGCTCGCACGGCCCCTGGTCTTCTCGGAGCTTTATGGCGCCTATCGCGATGATTGGCGGGTCAGCAATCTTGGGGACAGCCTCTTTACCTACGACGCGGGCGAGAGCCCCGATGGGTTCTTTCAGTCGGATTTTCCCGGTGCGATTGTCTCGTTGGACACGCTTGATCCCGGAGTTCTTGCTGCGGCGCGCGATGCAGCGCTTGCGGCGGGATTGCAAGAGGGCAGCGCGGCCTTCGACAATGCGGTATTGGATTTTGCCCTCACCAATGACGAGAGTTTCCTGACCTCGGCGCTTGAGGTGCCCTTGGCCAGTGTCGGCACCGAATTGGCGGATACATTGATCGGCAATGCAGGCGATGACGTGCTGCGCGGTCTGGGGGGCGATGATGGTGTGTTCGGTCAGTCTGGCAACGATATTCTCGACGGAGGAGATGGGAATGACTCGATTGCCGGGGCGGATGGCAATGATCTGATCTTCGGCGGCCTCGGCCACGACAACATCGGTGGCGGTCTGGGGAATGACACCATCGACGGTGGCGACGGCGATGACATCATCGGCGGCGGCTTTGGCGCGGATAGCATCACGGGCGGCACAGGCAATGACGTGGTCGCCGGCGGGGCGGACAATGACACGCTCTCGGGCGGTGATGGCAATGACAGCATGTCGGGCAGTTTCGGCACTGACCTGATCGACGCGGGCGCGGGCAATGACGACATCGGCGGCGGCACCGGGCGTGATACGATTGATGCCGGCGCGGGCGACGACCGCGTGGGCGGCGGCGAAGGCGACGACGATATCTTTGGCGGAGACGGCAATGATTTCCTTGCGGGCGGTGGCCGGGATGACCTGATCGACGGCGGCGCAGGCAATGACACGATCAATGCAGGCGCGGGCAATGACCAGATCACCGGTGGCAGCGGTGCGGATCAATTCGTGTTCTCGTCCTTCTTCGAGGGTGAGGCGGACGTGATCACCGATTTCGAGGATGGCATCGACCGCTTCTTCATCCGCCGTTTCGATCCCGATACCGGAGTTGAGAACATCAACAACGGCGGCAACGGTCTGGCGGGTTTCGTTGCGGCGATGAATATCGTCGACACGGTGGCGGGCGCGCAAATGACCGTGAACGGCAATACGATCCTCGTCGAGGGCATCGCGGCGTCTCAACTGACCGTGGACGATTTCCAGTTCCTTTGAAACCTCTCGAACCCGCCGGCGCAGGTCGGCGGGTTCTCTCTGCAAGGGTGGTAGGGTGCCGTTATCTGAGCGATCATTGGAGAGCGACACAAACCACAGACGCGCTTGTGCGCGTCGACCGCAATTTTCAGCTGAATGAAGTTAAATGGAGGCGAGTAGGAGAATCGAACTCCTGTACACGGATTTGCAATCCAGAAGGGCAAGAAGCAAAACCAACGGCTTAAGGGTGCAAAACACCCCCTGACAAAAAGTGAACAAAAAGCGAAAGTTTCAAAGCCAAATTCGCCGGTTCAAAACGAAAAAGGCCCCGTCACAGCGGCAACTGTGAACCGGGGCCAAATAAAAAAAGCCTGTCAGCTTTCGAAGCACCTTAGCACAGGCCAGCGCCGCACCGCAAACGCTCAGTCGGCTTTTTCGCGACCTCTGACCGTTGAGGTGGTCCAATGAGCTGGCGCATCGCAAACGAATGCGCCGAGCGCCGCTTTGGCAGCGCCGTGCGCAAGCAGATCATTATGTTCCTGGCCGACAAGGCGAGCGATGATGGCTCGGGCATCTGGTGCTCTAAGGGGACGATCCAGCGCCACACAGAGCTCAGCGAGAGCACGGTGAAGCGTACCATCATCGACTTCCTGCGAGAAGGCATTCTGATCGAGACAGGGCGGCGGCACTGCAAGAATGGCTACACCGTCATTTACCGCATCGTTCTGGAGCGCGTGGCCGCGCTCGAACCTACTGCAGAGCCCGAGATTGAGACGGGGGTCACTGTGAACCCCGTCCAGCCTGAACCCGGTACGGGGTCCACGGTGAACGGGGTACGGGGTTCACGGTGGACCCCAAACCACCCTAAAACCATCCATAAACCACCTACGCGCAAGCGCGAGGCGGCGGAGGAGGTTGAAGATCTTGAAGCTGAGAAGATCTTGGCGGCCTATCCCGAAGACAGGATCCGAGACCGGCGGACTACTCTGCGCCTGATTGCAGCGGCTGTGAAAGCCGGTGTGGAGCCCGATGACCTGAAGCAAGCGATCAAAGCCTATGCCAAGGAAAGCGAAGGCTACACGCGCAGCAAGGTCTGTTTTTCGGACAACTGGTTCAAGATGCGCCGGTGGGAGAAGGGGCTCGCCCAGGTACAGGCGGACCGCGAGAAGGCACGAGAGGCCAAAGCCAAAGGCCGTGCGAGCCTTGCCGAATGGATCCAAGAGCGCCATCCCTTGTGCCGCCACATCACCAACCGACAGATCGAAGACTTGATCGCGTCAAAGATGGTGACGCCCGAACAGGTTCGCGCTGCGGGGCTGCAGGCGTGAAAAGGATCGGCGTGAACAGTGCGTTTCGTGCGCTTGAACTCAGGGCAAAGCCTTTGAGAATTCGCGTCCTCTGGTCAGCTGTTGATCTCGGTCTCGAAGGTCCCGATCGTAGCGATGATTTCATCGAAGTTTGGTGCATCACCGATGATCATTTCCCGCATCCCAGCATAGTCTTTTCGAAGAGCGACAGAGAGATCGGCGTTTGGGGTCAAGCGCAAAGAACCGGGCTTGGCCTCGTCGTAGTTTGCCCAGGCGGATTTGAAGAATACCGATTTGTGATGAGCGACTTGGGTCAGCAAATCAAGCTTTTCGAGGGCACGTTTTTTGGCTTCATGCCCAATCAGCTGTGCCATATCGTAGTAATGGCGGGACATGCGATCTGCGAGGGGTTTGGTTGCATCTTGATGAAAGAGCATATGCAAAATGGTGGCTTTTTCCCAGAACGTGCGCTCGACCCCCAACACTTTCACGCCGACCAGACCGTCTTTCAGAAGATCGGGAAAAGCCTGATGCAGGTATGGTGTAATGTCGATCTGCTCGGCAGGCAGCTGGACGCCACGGGCACCGAACTCAAAGCGTACAACCGGTTTGACATAGCCCGCATCGCTTTTTGCCAACGTAGGGTAGGCAAAGAGAATGGTCTGCGGGTCACTTGGGTCGACCGATAGCGTGAAATTTTGTTCTAGGCTGGAGCCAAACGCTGTTTGAATCTCGGCCAGTAGTTGGCCTCCGACGGCTTCTTTCGCCGCTTCCTCCAGTTCCTGAAGCAACCTTTTCTGCTTCTTACCCGATAGCTCCGGGTCTTCTGGGTCACGGTCGCCTACAAACCCGAGTTGTTCGCGGTCTAGCGAGAGGTCCACATCCTCGGAGAAACGGTGGATCACGTCGTAGGCTTTGGACAGGGAAGTTCCGCCCTTGAAGATCATTTGCTCGCCAAAAGATGGCAGTGCAAAGAGTTGCTTTAGGGACCAGCAAACCCAGAAATCTTTTTCGATGATTGCCTTCGACATTCCAAGCTGCGCTGCAGTTTCTTGAAAGGCTTCATCTCTGAGTTCAGGTGCGTCGTTGGCGAAATTTTCCATGCTTAAGCGTGTGCAACAATCTGTTGCACGACGGGGTGCATCCATGCAGGGACGTGTCTGCTTTGCGTTGCCAAGAGCTTCCGATCATCGTCGTCCAGTGCGCGTGCAAGGCGGTCGACGATTTGACTGTCGACACGGTCCTTGCCGACATAACGCAACGCCTGGAAGACAACCCCAGTCTTATGTCCTGCGCCGACCAATGTTTTGGGGGATGCCTTGCGGAACTGGATGACTTGCCGCCCAACTTTCTTAGTGCGGGTTGGGCCGTCGGTCATGTAGGTCGGCTTGGATGGTACCTGAGTGGAAAGGCCCAACTGATTGGCAGCCATCGAAGGAGAAGGTTGCAAGATCTGACCGTCCTTTCGAGCAACAGCTTTTGCGATGTCATCGGCGGAAGGCGACAGAAATCCGAAGCGCGGGCTCTTCTTCGGGTAGTCATACAGCCCCCGCGTCAGTCGGCGGATCACACCCTGATCAGCAAGGCGTGACAGGGCCTGATCTACGCTTGCGCGGGATCCGATGTCGAGAAAATCGGTCGGCGCAAAGATTGCGCCGCGACCTTTTCCGATGATGCGTTGCTTGATGTTTGACGTAATCATGTTCGAACTCCTTGTCAGAAAATATGGTATGTTTTTCTGAAAGTCAACGGACCATGGAACAACCCCTCGGTAGGTGCAACTGGCATAGGGCAAAAAGGAGAACTGGTGCGAAATTTACGCTACAGCGCAAAAGTAGGAAAATTACGCTGCAGCGTAAGTTTTCGTGGGCTAGACTGCTACGTTTATGATCTTTAGATCATATGTTGGATCTATGATCTAGGCATCATAGGCGGCGCTGGAGGCAGGCTTGAAGAACTTCGTTCGAATTCCCCGAGATCTTGGAAATGCGATCCGTCAGGCTCGTCGAGAGAAAAACTTAACGCAGGCCGATCTCGCCACGCGCAGCGGTGTTTGGCAGGAAACGATATCGAAAGTTGAGGCCGGGCGGGGCGGTACAAAGCTCGACACGATCTTGGCGCTGTTGGCAGCCCTCGACCTAGAGCTTTTGGTCAGAACACGCAGCAAGGGCACTGCATCTGATTTTGACAACATATTCGACTGAAGCCCCGCAGTGACGGAGTGACCGCCATTAAGCCGCAGCGGTTTTTCTTGGTCCTCAGTTCTTGCGACGCAGCATGACGACACCGTTCAGTTTGTGAGTGCCAAACTCAGATCCTCAACGCCGTGTTTCTGATTGCTGAACATAAGCGGGCAGCCGTAGCAGACGCGGGGGAAGCCCCTCTTCAACAAGAAAATTCCCCTGCGCCAGCGCATTCCTCGCGAGGCAAGTTTCTCGCTGACAGCCCCTTGGTGCCAGCTTTGGGCATGTTCATCGAAACACTCAACATGAGGATCAAAAGGTTGTGTCTCGAATCTGGTAGAAATTCTCCGGCGGCGTTCTCCGAGCATGTGGATTTGGGCCTGATCAGGCCGCGAGGTCAAGGCTGATCGGAGCGATGGGCTGAGCCAAGGTTTCCCAACCATC
>Ga0256829_1000037_pt1 | contig 179742 bp, 169 predicted proteins | sample 131447metaG_FD_185979 | JGI IMG/M metagenome (GOLD analysis project Ga0256829, IMG submission 185979) | Hydrothermal vent microbial communities from Lau Basin, Pacific Ocean - 131-447 | ecosystem: Environmental > Aquatic > Marine > Hydrothermal vents | place: Pacific Ocean: Lau Basin... | reverse complement strand
TCATCAAAATACAAACCCTGTTTTCCACAAGGCCGTTGCGCATTCGCGCTCAGCCATTTCCTGATCAATGAAATTGCAGTGCTTGCCGGGGATGTCGTTTTGATAAATTTAAATCACGGATTCAGGGGGATTGATTTCCATCGCGAGGGCATAGGCCAAGCGCGCCACGGGATGAGGCGGTTTGAGCATCTGACCGGCATAGAGGGGGTGGTGATAGGGATAATTGTCACCGAGCCGTTCGGCAACCTCGTCCAAGATCCGGGCAACGGCCTCCGGATTCAGCGAGGTGGCGAACGGAGGCAGGAAGTCAAACTCCGCGGCCAGGCGCTTGCTAGCCGCATCCAGCAAAGACCAGTCGGGCGGGATCATGGGCCGAGCCCTTCATGCTCAAGCAGCCAGCGTTTGACTTCGAGTCCTTTTCCCAGGCTGAAACCGCCAAGCCCCCGGACGGCAACAACCCGGTGACAGGGGATGAACAGCGGTACAGGATTAGCGGCGCAGGCTCCCCCGATTGCGCGTGCCGATGTATCGAGTTCCCGTGCCAGTTCGCCATAGCCGCGCGTCTGCCCGTGGGGAATCCGCCTCAATGCCGCCCAGACCCGCTGCTGAAAAGGCGTCCCCCGCGGTGCCACCGCCATCGCGGACAAGTCTCCGTGGCCGCAAAAATACGCCCTCAGGCTAGCGGTTGCCCGCCGTGCCGCGCCATCCCGAGGCGGGGCCGGCATCCGGGAGCAAGCGACAAGCCGCAGGTTGGTAACCGCACCCGCCGCGAGGCGCAATTCGACGCGCCCCAGTGGAGTGTCGATTGTGCAGCTGCTAGTTTGATCCATGTTCCGCCCTGTGGCCGGCCAGCGTCCGGATGGCCGCCAACTTCTGTTTGAGCAGTGCCTGTTCGGTGGGCTCGGAAGTCGCATTGAAAAGCCCCTGGTACAGCCTGCGGGCATCCGCGTAAAGGCCCGCCTCGGTTAGCGCATCGGCCGCCGCATAACGCGCCGTTTTGGCCCATTGATCCATGGCATAGGGGCTGGTGAAAGTAGCCGACTCGAGGTAGGCGCGCGCGGCCAATAACGGTACGCCCAGGCCGGTATAGGCATGACCCATCCAGTAAAGGATGCGCCGCGTGACCTGCGGCGTTGGGCGGTGGGCTATTAGCCCGAGTAGAAGCTGCAGTGCCTGCTCGTTATGGTTTAGGGTCTCCAGTTCGAGGATAACCGGTAATACCTTGGCCGGAGCCACCGACGGGTGTCCCGCAACCAGCCGTTTCAGCACCGCCGTTCCCCGGCGGATGTCGCCACCGAGAAGAAACAGGCGGGCGCGCTCCAGCTGCCAGGCTCCGGGATCAACCCCCTGGGGGGGGCGTTTCAGTCCGGCAAGCAGACGTGAAGCAAACCCGATCCGCCCGGCTGCAAGCGCCGGGGCCAACAGGCGGTAGCGAACCGTTCCCGGCAATTTCCGGGGCTCGGGAAATCGTTTCCGGTCCGCAAATAACGCCAGCAGCAATGTTCCGCCATGTGGTTGGCGCGACAACTCCCGGGCAAAGGCCGCGAGGGCCTTGGCCCGTCCCGGGGCATCGGGACCGTTCAACCCCGTGGCGGCCAGTATGGCCAAGGCCAGCAGCGGGTGCTTATGCCGCTGCTGCGCCTGCGCCGCATTTAGCCAGGGTCCCGCATCTCCAATCAGGAGCTGCTCCGCATTGCCCAGCATAAGTCCGACCTCGGTTAGAACCGCCCAGAGGCTATTGGCACTTGTCCGAAACGGCTCGACATCGCCGGGATCGAGCCGCAGGGCATTGAATAGGGCACGAATCCGGTCTTCCTTGTTTCCCGTCCGCTGAGCTGCCTGAGCCGCCACCCATTCTAGCCTCCCGGCCAGGCGCCGGTGGTGGCGTTGCTCTGCAGCGTGTGCGGCCCGGGTTGCCATGTTCCAAACCTTGTCTGGCGGATGCACTCCGGCCTGCAGTTCTGCCAGCAGCATCGCCGCCCGGGCCGCAGGTTGCTTGATACCGGACAAGTGGCGGATGGCAGCCTGGGGACGCCCCCGTTGCAGGGCGATTTCAGCCGCCAACAAATGCAGGCGCCAGTCTTTCCTCTGTCCCGAGCGGTGCAGGTAAGTAAGCGCCCGAGCGGCATCGGCAAAGTCCCCACCCACCACGTAGCTGCGGATGACCAAGCGCCGATACTCGAACAATTGTTCCGGCGCCGGCTTACCGCGCCAGATCAACTGCCGCAGATAATGCCGAGCCCGGGCCGGCACCCGCCCGCTCAGCGCCGCCTGTGCGCCCAGAAGCAGGGCCGAGGTCCTCAAGGAGGCGGGAGCGGATAGCGGCAAGGCATTTAGCCGGACAAACAACCGCTGCCTGTCACCCGCGGCGGAAAGCACTTGGAACCGGGTCCGTTCCCAGATCGACCACACTTGAGGAGCCCGTGTGTACGCAGGCTGGGATTGGTCAATAATGCCAAGCGCCAGTTCGGGTGCCCCGGCGCCCGCCAGGCGCAATACCTGGGCCCCGGCGCGGCGGGTGGCCTGTATCGCGGCCATCGCGCCCGGTGTCCCCGTACCGGCAGCCGGTAAAGCCACCGTGGAAGGAGAGGCACCGGCCCGCATCGCAAGGCCACCGACTGTGAGCGCCAGCGAAGCGATTTCCACCCCCCTAGCCAATCGCCCTGGCGATATCCAGAGTCGCTGCCGTAGGCCCGGCATCAAGGTGCCCGGTGGTTGTTTACTTGGTCTTTTCCTTGATCCGCGCCGCCTTGCCCCTGCGCCCGCGCAGGTAATACAGCTTGGCGCGGCGCACGGCTCCCTTGCGTTTGACCCGCACGCTGGCGACTACCGGGCTGTGGGTCATAAATACCCGCTCGACCCCTTCACCATGGGATATCTTGCGCACGGTGAAGGAACTTCCCAGACCGCGCTTGCGTTTGGCGATTACCACGCCCTCAAAGGCCTGAAGCCGTTCCCGGCCCCCTTCACTCACCTTCACCTGGACCACTACCGTGTCTCCGGGAGAGAAATCCGGGATGTCGGTTCGCATCTGCTCGCGCTCCAGCGTCTCAATAATCTGACTCATAATGCTTTACTCCGTGTCTTGCCGTATCTTACTGAAAATATCGGTCCCAAAGATCGGCGCGCCGCTCACGCGTGCGCCGCTCGGCCTCTAGCCGACGCCACCGGGCCACCGCCTCGTGGTTACCCGAAAGTAATACTTCGGGCACTTCGAGGCCTTCGATTTTTTCCGGCCGAGTGTAATGCGGCCAGTCCAGCAGCCCCGCTTCAAAGGAATCGTCCGCGGCCGATTGGGCATCTCCCAAGACCCCTGGTATCAACCTCAAGACCGCATCGAGTACGACCATCGCCGCGGGTTCCCCCCCCGAAAGGACATAATCACCAATGGAAAGCTCCGCGTCCACCTCGGCGATAATAAAACGCTCATCAACGCCTTCATACCGGCCACAAACCAGCACTGCACCGGGACCCGCAGCCAACGCCCGCGCCCCGGTGGCATCCAGCCGCTGTCCCTGCGGCGAGAGATAGATTACCGGTGCCGCATCACGGCGATTCGCCCGGGCCGCACGTACCGCTGCAGCCAAGGGAGCAAACTTCATCACCATCCCCGGGCCGCCTCCATACGGCCGATCATCCACCGTGCGATGGGGATCCGCAGCATAATCGCGTGGATTCCACAATACCAAGCGGGCCAACTTCGCCTCGATTGCCCGCCCCGGAATTCCGTAACCCAGCGCATCACGCAGCATCTGTGGAAAGAGGGTTACCACATCGAACCGTGGGCCGCCTACGTTCATCTCAATCCTCGGGGTTCCAGTCCACCACCATCCGCTTTCGATCTAGGTCGATCTCCAGTATATAAGTGCCGATCGCATATGGGATCAGCCGTTCCCGCTTGCCGTCGCGCACGATCATCACGTCATGGGCTCCCGCTGGGATGTAACCGTCGATATATCCCAGCGGAATTCCTTCGCGGTTTACCACCCCGATTCCAAACAGATCCGCCCAGTAATACCCGTCGATCTCAAGCAACTCCGCACGCGGTACGGAAATCCACCGCCCTAGCAGGTCCCGGGCCGCCTCGCGATCATCGATGCCATCGAGTTCCGCGATGATCCGCCCGCCTTGGCGCCGCCCGCCACGAAGCTCGTAGCTGCACCGGTGTGGCCCGGAGCCCAGCCACCAGCGGGGATAAGCAAGTATTTCTTCGCGTGGATCCGTGTAAGAGTGGATGCGCAAACCACCTCGAACTCCAAATATCCCCACGATGTAACCTAGTTGCACCCACGCCTCGGGCGCAGGCCCCGTACTCAAGCCGGAGCACTCTCCTTAACGGTTGCAGTCGCCGTAGCGCTGTGAACCTCATGTACCAGGCTCACGACCCGTGGCGAAGCTTGGGCTCCGCGGTCCAGCCAATGCCGAAGACGATCCTCATTCAACTGCACCCGCCGCTCCGCACCCGCCGCCACAGGGTTGAAATATCCGAGACGCTCGATAAAACGCCCATCGCGGGCATTGCGGCTATCCGTTACCACGATGTGATAAAACGGACGTTTCTTCGCCCCGCCCCGCGCAAGCCGGATGCTTACCATTATATTTTCACCCTGTCACCAAGCCAAATGAAGCGCATAGTTTAGCCCAGAGTGAAAACGAGCGCCAGGAGGCCGGAATGGGCGAGGGGGCGGCACCCGGTATTTCCATGCCAGAGAGAACAAAAAATCATTCATTCCAGGGTGGTGGAACCGTCTCCATTGCCGCTTCCAAAGGAGCGCCGAATTCCCCCGGGGATTCAAAAATCAGGTGGAATCCGGCCTCCAAAAGCGCCTAGCATCTTGCTCATTCCGCCCTTCCTGAATTTTTTCATCATCTTCTGGGCCTGGGAGAACTGTCGCAGCAAGCGGTTGACATCCTGTACCGCCGTGCCCGATCCGGCCGCAATTCGGCGCCGGCGCGAGCCATTGATCAGGGCCGAGTGGCGGCGTTCCCGTAAGGTCATCGAGTCGATGATAGCCAGCTGTCGCCGCAGCGTTTGCTCATCGAATCCGGCCGCCGCACCGGGGGGTAGTTTGCTTGCTCCCGGCAAATGCTCAAGGATCGCCCGGGCGCCACCCATTTTAAGCATTTGTTCGATCTGGACCCGAAAGTCGCCGAGGTCGAACGCCTTGCCTTTGCGCAGTTTACCGGCCAGCTTTTCGGCCTGGCCGCGATCGGCCTTGCGTGCCACCGATTCGGCCAGTCCAACCACATCGCCCATACCCAGAATGCGCCCGGCCATCCGCTTGGGATCAAAGGCTTCCAGGCCATCGAGTTTCTCGCCGGTTCCCAGGAACTTGATCGGTCGCCCGGTAATTTCGGCCACCGATAATGCCGCGCCGCCGCGGGCATCGCCATCGGCCTTGGTCAGGATTACCCCGGTCAGGGGCAGGGCCTCACCGAAGGCTGCCGCGGAACGCACCGCATCCTGTCCGGTCATGGCATCGGCCACGAAAAACGTCTCGACCGGCGCCAGGCATTCGGCTAACAAGTGCATCTCCGACATCAGCGCCGCGTCTATATGCAATCGCCCCGCCGTATCGACGATCAATACATCGGCCAATTGCGCCCGGGCCTGATCGAGCGCATGCTCGGCGATTTTCAGTGGTGCCCGGTTTCCAACCGGAACAAACCTCACACCCACCTCACGGGCTAAAATTTCGAGTTGTTCGATAGCAGCCGGGCGCCTCACATCGGTCGAAACCAGCATCACCCGTTTCCCGTCATCCTTGAGGCGCCGTGCCAGCTTGGCCGCGGTGGTGGTTTTACCCGCTCCCTGCAACCCGGCCAGCAAAATCACCGCGGGGGGGCGGACGCGCAGATTGAGCGCGGAATCGCCTGCCGCCAGCAGTGCCGCCAACTCGTCATGGATAATTTTGATGAAAGCCTGGGACGGGGTAAGGCTCCTGGCGACTTCGGCACCCATGGCCCGCTGACGAACCGCCTCCAGGAAGTGTTTGACTACCGGTAAGGCGACATCCGCCTCAAGCAGGGCGATGCGCACCTCACGCAGCGTCTCGCTGACGTTGGCTTCGGTGATCCGGCCACGGCCCGAGAGCCGTTGCACTACAGCACTAAATCGGTTTCCCAGTTGCCCAAACAGCGCCATCGGTCTCAGGCCGCGCGCACGTCACCGCGCTCGGCGCGCACCCGGTTGGCCGCATCGAGAATGAGCACCCGGGGCCTGTGGCGAACGGCTTCCGCCGCATCGAAGAGGGCATAAGCACAGATAATGACCCGGTCTCCGGCGCGGATCCGATGCGCCGCTGCGCCATTGGCACAAATCTCGCGCGAGCCCGCGGGCGCCTTAATCGCGTAGGTGACAATGCGCTCGCCGTTGGATAGGTTATAGATATGAATCTGCTCGTATTCACGAATTCCCGCCCGTTCCAGCAGCTCTTCGTCGATGGCGCAGGATCCTTCATAGTCTATATCCGCGGCGGTTACGGCGGCCTGGTGCAGTTTGGCCTTCAGCAGATTGAGCTGCATGTCAACTCCCCATTTTCGCCCCGGCAGCGGGACGACAGAATGAACTCAAAAATCTCATTGGCTACTTTTACCTGGGAACCGGTATATTATCAATCAAACGGGCGTGTCCCAACCAGGCCGCCGCAAATATCCGTAACGGCGCACTCGTGCTGGGCGGCCCCAGTTCATCATCATCGCGGCGCACGGAAAAATACTCGGGTCGCAAGCCCCCTGCCCGGAGTTGCGCCCAACCCGCGGATTCCACCTGTTCGACCGGCGTGCCCGCCAGCAATTTGTCGGCGCCCCCCTCGAGGGATCGGTAGAGCAACGGGGCCCGTTCGCGCTCATCCGGGGTCAGATATTGATTGCGGGAACTGAGCGCCAGGCCGCTGGCCTCGCGAACCGTCGGCACGGCGACGATTTCTACCGGGAAAAACAATTCCTCGACCAGGCGTCGAATCAGCTGCAACTGCTGATAGTCCTTTTCTCCGAAAACGGCCAAGTCGGGTGCCACCAGGTTGAAAAGCCGGGTAATCACGCCGGCCACACCCCGAAAGTGGCCGGGGCGTGACGCGCCGCAGAGTATGTGCGCCAGTGGCGGAACATCCACCATGACCGCATTGCGAAGGCCATTCGGGTAGATTACTTCCGGGCTCGGCGCGAAGACAGCTTCCACGCCCGCCTGCGCCAGCAGGGAAGTATCGTGTTGCAGGGTGCGCGGATAGCTTGCATAATCTTCGCCCGGGGCGAATTGCGTTGGATTGACGAATATCGACACCAATACCGCGTCGCTGCGCCGCTTGGCCTCCGCCACCAGGGCAAGATGCCCGGCGTGCAGATTGCCCAGGGTGGGGACGAGGGCGATTCGTGCCCCTTCACGACGGCGGGCCAGGCGCCAATGGGATAAATCCGCCCGCCCGTTAAGTAGGCTAAGAACCGGAGACATGGCGTCGCCCGCAATCAGGGCGCTGCGCCGGGGGAAAACCCCGGCGGGTCCCCTGGCCACCTGCCTGTCGGAAATATATCAATCGAAGGCATGTTCGACGGCGGGGTATTCTCCCGTTTTGACCGCTTGGACATAGGCGCGAAGCGCGGCATCGATACTTGGCGCTCCAACCATAAAATTCTTTGCAAACCGTGGCTTATGTCCCAAGGTGATGTCCAGAACATCATACAACACGAGAATCTGGCCATCCACATCCGCCCCGGCACCGATGCCGATGACGGGTACCTTGACCGCCGCATGGATGCGTGCGGCCAAATGTCGGGGGATGCATTCGAGAAGCAATAGATCTGCCCCGGCTTGCTCGAGAACATGGGCATCGGCCAGCATCTGTTCCCCGGCTGCTTCGCCCCGACCCTGGATGCGGAAACCGCCCATTTTTTCTACCGCCTGCGGCCGCAACCCCAGATGGGCACACACCGGGATACCGTTCATGGCCAGTGCCGCCACGATCTCGGCCTGGGCACCGGTCCCTTCCAGCTTGACCATTCTTGCCCCGCCCTGTTGCATCAAGCGTCCGGAATTCGCCAGGGCCGTGGCCGGGTCGGCATAGCTCAGGAACGGCAAGTCGGCAACCAGAAAGGCCCGCTCCAGCCCCCGGGCCACAAGCCGGGTGTGATAAACCATATCATCCATGTTGACCGGCACGGTGCTGGCATGGCCCTGCACTACCATGCCGAGTGAATCACCAACCAGAACCAGATCCACTCCGGCGGCATCCACCCGGCGGGCGAAACTGGCGTCGTAGGCGGTCAGGCAGGCGATCGGTTCGCCTCGATCCCGCATCCCGCGCAGGGTGGAAAGCGTTACCGCTCGCCGGGTTCGTGATTCTTCTCCATAAACCATCAGTCCGCCTCCAGGTTGAAGTAGCTGCGTTGGCCGTGGCGATTGCCGATCTCGGTCAGTAAACGGCGGTAGTCCGCCTCCCCATTAACCAGGTCCACCGTTTCGGCGTTTACGATCAGCACCCGCGAGGTGGTGTAATGGTGAAAAAATCGGGTGTAGGCAGCGACCACTTGTTCCAGGTATTCCCTCCGAATCCCCCGCTCAAACTCTCTTCCACGGGTGCCGATCCGTTGCATCAGCACCCCGACCGACGCCTGAAGATAGATGACCAGGTCCGGACGGGGTGCCTTGGGAGCAACCCGTCGATAAACCTCATGGTACAGCGCAAGCTCGTCATCCGCCAGGGTTACCCCGGCAAAAAGCCAATCCTTCTCGAGGATAAAGTCCGCCACCCGCGCCGGCCGGAATAGATCGTTTTGCATCAACGCTTCGAGTTGTCGAGCCCGCTGGAAAAGAAATGTGAGTTGTGTCGGCAGGGCCACTTCGCGCGGCTGCGCATAAAATCGGGGTAAAAATGGATTTGCCTCGGCCTGTTCGAGTACGGTTTCAGCGTCTAAACTGGCGGCAAGCCGGCGTGCAAGGCTGGTTTTCCCAACCCCGATAGGTCCTTCAACCGCGATATAGGCGTTGTCCCCGTTCATGCGCACCTCACCATGTCGATTCCCCGAATATCTACATGGGCAAGCAAATCGATGACGGTGCCCCGGCCCGGCACTTTGAGTTCCGGGGCCAGCTCCGCTAATGGAACCAGCACGAAGCCCCTCATGGTCAACCGGGGATGCGGCACCTTGAGGCGTGGAGTATCGATTACCATCCCAGCGTAAAGCAGCAGATCCAGATCCAGTGTTCGCGCTCCCCATCGGGTGCGCCGCACCCGGCCGTGCCGATGCTCCAGGGCCAAGAGCGCATCGAGAAGTCTCTCGGCTCCGAGTATCGTATCCAATTCGGCTACGGCATTGAAGAAATCGGGCTGATTATGCTGGCCCCAGGGCGGGGTCCGGTAGATGTGGGATCGGGCCGCAAGCCGTGTCCCGGCAAGCAGATCCAGCTCGTCGATGGCCCGACACAGGGTTTTGCGGGAATCCCCGAGATTCGAGCCAAGCCCCACCCACGCCCGCGGCATTTCAATGCCGCCGTACCCGTCGCCGAGGAGTCAACATCTTTTTGCGCTCCTCGGGGGATGCCTCCTGAATGGCAGTCCAGAATTCGGCTACCTCCGGATCGACTTCATTCGCCCGGGTCCGAAGCACCAGAAAATCATAAGCCGCCCGGAAGCGCGGGTGTGCCAGGAGCAGCTCGGCACGCTTGCCGTGGCGGTAGCGGAACCGGCTCTGCAATTGGGCGATTTCGCGTATCGGTTGCCCGAGCCGCCGGGGGATTGAAATACGCTGGTTGCTTGCCGCCATGATCACGGCGCAGGCTCGCTGGACTGCGGCCGCCTCACCCATGCCCTCCGCAACCAGCCAGTCGGCGTAACGGCGTAGCGGCGGCCACAACAGGGCGGCCAGGAGAAAGGCGAGGGTCACCGGTTCTTTGTTAGCGATTCGCCGGTCGGTGCTATCGAGGGCCGCCAGCACAAATTGCTGGAATACCCCGTCGCGTTCGGAACCGAGCACCTCCTCGGTCAGCGGAAACAATTCGCCGAATAGCCGATGTTCTCGCAATGCCGTCAGCATTGCCCGCCCGTGACCGGACAGCAGCAGCTTACCAATCTCTTCAAACAAACGGGCGGGGGGAATATCGGCCAGTAACGGCGCCAGCTCCGCGATGGGTGCCCGGGTTTCGGCTTCGAGTTCGAACTTCAACTTCACGGCAAAGCGCACCGCGCGTAACATCCGCACCGGATCTTCGCGGTAACGAGTTTCCGCCACGCCAATTAGGCGCAAGCGGCGTGCAGCCAGATCCTCCAGCCCCCCGACCTGATCGATCACCCTTTCCGCGGCGGTATCGAAATATAGCGCATTGATCGTGAAATCGCGCCTGAGCGCATCTTCGGCCAGGGTGCCATAGCTCGAGTCATGAAGAATACGCCCGGACTCATGCAGCAGGCGCTCCTTGCTTTCAAGTGCCCGAAAAGTGGTGACTTCGATATAATCCCGCCCGAAAAGCACGTGGACAATCGGAAAACGACGACCGATCAAACGGGCCCGGCGGAATAATTTGCGTACCTCGTTGGGACGCGCGCTGGTCGCCACGTCAAAATCCTTGGGTTTCGCGCCAAGCAAAATATCGCGTACGCCACCGCCGACGATATAGGCCTCATGACCCGCCTCGCGCAGAGTTTCAACTACGCTGACCGCACGCGGATCCATTTGCCCCACGGGAAAGCCGGATTGTTGCTCGGCCGCCGATGCCGTTATCGTCACAGGCTGGTAACTCACTAAATTATCGGTACAAACCATGTTATCATTTTAAACTTAGCTCCCATCGTCTAGTGGCCTAGGACGTCGCCCTCTCACGGCGGAAACCGGGGTTCGAGTCCCCGTGGGAGCGCCATTTTCCACCCTGCGAATAAACTGCATAAGCCCGATTCCGCATCATGCGACGACGCCTCCAGCGGGGAGGCGAAATTTTCCGGGAAAGAGCGCGAGACGGGGCATAAGCCTTGGCTACGGGGGGAACCCTTTTGAGTCACCCCCGGGGTTGCGTTTGTATCCCCGGCCGTGCGGCGGCTAGAATTGAATGGTCGCTAAAAGGGAAGAGGGAAAGGTCAATCGTTTCCACCCGCAGGCCAACCCGAATATCGTCTAATCTGCCTCCACTATGATCCCCTTATTGCAAGCGTACAATGACCAAACCGGGCTTCGCCAAGGATAATTCCTCGACCTTGGGGCTTCTCGCGCGCATTACGGCCCGCGATATTGCCGGCGCTTTCTCGGTCTATCACACCGAGTTCGCCCGGATCAGCCGCCGTGCCGCCACCCGCTTCGCTGCGCGTGATTTCAGCGGCAAGCAGCGTGACCGAAGCGAGCGAATTGACTTGTACGAACCGGCCCTGCAAGCCTGTCTCGACGAAATTCGCCTCAAATTGAATACTCATGCCCTGGATATCGACTTGTGGCAGGCAATCAAGGGCCGTTACGCGCGACTGATACGTCCGATTCCCGATCGCGAACTTTACAAGACTTTTTATAATTCCATTACCCGGCGGTTGTTCAATACCGTCGGAACCCGCCCGGAAATCGAGTTCGTCGAACCGCCGCCGCCTTATCACGCCCCGGGCGGCACCTATGTTTTTCATGGAGAATTGGATGTCTCGCTCGATTGGTTGATCGAGTTTTTGTGCCATCTCCCCTTGCCGGCACCCTTGTGCAATCCCACAATCGAGGCGCGCTTCGTGGCCCGCGAGCTCAGGCACCAATGGGGTGATTTCCTTGACGCCCATCCGCCAATCGAGAGGCTATCCGAACTTTTTTACCGTAATCTGCGCAGCTATGTTGTGCTTCGTGCCGCTCATGCGGACGGTTACCGACCGCTGGTTCTTGCCCTGATAAACACTTCCCGCGGCATCCGCATTGAGGCGGTAGTCACCGAGCCGAGGGAGGTCAGCGCGCTGTTCGGATACACACGCAGCTACTTTCATGCCGACCTCGACCCGGTGGCCGATGCGGTGGATTTCATCTCCTCGATTTTACCGGCCAAGCCCCGCTTTGAACTCTACACCAGCCTCGGTCGCGCCAAACAGGGCAAGACCGAACGCTACCGGGAACTGATCGCGGCCCTGTCACGAACCACGGGGACGATCGTCGACGCCGCGGCCGAACCCGGTATGGTGATGATGGTTTTTTCCAGCCCGGCATATCCCGCGGTATTCAAGGTTCTACGCGATCGGTTCGGACCGGCTAAAAGCATCACCCATGAAGGCGTAGTAAAAAAATATGAATACGTATTCAAACACGACCGCGCCGGGCGCTTGATCGATGCCCAGGAATTTCGCGAGCTAGTACTGCCCCGTCATGCATTTTCCGCGAGCCTGCTCGAGGATTTGATCCATACCATCAGTCGGCGAATCGATATCCGCGCTAGCGAGGTCGTGTTACATCATGTTTATGTGGAACGGCGCGTGCGCCCGCTCAACGTCTTTCTCTACCAGGCCGATTCCCGTGCCCGGCGAGCCGCGGTACATGATTTCGGTCAAGCCATCAAGGATTTGGCCGGCACCGGCCTATTCCCGGGAGACCTGTTTCCCAAGAATTTTGGCCTCACTTCCCATGGCCGGGTCGTGCTGTTCGACTATGATGATGTCGTCCCCCTCGACGAGTGCCGCTTCAGGGACTTACCCAAGGCCCGGTACCCCGAAGAGGCGCTCGCCGCCGAACCCTGGTTCAGCGTCGAGCCGGGGGATATCTTCCCCGAAGAATTTTCCCACTTTTGGGGGTTAGACCGCGAGGCCAATTCCTGGCTGCTCGAAGCGCATGGTGAACTCACCGACCCGTGCTGGTGGCGGGCGATTCAAGCGCACACCGCCAAGGGTCGAATCAACGATACCGTTCCCTACCATCGGCGCCGCCGCTTACGCCCGCCCGCTCCGGTAATGGATACCGCCATCTGATCCCCGGCTCCGGGGCCTCGACCTTCCCTCACCGCTTCCAAGTCGGCATAATGGCTAAATGAAAAAATACCTTCTGCTTTCGGTTCTGTTGCTCCCGGCTCCCGTAGTCCCGGCTCAGGGGGCGGTTCCGGCCGTTGTCCACTTCCTGGAAACGAAGGGACTCAAGCTGGATAGCCGCTTTGCCGCTCCCGGGGGGCTTACCGGCTATGTCGGCACCACGCCACAAGGCCGGCGGATTGTTTTTTATGTCCCTCGAGATGGGTCGGTTGCCTTGTTCGGACACATGGTGAATGCGCATGGTCAGGATCTGACCGCAGAACATCTGCGCCGCTATGTCCGGGATCCGGAATTTGCTGCCGCATTCAAGGTTCTGCAATCCACCCACTGGATCGGCGTCGGCGCCAAAAACCCCCGGCATGTTATCTATGCCTTTGTCGATCCCAACTGCCCTTATTGTCATCGCTTGTGGCAAGTCGCCGGTCCCGCCGCGGCGCAGGGCGTGCAGATGCGCTATATCATCGTCGGCATTCTCGGCCCCTCGAGCAGCGCCAAGGCCGCGGCTATCCTCGCCGCCCGCGACCCCGCCCGGGCGCTGGCCACCAACGAACGGCGCTACCGCATCGAGGATGGTGGCATTAAGCCGCTGCCGCTGATTCCCAAGGCACTTAAGGCGCAACTCGACAGCAATGTGAAGTTGATGCTGCGTTTCGAGCTCAACGGCACGCCCGGTATGGTTTGGAAAAACAGCCGAGGGGAGATCCAGACCAGTAACGGGCTTCCTCCGGCCGCCGTGCTCAAGAAAATCTTCTCCGTCGCATCCCCGGATACGGGTTCATGAATAACCGCTTTTACTAAAATCGGCCTTGTTGCGCTGTAACTGAAGCCGAGCAAACAGAAAACGCGTACATATTGGTTATTTTCGAACAAGGATGATATCATCGGACGCATCACCGAGCATCTCTTATCCCGCAGAACCCGGGGGCTCTCTCGGCAAGCCTTTCGCCCGGGAGCAAAGCACCCGGAATTTTCAACGCTACATTGCCCAATTGCCCGCCGCAATGCCCCCATCAGACAGTGGACGCTCGGCCCGGTGGACGAGCAGGCCGCTCCATGTTGGAATGGCTACACCCGCGACCGCAACGGAATGTTTCTGAAAACCCACCATGCCGCGGGGCCCTGGCATATCGCCAAGGCCGACGACACAAGGGCCGCCCGAATCAGTTTAAGCGCTAACCTGCTGAGCCGGATGAACTATCCAGGCAAGTAAGCCCCGGTGCCGGAGTCCGGCTCCAAACCGGGTTTTGGCTTCGACAAAACCCGGTTCGAAAACGAGCAGATCGCTTTTTTATCTGTACCGGCCGGGCCACCAAGGGCAGAAAAATCAATTCGCGTAAATCCAAGATAAGAGACAGCAATCCACTCGGGGTTTGATCTGCCCGTAATCCCGATCCGCTACGGGCCACCGACAAGGGATAACTCCGCCCCGAGTGGGTGAGCTGACGCGTGCGTACCACGGGCTTTTGTGGCGGCAAGACTCGCAAAGGCATTCTCGTTCTCTTTCCCCGGGTGTATCGTATGCTCCGGTATGAATACAAGTTGTGGCTATTAACATGCATATTTTGGTAATGAACGATGATGGCTATCAGGCCCCTGGAATCGCGGCGCTCGCCGCCGCGCTGGGGAAAATTGCCAAGATAACCGTGGTGGCGCCGGATAAAAACCACAGTGGTGCCTCCAACTCGCTGACGCTAAACCGCTCCCTGCGGGTTGCCCAAGCCGAAAATGGCTTTTATCATGTAGATGGGACTCCGACCGATTGCGCCTACCTGGCGCTGACGGCACTGCTCGATAAACCGCCGGATCTAGTCGTCTCCGGTATCAATACCGGAGCCAACCTGGGTGACATGGTGATTTACTCCGGCACCGTCGCCGCGGCCATGGAAGCCTATTTTCTTGGCGTTCCCGCAATCGCCATTTCACTTGCGGGACACGATCCCAGGCATTATGCGACCGCGGGGGCGGTGGCGGTGGACCTGGCCAAGGCCTTTGCCCGGGCCGAGGCGCTACCGGCGCAGTTGGTGAATGTAAACGTACCCGATTTAGCGCCGCACGACATACTCGGGTTTCGTGCCACCCGCCTCGGTCGTCGCCGCCGCAATGACCGGGCCGAAGCCGACGGCCATTCTCCCAATGGCGAGCCCGCCTATCGCCTGGCCACTAAATTACCGGGATTTTTGCCGGGGGAGGGCACAGATGTCGAGGCCATCCAGCAAGCCTGGATCTCGGTCACGCCGCTCACCTTTGATATGACCGATGACGGGTGTCTTTACGGCCTGGCTCAATGGCTGGGTGCCGTGGTGCCGAGTCCGGCCGGCTCGCCCGTCATCGGGTAAAGTAAACGATTGCCGTTTTGGGGTCTGTTTGAATGTCGCGGTGGATGAAACCGATATTAACCTCTATATAAATATAGAGCCCTTGCATTTATCTTCAAAAGCGGCTAAAAGTATGCTTACGATTCAAGCTCAATAAGAGCGACGGGAATCAGCAATGTCAAAATCCCCCTCGGAATGGCGACAAAGGCGGTTGTTGCAAGCAGCAATGAAGCACGGTTCCCGCCGGAATCTCCTGAAGCAGCGATCCATCTTTCCTTTTTACCGCAGGCTCGGCCCGCCAACCGTTATGTTGGCACTGTCCCTGTTGATAGCCGCTCCCGCGTTCGCCCAGAATAAGGGCTTCAACGCCAGTACGTTTCTGAATACACAATACAGTGACAACCTGTTTTTGCTCCCCGGTGGACTCCAGCCGCCCGACAATGGACCTCGATCGGATTTGAGTACCCTGTTCGGTGTCAACCTCGGGCTCAGGCTGCCCTTTGGGCGACAGGCACTCGACGTCGGCGCTGAAATTCTGCATGAGCGCTATAACCATTACGGGCAATTGGACTACACCGGTGGGGCGGCGCATGTCAATCTGGATTTCGGCTTCGGCTCTGCCTGGACCGGCAAGACCGGCTACAGCTATGCCCGCCGGGCCGTTAGTTTCGCTTATAACACCACCGATCAACGCAACCTGTACCGAATGGGCTCCCTGGTGGCCGATGCCTATTTTCGTCGTGGTAAACCCGGGCTGCAGTCGCAATTCGGGTTTAGCCGGCGGACATTGAGTTACACCCTGCCCATTTATGATTCGGCCAAAGTCATCACCTACGCCTACAACGGCGGCATCGGTTGGCTGACGCTCACCGGGCTGCGTTTCGGGTTGCAAGACACCTATACTCGGGGCGATTACCCCAACCGGACCCTGGGTAGCGGATTTTTGGATACCGCTTATACCAACAACGATCTGCGGGTCATGTTGCAGCGCCAGACCCGGGCCGGGACGAAATGGGAGGCGAGCATCGGCTATTCCCAGCAGAAGTATCCGCACTTCGGGGGCAACAATTTCTCCGCGCTGGTCGGTAATATCCGTTATTACATTGGCCGCAATCAGCGGCTGGGCGGCGAAATTTACCTCAGCCGATCTATCTATCCGGTTCAGACCCAGGCCTCCAATTTTGTGGTCGCCGATAGCGTCGGGATCAGCCCGAGCTATGCCTTGACCGCCAAGATCGACTTGGTTTTCAACCTGGGATATACTCGCCTGAACTACCAGGGGCGAGGCTCTCAGCGCCAAGACCGCCTCGCCCAGATCGGGGTGACCTTGCAATGGCAGGTGGCAAAAAATTGGCGTGTCAATACCGGCTACAACCGGCAGCGTCGCAGTTCGAACCTCGCCCGTTTCAATTACCACGACAACCTGTTCAGCGCGGGCATTAATTACTTGTTTTAATCCGTTACCGATCTGTATGCTGCAAGATCCCAAAGTACCCCTCCCGCGGAGATACCTTCCATGGCATTCCTGACTCGACACTCCCCACGACACTGGATCGGCTTCCTCGGATTTGCCGTGCTGTTGCTGTTGCCTCTGTCGCCCGCCCACGCCGGCCCCAATGGCAGCATCGCCCCCGGTGATGTTATCGCGGTGCAGGTCTATGGCCACTCCGATCTCAATGTCACGACTCCGGTGGCTGCCGACGGTACCATCAACTATCCCCTGATCGGCCAGGTCAAGGTAGCCGGATTAAGCATCGTCCAGGCCGGCAAGGTCATTGCCCAAGCGCTTTCCCAGGGAAAATTTATCCGTCAACCGGAAGTCACCGTGTATATCCGCGAGAACCTCGCCGATCAGCTATCGGTACTCGGCCAGGTAGGTCGCCCCGGGCGCTATGCCGTTACCACCAGTAACGACCGCCTGTTCGATGTGCTGGCCATGGCGGGGGGACTTACCCAGGCGGCCGGAGACGAGGTCGTGGTGATCCGGGCGAAAGAGGAGGGATCGAATCGGCGCGTTGCCATAGACATCGACCGGGCACTGCGCGAGGGCGGTCCGGGCGAGGACTTGCGCCTGCGCCCGGGCGATGTCGTCTATGTTCCCCGCGCCAGCATGGTTTATATCTATGGGCAGGTAAACCGTCCCGGCGCCTACCCCATTTCCCGCGGGATGACGGTACGCCGACTGATCGCCTTGGCCGGCGGCGTTGCCAAGGGCGGTAGCACCGGAGGCATCAAGATCACCGTGCGCAAGGAGGGGGAATCACAAACACGAGGGGCCCGGATGTCAACGCTGGTATTGCCGGGAGAAGTCATTTATGTTCCCGAGAGTTTGTTTTGACCCTTATGGATAGAGGCTCCCCATGAGCCTGGAGAAAGCCGGATGACCCTGCAATTGTTGCTGCGCATCTTTCGTGCCCGCTGGCTGATGATGAGTTTGATCTTCGGCGGCTGTCTCGCCGCCGGGCTGGCTCTGTACTGGATTCATCCCAAGGAATATACCGCTAGCGTCGCCCTGGTCATCACCTCTTATCCCCAGTCTTCCTTGACCAGTCAACGCGATGTCGGCAACCCGGCCGAAGGCCCAGGCGCCAATAGCTACATGCTGACTCAGAAAGATATTTTGACCAGCCGCCCGGTTGCCTCGAAAGCAATCTCCCGCCTCAAGGGAGGGGCCACTCGCAAGGACGCGGGTAAAAAACCGATTCCGGTGTACCCCTCCGAGATATCCGCCTTGCAGGAGCATTTGGACGTGGAATTTTCCGGTGGCGGACAAGGTGGTAGCGTAATCAGGGTTAGCTACACGGCGCGCAAGCCGCAACGTGCCGCCGCGGTCGCCAACGCAATCGCCAGCGCCTATTTGCAAACGAAGCTGCAGCTGGAAACTCAACCGATTCTCTCCAGCCTGCCTTGGTATGCCACCCAGGTCGGCGATTTCAGCCAGCGTTTGAAAAAGGCGCAAACCGCGCTGGCTCGTTACAAGACCGGGCATAAAATCGTCGGCGGTAATATCAATGAGGGAGGATTGCCGACCCAGCGACTGGCAACGCTGTCACAAGAGCTTGCACTCGCGGAAATCAAGGCGCAGCAGGCCAAGGAGCAGGCGGATGAGATCAGGCGGCTGTGGCAGCAGGGGCGAAATTCCTCTTCCATTCCCGGAATTATGGATAGCGGCCTGGTACAACAATTGCGGGTACAATTACTGATCACCCAATCCCAACTACAAAGCATGGGTGCACAGCTGGGAGAAAATAATCCTCGATATCGTGAGGCGGCCGAGCGGGTTGCGCAACTCAAGGCCCGATACCGCGCCGCCATAGTCTCGGTCATTCGAAGTAAACGCAACATCGCCCAGGCCGCCGCCGCCACTGCCGCCAGCTTGCAAAAACGGCTCGATCAGCAGCAACGGGAAGTACTTCAAACGCAGGGCGGGCAGGTAACTCTACCCATTTTAATCGGTCGTGTCCAGGCCGCACAGCAGGCTTATGACGGGATGCTCCGGCTTTATAATCAACAACTTCTGCGCAGCCAAATGCAATCCACCAATGTTTCCATCCTCAACAGCGCCGAGCCGCCGCTGAGCCCTTCGGCACCGAAACTTAAAATCTATGCTGCGGCTGCATTCATCATCGGCCTGCTTGCAGCCATCGGTGTGGCCCTTCTGGTTGAGCTCATCAATCCGAAAATTCGTAGCCGCGATGATGCTGAGCGTGGATTGGGGCTCAAGCTGCTGGGAGATTTGCGCAGTGAGTAAGCCTCGGGCAAGAGGCATAGACCCCTCCGGGAAAGAGCAACAACTGGGACCGCCCCAGGCAACCGGAGCCATTGTTCCCCGCCGTGCCAAGGTAAGGCTGGGTGAGATTTTGGTCCGCGAAGGTATGCTGAAAGAAGCCGATATAAGCCGGATCGTGGATCTTCAGTGCGAGCGTGGGCTTAGCTTCGGCGAGGCCTGTCTCAAACTCGGGCTGATCGATCTCACCGCCTTGCACCATGCGCTGGCGCGGCAGCTTCCGCTGGCCGCAAGCAAGGATCGTCTGAGCCGGGATCTGGTCATTGCCCACCGTCCCTTCAGCGCCCCCGCGGAATCGATAAAGGCCATTCGCTCGCGGCTCCAGGCACTGCTGCTGGATCCCGAAAACAGCTCTCCAAGCGTCATGATCACCAGTGCCACGGCGGGTGACGGTGCCAGCTTTCTTGCCGCCAACCTCGCATTCAGTTTTGCCCAAACGGGCCGTGAAACCCTGCTCGTCGATGCGGATCTTCGCCGGGGGCGACAGCACGAAATTTTCGGTGTGCCCAACCGGGTCGGCCTGAGCAGTTTCCTGAGCGGGCAAGCCAGCGGTTTTACCGACATCTGCCGCCCGATCGCCCAGGCCGAACGCTTGACGCTCCTGCCGGCGGGTCCACCCGCTCCCAACCCGGCCGATCTGCTTGCCAGCGATGCTTTTCTCGCCATGATGGTGCTTGCCGGACGTGGTACCGAAGTGTTGATCGTCGATGGACCGACCCTGGAGTATGCCGATGCCGAAGCGATGGCCCGTTACATGGGCGGTGTCGTGCTGGTCGCCCGGCGTGACCGCACACCGATGCGCGCGCTTCGCCATGCCAAGGAGCGGCTGATCGATCAAGGCGCCCGCATCGCGGGTGTCGTGCTCAACTGAACCCGGTTCAAGACCGAGAGGCTCTAACGGATGAAAAAGGCACTTATAACCGGAATTACCGGCCAGGATGGCTCCTACCTGGCAGAATTTCTGCTCGCCAAGGGCTACGAGGTACACGGGATCAAGCGCCGGGCCTCAAGTTTCAATACCGAGCGGGTCGATCATCTTTATCAGGATCCGCACGCCGATGAGCGCCGATTTATTCTGCATTATGGCGATTTGACCGATTCGACCAACCTGATTCGCATTCTGCAACAGGTGCAGCCCGACGAACTCTACAATCTGGCGGCGCAATCGCACGTGGGGGTCTCGTTCGAAACCCCCGAATACACCGCCAACGTCGATGCCCTGGGAAGCCTGCGCCTGCTCGAGGCCATCCGCATCTTGGGGTTAAAGGATAAAACCCGTTTTTACCAGGCTTCGACCTCCGAACTTTTCGGCAAGGTTCGGGAGGTACCCCAACGCGAAACTACGCCTTTTTATCCTCGCAGCCCTTATGGTGTCGCCAAACTCTACGCCTACTGGATTACGGTGAATTACCGTGAGGCTTATGATCTTTATGCCTGTAACGGCATCCTGTTCAATCATGAATCCGCGCGCCGCGGCGAAACTTTCGTCACCCGCAAGATCACCCGCGCCTTGGCCCGCATCTACCTGGAGCAACAGGACTGCCTGTACCTTGGTAACCTCGACGCCCGCCGCGACTGGGGCCACGCCCGCGACTATGTCGAAATGCAGTGGCTCATGCTGCAGCAGAAGGTGGCCGAAGATTTCGTCATCGCCACGGGACGCCAGTGTGCGGTGCGCGAGTTCGTCGAGCTTGCCGCCAGTGAAATCGGTATGACGGTGCATTGGCGGGGTCATGGAGTCGATGAATGCGGCTATGATCAGCGTGGGCGCTGCATTGTGAGAATCGATCCGGAGTATTTCCGCCCCACCGAGGTTGATTCCCTGCTCGGGGATCCCAGCCGGGCACGCAAGCGCCTCGGCTGGGCCCCAAAGCTAGGCCTTAAGGAGATGGTTGCCGAGATGGTGGCCAGGGATCTCGATGACGCAAGCCGCTACCAGGTGGTCCGTGAACACGGCTTCCAGATTCGCCCGCGCATCGATGACTGAGGCCGCCGATGAGCACGAAAATCGCCGCACCAAGCCCGGATTCCCGGATCTATGTCGCCGGCCATCGGGGCATGGTGGGATCGGCCATCGTGCGCCGCCTCCGGGCCGGCGGTTACCGGCAGATCATCACCCGAACCCGTTCCGAACTGGACCTTCTCGACCAGGCCGCGGTGCATGAGTTCATGCACCGGATCCGGCCGGACTATGTCTTCGTAGCCGCCGCAAGGGTCGGCGGAATTCTCGCCAACGACCGTTACCGCGCCGATTTTCTCTACACCAACCTCCTGATCGAGGCCAACCTCATCCACGCCGCGTGGCAGGCCGGCGTCGAGCGGATGCTGTTTCTCGGCTCAAGCTGCATCTATCCACGCGACTGTCCGCAGCCGATCCGCGAGGATTATCTGCTTACCGGGCCGCTTGAGCCAACCAATGAACCTTATGCAATCGCCAAAATTGCCGGGGTCAAACTGTGCGAAAACTTCAACCGTCAGTATGGTACCCGCTACGTGAGCGTGATGCCGACCAACCTGTATGGCCCCAATGACAACTTCGATCTTGAAACCAGCCATGTCCTGCCGGCCTTGCTGCGCAAGGCACATGAAGCCGTGCGTGGCGGCGCCACGCAGCTCGATGTGTGGGGCAGTGGCCGAGTCCGCCGCGAATTTCTCCATGTGGATGATCTGGCCGATGCCTGCGTTTATCTGCTGGAGCGGGAGATCGGCACCGGAGTGTTCAACATCGGTACCGGCGAGGATGTCACCATCCGCGAACTTGCCGCAACCGTGGTCCGTGCGCTGGGAGCCGATCTGCAACTGCGCTTCGATGCGGCCAAGCCCGATGGTACCCCGCGCAAGTTGCTGGATGTCTCGCGTATTCACGCCCTAGGCTGGCATCATCGCATCGGGTTGGAACAGGGTATTGCCGCCACCTACCGTTGGTACCGAGAACACGAGGCGACGGGCTGAAAATGCCGGGGCTTGCAAAGGTTCTGGCGGCCCGCTTTTTCCCCCTCTGGAATCGCCTGCGTTCCCTTCGCATCGCCCTGTACGACCAGTCTCTGATCAGTGCCGTAAATTTTGGTGGCAACCTGCTTATCGCCCGGTTTCTCGGTATCTCCAACTTCGGTTTGTTCGGGATGATTTTGTCCATCATCGTCATCTTCAACACCCTGCAGATGTCGGCCATCGTCTCCCCCATGATGACCATTGGTGCCAAGATTCCCGCACGCCGGGAACCACGTTATTACGCGGTGGTTTGGATTCACTCCCTGCTCTATGCCCTGGTTACTTCGGTGCTCGTCGGGGGGATCATTTTCCTGATCGGCCTGTTGGCGCCCCGGTGGCCACTCCAGCGCTACGCCTTGCTGGCGGCCGTCACCAACCTGGCCTTTCAGATGCAGGACTTTACCCGCCGGTACTATTTCGCCCGGCGGCGCCCGGGCATGGCCTTTATAGTCGACCTGATCAGCTACGGGGGGCAATTACTCGCCTTGGGGCTGGTTCTTGGGCTGCAGATAGGCCGTGGCGTCAACGCTGCCCTGGCGGTGATCGCTGCGACCTGCGCCGCGGCGCTGGTTGTGGCTTGGCTTAGCCCCGGAAAATTGGCTCGTCCCGGGATCATGCATCGCTACGTGCTGATCCGTCACTGGCGGTTCGCGCGCTGGTTGGTGGCGACTTCGGGGTTTCGGATTCTGCCCAGCTATGTCTATGTCGGGGCGGCCGTCACCTTTCTCGGCCCGGCCGCCATGGGCGGGCTGCGCGCGGCCCAGAAGCTGATGGGGCTGACTCATGTTCTCTATCAAGGGCTGCTGAATATTGTCCCGCGCGAGGCCGCCCGGCGCTATAATCAACGGGGCATCCCCGCGTTGCGACGCTATCTCTGGCAGGTCTTCGGCCTGACCGGTGGGAGCACGCTCGGCGTATCGATCATCGCCGCGATCGGTGCCCCATTCTGGCTGCATCTAGTGTATGGGGCGGAATACACTCGCTATGCCCTGTTGTTACAGTTATTTGCCGTGCAATACCTGTTTGCGAGTACCACCCTGCCCCTGGTGGCCGGACTCAACGCACTTGAGCGGAGCCGCGGTATTTTCATCGGTAGCTTGACCCAGGGTGCGTTGGTAATCCTGCTCGTCGTTCCCATGATGCGCTGGCTCGGCATAACCGGAGTAGTGTTCATGAGTCTCCTGATTTCGGTGGTCTACTTTGCCATGCTCGGCGGCGCCCTGTGGTGGGGAATGCGCCACCACGGTGGCCGCCCCCGAACCACGGTGGCCGCATGAGGATACTATTTTACCTGCGCCACTTCCCACTCGACGCCGGAGCACTGCAAGGGGGGACCGCCCGCGCGGTCGGCGGCTTGGCCACAGCCCTGGCGGGTTTGGGGCAAGAGGTCTTCGTGCTGAGCGAGGCCCAAACCGGAGAAAGCCGGCGGAACGGCTACCGGGTTCTGGGGTTTCGGGGTCCCCGGCATCACCGGGCGATGCGCGTCGGCGCCGGGCTTCGGCGGTGGCTGCAACAATCCGTCGTTGAAGGCGACGTCCCGATTCTCAACGGTATTTTTCATCCCGGGGTTTATGCCGTAGCGTGCTATCTGCACCACCACCACCACCCCTATTGGGTCGCACCGCACGACCCCTACGCCCCCGCCATTTTCCGGCATAATTCATGGCTTAAGCGGCCCTATTGGTGGTTATTCGAGCGCCGCCTTCTTGCCCGGGCGACAGGCATCGTACTGCTTGATCGCACTCATGCCCGGTACCTCCGTGCCCGGGGTATACGCACTCCGACGCTGGAGTCCGGAAACGGCTACGAGCCGGATGAGGTTCCCCCAATGGCACGGCTTACCTGGCGGCGGTGGAAACCGATTCGGATCGGCTATCTCGGACGCATCGCTCCATGGAACAAGGGGCTTGATCTGCTGCTTCAGGCCGCAGCCAGGCTGCCACAGCCGCAGCCCCGGATCGAGATGCGCGGGCTCGGCTCCACCGGGAGCGCCGCCCGGTCTCTGCGGGCCATGGCCCAGGGCCTCGGACTGGACTGCCGGATACTGCCCCCGGACTGGACGCGATCCGGCTCCGAACTTGCCGCCGAATTCGATCTATTCTGCCTGCCTTCGCGCTTTGAGGGCTTTGGCCTTGCGGCCCTCGAGGCGATGCTTGCCGCCCGGCCGCTGCTGGTATCGAACGTCGGCGGTATTGCCCGCCATGTCGCCGCCGCCGGCTGTGGTGTGGTCGTGGAACCGAACGTATCCGCTCTCCATCAAGGACTATGGGAGTTGCTGGAAAAGCGTCTCCATTGGCGCCGTATGGGGCTTGCCGGGCGCAGTTATGCCCTGGAACACCTGAGCTGGTCCGCCGCCGCCCACCGCCTTCTCGCCGGGCTGGAGATTCCGGTGAGCGCACAGCCATTCCCCACCCCGCAATCGAGCCCGCGCCGGCGTCCGGGAGATTCCTCCCCGTGATCCGGCCTATTTTTCTTCTTTCACTGCCGCGCTCGGGGTCAACCCTACTGCAGCGTCTGCTGGCGACTCACCCGGATATCGGCACCACGTCGGAACCCTGGCTGTTGTTGCCGCTGGTTTATGCCTTGCGCCGCAGCGGTGTCTACGCCGAGTACGGGCACCACCATGCGGTCGCGGCCATCAACGAGTTTGCCGCCCATCTGCCGCACGGGAAAGCGGATATCGATACCGCCTTGCGAGCCTTGGCCTGTCGCCTCTATGAGCAGGCGACGGCGGAGGGGAATCGGTATTTTCTCGACAAGACTCCGCGTTACAGCCTGATTGTCAAGGATTTGATGCGAATTTTCCCTGATGCCCACTTCGTTTTCCTCTGGCGCAATCCGCTGGCCGCGGCGGCCTCGATGATGCAAACCTGGCGCTGGGGGCGGTGGAACCTCGATGGATTCTACCCGGATTTGTATACCGGCATGGCGGCCATGATCCCGGCCTCGAAGCGACGGGACCGGGCCATCCACTGCCTGCGTTACGAGGATCTGGTACGTAACCCGCATTCCGAACTCGAGCGCCTGTTCCGCTTTCTGGACTTGACTTATCCTCCCGGGATTACCGAGCAATTCGGGCAGGTCGATCTTGCCGGGCGCTACGGGGATCAACCTGCGGGAGGGAACCGGGAGCGACTCCGCCGGGCTTCAGTCGATGGCTGGATCGAGAGTTTTAGTTCCCCCCTGCGCCGAAGATGGGCCCGGCGTTATCTTGCCTGGCTGGGCGATGAACGCCTGGAGCAGCTGGGTTACCGGCGAGAGGAGTTGTTGCAGCGGTTACCCCGGCGAAGATGGGGGAGGCCGTATCGGGACCTGGTGGACATCTCCCAGGGCGAGTTGCGCCAGGCCCTGCGCCGCCGCATCCTGCGCCGCCACGCACCGGGAGAAAAGGAATGAATTCCCGCTCCTCCGGCGCCGGGGAACCCGATCGGCGTAACACCCTGCTGCGTGCATTCTTCCGGTTTCTCGATACCCGCAAGATCCCCTATTGCCTGCTCGCCGGTCACGAAGCCTATCCCACCGCGATCGATTCCGATATCGACTTTATGATCCCTCCGGCCGATCTTCCCGGGTTGCGGCAAATTCTTCCCGCATTCGCCGCCGCCTACGGCGTGCACCTGGTCCAGGCCCTGGAGCACGAGGTCGGTGCCTGTTACTACGTACTCGCCTGGTGGGACGAAGGCGGGAAGCCGGATTACCTGGAACTGGATGTCACGGGGGACTACCGCCGCCGGGGGCGGCTTTGGCTGTATGCCGAGGAATTGCTGGCACGGCGGCGACCGAACCCCCATGGATTCTGTGTCCCGGCTCCCGCGGACGCCTTGCTTTACTACCTCATCAAGCGAACCGATAAAAATGCCGTCGGGCCCGAGCACTTCGCCCGGTTGTGCCGCCTGTGGCAGCAGGCGCCCGAGGCCTGTCGGCGACGGCTGAAAGGCTACTGGCCGGACGCATCGGTCGGGCTGCTGCATGAATGCTTCGAGTCCGCCGACAGTAAACGCTTTTACCCGGCGTTGCCGGACTTGCGGCGGGCACTACTCAAGACGCATCCTCCCGGCGTGTCCCGATATCGCCAGGCCCGGGCGCGAGGGGGGGAATGGATACGGCGGTGGCGGCGGTGGCGCCGGCCCAGTGGCTGGGTGATCGTGGTTCTTGGTCCCGACGGCAGTGGGAAATCGAGTGTCATCGAGGCGGCCCAGGCCCTGCTTGCTCCCGCCTTCCGCCGTACTCGCGTGGTGCATCTGCGCCCGCGCCTGCTCGGCGGCGCCCGGGGCGCGGGCGCCGCCGTGACCGATCCCCATGCCTTGCCCTCGCGAGGGGCGCAGGCTTCACTTTTTAAACTGCTCTACCTTGTCCTGGACTACAACCTCGGCTGGCTGGTCCACATACGCCCCTGGAAGGTGCGTTCAACCCTGGTCGTCTTCGACCGCTACCTGGACGACCTGGCGATCGACCCCCGCCGATTCCGCTATGGGGGTCCAACCTGGGCGATACGATTGGCCCTGGTGCTCATTCCGCGCCCGGACATGGCTTTTGTGCTGGATGCGCCCGCCGCGGTGCTGCAGGCGCGCAAGCGCGAAGTCGAAGCGGCCGAATCCAACCGGCAACGCGAAGCCTACCGACGCTGGGCCACGCAGCGGGAGATGAAGGTACTCGATGCCTCCCGGGCGCTACCGGACATAGCAAACGATCTGGCCGATCGGGTCTTGCGTCGACTGGAAGTGCGTCTTGAACGCAGGCGGCACACTGACCGCAAACACGCGTGAGCCCGATTCTGCCTTGGAACCGTAACGCCCTGTTCGGCCGCAATTCCGCACCGGTTTCATTGGCTGGCGATGTTACCGGCAGCCGGGCTTTCCCGGGAAGCCGATCCCCGCAGGTGACACGGCCCCCCGCTGCGGATTATGGTAAGAGTATTCCGTTCCCCTCAGGCGAGGCTCCGGGCCTTGTCGCCACGATTTCACTGGAGGGCAAGCCATGACCGATCCAGCACGCCCAGCCGCACGGTTCGCCGCCTCGGCAGAGCGGCGCAATCCCTTGGCGTCACGGATGCTGATCGGGTGCCGTCACCACCGGATTCCGCTGGTTTGCAAGTTGCTGCAACTGCTTCTGAACTGCGATATCTATGGTCCGATACGGGCCGATACCCGGATGCCGCATCCCTACGGAATCATCATCCATGGCTCCTCGCGCATCGGGGGCAATGTGCTGATCATGCAACAGGTGACCATCGGCGCCAAGGATGCCGGCAATGCCGCACCGACGATCGAGGCTAACGTCGTACTCGGGGCGGGCGCCAAGATCCTGGGAGGCATCACCGTCGGCCGCGGTGCCGTCGTCGGTGCCAATGCCGTCGTCACTAAGGACGTTCCGCCGGGCGCGGTGGTGGTGGGGGCCAACCGGATCATACGCATCACCCCCCCGGTCGAGGCCCCGGGTCCGGACAAGCAGGAATAACCCGGCCCATGCCCGCGACCAATGCCCGCCCGCGGCCCGCTACGGTCCACGTTACCCGGTCCCGGTCCGCCTTGTTGTTCTCGGATCGTCTCGTGCTGGCCGGATTTGCCCTGGCCCTGCTGTTTCTTGCCATCCATCCCTCGGGGGTAGGCGGCATTGCGCTCGATATGTTCACGGCGACGAAACACATCCCGATGTTTGTACTCGTTACCGGTATCCTGCTGACCTTCGTCGGGCGGGGGCTCGAGATGCACCCGCTCCCGGTTCCCGGCGTGGGACGCATCGCCTGGCCGCTCGCGCTGGTCGCCTTTCTTATTACCGTCGGCGGCGCCTATCTACGCTTCTTCCGCCACGACAACCAGAGTTTCCTGTTCATGGGCTGGTACATGCTGCTGTTCCTGCCGATCGCAGCCTGGCTGGTTCGAAGCGCCGATCCCCTGCGCGCCGTGCGGGTTGCCACCCTCTGGATAGTCGGTGTCTCGTTGTTCATGGGCCTGTTCCAGATCCCGTATCGAGCCTACGCCCCCTTTCATGAGCTGGAGTTTCTATTCATCCCGGCGATGGCCTACTACCTGTTCGCCGCACGCAAAAAAACCACCCTGCTGGCGGGGCTGATGCTGCTGGCCCTGTGGACCGTGTTTTCCGATAAGAATACCGGCTACCTGGCGGGGCTGGTCAGCGCCGCCTACCTCTTGTGGTTCAAGGGCTTGCCCTGGTTCAAACAGCGGGCTCCCTTCGCCCGCATTCTCACCGCCTACCTGGCGACGCTGCTCGGCATTGCCGTCATCATCGCCGCGGCCTTTCTGCTTATCTACCGCAGCAACTACCTGCCCAGCGGCAACCCGGAATACCGCATGCACACCTACGAGATGATGCTGGGCCGATTCAAGGAATCCCCCCTGTGGGGTAATTTCTATACCGTTCCCTCGGTGGACCGATTCACCCTGTTCAATACCGGCCGTGGAAACAATGAACTTCCTACCCATAGCGGCATACTGGATATCCTCGGAAATGGCGGATTGCTCGGAATTTCGTTGTGGTTCTTCGGCCTTGCCGCAATCGGTACCGTTGCCTATCGCCGGGTGCTCTCTCCCCGCCTGTCGCCCACCCCATACACCCCCTATGCCCATACCCTGGCCGTCATCTCCCTGGCCGCCATCATGACCTATGGCTTCAACCCCATCCTGCTCGAGCCGGTCAAGGCCCTTACCGTGTGGTTCCCGCTGGGGCTGTTGCTCGGAATTGCCGCGATCGCCGGAAATACCCATCAAACCCCGGCGCGGGAGCCGCAGTGATGAAGGCGCTGAAAATCAGCATGATTGTGCCCTCTTTCCAACAACGGCGATATCTGGAAGCCACGCTGAAATCCCTGGTTGAGCAGCAATATCCGGATCTTGAGATTCTCGTCATGGATGGGGGCTCCAACGACGGCAGCGTAGAGGTTATCCGCCGTTTCGAGCCCCATCTCGCCTTCTGGAGCAGTGCCTCCGATGGTGGCCAGACCGATGCCCTGATCCACGGGTTTGAACGCGCCACGGGAGAAATCTTCGGTTGGCTGTGCTCCGATGACCTGCTGCTCCCGGGCGCCTTGATGCAAATCGGGAGATTTTTCCGGCGCCACCCCGGAATCGATGCGGTGTATGGCGATGCACTCTGGATCGATGCCGACGGTCGGGTGCTGCGCCCCAAAAAAGAAATGCGTTTCAACCGACTGGTGCTGCGCTACGATCATAATTACCTGCCCCAGCCGGCAACCTTTTGGCGCCGGCGCATCTACCGCCGGGCGGGGGGGCTCGATCGGGGTTTCAACCTGGCCATGGATGGCGACCTGTGGTCCCGGATCGCCCGCGTCGGGCGCTTCACTCATCTGCCGGGCTACCTCGCCTGCATGCGTTATTACCCACAGCAGAAGACCCGCAACCTGCGCGCCCAGGCGCTACGCGAGGAGGCCTGCATTCGGGCCCGGGACGGCTACGGCTGGTCACCGAAGCTGGAAAAACTGGTGCTGCGTCCGGCGGCTCGGCTCGCCCGCATCGGGTTAAAGGGCATGGCCGGGGGGTATACCGCCCGTGTCCCGGCACGCGTTATCCGTGCCGCCGAGCGTTATCGCCTGGATATTCCCGAATGAAACCGGTTGCCGCGCGGTTGCAAGACCGGGACGGAACTCATTCCGGCATGAATGAGAATTTATTACTGTACCGAATGCCATGGCCGCGGCTGCGGGCGCTCTACCTGCCGTCGTCACCGGCGCGAAAATCGGGCCTTGACCTGTTCGTGCCGGAATGGGCGAATCGCAGCCTGATCGGCCTGGCCGCCCGGGTTCGCCCGGCCACCGGGCGGCTGCCGGAAGATCATCTATGCCGGGTTACAGCGCTCGCGGCCGAGGCCGGGGCAACGGTTGCCGGTGTATTGGTGGGAACCCCCGGTCCCTATCAAAAAATCAGCGTGGCCCTGCACCTGCCCGATGGCCGACTGGTCGTGGCCAAACTCGCCCTGGGCTCTCGGGCGGAGGAACGCATCGCGATCGAGGCGCAGTGGCTGCGGCGCCTGGCGGAAACCGCGGCACTTGCGAAGCAAGTTCCCCGCCTTCTCGCCGAAGGGCAAATCCGGGGCCGGGCATTCCTGGTACAAACGGTCCGGGCGGGACCCCGGCCGCCGCGGCGCTGGATTCACCCCGCGGCGGCCTTTCTATGGGCACTGGCCGGTAGCGGCCCCCGGGAGGGGTACCTCGAGTCCGCGGGATGGAGGGGATTGGAAACCGGGCTCAAGCGCCTGCGCCCGCACCTCGATTCCGTCTCTTGCGGACTACTCGGGCGGGGCATCGAGGCGGCCGGTACCCGACTCGTGGGCATGGCGCTTCCCGCCACTCCGGTGCATCGGGACTTCGCCCCGTGGAACGCCGTGCTCGAGGCCAACCAACTGTTCGTATTCGACTGGGAATATGCCATCGAAAGCGGCAATCCCGTGCAGGACTTTCTCCACTGGCATCTGCTTTCGGCCGTGGTGCGCGGACGCCTCCCCAACCCATCGACTCGCAAACATGTTCTCGCCGGGATGGCGGATTATCTTGCGGGGCTGTCACCATCACGGAACTTTCCGCGGACGGTGCTGCGCGGGTTGTTGATCGCCTATCTGCTCGATGTCTTGCTTTTCTACGCCGAGGCGGATGGTGGCCTGCGCCTGGAAAGCCCGGTGATTAATGGTTTCCTCACGCTGTTGCGGCAAGAGGTTGTGGGATGATCCGCAAGATCCCGTACCTGGTCCTGTTGGGAAGCACGCTGATAACCCTGGTGGCGCAGGGACGAGAGATTATCGTGCAGCCGCCGGCGCAATGCACCAAAAGTTCACCGGGGGTCACCCTGGCTCCCGTTTGCGGCCTGAAGGCCGCGCTGCAACAGTTGCGCCCCGGTGATACCCTGCGCCTGCGCCCCGGAATCTATCGCCAACCCCTCGATCTACGCCGTGCCGTGGGTTACTCCCGGGCTCGTGCCATCGGCTCCCGGGCGCCGCCCACCCGGATCGAAGGCCCGGTCCGGGGCAGCGCAATCGTGTCCGGCGCGCGGCGCGTAATCGGCTGGAAGCCGCTCGATCGCGGTGTCTGGGTTCGCCCGGGCTGGAAAATCAATTCGCAACAAGGCTTCGTGGACGGTAAGCCCCTGATCCAGGTCGGCGGCCTGATCTGGGGCGGCTATCCCGGAAATCCCGCAAGTGACCTGGCCCGGATTCGCGTGCCTCGCGGTATCTGGCCCGGTAGAATCCCGGGCAATGCCTCAATCCTTCGGCCGCACCAATTTTTTTATGATCGCAGCGGCCAACGATTGTATCTTCGCTTGCCCCGGGGGCAAAATCCCAATCATCTCCAGGTCTTGTTCGCTGTTCATCCCTACCTCCTCTTTGCCTCCGGCTGGGATCGGCTGACCGTGCGCCGCCTGAGCTTCCGTTACAGCAATACTTCGGCCGTATCGCAAGCGGGCGCGATCACCCTGAGCGGCAACTACATCACCCTCGATCACCTGCGCGTCGAACAGGTGGACAGCACCGGGATCTCCCTGGCGGGGGATCATAACCGGATCGTGCATACCCGGGTGATCCGGGCCGGCCGCCTGGGCTACAACGTGCGCGGCCGCCGCGTCTACCTGGCCGATGATCTTGCCGCGTATAACAACACCCGGGGGTTCAACAAATGGTGGGAGGCGGGCGGTTTCAAGTTTGTCGGCAACGGCGGATTGCGCGATTCGGTTGTCACCCGCCTCCGGGCCATCGGCAATGATGGCGATGGCATCTGGTTCGACTGGAAAAACCGCGGGGATAAGCTGACGAATTCCCTCAGCGCCTACAACATCGGCTTCGGCATTCACGTCGAGGTAAGCCATGATATTCGTATCGAGGGCAACCGGGTCTATGGAAACGGCCAACGCGGCATCTCTCTCGCCTCGAGCAGGAACTTGCGGATCATGGGTAACCTGGTCGCGGACAACGGCCTTGGCGGAATCATCAGCCTCAACGAAAACCGGGGTGCGGCAACGACCCCGCAGAAAATTCTCGTCTGCGCAAACCTGCTGGCCTGGAACCGGGGTTCCGCGCTGACCCTGCCATTGCCTCTCGCCGGCTCGATGGCCCGGAACAACGTTTATCTCGACGCCTCTGGCAGGCCCCATCTGGGGCTTGGGAAAAAGGTCGGCTTGATGGGCCTGGCCGCCTGGAACCGGCGTTATGGACAAGGGCGGGGATCCCGGGCATACGCTGTATCCATGCCCGCTAAATTGGCCGCCATTCTCCGGGCCAAGCAATTGATCGACTGGAGGCGGGTGCTGAAGGATGTTGGGATAGCCTCCTTGCCTCCGCTCACCGCCGGCTGCCGGGACTTACCCCGGGGTCCCTTGCGTTGAATCGGATCGCCGCCTTCTAGGCTTTGGCTGCGGCCTCGGCGCCAAGGAATACTTTGTCGTCATGTTCGCCAAAAGCCCCGGCCCGCTCATCAGGAGAACCTCTTCGAGGTACGGTTCGCATCTACCAACGCCAGTGGAGCCAATATCCAAACAACCCCCCGCATGCTTGAGGCTTTGAGCGTCACGCGAAAAACCTTTTCAGTAGCTTTCCTCGCCCTTCTTGTCGCGTTGGGCGATATCTTCCGGCCGAATTTTCCCGCGCATCACCCGGAAGGCCCAACCGGTATAGAAGAGAATCAGCGGGATGAAGACCAGGGCGAAGCCGAGCATCCAGGCCAGCGTGCGCGGCGAAGAACTCGCGTTCCACACCGTCAGGCTTTGATCGATGTTCACATAGGAAGGCGCAAGGATCGGGAACATCGCGGCGCCCAAGGTGCCTATGGTCGCCATCCATGCAATAGCGCCCGACCACCAGGCCCATTGCGGTCGGTTGCGGCGGGTAAACCAGGATCCGGCCAGCAGTGCGATGTACACCAGGATGGGTACGATGAAAAGTGCTGGGTGCGTAAAGAAATTGTGCAACCAGGCGCCTTTTGCCATTATCGCCGAACTCGCAAGGGGGTTCGCCGGCATGGCCGGATCGATCGTCCCGCTCGGCGCGTAGCCGTTCAGCTGGCTCAGCCAGATGCCGCCTATGGTGAAAATCACCATGGCGAGCACTGCGGCGGCGCGCATCATGCGCTTTGCTCGTGCGAGGATGAGGCCCTCGGAACGCAGGGAAACCATGGCGCCCGCCTGGTAGAGCGAGAGCGCGACCGCCATCCCCCCCCCGATGAGGACCGAGAAGGGGTTGAACAGGGTATAGAATCCAAATCCGTGGGGGTAGAACGACTGCATAATCTCGTTGAAACGGAAGGGGAACCCCCTAAGCGCGTTGCCGATGGCGGTGCCAAAGACAAGCATGGGAATGAAGCCGCTCAGGAATAATGCCCAATCCCAGCGCTCGCGCCATCGGGGCGAATCCAGCTTGCTGCGGTACTCGAAACCCAGCGGGCGGATGATCATCGACCACAACAGCAGCAGCATGACGATATAGAGCCCCGAGAACAGGGTTGCGTAGACCGTGGGGAATGCGGCGAAAATCGCTCCGCCGCCGAGGATAAACCAGACCTGGTTGCCGTCCCAGTGCGGGCCGATCATGTTGAGTACCGCGCGACGCTCCCGGTCCGTGCGTCCAAGATAGCGCAGCGAGGTGCCGACTCCCATATCCTGGCCGATCATGATGCCGATACCCATGAATAGGACCCCCAGAAGCAGCCACCAGATCACTTTCAGTACAGCATAGGCTTCCATCGTTACACCTTGCGTCTAGTCATTTGAGAGGATCTTCGCCGTGCGCGCCCTGCTCGCGTGCCTGGCGCTCATACAGCGCACCGGCGAAGGCGGTTATCAGGATGATCATGACGGTGCCGACCACCCAGGCAAAGTACCACGGCGCCCAGTAGCTCAATATCGCGGCACCCGCGAGCGCTAATAGGGCAAGCGCGAACCATCCGGCATAGCGCAGCAGTTCCGAGGTCGTCATGCGGAGCCTCCTTTGAGAACGAACGTGGGCAGGGCCTGGGTATTGTCATCTTTTCCCGGCGCCGTGGCGGGCCCTTCAATGATAGCGCGGCGCATTAGGTAGATCTCGATTACGATGAATACCGTGTAAAGCCCGATGAAGCCCGCGAGCGAGAAGATCATGTACGCGACGCTGTGGGTCGAGGCGGAAAGCCACGTGGGCAGTATGCCGTACACCGTCCACGGTTGGCGCCCCATCTCGGCGGTAATCCAGCCCAGTTCCACGGTAAGATATGGCAGCACGAGCAGCCACAAGGACAGGCGCAGGAACCATCGGCGCCGGTACTCGCTGCGCATAAGCGAAAACATCGTCGCCAGCACAAAAAAGGCGAGCATCGTGAAGCCGAAGTACACCATCAGGTGGAAGGCCCAGAAAACCACCGGAACCGACGGAATGGTCTTGCGGGCCGCGCGCTCGACTTGAGCCGGCGTGGCCTTTGCGACATTCGGCGCGTAGCGCTGCAGCAGGAAGGCGTAACCGATGTCCTTTTCGTGTTGGCGGAAGGTCGTTAACGCCCGGTTGTCGCCGGGGGTTTTTTGCAATCGCTCCAGCGCCAGTAGCGCCGGGATGCCATTGTAGATTCGGCGCCGGGCCTGGGCTTCGAGTTCGAAGACGCCGGGGATGGGCTTGTCGAAGGCATGCGTGAGCATCATTCCCCCGATCCAGGGCACGCTGAGCGACCACAGGTTCTTCTGTTCCCGGCTGCTCGGGAAGGCGATCAGGTTGAGTCCGGCGGGTGCTTTTTCCGTGTGCCACATGGCTTCCATGGCCGCGATCTTCGGCGGCTGGACGCCAACATCTTTGAAGCCGGAGGCATCGCCGAGGGTGATCACGGCGAGCGATGCGAAAAGCCCGAAGATCGCGGCCATGCGGAAGGAGCGTCGCGCGAGTTCGACATGGCGCTTGCGCAACAGGTACCAGGCGCTTACCGCGCACACGAAAACGGCCGCGAGCACGTAGCTGGCCGCCGTCGTGTGTACGAACTTGGTTTGGGCATCGGGGTTGAAGATGAGATTGGCGAAGCTCGACAGCTGCAACCGCATCGTGAACGGATCGAGGCGCGCGCCTGACGGCGCCTGCATGAAACCGTTGGCGATCAGGATCCACAAGGCGGAAAGATTCGAGCCCAGCGCAACCATGTAGGTAACGAACAGGTGCTTGCCGCGTGATAGCCGGTCCCAGCCGAAAAACATGAGCCCGACGAATGTCGATTCGAGGAAAAAGGCCATCAGGCCTTCGATTGCAAGCGGCGCACCGAACACGTCGCCGACGAAATACGAGTAAAAGGACCAGTTGGTTCCGAACTGGAACTCCATCGTGAGGCCGGTGGCGACGCCGAGAGCGAAGTTGATCAGGAACAGCTTGCCCCAGAATTTCGCCATGTCGCGAAATATTTCGCGGCCGGTGACCACGTACACGGTCTCTATCGCCGCGATCAGCACCGCGAGGCCGATTGTGAGTGGCACGAACAGGAAGTGGTAGAGGACGGTGATGGCAAATTGCCACCTCGAGAGATCCACGACCAGTTGAGTGGGTTCCACTGCGGCGTGCTCCAATTATATTGGAATTAGTCTACTTTATCATGTTGAGGGCCTCCGCCTAGACCGGTTCTAGGAATCAGGCGAGCAGATAATCCGCCATGCGGCGGTAAAAACCGTCGTGAGCAATCAACTCATCGTGGTGACCCCGTTCGATCACGCGGCCGCGATCCATGACAATGATTTCGTCCATCCGCTCGAGCCCGGCGAGGCGATGGGTGATCAGAAGCAAGCTGCGTTGCCCGCGGTTCTCGGCCAAGGCGCGGATGAGAGCGCGCTCGTTGGCCGCATCGAGCCCTTCGGTGGGTTCATCCAGCAGCAGGATCGGCGCGGCGCTGAGCCAGGCTCGGGCGAGTATCAGGCGCCGGGCCTGGCCGGCCGAGAGCATCATGCCGCCGGCTCCAACGAAACTGTCCAGTCCGCGCTCGAACCCGTGCGCCTCGGTTGCGAGGCCGACGGTGTCGAGCGCCGCCCACAGCTCCTGGTCATCTGCCGCGGGGCGAGCGAGGCGGAGGTTTTCCCGGAGCGTGGTGCTGAACAGGCGCGTAGACTGGGCGGACCAGGCGAATTGCGCGCGCAATATTTCCAGGCCATAGTCGCCGATCGCGTGCCCGCCGAGGCTGATCGTACCCGCATCGGCGTCCCGGAACCGTAGTAACAGGTGGGCCAGTGAACTCTTGCCGGCACCCGAGGGGCCGACCACGGCGATGGCGGCCCCGGCGCTCAGCTCGAAGCTCACGCCATCCAGCGCCCAGCCTAGCCCCGGGGCGTAACGCAGGCGCACAGAATCGAAGGCGAGGTCGTGGTTCTCTACCATGTTGACCGGCAGGACGGATTCGGTGACGATAGGCGTTTCGTCGGCGATTTCGAATACCCGCTCGGCGGCGGCCAAGGTGTCACCGAGGGCGCGGAAGGCGCCGGGCAGCCCCTGCACGGCTTCCAGGCTGGCGAGCACAAAGAACACGAGTAGCGGCAAGTAGAGCGGATCCATGTGTCCGCGGGCCGCATCCGGGGCGACGAGCAGCCAGGTCAGGCCGAGCGCGGTCCCGGTTGCGAGCACGATCAGGCCGAGCGCGATGGCCTCGATCCGAAGTCCGCGATCCTGCTCCTGTGCCAGCCCGCGGTTGTGCCGCACGGCGGCCTCGCGCCGGGCGGTATCGGCCCCGAGTGCCTGGAGCTCGGCGAGCCCGGAAAAATCCTCCACCAGCGCGGCCTTGATCCGCCCGGCGGTGGCCGTGGCGCGGCCCGCGGAGTGTCGCCCGAGCCGGTGCGTTAGAAATGGAAATACGATCCCGACTATGGCTAGCAAGCCGAGGTCCAGGAAAGCGATCCGCGCGGAGAGGAAAAACAGGAAAACGATCATGGCGGCGGTGGAGAAGACCGCCACCAGGGCTGGCGAAAACACCCGCAGCCAGGCGTTGTCGAGCGTGTCGACGTCGGCCACCAGGCGCGTGAGCACGTCGCCGCGGCGATAACGGCTGAGCACGGCCGGTGCCAGCGGTTCGATGCGACGGTACACCCAGATCCGCAAGCGGCTCAACAGGCGCAGCGTCGCATCGTGATTGATCAGCCGCTCGAGGTAGCGCCCGACGGTACGCAGAATCGCGAATGCGCGAATGCCCGCGGCCGGGGTGAAATAGTTGATGCTGGCGCCGGCGAGGCCCGCCGCGGCCATCGCCGCGATGAACCAGCCGGCAAGCCCGAGCAGCGCCACGTTGGCAAGCACGACGATGAGCGTAAGTAGCGCACCCAGTGCGAAACTCCAGCGGGTTGGGCGAGCGAGGGCCAGGAGGCGCAGCAGAAGTTTCATGCCGGATCCACGAGTGCCGGCGCGGCATCGAGTAGGCGCCGGTACGGACCCTCGTGCCCGACCAGGGTGTTGTGTGTGCCCATGGCGACGATACGCCCGGCTTCTAACATTACGATGCGATTCGCTTGGCGTACCGTATGCAGACGATGGGCAACGGTGACTATCGTGCGTCCACGGGCCAATGTTTTGAGCGCGGCGCCGACCGCCGCTTCGCTTGCCATGTCGAGGCTCGCGCTCGGCTCGTCGAGCACAACGAGCGGCGCATCGCGTAGAAACGCGCGGGCGAGGGCGATACGTTGGATTTCGCCGCCCGAAAGCCCGGCGCCGTCCTCGCCTACCGGCGTATCGTAGTCGCGCGGCAGGGCGGCAATGAACTCATCGGCGTGTGCTTGTTCCGCGGCGGCGATGATGGCTGCGCGCCCGGCGCCCGGGGCGCCTAGCGCGATGTTCTGCGCAATGGTGCCCGCGAACAGGTGGGTGCGTTGCGGTACCCAGGCGATGTCGCGGCGCCAGTCGGCCAGGGAAAGCGTCTCTAGCGCCTGTCCGTCGACGAGAATCCGGCCCTCCGCAGGCTGTACGAACCCGAGTAGGAGATAAAGCAGCGTGCTTTTGCCGGCGCCCGAAGGGCCGATGATGGCAATATGGTTTCCCGCCGGAATCTCGAAGCTGATCCGGCGTAGCACGGGCGGTCCCGTGGCGTAGGAAAAGCTCACGCACTCGAACTCCAGCGTGAAGGCGGCGCCGGGCCGAAACCTCCGGGTGCCTGCCCACGCGGGCACCGGCGTGGCAAGAATAGCGGCGATCTGCTCGGCTGCGGCGACCGCGCCGAGGCGCGCGTGATAGGCGTTTCCGAGATTGCGCAGCGGGAGATAAAACTCGGGCGCCAGCAACAGCGCCGTGAGTCCCGCACTGAAGGGAACCTCACCCCACAGCAGGCGAAAGCCGACCAGTACGGCTACCATCGCAATGCTCACGGTAGCGAGGAATTCGAGCGCAAACGAGGACAGGAAAGCGATGCGCAGCACGTTCATGGTGCTTTTGCGGTAGGCTTCGGACAATTTTTCGACCAATTTGACCTCGGCGCGTGCCGCACCGAAGGCCTTGAGCGTGCCGAGTCCGGCAAGCACTTCCAGAAAGTGCGCCGACAGTCGCCTCAGGCGGGACCACTGGCGCTGGTTGAGTGCCGCGGCCCCTTTTCCCAGCAGCACCATGAACAGGGGGATAAGCGGTGCGGTACCGGCCAGGATCAGGCCCGAGATCCAATCTATTGGAAATACCACGACGAGGATGGCAAGAGGCACGATAACCGCAAGGCTCGCTTGTGGAAGATATTGTGCGTAGTAATTGTGCAGCGCCTCAACACCGTCTACCACGGTATTGGCGAGTTCGCCCGGCTCGCGTGCCATGCTCCACACCGGGCCGAGTTTATGAATGTGGGTGAGAAGCGCCGCGCGTGTGCGGACCTTGATTGCAAGTCCCGCTCGCATGGACGCCCGGGTGCCGGCGTAGACGCAGATTGCGCGTAGCAGAAAGACGCCGAGCAGGGCTGCAAAGGGTACCAGTTGCGAGGCAACCGATTGGTGCTTAAAGATCGTGTGGTCAACCAGATGCGCGAGTAAGAATGCCTGTGCGATCAGCAAGCCGCCGTTTATCGAGCCGCTCGCGATGGCGGTCACAAGTGGGAAGCGCACGGCGCGTGCCTCGTGATTCAACCAATGTTTTGCCGTTACAGCATGATTGTTCTCGGTCATGAGCCGTTAAACGACGCGGGTATGCATATTGTCGCCGATCGCCGGGGCTTGTGTTTGATTCACGAAGCCGTGCCTTGAGGTGGCCCATACCCGCCGCCGCCCGGAGTGAGAATCTCGATGGCATCGCCGGCTTCAGCCTCCACGCGATCCGCGTACTTCAGCGTCACGATGCGGCCATCGCCACGGATCAGGCGGTTCACTCCGGGCCGGCCGGCGCTGCCGCCACCCAGTCCGAACGGTAGGGTCCGGCGGCGATTGGACAGGATCGCCAGCGTCATCGGTTCGAGCAGACGCAGCCGCCGAACCAGGCCGTCGCCGCCGTGCCATTGCCCCGCCCCGCCGGTTCCCCGGCGCACCGAAAAGCATTCCACCCGTATCGGGTAGCGGAACTCGAGGATCTCGGGATCGGTCAGACGGCTGTTGGTCATGTGCGTATGCACCGCGCTCGCCCCGGGGAACCCCGGGCCCGCACCCGCGCCGCCGGCCAGGGTTTCGTAGTGCTGAAACCGGGCGTTACCGAAGGAAAGATTATTCATCGTGCCCTGGGAGGCGGCGAGCGTGCCGGTCGCAGCGTAGAGGGCGTCGCACAGGCACTGGCTCACCTCGACATTTCCGGCGACCACCGCCGCGGGATACCCGGGCGCGAGCAGGTTCCCCGGGGGCACGCGAATTTCTACGTTTTCAAGGCAACCATCATTGAGGGGAACTTCCTCCTCCACCAGGCTTCGCAGCACGTAGATCACGGCGGCGCGCACGACCGCAGGCGGCGCGTTGAAGTTATCGTGCCCGGTTGCGCTGGTACCGTCAAAGTCCACTATGATGCACTCGCGCTCGATATTTACTTCGAGGCTGGCCCGGATGATGGCCCCGTTGTCCATCTCTATCGTGTATTGTCCCCGGGTCGGAAGGCGCCGCAGCAGGCGGCGCACGGCGGCGGCGGCCTGCTCGTTGACGTAAGCCATGTAGGTGCGCACGGTTCTCAGCCCATATTGGCGCACCAGTCGCTCGAGTTCCCGCCGGCCACGTTCGTTGGCGGCCACCTGGGCGCGAAGGTCGGCCAGGTTTTGTTCCGGGCGGCGGGCCGGATGAGGGCTGTCGGCGAGAACACGAAGTATCGCCTGCTCGTTAAAGTACCCGTTGGATACGAGCCGCAGCGGTCGGATCAATATCCCCTCGTCTTCGATGCGCCGGCTGTCCGGGGGCATCGAGCCCGGCGTGATCCCTCCAAGATCGGCATGATGCGCCCGCGAGGCGACGAAAAAATCCGGGTCTCGCCCCCCCTTGCGAAAAAAGATCGGGGTCACGACCGTTATGTCGGGCAGATGCGTTCCCCCCGAGTATGGGTCATTGGTGACCCATGCCTCGCCGGGTTTCATGGCCTGGCGCGCGATGAGGGTCCGAACCGTTGCGCTCATGGCGCCCAGGTGTACCGGAACATGCGGCGCGTTGGCGACCAGCTTGCCATCCGGGGCGAACAGAGCGCAGGAAAAGTCCAGGCGTTCGCGCACGTTGACCGATTGCGCCGACTGGCGCAACGCCTCTCCCATCTGTTCCGCAGCGGACATGAACAGGCTGCCCATGATCTCCAGCGCCACGGGGTCGCGGCGGGTGCCGAGGCGCTTGCGTGCCCGGCGCACCGCACGGCTCAGCAGCAGTTCTCCCCCGGAATGCACCATGGCTTCCCAGCCGGGCTCGATGACACTGGTGGCGGTTGCCTCGATGACGATGGCGGGCCCGCGGATATGGCTGCCGCCGGCGAGGTTCTCGCGCCGGTACAGTGCCGTCTTGCGCCAGGATCCTCCGAACCAGGCCGCCGCGGTGGCTTCCGCCGGTGCCAGGCCGTCCCCCCGGGGCGGGGCCGGATTCGGGGATGGTTCGACTGCCATGCGCGCCTCGACCCGTACCGAGGCGATGACCTGCTCCCGGCCCGGGAGCACGAACCCGAAACGTCGCCGGTGGGCTTGCGTGAAAGCCGCGCCCATTGCCTCTGCTTTATCGAGGGGCACGGGAATCGCCGTTTCGCTGTCGGCATAGCGCAGCAGCGCAACCCGCTGTATGGTCACCGCCGCCGGCATCGCCCCTTGCTTATATACCGCGGCGCGGGCCTCGGCCTCCAGGGTTTGCGCCAGCTTGTGCGCCGCCGCCAGGCCCCCCGCAAGAGCACGCTCGAGACTGCGCTCGCGCAGGGTCGAGATTGCGCCCCGCCCTATACCGAAGGCCGACAGCACGCCGGCATGGGGGTGGATCAGCACGGTTTCCATGCCCAGGGCATCGGCCACACGGCAAGCGAGTTGCCCCCCCGCACCGCCGAAGCAATTGAGCACGCAACGGGTTGGATCATGCCCCCGGGCGATGGAGATACGCTTGATGGCCGCCGCCATGTGCTCCACGGCGATCTCGATCGCCCCGTCGGCAAGCTCCTCCGCCGCCGGCACGTTTCCCGTGGCCGCGGCCACCTCGGCGGCCAGGTCCGAGAATCCATTACGAACCGCTTCGATATCCAGCGGTTGATCGCCGTTTATCCCGAAGACCCGGGGGAAATACGCCGGACGAATACGCCCGAGCAGGAGGTTGCAGTCGGTTATGGTCAGAGGTCCGCCGCGGCGGTAGCAGGCGGGTCCGGGCTCGGCACCGGCGGAGTGTGGCCCCACCGTCAGGCGGGTGCCGTCGAAGGCGACGATCGAGCCGCCGCCGGCGGCGACCGTCTCCAGCGCCAGGGCCGGTGTTGCAAGCCGATGGCCGCCGACCACGGTTTCACGGTTGTGTTCGTAGTTCCCGGCATAATGGCACACATCGGTCGAAGTGCCGCCCATATCGAAGCCGATGGCCCGCTGGAATCCCGCCTCGACCGCGGTCTTGGCCACGGCGAGAACCCCACCCGCGGGACCGGAGAGCAACGCCTGGCGGGCATCGAAGGCACCGGGCGCGGCCAACCCGCCATCGGATTTCATGAACAACAGCCGCACACCCGGCAGCGCCGCGGCCAGGTGACGGGTGTAGCGCCACACGAGCGCCTGCAAATAGGCCTCGATCACGACGGTTTCCGCCCGCGGCAAGTAGCGGATGAGCGGGCTCACCTCGTGCGAGGTCACCACCGTTGCAAACCCCGCCGCGCGGGCGAGGCGGGCGAGGCGTTTTTCTTGTTCGGGGAATCGCCAGGCGTGCAACAGGCAGATGGCGCAGGCGCGTAATCCGGCGTCTCCGGCGGCTTGTAACCGACGCCGGGTCTCGGCCTCGTCTAGCGAAGCCAGTTCGTGCCCGGCGGAATCTACACGTAACCTAACCCCCAATACCCGGTCATACAGGGGCGCCGGGCGGCGGATATCGAGATCGAAAAGCCGGGGACGGGCCTGGTCGCGGATCAACAATGCATCTTCAAACCCGGCGTTGGTAACGAACAGGGTGGGGGCTCCCTTGCGCTCCAGCAGGGCATTGGTTGCCACCGTGGTGCCGATCCGGACCTCCTCGATGACCTCGACCGGCAGCGGCCCGGCACCGACTCCCAGCAGGCGGCGAATACCGGCGAGCGCGGCATCCTCGTCACGAGTGGGATCATTGGAGAGCAGTTTCAGGGTGTGTAGCCGGCCCTCGCCCGTGCACCCGATGACATCGGTAAAGGTCCCACCGCGGTCGATCCAGAAGCGCCAGCGGGTGCTCACTCCCGCGGCCCCATGATGGAGAGGCACGGCGAACTTATCGAGGCCCATCGGGTTTGGCCATTTGGCAGCCACTTCCCGCGATGCTTGGCCTCCGCCGCCAGGCGGCGCACCTTCCTTCCGCCCCCGCAGCGTTTGCCCCGTAACCGAACGCTCCAGTTGTTTCCCGTCCCGTGCATACGGCTTATAGTAGTCAATATGATTGGGAGGTCAGGCCAAGCCCGCATTGATGCACACGACGCGGCACCCGCTCCGGCGCCGGGAATCCATTTCTTCCTGCCCGACTCCTGCGCATACTTACGCGGTTTACGCATGAGCAATACCTCCGGCGGCGGAGACGGCCCGCCCACCAAGACCCTCCGTTCCGAAATACACCCGAATCATGGGTAAAAAACCGTCTTCCGGCAACCCGGGGATGGAAACCGGTGAGGTCGATATCCAGGCCTTGATCCGTGATCTTTCCCGGCACCAGGCCGCCAGTGAAGCCATCCTGGCGCTGGGAGAACGGGCGGTCCCCGAACTTTCGGCCTATCTCAACGGCAATGCCGAATCCATCCCTCAAGGCCGGGTTTTCGCGGTAGAAATGCTGGCGGCAATCCCCGGTGAAGCCGCGACAGAGGCCCTGCGCCACGCGCTGTACCACCATGATCTTCGCACCCTTTCGCCGGATTTGGCACATGCCGAACAGATTGTTAAAAATACCGCCCTGGGGGCGCTTACCCACCGACTCAAGGGCGATCCGGGCGCCGAAATCGCCTATGGACTCGAAGTCGCGCGCCTTCCCGCCGCCGCCGAGGCCGCGGCTCGATTCGGGCGCGTGGAACACATACCCAGCCTGATCTCCGCCCTCGACGATGACAGCCTGGGCAATGCCGCCCAAAAGGCGCTCGAGTACTTCGGCAAGGCCGCCGTCCCGGCGTTGCTTGCGGTGCTGGAGGAGAAGAGGGTGGGCAAAGCGAACCTGCGGCGGCAAATCAGCGCCATGGATATTCTTGCCACGGTGGGGAGCCAGGCCTCCCTATATGGAGTCCGCCGGCTGCTCGATCATCCTCATCCCGCGCTTGCCGCCGCCACTGCCCTGGCGTTACGGGTCACGGACAGCACCGGCGAGCTCGAACGTCGGGCCTATGCCCTCAGCCGCGGGGCGTTGTTGCCCGAGACGGCACTGGCCCGGCGCTGCCTTGACGCCCTGGCTTCACTCCCACCCGAAATTCTGGCAAGGACGGGAACAAAAACGCTTGAACTGGAAACCGTGCCGGATTATTACGGCGACCCGCACCCGTTGACGGATGTGGCCCGGGCGCCTCTGGCAGGTGTAATTCTGCGTACCGTCAACGCCGCCCATGTGGCGGGCGGGGACGAAATCGCCCATCTTCCCATACCGCTGCTACTGCTCGCGCTACGCGAATGCACGATCTTGCCCCCCGGTCCGGTGGCCCAGGTTCTCGCCCGACATGCCGACCCGGCGGTACGCCGGGCAACCGCGCGAGTTCTTGCGGCTTCCGGCGAACCGGCGGCGGCGCAACTGATCGTGCGCCTGCTCAGGGATGGCCATGGCGCTGCGGTCGCCGTTCACGCGGGACTCGATCGGCTGGCGCCGATGCAACGCCGGCGGTTGCTCGAGGCGATCCGCGCGGGCGCACCACCCCAGTGGCGGGCACCGAAAATATCCCGCGAGATCAGGTACCTGGACCCATCGAATTGAAGGGGGAATCCCGGCACCGGCAAGTTCCGCTTGTGTGTTCCCCCCATCCGGGTGAAATAACCGAGTTAAGATGTTCCCTGACGGGGCCAGGATCGAGGCCGGGGAACCCATGGAACCAGAAGTTACCGTAATACTTGGGGTTGGGCCGGGGTTGTCGGCCGCCGTGGCCGAACGCTTTGCCGCAGCGGGCCATGCCCTGGCCCTGCTCTCGCGCTCGGCACGCCATCATCGGGCTTTAGCCGCAACCATTCGCACTCGGGGCGCGACGGCGCAAGGGTACGATTGTGATGCCGCGGATCCGGCCTCGATTGCCGCCGCCTTCGCACGGATTCGTAACACCCTGGGCCATCCGACCGGGCTGATCTACACTGCCGGAAGCTACATGCCGGGAGGCATTCTCGAACTCGATGGTCAACGCTTCGAGACCGCTTGGCGGGTGAATTGCCTGGGTGCCTTTCTAGCCGCCCGCGAAGTTCTCCCCGCCATGCTGCAACGCGAGTGCGGCCGCCTGCTGTTTACCGGGGCAACCGCCTCACGGCGTGGAAGCGCCGGGTTTGCCGGGCTCGCGGTGGGTAAATTCGGCCTCCGTGCCCTGGCCCAATCTCTGGCTCACGAATTCGGCCCCCGTGGCATTCATGTCGCCCATTGCGTGATCGATGGCCAGATCGATTCGCCCGCCCTGCATGAGCGTCAACCCGGGCGTGCAGCCGCAACCTGTCTCAATCCGCACGCCGTTGCCGAAGCTTACTGGCAGGTTTACCGGCAGCCCCCCAGCGCCTGGACGCTGGAGCTGGATCTGCGCCCGCACCTGGAACGATTTTGAACCCGGTAATTCAGCGTATTCCGCGGCGCCAGGCCTTATATGCCCCTACTGCGATGGTGGCGACCTCGCAACCTCTTGCGGCTGCGGCGGGGCTTGAGGTTCTGCGCGACGGTGGCAACGCCGTGGATGCCGCGATCACCATGGCGGCGACCCTGACGGTGGTCGAGCCTACCGGTTGCGGCCTGGGGTCGGACCTGATGGCCATCATCGCCGGTCCGGCCGGAATCGAGGGCTATATCGGCTCGGGGCGGACTCCCGCCGGATTCAATCCGGGTGCCTTTACGGCTCGCCAGAGCCCCCGGGGGTGGCACGGAGTCACCGTCCCCGCCGCGCCGCGCGCCTGGGCCGACCTGGCCACACGCTACGGGCGACTCCCGCTGGAGAGACTGCTCGCCCCGGCGATTCACTATGCCCAGGAGGGGTTCCCGCTGTCGCCGCTGATCGCCGCCGGCTGGGCCCGCGCAGTAGAGGAGATGCGCCCGGCAACCCGTCCCGAATTTGCCGGTTTCATACCCACCTTCGCTCCGACGGGATTTGTCGCGGCTCCCGGAGCCCGTTTCACCAATCCGGATCTGGCGGCAACGCTGCGGAGCATCGCCGCGAGCCGGGCGGAAGATTTTTACACCGGCGCCCTGGCCGAGCGTATCACTCGCTTCAGCCGCGATACCGGGGGCTGGCTGCGCGCGCAAGATCTGGCCACCCATGCCGGGGAGTGGATCCAGCCCCAGGCGGTTTCATTCCGTGGCTATCGGGTGTTCGAATTGCCGCCGCCGACGCAGGGTGGAGTCGCACTTATGGCGCTCGGACTTTTGCAGGCCCTGGGGCCGACGCAAGATGTGGTGGAGGCGGCGCATTGGTCGATCGAAGCGATCAAGCGAGCCTTCACTGCGGCCCTGGAAGTGATCGCCGATGGCGAGGAGGCCCGGGCCTGGCTCGGCGCAACCCTGACCCCGGGCATGCTTGGCGGGGCCGCCAAGGGAATCGCCACGGCCGCCGCCCCCGGGCCCGAGAGCACCCGCCTCGAGGGAGGCACAGTATACTTGGCCGCGGCCGATGGCGACGGCCTGCTGGTCAGCATGATCCAGTCTAATTTCATGGGCTTCGGCAGTCACGTTGTCGTGCCGGGGACGGGCATATCCCTTGCCAACCGGGCGTTATGTTTTGCCCCCGCGCATGGGCATCCCAATGCACCCCATCCGGCACGGCGCCCCTACAACACCATAATTCCCGGCCTGCTTGCCGACGCCGAAGGGTGTCCCCTGGGACCGTTTGGCGTGATGGGCGGGTACATGCAGCCGCAGGGGCACGTTCAGGTGTTGCGCCGCCTGATCGACGCGGGGCTCGATCCGCAGGCGGCGCTGCAGGCCCCACGCTGGCGTTTCCTCGGAGGCCACAAGGTGCTCGCCGAACCCGGTTTCGATACCGCGCTGGCCGTGGCGCTGGCCCGGCGTGGACATGACATGGAGTATGCCGCGTCCACCGCCGGATTCGGCTGCGGGCAAATAATCCTGCGCCATGCGAATGGCTATGTCGCCGGCTCCGATGGCCGCGCCGACGGTGCCGCCCTGGGCTACTGAATGCGGCGCTTGCTACAGGTTTTCCTCACCTTGTTGCCTTTCGCCGGCATGCTGGGCGGCGCCTTTTTCACCAACCGTGGGGAACCTGTCGTGCTCGGACTGCCGTTGCTGTACTTCTGGATCGCATTGTGGGTCGTGCTCACCGCACCGATCATGGCCCTGGTGTACGCCCTGGAAGCCAAGTCCTCCCGCAAGGGCCGGTAAGCAATGGCCATTGCCCTGATTGCGCTTGCCTTTGCCCTGGCACTTGGCCTCGGCCTTGCCTCCCGGATCGGCAAATCCATGGATCTCGAGCAGTGGACCATCGGGCGGCGCGGCTTTGGCACCGCGATCGTGTTTCTGCTCATGGCGGGAGAGATCTACACCACCTTTACCTTTCTCGGTGCGAGCGGCTACGCCTACGGGCGCGGTGCCCCCGCTTTCTACATTCTCGGCTACGGCGCGCTGGCCTATGTCCTGGGATATTGGCTGTTGCCGCCGATCTGGCGCTACGCCAAGACCCATGCGTTGATCACCCAGGCCGACTTCTTCGCCCATCGTTTCGGCAGCCGCGGACTGGGAATCGCCGTCGGACTGCTCGGCGTATTGGCGATGCTGCCCTATCTCGCGCTCCAGCTCGAGGGACTGGGCCTGATCGTCGAGATTGCAACCGGCGGAGGCATCGGCGCGCACGCCGCCATTCTCATCGGCACCGCGGGCCTGGTGGTCTATGTCAGCGTCTCGGGAATTCATGCCTCGGCCTGGACCGCGGTGGCCAAGGATCTCCTGGTGCTCGGGGTGGTGGTGTTTCTCGGTATCTACCTGCCCCACCGGGCCTACGGCGGCATAGGACCCATGTTCCACCGGCTGCTGGCCCAGCGCCCCGAGCTGTTTATTCTCCACGGCTCGCAAGGCTTGGTTTGGTTCATCTCCACCATGTTGATTTCGACCCTGGGCTTCTGGATGTGGCCCCACGCATTCGCCTACACTTTCTCGGCCCGTGGCGAACGTGCTTTCAGGTGCAACGCTATCTTGCTGCCGCTTTACCAGCTCATCCTGTTATTCGTGTTTTTTGTCGGCTTCGCGGCAATCGGTATCGTACCGGGACTCGCCAAGCCGGATCTGGCACTGCTTGCCGCCACCGCGGCGACACTGCCGGCCTGGGTACTGGGCATTGTCGGCGGTGCCGGGGTGCTTGCCGCCCTGGTGCCGGGCTCGTTGTTGATCATCGTCACTTCGGCGCTGTTGTCCAAGAACGGGCTTGCCCTGCTCCCGGCCTTTGCCGGGCAAGAAAAACGCATCGCGCTTGCCGCCCGCCTGCTGGTAATCCCGGTGGCCGTCGCGGCGGCGGCCTTCGCCATGACCGGGGGAGCCGGAATCGTCGGGCTGCTGCTCCTGGGCTACAGTTACATCACCCAACTTTTCCCGGCCCTGGCGCTGTCATTTCTGGCTCCCCGGCTGATCAGCCGGGGAGCCGCCTTTGCCGGAATCGGTGCCGGCGTCGTGTTCGTCAGCCTCTTGACGCTGACGCATCAGCATGTCACCACCCTGCTGCCGTTCCTTCCGGCGGGCCTTGCGGGATTAAACGATGGAGTGGCGGCGCTGATCGTCAACCTGTTCTGCCTGGCCCTCGTCGCGGGCCTTGAGCAAACGCTCGTACGCCGCCACCCGGAGGCCCGAGCATGAAGCGGGTAACCGTCATCCGTCATCTCGCTTTCGAGGACCTGGGTAGCCTCGTTGCCGTCCTGAATCACCGCGGATACCGGGTCACGTACCGCGATGCCGGGGTGGATGCCGCGGTGGGGACGGACCTCCCGGAACCGGATCTGCTGGTGGTTCTGGGCGGGCCGATCGGCGTGTACCAGCAGGAGGATTATCCCTGGCTCGGGGAGGAGATTTCCCTGCTCCGTCACCGCCTGGAGGCCGGGCGCCCCACCCTGGGAATCTGCCTCGGGGCCCAAATCATGGCGGCCGCGCTGGGGGCGCGCGTCGGGCCGGCAACGAGCGAGATCGGTTGGTCCCGGCTCGAGCTGACCCCACGGGGCCTGGCCGGGCCGTTGCGGCACCTGGCCGGAGTTCCGGTACTGCACTGGCATGGCGATGCCTTTGCATTGCCGCCGGGCGCCGACCGGTTGGCGCTGACGCCGACAACTCCCAACCAGGCCTTTGCGTTCGGATCGTACGGGCTCGGGCTGCAGTTTCACCCGGAAGTTCAGTGGCCGGAATTCGAGCGCTGGCTGATCGGCCATGCCCTCCAGCTTGCGGCCTTGGGTCGCCCGATTCCCGCCTTCCGGATCGAGTCCCGAATCCGCTGCAAGGCCCTGGTAGCCCCGGCCCGGCGTTGCCTCGAAGAGTGGCTTGACGGAATCGAGGCCGGAACCCCCGGCCTTTAAGCGCAATTTTCCGGCTGGCATCAACCGGGTATTAATCCGACAAGCCGTTGGCGGGTATCATGATCCCGTCTTACTGCACCGGGTTGACCGATCGGCCGATTCAGATTGCCGCAGTTGAAGCCGCTGTGATCATCGAATTGGGCCGCCTCGCGTTCTCCCTGCATGAGACCCCAGGCTTCTTGAGGATCACCTTGCCATGAGTTTACCGAGCCACCGGGCCGATGCCGCTCCGAGCCTCAAAAAACCCCCGGAATCCACGGCCGGACAATACCGGTTGCCCGCCGCCTGGGAGCCTCATGCCCGAACCTGGATGGCCTGGCCCGGACACCCCGATACTTTTGCGGGCATCGTCGATGAAGCCCGGGCGGCCTATGCCGCGGTTGCCAACCGGCTTTCGGAGTTTGAGCCGGTGGTGATGGTTGTGGCGCCGGGGCAAGAGAAGTCGGCCCGAAGGCGGCTTTCCTCGGCAATCGAACGCCTCATCTGGCCGCTCAACGATGCCTGGATGCGAGACATCGCGCCGAGCTTTATCCATGCCCCCGGGGGTGTGCTCGTGGGAGTCGACTGGGGATTTAACGACTATGGCGACAAGGATGGACGCGGTGAGACCGGTTATGGCGACGATGCCCGAATCGCCGGGCGTATCTTGTCGCATCTCGGGCTGGAGCGTATCGCCGCGCCCATCATCTGCGAAGGAGGGGCCTTGGTCGGCGATGGCACCGGCACCCTGGTTACCACCCGGAGCGTCATTCTCAACCCCAACCGCAATCCCCGGCTGGATCCGGCGCATGCCGAGGCGCTGTTCCAGGAACTGCTGGGAATCCGGAAAACGATCTGGTTGCCCGCCGGGCTTCGCAACGATGACACCGACGGCCACGCGGATAACCTGGTTGCCTTCGTCGCGCCCGGACGGGTCCTGGTTTTAAGCGAAGACAACCCGAGCGACGGCAATTACCCGGTTCTTCGCGAATGTGCCCACCGGATCGAGGCGGAACTCGATGCCGCGCAACGGCACCTGGAATTGGTTCGGTTGCCGCAGCCGCGCCCCCGCCACGGAAATGGGCTTCGCCTCGCACTCTCCTACGTCAACTATTACCTGGGCAACGAGGTGGTACTGGTGCCCGGCTACGGCGACCTCCGCCGCGATGCCGATGCCAGGGCCATCATTGCCGAGCAGTTTCCCCGCCGACGGGCGCTTACTCTGCCCGCGCTCGCCATAGCCGCCGGTGGTGGCGGCCTGCATTGCATTACCCACGAGGAGCCCCTGCCGTGCGTATCCTGAAGCTGGCCGTGATCCAGATGGCCATGAGTGCCGACGAGGCGCGCAATATCGCCAAGGCCGAGAGCCTAGTGCGCCGGGCCGCGCGCGCCGGCGCCCGCCTGGTGCTACTGCCCGAGCTGTTCTCCCACCGCTACTTCGCCAAGGACCGGGATCCCCGGTATTTTTCCCTCGCGGAAAGCGCGCGGAAACATCCGCTGCTGCGGCGGTTCGCCGCGCTGGCGCACGAACTGCGCGTGGTATTGCCCGTGTCTTTTTTCGAGCGCGATGGCAACGCCTTTTTCAACAGCCTGGCCCTGATCGACGCCGACGGCCGGCGGATCGGTATCTACCGCAAGGCGCATATTCCCGATGGCCCCGGGTACCAGGAAAAGTTCTACTTCGCGCCCGGAGACACCCCCTTTAGGCCCGTGGACACCGCGGTCGGGCGCATCGGTGCACTCGTTTGCTGGGACCAGTGGTTCCCGGAGCCGGCCCGGCTGTTGGCGCTGAAAGGGGCGGAGATTCTGCTTTACCCAAGCGCCATCGGATCGGAGCCGGCGGCACCGGAACTCGACTCCGCCGACCATTGGCGCCGGGTGATGCAGGGGCACGCCGCGGCCAATCTCGTCCCGCTCGCCGCCGCCAATCGTATCGGCGAAGAACCGGGGCGGGACGCCACGGTGACTTTCTACGGTAGCTCGTTCATCACCGATCCCACCGGAGGCCTCGTCGCCCGGGCCGGACGCGATGAAGAGAGCATCCTGTACGCGGAATTCGATCTCGATGCCACCGCCTCGTTGCGCGCCGACTGGGGCGTTTTCCGCGACCGTCGTCCCGAGCTCTACCGCGGCCTCGCGAGTCCCGTCGCAACGATCGAGGCACCGCCACGCTGAGGCAGATCGCGTTCGCGGCACTTGTCCTGGCCACCCCCGCCGTGGCCCAGGCCGCCTGTCCGGTGCCGCTGCCGCTGGCACATCCGCGTTGGGCCGGAGAGGCCGATTGGCTGGCCCTGCAGCGGGCGGGGTTGCGCTACGGGCGCATTCGCATCCGCATCCTCAACGTCTACGATCTGGCGCACCCCGGGGAAGATACCTGGTACGGGCGAACGGCCGACTTCATCCACATCAAGACCCATCCCTGGGTGATTCGCCAGCTGCTTCTTATCGCCCCCGGCGAGCCGGTGAATGCCCGCCGGGTGTACGAATCCGAACGCCGCCTGCGCTCGCGGCAATTTCTGCGGGCGGTGAGCATCCGCCCGCACGCCTGCCGCGCCGGGCGGGTGGAAACGCTGGTCACGATCAAGGATGCCTGGACGCTGAAGTTCGACTTCCGCTTCGCCCATGCCGGCGGCGCCAGCCAAACCCGGTTCAAGTTCAAGGACACCGACTTTCTCGGCACCGGGCGGACCTTCGCCATCGGTCATGTGTCCACACTGGAACGCAGCGAAAACCTGATACAGTTCGCTTCGCCCAGTCTCGGTGGCACCCCATGGTCGCTGAGCGCCGAATACGCCAAGCTCTCTGACGGCCAACGCAAGGCGCTCACGCTGGCGCACCCGTTCCTGCTGGATACCGCATCCTGGTCCGCCAGGCTCGAGCTGCTCGATCAAAATAAAAACCTTTACTTCTACAATGACGGAACCCAGGCCTGGCAACTGCCGGTGCGGGAACAGCGCTACGGTCTGCAGTGGCTGCGCCTCCTTGGCTGGTCCGGCGCCACCGCGCTGCGAGCGGGGTTCGCCGCGCGCTACGCGCGCTACCGCTACGGTACCTTGGTTGCGGTTGCGCCTCAATTTCTGCCCGCGCCAGCGGCGCCCGGGCGGATCCTAGCCGGAGTCGGCCCCGCCTTCAATCTCTACCAGGATCGGTACGCCAACTTCTACGACATCCAGACCATGGGCCACGTGGAAGACTACGACCTCGGCTGGCAGGTGAACGGCACGCTACTGCTCGATGCACCGGGGCTCGGGGCGAGCGCCTCCGGCCCGGCGTTGACGCTTACGGCAAGCCGCGGCTTGCTCCCGTACCCCGGCTTGCTACTGCGCACGAACACCTTGCTGTCGGGTCGCTACAGCCGTGGCCGGTGGCGCAACCTGATCTTTTCCGGCTCGATCACGGCCTATGACCAGTCGCTTCCCCGGCAAACCCTGGTGGGGCACCTGGACTACGCCTCCGTGATCCGCCCGGATCCTGAAAATCTGCTCTATATAGGCGGTTTCCAGGCGCTTCGCGGCTATCCGAACTTCTTTCTTGCCGGAACCCGCCGGGTACGGATCACGCTGGCTGACCGCATCGTAACCCCGACAGTCCTGTTCCATACCTTTCAGCTCGGCTACGTGGCGTTTCTCGATGCGGCGCGGATCGAGCGCGTCTCCCCGGCGGGTTGGAGCCACTGGTATGCCGATCTCGGTGCCGGTTTTCGCATCGGCAACCTGCGCGGTGCTTTCAGCCAGGTGATTTATGCCACCGTAGCCTTTCCCCTGGTGCGGGGCTCCGGGGTTTCTAGCTATGAGATCATTGTCGGCAATGTGCTGCACTTCTGATGTGCACGGCGGATATCTACAGCCCAGCGCGGTGAATTCATGTGGATTCTGTAAGGCGGAAATAAGGTAGCGCATTTTTCGCACTTCGGAGGGGGCGGTGGTCCCGATCCGGTTAAGGAGAAAGCAACCCCCGTTCTGTAAATTCGGCACTCCTTTCGTTTGGTTGGTGCGCCACGGCCTGTCACTTGCTTGGCCTCAGGCCAATTTACAGAAAGCATGGTACACACCCCCCGGAATGGGGATGGAGATGATGCAGAAAATGATGGGTGGCGGGGAAGGTAACGATTCTATCAGATGTTCAAGGATACGACTTCTTCCGCCAAGAAAACGGCATCAATGGACACCTTTGCACCCCCCGAGTTGCACGCTTTGTTCAGCGAATGGCTGGATGGAAAGAGAAAGGAAGTATTTGCCATCCTGGCCAAGCCCGGAAAGCATCATTGCCAAGGCGCTGAAGTTGAGCCCGGAGAGCGCCGCCTACCTGCTGGCGCGCCTGCCCGTACAGGGAAAGTTGACCTTGATGGCGCAACTGGCGGAGGATGCAGAATCGAGCAAGGCGCATACGAATTCTGCGGCCGGTAAGGTTTAAGCCCTCGCCTCCCAATCCTTACATGCTCTCTCTGAGCGGAGCCGGGAAAATTCAATAGGGCCGGGAAGATCCCGGCCCTGTGTCAGCCTTTCGGTTAAACGCCTATTTCCGATCGCCAGCCAGTGTTTGCTCGATAAACCGGGCGACATTATCCTTAAAGACCCTGAGTGAGGCCGGGTGCAGGTAAACCATGTGCCCGGACTGGTAATAAAACTTGTGTACCCGTTGCATCAGCCGGGCGGTTCCGGCTACCGGGTCGAACAGGTGGTCAAAGGTATAGTCGGTGGCGAAGAAGGGGGTTCCCAGGTCGAAGTAACCGCTATTGACCATCACCTGCAGGTACTTGTTCTGGATCATGGCGAAGGCCAGGTCCGGTGCGACATTGGTAAATCCGGGCCAGGACTTTTTACCCAGGCCCGCGACCCGGTGTTTCCAGTTCCAGCTGCGATTGACCTTCATGTTGAGCACCTCGTATTTACGCCGTGGCCGGTAATCCAGGTAGCTGCTCAGGTAATGATGAAAGGCCGCGGTGAAGGCCGGGGAAATGGCTCCCATCATCGGATCCCAGTTCTGGTATTCGCCGAGAAGATCCATGCTCCAGCCGGTAAAGCGGGCATCCAGCCTGCCGGTCACCTCGTCACGGTTACGCAGCAGTTCCTTCTCGAATTGCGAGTTGTTTACCCGCAGATTGGCCTTGGCCCAGTAGCTCTCGGGGAGTCCCGTGTATTGATGAAGTTTTTTCAGTACGGCGCTGCGCGTGGCGGGCGAGAGCCGGCTGCCCTTGAGCAGGGCATGGGCGTATTGGGTGGTGGCGAATTGCTCGACCTCCTCAAGGAAGGGCTTGAGTGCCTTTGGTCGCGCCGGCAAGGCCTTGTGGTACCAGGCGACCGCGGCATAGGATGGCAGGTACAGGATGTAGGGCAGGTCGTTTCCCGGGGTGAAGCCAGCCGTTTCGAAATCCAGGATCGAAGAGAGCAGGATCACGCCATTGAGGGCGATCCCCTTGTGCTCGAGAATATTGGCGAGTACCGCCGAGCGGGTGGTTCCGTAGCTTTCACCGAACAAAAATTTCGGTGAATTCCAGCGGTGATATTTGTTCAGGTAGCGGCGGATAAACTGTGCGAATGCATTGCCGTCCTGATCTACACCGTAGAATTCGGCGGGTTTCCCGTCGGGGAGCAGGTGGCTGAAGCCCGTGCCCGGCGCGTCGATGAATACCAGGTCCGTCTTGTCGAGCAGGCTGTAGGGGTTGGACTCCAGCCGGTAGGGCGGAGGTGGGGTTTGGGTGGCATTGGTGGTGACGATGCGGATTGGGCCGAAGGCGCCAAGTTCCAGCCAAATCGAGGACGAGCCGGGACCGCCGTTGTAGAGGAAAGTAATCGGGCGCGAGGCGGCGTTGCGAACGCCATCCTGGGTGAAGGCCACGAAAAACATGGTGGCGGCCGGCTGGTTTTTGGGGTTCTTGAGGACCAGGCTTCCGGCCGTGGCGGTAAACCGGATGGTTTCTCCGCCGAGGCGAATGCTGTGATGTGTGACTGCGAATTGGGGATGCGGGGCTACATTCTTTGCCGCCTGGGAGGTAGCTTGAGCGGTACCGGCCGCGTACAGTGGCATCGGTGCCAAAAGCAGTAGGCTGGAAGCAAGAATCCAATTCCTGGCATGCATACGAATCTTCCGGCTGAAGTGGTTATCAATTTACTGCAATCGGTGGGCCGGGGACAGGGGGGTAAGGTGTATTATAGGCATTCATGGATACCATGATAAATACGCAATCACGCGGCGGGGGACGCCTTGAGGCCAAGGCGGCGCGTCTATTGGCACTGGCCGATATTGAGATAGGCGGTTCGCGGCCGTGGGATATCACGGTGCATGACCCACGCCTCTATGCCCGGGTATTCAGCCGGGGTTCGTTGGGGTTGGGCGAGGCCTACATGGACGGTTGGTGGGATGTGGAACGGCTCGATGAATTTTTTTATCGCATCCTGCTGGCGAAGTTGGATCAACGCATCATGGTATTACAAAGGGCGGCGCGATGGGCCATCGGAAAACTGCTTAACCTGCAAACTGTCCACCGGGCGTTCGAGATCGGCAAGCGTCACTATGACAAGGGTAATCGACTGTTCGAGCTGATGCTTGACAAGCGCATGAACTACAGTTGCGGTTATTGGAAAGAGGCCCGGACGCTTGATGAGGCCCAGGAGGCCAAGCTGGATCTATGTTGCCGTAAGCTGGGCCTGGAGCCCGGCATGCGGCTGCTGGATATCGGCTGTGGCTGGGGCGGTATGGCCCGTTTTGCCGCGGAGAAATATGGGGTTCAGGTAGTTGGTCTGACGGTCTCGCGCGAGCAGGCCGGATATGCCCGTAGCCATTGTGCCGGACTTCCCATCGAAATTCGTCTTGAGGATTACCGGGCGCATCGAGGCGAGTATGACCGGATCGTCTCGATCGGTATGTTCGAGCACGTGGGGCAGCGCAACTATCGCACTTACTTCCGCAGTGTGCGTCGGCTTCTCGTTGCGGATGGGCTGTTCTTGTTGCATACCATCGGATCCAATATCTCCCTGAGTCGGACGGATCCGTGGATCGAGAAATATATTTTCCCCAATTCCATGACCCCTTCCGCGCGCCAGATCGACCGTGGCTACGAGGGCTTGTTTATACTCGAAGATTGGCATAATTTCGGGGCTGACTATGATCCAACTCTGATGGCCTGGCACAGAAAATTCGAATCTTCCTGGCCGCAGCTTGCGAGTGATTACGACGAGCGGTTTCATCGCATGTGGCGGCTCTACCTATTGTTGTCCGCCGGCGCATTTCGGGCCCGGGAGAACCAGTTATTCCAGCTGCTTCTTTCGCCCAGGGGTGTGCCCGGAGGCTGCCGGGTTCCACGTTAGTTCGAGATATCTGTCGGTGGCGGAATTTCGCCCCGGGCAGCTGAAGCTATTGTGGATCGATTGCAAAATAGGGCATACTCCTACCGGTCGATAATTTTCAGAGGCCCTCATGTTGCGATATTTTGCTGTTTTGGCCGCTTTGGCTATTGCGGGTGCGGCCGTTGCCGCCTCTTCTCCGGGGTTCAATCCCGCTGACCTGGATCGCAGCGTATCCCCGGCACAGAATTTTTATCAATTTGCTAACGGTGGGTGGCAGAAGAGTCACCCCATTCCTCCCGATTACAGCCGTTGGGGAACATTCACCCTGTTGCACGTGAAGAACCAGCAGCGGCTGAAAAAGCTGGTTGAAGAGGTGAGCAAAGAGCCAGGCCGCAAGCCCGGAAGCGAAGCCCAGATGGTGGGGGATTTCTATGCCAGCGGCATGAATCTGCAAGCCATCAACCGGGCAGGGATTCGCCCGCTTCTACCCCAAATCGAGGAAATCGCCAAAATTCACGACCGGAAAGAGCTGGCCGCCGTGTTGGCCCGGCTTCAGGCCCGGGGGGTGAACGTGTTTTTCCGCTTCGGATCCGAGGTGAGCCGGGATAACAGCACGCGGACCATCGGGGGCATCAGCCAGGGTGGGCTGGGCCTGCCCGACCGGGACTATTACTTGAAAAATAGCGCCCGCAACCGCAAGGTGCGAGCAGCCTACCGAAAATTCATAATCGAGTCGTTTGTCCTTGCCGGAAGGACCAAGTCCGAGGCGCAACGGGCCGCCGAGGAGGTGATGTCGATTGAAACCGTGCTGGCCAAGGCCTCTCTATCCCGGGTGGCACGAAGAAACCCCTATGCTATTTGGCATCCGGGAACGCTGAAAAGATTGCGCGCCCTGGCGCCCGGGATCGACTGGAATGGCTATTTTTCGATCCGCAATGTCGCTTCCATGAAGAGTCTGAACATTGCCGAGCCTAAGTTTTTTACCGCGGTTTCACGGCTGGTCAAGCACCGGCCACTACCTGCCGTCAAAACATATCTTGAATGGCATTTATTGATGGCTGCTTCACCCTTTCTCTCGGAAAATTTCGAGCGTGCCCGGTTTGCCTATATTTCCGTGCTTACCGGGCAGAAACGCCCGCGACCGCGGTGGATGCGGGTGTTGGCGGCGGAAAATGGAGCCGTCGGCTTTGCCCTGGGTAAGCTGTATGTTAAGCGATATTTTCCACCGCGGGAGAAGGCCGCGGTAGAGTCCATACTAGCTAATGTGCGTGCGGCCCTTGCCGCGACCATTCGCCACTTGGCCTGGATGAGCGCCAAGACCCGCAAGGCGGCGCTTAAGAAATTGGCCAAGCTCAAACCGATGATCGGCTACCCCGATCACTGGCGAACCTACAAGGGGCTTGAAATCAATCGTGGCCCCTATGTGCTGAATATCATGCGGGCGGCCCGGTTTAATTCCGCTTGGGATTTGGCGCTGATCGGTAAACCGACAGATCGATCGATTTGGTACATGACACCGCAGACCGTCAATGCTTATTACGACCCATCTACGAACCAGATCGTTTTTCCGGCGGCCATTCTGCAACCGCCCTTCTATAACCCCAAGGCGCCGCTGGCATTGAATTACGGTGCGGTGGGTGCCGTCATGGGACATGAGATTACTCATGGGTTTGATGACCAGGGTCGGCATTTTGATGCCGAGGGCAACCTGAAGGACTGGTGGACCAAGGCCGATGCCAAGCGTTTCGAGTCGCGGGCGAACTGTATTACCCGCCAATTTAGTGGCTATACCGTGGCCGGAGGGGAGCACGTTAACGGCAAGCTCGTGACCGGTGAGGCGATTGCCGATCTGGGTGGGGTCACCTTGGCCTACCGGGCATTCGAGAAATTACCGGCGGCGCGATCCGGTAAAACCTATGATAATTTTAGCCCGAGCCAGCTGTTTTTCCTCGGCTTTGCCCATGTGTGGGCTGCTAATATCCGCCCGGCGGCAGAGCGCCTGCAAGTCAGCCGGGATCCGCATCCCCCGGCCGTGTACCGGGTAAATGGGACGCTGGCGAATGTGCCCACATTCTGGAAAAGTTTCAATATTCCCCGCGGGGCGGCAATGCGGCATCGCTCATTCTGTCAAATTTGGTAGATCGGCTGCGGGAGTAACCTCGAAGCCACTGCGGTTCGATTAACCCGCAGTGGCTTTTGGGGGTATACGGCAAGCGCCCGGCGGGCGCAATTCAGGATTCGTTGGCGACCCCGTGAGGCACGTGACCGGTTGCGACCAGCCCGGCGGCATTTTCGCAATGAGCCTGCTGGTCATCAAAGAAGATGTCCGCTCCAAAGGTTTTTAGAAAGGGTCCCTTGCTCAGACCGCCCAGAAACAGGGCTTCATCGACGCGGATATTCCAGGCGCGGAGGGTGCGCACGGCCCGCTCGTGGGCGGGGGCCGAGCGTGCGGTAACCAATGCCGTTCGGATCGGCGCGCGCTCAATGGGGTAATCTGTCTGGATCCGGTGCAATGCGACGAGAAAATTTTTAAATGGTCCGCCCGCGAGGGGCTCGCGGGCGGCGTGGCGCTCGCTCTGGGAGAATGCGCTCAGGCCACTGTCGCGGAAGACGCGTTCGGCCTCGTCGGAAAACAGAACCGCATCACCATCGAAGGCGATGCGCAGTTCCTCTCCGGGAAGAGGCTCCACCCGCTTGGGGATAATGGTGGCAGCGGCGGTTCCTTCGGTTAGCGCGCGGGCAACATCGCCGGGCTCGGCGGAGAGGAACAGATCGGCGGCGAAGGGTTTGACATAGCGGTATGGAGAGCGGCCATTGGTAAAGGCCGCCTGGGTGATATCGAGTCCGTAATGCTCGATCGCACGGAAAATTCGCAGCCCCGTATCCGCGCTGTTGTGAGACAGCAAAATTACGTTGACCCGGCGGATCGATTCCGCGTTCAGGCGCAGCAGTTTGTGAACCAGGGCGAAGGCGACACCGGGTTCAAGTAGATCTTCTTCGTGCTCGATCTGGTAGTGAGCGTAGGCTTCTAATCCCTGCTTGACAAAGATGTGGTGGCTCTCCTCCAGGTCGAACAAGGCACGGGAGGAGATGGCTACGGTGAGAGGTCGACCGGGAGCGCTGCCGGGGGAGGTTACCACGTGAACTGCCTGCCTGAATTTAGGTCATAATACTATCGTTTAAAGCCGTTTCGGAGTTCAATCTACATGGAACCACAGAAAATCCGCACCAGTAATCCCGCCTTACGTGCCCTGAACGCGCGGGGCCTGTCCCGGGCCGTTGCCGGGGAAGGGACGATGAGCGTCTCGGGGACGATCAACAAGACCATTACCATGATCGCACTGGTGGTGATCGCCGCGGGCTGGGTGTGGAGCCGTTATGCGGCGGCGCTGCCGGCGGGAGCCGAAGTTGCGGGTAAAGCGGTCTCCGGCTATCTTATCGTGGGTGTTATCGGCGGACTCGTACTTGCCATAGCCACCGTGTTCAAGCCGACTTGGGCTCACTTTACTGCGCCGGTCTACGCCGTTCTCGAAGGTTTTTTTGTGGGTGCGATCTCGGCGTTGCTCAATAATACCTATCCGGGTATCGTCCTCCAGGCGGTTGGACTGACCTTCGCGGTGGCGTTCGGCATGCTCCTGATTTACCGTACCGGCCTGATCAAGGTGACGCCAGCGTTTCAGCGCGGGGTGATGGCGGCGACGTTCGGGGTATTGCTTTTTTATGGAGCCACCTGGTTGCTCGGCCTGTTTAATGTGGATACCTCCTCTTTATTCGGTCACAGTACGCTTTCGATCGGTATCAGTCTGGTGATTGTCGTGATTGCCGCCTTGAACCTGGTACTTGATTTCCATTTCATCGAACAGGGCGCATCCCAGGGGCTTGCGCGCTACATGGAATGGTACGGAGCCTTTGCGTTGACGGTAACGCTGGTCTGGCTGTACCTGGAAATCCTACGCCTGCTAGCGGCCACTAGAAGATAGCTATCCTCTCTGCTCCGGCCGGATGTACGGGGTTCGGTGTCGGCAGTACGGCCGGAGCAGCTGGTTTCGGTGGCGGATAGAGGGGACGACACCCTATCTCCAATGTGGGGCAGAGCCTTGCCGTGACGCCGCCCCAGCGCCAAGTTGCAGGCCTGTTGGGGCGGTAGCCTTGCATGTTTTACTTCGCCACATCGCACTAAAACTAGTGAGTTTGCCAACACAGTAGAGGGCTGTCGGGATCGATAGGCTCTTGGGACAAGTGCTGGACAGATCCTTTCTCGGGTGGCCCTGGCGCGGTTCTAGGCATAAATGCATCTCCGCAGGGGGATGTCGGCATGGAAGATCCGGTGCTTGATTTGAGCGGGCACTTCGTATTTTGCTCCCTCGAGTGCCCGCCCCAATCTTTTGCTATTGCCGGGACTGGTCGACAGGACCGGAAAGGGTGTCGAGTAGCGGGCAGTGAGCTTCGGGATCCCCCTTGCGACAGGCGGCGATGACCTGATCGAGCACTCCGGCCATGGCCTCCAGATCGGCCAGGCGCCGGGCGATATCCGCGCGTCTGGCCTCGGCGAGAGGGCGTACCTCGGCGCATTTCCGGTCGGCGAGATCCAGCAACTGGCGGATCTCGCGCAGGGAGAATCCGAGCGCCTGGGCGCGTTTGATAAAGCGGATGCGGCTCACGGTCGCGAGCGGATAACGGCGATAGCCGACTACCGGTTTTGGTGGAATCGGCAGCAGGCCGCGGCGCTGGTAATAACGCACGGTTTGCAAGTTGACCCCGGCGTCCCGAGCCACGGCGCCTATGGTCCGGGTTGGTTCGTCGGGGACGGGAGGAGCGGTATGGCTCATCGGGAGTTCGGGCCGCGAGGTTGGGGTGGCATTATTATCCACTGATTTTCGTTTCGCAGTGACATGGAAAGCGGCGGCTAGTGCGATTTTTCCGAGAGATTCACGAGGTATCTCGGCTTGAGCCGTTCGGGGTTGTCACCGAAGCCAATGCGAAAGATCCCGCTCGAGCAGAGATTCGAGGCGCGCCACATCGGGGGCGAACCAGGCCACGAGTTCGGCGCGGAAAGCGGGGGATAGGGCCGGCTTTTTTCGCCGGGTCCGGTTGGCGCGAACGAGCCAATCATTCAAGCCCCAGCCCCCGGGAATACCCAAGCGGTCACGGGCCCGGCGTAGGGAGTTGATCAGGTTCTGCGCGTTGCCCGAGCGATAATGAATACTTGGATTGGCGGTGGGGAACTCCCGCTGGAGATCATCGTCCAGATCGAGGAAATCCAGCAGCTCGAGCCAACACCCTCGCGGGTCGGCAAGAAAATCTTCGTGCACCAGGATGTGTATCTGCTCGCGGGGGAAAACATCCAGCAGGCGCTCGATCTGTTCGCCCACCCGGCAGACGGTGCCGTACTGCAACAATCGGGCATTTCGCCAGCCCGGAGGTAGCACCTTGCCGCGGCGGCGCGCCGACTGCAAGCGCCAGGCCCGCTCGAGGCTACCTACGTTCTCGGCGTTGGCGCGCACGTGTTGATTGAACAGGGCGGCAATCATCTCCAGGGGGTTACGCAGCATGCAAATAATCTTGGCTTCGGGATTGAAGTCGAACAGCCGGGGAATGGCGACTTCGGAGTACAGGTAAAGCACAGAGGCTTCGCCCAGGTAACGACATGCGGCCGGGGCCGCGGTGAATAGATCCAAATATTCCTCCATCGATTCGCACCGGGGCCAATGCAGGACTTCGTCGCTATTGAAGAAATTCGGCTCTTTCAGCCCGGCCTGTTCGCTCAGGTAAACCTGTGGGTGCCCGGCTAGCGCCCGGCTGAGGGCGGTCGTGCCGCATTTGGGGGCTCCCGCCAGGAATAAATTGGGGCGACGGGGTTCCGGCTCGCCGGCTGCCATGCTCGTCTCGAAGGATGGTTTCCCGGAGTCCAGATTAGCGGAAACCGCCATTCGGCGCCAGGCTCCAGCCGTGGGGACCGCGGCTGCGGCAACAACCCGGCTACGAGGAGAGACCGATCCGGTGCGTCTCCTGTGCCTTACCGGGGCAGAGTCGAAATAAAAAAATCGTGCCCGAAAATCCCTCTATAGCGGACCCCCGAAAAATCGGGCCACGGACTAAGATAGAGGGCTCTTCAGGAAAATTAGTGGGTAAAAATATGGTGAAATTGTGACAAATGAGGATAGTTTTCCAGCACTTGGGAGGGGGAGCATCCTGCCCCTGGCCTGAGAAAATGGGAGCTACGAGACAACCATTAGTCAGAGAAAAAGGGGCAGGGTGCAAAGTAAGACTATCCTAAATCGCGTGCAGAAATTCAAATCATTTGTGCATGGAGCGCTCCGTTGGACGAAAGGGGCCTGTGTTCCCACACTTGAGGTGGAGATCAAGCCACGTGCAAACAGCCGAGTGGCGGGCAGTGGCTCTGCAGGCGGAAAAGGCCGGGATATGACAGATTGGCGGAGCGGCGCTTTGAATTTATCCCGGTGTGGGGCAACAAGGTGTTTTTCCTTTATGCCCCCCGGCGGCTCGACTGTCCTGGCTGCGGTGTCCAGGTGGAGCCGCTGGCATAGACCAGGGCAAGATGCGGCGCGAGCCCACCGGCGCCACCCGGGGCGGGGAGCGGGATCGCGTGGCTCGCCCTCCTGTCGGAGTCACTACAAAACCGCCCGCAATGGAGCCCACCGCGGTGGCGGCACCTTGCAGGCAAGAAGGGAATCCCGCGATCCGCGAAACCTCGCGCACAGCCACGAGTTGCGGGTTGCGTTTATCACTTGAATGCGCATCATTAGGTTTGCCGTTAACGAGAAAATAGTGGAATGTCAGAAAGCGAACTATCCTTGAGCCTTTTCCCGTTATTTTTCGCTACGTCTGCTTAGGGCGAGCCGCGGCGGAGCGGGTGGCCGGGGTCTTGTCGGGGTAGGCGCACAGATCGGCGATGGGGCAGCGCCAGCACTCCGGACGGCGCGCCTTACAGATGTAGCGGCCGTGCAGGATCAGCCAGTGGTGGGCCTGGTGCAGGAACTGCGTCGGGGTGGTCCGGGTCAGTTGGTCTTCCACCGCGCGGGGGGTTTTACCCCGGGCGAGGCCCACGCGGTTGGCAACGCGGAAGATGTGGGTATCGACGCCGATCACGGGATGGCCGAAGGCGGTGTTGAGCACCACGCTGGCGGTCTTGCGCCCGACGCCGGGCAGGGCCTCCAGCGCCTTGCGCTCGCGGGGCACTTCGCCGCCGTGGCGCTCGAGGAGAATTTGCGCGGTGGCGGCGAGGTTGCGTGCCTTGGTGCGGAACAGGCCGATGCGGCGGATATAAGGCTGGATGCCCGACTCGCCGAGTGCGGCCAGGGCCGCGGGAGTGGCGGCCGCGGCGAAAAGCCGGGCCGTGGCTTCGTTGACGCTTTTGTCGTTTGCCTGGGCCGAGAGCATGACCGCTACAAGTAGCTCGAAAGGTGTCGTGTACGCCAGTTCGGTGCGGGGCTCGGGATCGAGCTTCTGCAGCCGGCAAAAGATGGCCCGGCGGCGTTGCGGCGTCATCGTCGGGCTCGCCGGGCTTTCACCCGGGCGAGGGCGGCGGCGATCTCGGCCCGGCGGGCGGCGAGATTCCCGGCATCGGCCGTGTCCAGGCCGTGGCGCTGGCGGCGGCGGCGCCCGGCCAGCCGGCGGCGGTGCCGGTGGTAGCGTTGCCGCAGTATCTCGGCCTGTCGTTCGAGGCGGCGCCCGGCTTCGCGGCGCAACGCCGGCGGAGGATCGAGGCGGCGCCGGGCCGCGGCGGGCGTCTCGATGGGCTCGAGGCGGATGCAATCGAGCGGACAGGGAGCAACGCACAGGCCGCAACCGGTGCATTCGACTGCGATGACCTCGTGCAGCCGCTTGGCCGCCCCGACGATGGCATCTACCGGGCAGGCCGGCAGGCACTTGGTGCAGCCGATGCAGCGCCGGGGATCGATACGCGCGACGCGGGCGGGCTCGATGCCGCCGCATGCGGGATCGAGCGGCAGGGGTTCGCGCCCGAGATACCGGGCCAGGCGAGTGATAACGAGGTTGCCGCCCGGCGGACAGCGGTTGATTTCGGCGGTTCCGGCGGCGATGGCCTCGGCATAGGGACGGCAGCCGGCATAGCCGCAACGCCCGCACTGGTGTTGCGGCAGCCGGGCGTCGATGGCCTCGACGTCGGGCCTCACTTCACTTTCATGCCCGGCGTGGCGCCGGAGTCCGGCGAGACCAGGAAAACCTCTTGACCCCCGGGGCCGGCGGCAAGCACCATTCCCGCCGAAATCCCGAAACGCATCTTGCGGGGGGCGAGGTTGGCGACCACCACCACCAGCTTGCCCGCGAGTTCCCCGGGTTCGTAAGCCGCCTTGATGCCGGCGAAGACCTGGCGGGTCTGGTCGCCGAGATCGACTTCGAGGCGCAGCAGCTTGTCGGCGCCTTCGACCTGCTCCGCGCGCACCACGCGGGCCACGCGCAGGTCGATCCGGGAGAAGTCGTCAATCGTGATTTCGGGGGCGATCGGGTTCATGGGCGATTCCTTTTTCATGGATTGGGACTGGAGTGATTCCTCTGAGGCGGCGAGGATGGCCTTGACGCTGGCGGGGTTCACGCGCGTCATGAGGTGCTCGTAGGGGCGGATGCGATGCCCGGGCGCGAGCGGGGTCGCCAGATCCGCCCAGCTCAGCGGCTCGAGATGCAGGAACCGCTCGGCCTTCGCGGTGAGCGCCGGCAGGATCGGCTTGAGGTAGATCGTCAGGACGCGGAAGGCGTCCAGGGCCGCGCTGCAGGCCTCCTGCAGGGCATCGTAACGGGCCGCTTGCGCCAGTTCCCACGGTTTGTATTGATCTATAAACCGGTTGACCAGGTCGGCGAGTTTCATGATCTGGCGGACCGCCAGGCTGTATTGGCGCGATTCGTAGGCTTGGGCGATCAGTTCCGCCATTGCGGATACGATGGCCGCAAGCGCGCTACGCCGGGCGGGGTCTTGCGGCACGGCCATCGACGCCCGGGACGGGTCGGCGAGCCGGCCTCCGCAATGCCGGTTCAGGAGCCGGGCCGTGCGGCTGGCGATGTTGACGTACTTGCCCACCAGGTCGGCGTTGATGCGCTGGATGAAGTCATCGAAGTTCAGATCGATATCTTCTATCCCGGCTCCGAGCTTGGCCGCGTAGTAGTAGCGCAGGTATTCGGGGTCGAGGTGCTCGATCCAGGTATGGGCGTTGATGAAGGTGCCGCGCGACTTGGACATCTTGCGCCCGTTGACGGTCACGAAACCATGCACGAACACCGCCGTGGGGGTGCGCAGCCCGGCGCCGTGGAGCATGGCCGGCCAGAACAGGGTGTGAAAGTAGGTGATGTCTTTACCGATGAAGTGATACAGTTCGGTTTGCTCCGCCGTTGCCCGGTCCGCCTGCCAGAAGGCGTCGAAATCGATTTCGGGATGGAGTTTGCAAAAATGGCGGAAACTGGCCATGTAGCCGATCGGCGCGTCCAGCCAGACGTAAAAATATTTTCCGGGAGCGCCGGGGATTGCAAAACCGAAATAGGGGGCATCACGGGAAATATCCCAGTCCTTGAGCCCGGCCGTGAACCACTCCTCGAGCTTGTTGGCGACCGCGGGATCGACGTGTGGCTGGATGGCACCGGGATCCCGCCCGCGGGTCCATTGGTGCAGCCAGGCCGTGAAATCGCCGAGTTTGAAGAAGTCATGCTCGCTGTTGCGTTTTTCCGGCGGGGCGCCGGAAACGACGGATATCGCGTCCTTTAGTTCCGCCGGGGAATAAGTGGCGCCGCAGATCTCGCAGGTATCACCGTACTGCTGCGGGGCGCCGCAGCGGGGACAGGTGCCGCGGATGAAGCGGTCGGGCAGAAACATGCCGGCCCGGGCGTCGTAGGCCTGGGTGATGCTGCGCCGGGCGATGTGGCCGCCCGCCTGCAGCTGCGAGTAGATATATTCGGCCAGTTCACGGTTTTCGGGCGAATGGGTGCTGTGATAATGATCGAAGCCGATGTGAAAGGCGGTGAAATCGCGCTGATGTTCGGCCTGCATCCGCTCGATCAGGGCCTCGGGGGTACTGCCTTCCGCACGCGCCCGGAGCATGATCGGGGTGCCATGAGCGTCGTCGGCACACACGTAAAAGCATTCCCGTCCGCGCAGGCGCTGGAAGCGAGCCCAGATATCGGACTGAATGTATTCGAGCAGGTGTCCGAGGTGAATCGATCCGTTGGCGTAGGGCAGCGCCGCGGTCACCAGAATCCGGCGAGACATTTGGTTTCGGCTGTTGAGGCGGGAATATAGTTTGCCACAGCCCCGGGGCGGTGATAATTTGTCGGCGCAGATAATACGCCGCAGGAGGAGACTTTAATGAATCCCGGAAAGGAGTTCGCCGGCCGGGTTCCGGCTTATCGACGCCGTGATGCGAGCGCGCCCACGGGGCCGCGCCCGGCGCCGGGGCGCGCGGCGGATTGTACTTGCCGGCTCGCCGGTAAATAGATCGGCGGGGCTTCCATGATCGTTGCTCAGCGGACGCTGGAGATACTTACCCGCGGACGAGGGATGCGCGAGATCACCCACGAGGTGGGTGAAGTCGTCTCCGGCGCGGGCATCGCGAGCGGCCTGTGCCAGGTTTTTTCCCGGCATACGAGTGCCGGGGTGATCCTTGCCGAAAACGCCGACCCCACGGTAGGCGAGGATCTTGAGCGCTGGATGACGCAGCTGGTCCCGGACGGCTGGGGGCGGTTCCGGCACCGGGCCGAGGGCCCCGACGATATGCCGGCTCATGCCCGGGTGCTGCTTGCGGGAGCGGAAACCCTGGTGCCGGTTACGCGGGGCCGCCTGGCGCTGGGTCGTTGGCAGGGCCTCTTCGCCTGGGAGCACCGCCGCGAGGGGCGGCGACGCGAGTTTATCGTGACCGTGTTCGGTACCCGTGCCTAGACGTTATGTCCCGGCTCGATCTCCGCCAAGTAACCGGAATGAAAGGACCGTGCGGCCTTGCCCGGAGGAAGATTCGCCGGGTGGATGGAGGCAATGGCGGGCCTGCATTGGCCCGTGTTCGCCCGAGTGCATGGCCGCCGGGGTGGAGCTGGTTGTCCCCGGGAGGTTGAGCACTAGCGGAGTTGCCCGAAATGGGTTACCGTAAAATTATCTCGGTGCGGCCCGCAGGCGTGCCCGGGAGATTGTTTCGGCTCCAGCGGGAGCGAGGCATGGTGGATTGATCGGCGCCGGCGAAGCAATCGGGACCTTTCCACCAGCCGCCTTGCCGCGGAGGGATAGATGGCTCGATTGAACTTAAAGCGGTTTTTCCCGGCTCCGTGGTTCGGGCCCGGGCGCGGTGCGTACCGGTCCGGGTACCGGGACCGCAATTGTTGCCGCCACCGGTTGCGGGTGCCGGTGGCTCGCCACAACGGGGATTTTATCTGCGAGGTATCTATTTTGCTTGTCCATCCCCGCGGTTATGAGTAGCCGGCCCGGACCCGAGGAATTCGCGGCTCTGCGCCGTGCCTTCGACCTGTTTCGGCGCAGTTCCGGCGATCTGGCAGCCAGCTATGATGCGTTGCAGGACGAGGCCCGGCGGTTGAATCGGGAGCTGGCCGAGGCGTATCAGCGCCTGGAGGCCGAGTTGAAGCAGCGGGAACAGCTTTTAAACCTGCTGCCCGGAGCGGTATTGGTGCTGGATACGAACGGCTGCGTGGAGGGCGCGAATGACCGGGCCGAGGCCTTGTTCGGCGCCATTGCCTATGGAAAACCCTGGGGTGAGGCGCTCGCAACGCGCCCGGCCGTGGCGGAGGAACAGGATGAGTTTCTCCTGGAAACCCTCGCCGGGATTCGGCATCTGGCCTTGACCCGGAGTAAGCGCCCCGCGCCGGGCGGCGAAATCTTGCTATTTACCGATATAACCGCGGCGCGGGAGCGGGAACTGGAGCGCCGCCGCCGCGAGCGGCTGACCGAGATGGGCCGCATGGCCGCCAATTTGGCGCATCAACTGCGCACCCCCCTGGCCACGGCGCTTCTGTACCTGTCGCAACTCGATGCCGAGGATCTGTCACCCGAGCAGCGAATCCAGTATCAATCGCGGGCGGTGGAGCGCCTGCGGCGGCTCGAGCAGTTGGTCAGGGACACCTTGCGCCATGTCCGGGACGGGGATGACCGGGGACGAAGCGTTTGCACCGGGGATCTGGTTGCCGCCCTGAGGAGAGCTCAACTCCCGTTGTTCCGTCAAAAAAATGTCGCCTTGGAAATCACCGTTCCGCCGTCATTGCGTTTGCCGGGCACCTTGGAAGGTTGGGAGGCGGTGCTGGGCAACCTGTTGGCCAATGCGCTTTACTTTACCCCCGGTGGACGCAAGGTTATTCTGCGGGTGGTGGCCGTTTCCAAGGGGGTCGAAATGACCGTGGAAGATGAAGGGACCGGCCTTGAAGTGGAGGCCGAATCGCGTTTATTCGAGCCTTTTTTTACCACGCGAACGGATGGTACGGGACTTGGGTTAAGCATTGTGCGGGACTACGTCGAGAGTTTGGGGGGACGCATCTCGGCAGCTAATTCGTCCCGGGGTGGGTGCCGGATCCAAATCGGGGTCGGCTTAACTGGCACAGAACTTGCTTAGGTTTGGATGGATCTTTTTGATTCGGTAACGCTCTTGCGCTAGCCGGGAGGATGGATGGTCGGAGAGTCGAAAATATTGATCGTGGAAGACGATGCGGATCTGGCCGAGGCGCTGGCGGCGACGCTGACACGGGCGGGCTATGCGCTGGAGCGGGTCCGCGATGGCACCGAGGCGGTGGCCGTGCTCGGGCGTTCGAGCGTGCAACTGGTGCTCAGTGATGTCCGGATGCAGCCGATGGACGGCTATGAATTGCTGGCGTGGCTGCGGCAAAAGCATCCGGGTCTGCCGGTGGTGATGATGACGGCCTATGGAACCATTGCCGAGGCGGTGGCCGCGCTGCACGGCGGGGCCCGGGACTACCTGGAAAAGCCCTTCGATGCCAAGACCCTGCTTGCCAAGGTGGCGCGCAATATTCTGCCCCTGCCTCCAGGTAACCTGGTGGCCGTCTCGCCCGGTTTTCGGCAGGTGATCGAACTGGCGCGGCGGGTTGCGCGTACGGATGTGTCGGTGATGATCCGCGGGGACAGCGGGACCGGGAAAGAGGTGGTGGCGCGGTTCATTCACGAGTTCTCGGACCGGGCCCAGGGGCCTTTCGTGGCGATTAATTGCGCGGCCATTCCCGAGGCCCTGTTGGAGGCCACGCTGATGGGACACGAAAAGGGGGCCTTTACCGGGGCTATCCGCTCCAGCCCGGGTAAATTTGAGCAGGCCCAGAAAGGGACGCTGCTGCTGGATGAGATCACCGAAATGCCGGTGGGCTTGCAGGCCAAGCTGCTGCGGGTGTTGCAGGAACGGGAGGTCGAGCGGATCGGATCGCAGCGGCGGATTGCGCTCGATGTGCGGATTCTGGCTACCAGCAACAAGGACCTGGAGGCGGCGGTACACGACGGCACGTTGCGGGAGGATCTGTATTACCGAATCAATGTTTTTCCCTTGACGTTACCCCGATTGAGCGACAGGCGGGAAGATATCGTGCCCCTGGCCGAGGCGGTTCTGTGGCGTTGGCGCACGGCTTATGGCGAGGCGCCGGCCACCTTGTCCGGGCCCGCGCGCGAGGCCCTGCTCGCCTATTCCTGGCCGGGAAACGTGCGCGAGCTGGAAAACGTCATGCAGCGGGCCATTGTGCTCACCAATGGCAGTGAAATAGCCGCGGCGGCCCTGGGGCTGGCCGGCGGAGCCCCCGGGGGAAACGCCGTAGGGCTTAGCGGGCAGATGAAGCAGCATGAGCGGGAACGAATCACTTCGGCCCTGCGGGCCGCCAATGGACTGCGGGGCGAGGCGGCCCAGCGGCTGGGGATCAGCCCCCGGACCCTGCGGCATAAACTCAAGCAATTCCGTGATGCGGGCACGCCAATTTTTGAATAAAGGTTAGATCGACGAGGAACCCATGAACAGCAAGGCGCTTGAATCGGTACTGAATCAGTTGAAGGCAACGGCCGCGATGGCCGGCGAGCCCCCGGCCAGGGCGCCTACCGTGGCGGGAACGGATTTTGCCGCCACGTTGCGTAGCGCCATCGACACGGTGAACCAACAACAGCAGGTCGCCACGGGCTTGAGCAATGCCGTGGCCGGTGGGAATTCGGATATCAATATCAGCCAGGTCATGGTGGCCCTGGAGAAGGCGGATCTTTCCTTCCAGGCCATGGTGGAGGTGCGCAACAAGCTGGTCAGCGCTTATCAGGAAATCATGAATCTACAGGTATGAAAAGGTCATGCCCATGAACAGCGAGCTTGAACCATGGCCGGCTTGAGGCAAGCCTTGGCCGATCCCGCGGCGGCCTGGAAGGGCATGAGCCAGGGGCAGAGAGTCGGGGCGATGGCGGCCTTGGCCCTGTTTATCAGCGCCGCGATTGTCAGTGTCATGTGGGCCAATTCTCCCGCCTTTCAGCCCCTGTATTCCGGTCTTTCCCTCCGTTCGGGTGGTGAGGTTATCGCCGCGCTGGGAAAATTGAATGTTCCTTACCGGGTAAGTGGCGGAGGATCCATTATCGAGGTCCCCGCCGGACGGGTCGATTCATTGAGATTGAAACTGGCTGCCGAGGGGCTTCCCAGTACCGGTGAGATCAGCTTTGCAAGCCTTTCCAAGCAACCCCTTGGAACCAGCCAGTTCGTGCAACGGGTCCAGTATCAAAGAGCCCTGGCCGGAGCTCTGGCGCGCACGATCGATTCATTGTCCGCGGTGCACTCCGCGCAAGTGAATCTGGCCATTCCGCCGCCGCCGGTTTTTATGGATGATAACCGTAAGCCCACGGCCTCGGTGTTGCTGGTACTGAACCCGGGAGAGACGTTGTCGGCCATGCAGGTGATGGGAATCGAGCACCTGGTGGCGGCGGCGGTGACGGGGCTCGATGATCGGAATGTTTCGATCATCGATCAGAACGGCAATCTGCTTAGCGGCGCCGGATTGGAGGGCGCGGTGGCGGGACCGGCGCAATTGAGCTATCAAAACAAGGTGGAACAGGGCCTGGAGATGCAGATCGTGGGGCTGCTTTCGCCTATCGTCGGCGTAGGACATGTGAAAGTCAGTGTGGCGGCAGACATTGCTTTTAGCAAGGGCCGAACCGCTTCGGTTACTTATGGCAAGGGGCACGTGCTCAGCAAGCAGGCGCGGCTGAGCAAAAACGGATTGTCGACTCGAGCCGTGGGGATTCCCGGAGCCCTGTCCAATACGCCGCCCGGTGCGGCGGCGGCACCCCTGGTGCAGGCGCCATCCTCGCAGACGGGTTCAGGAATTTCCCGTTCCGGCTCGCAACAGTCCTCCAGCACGGTTAATTACCAGAACGACCGGGTCGTCAAAGATTTGACGATTACTCCCGGGGTGGTGAAACGCCTGAGCATTGCCGTATTACTCGATTACCGCAGCGTGAAGGGGGCCAAGGGCAAGACCAAGTCCATGCCCTTACCGGCGGCGGAAATCACCCGCATTACGACATTGGTCAAAAACGCCGTCGGTTTTAACGCGGCCCGCGGCGACGGCATCAGCGTGGTCAGCATGCCGTTTGCATCCAAGCAGGCCCCGGTTGCAGTCCCGCCGCTTCCCTGGTGGCATTCCCCCCTGGTACCGGTGGCGTTACGTTATTTAGTGGCGGTGCTGGGCTTTCTGTTGCTTTGGTTCCTGCTGATCCGCCCGATTTTGAAGGCGGCTCTCAAACGAATCGAGGCGCATGCGGCCGGAGCCCGGGCGGTGCCGGAGGAAGCCGCGATGGCCCAGGCGGAAGCGCAGCGGATTGCGACTTCCGAGGCCGGTTTGTCAAGGCAAATCCATGCGGCGCGCGAGGTCATCGACAAAGACCCGAGTGGTGCCGCTGAAGTGATGCGGGAGTGGCTGTCCAAATGAGTGCAGATGAAACCCAGGTACGCGGCGGGCTGGAGCGCTGTGCCGTGTTTTTGCTGGCGATCGGCGAGGAGCGCGCCGCCAAGGTAATGCGGCATCTCGATGTGCGCGAAGTTCGCAGTCTGAGTTCGGCGATGGCCGCGATGCGTTCGGTGTCGATGGATAAGGTCGCCGAGGCCTTGGAACAGTTTTCCTCCCGGACCCGCTCGGGAGTCGTTGCCGGCTCATCCGAGTATCTGCGCAAGGTGCTTACCGAGGCCCTAGGAAAGCGCCAGGGGGAGGCCATGTTGGCGAAAATCGTGCCGAGTTCCAGTGATTCGCTGGAAGGTATCGGTGCGGGTTTGAGCAACCTGAAATGGATGGATGCCCGCTCGATTACCGAGTTGATGCGCAACGAACACCCCCAGGTCGTGGCCATGATCCTGGCGTTGCTTGACAGCGACCAGGCGGGGGAAGTCGTGGGAATGCTCCCGGAGGATCTGGCCTATGAAGCCCTGGAACGGATGGCCACCATCGGGAGCGTGCAGCCCGGGGCCTTGCGGGAGTTGGCCGAGGCGCTCAATGAGCAATCCAGTGGCAATCAGGACGCCTTGAATATGAATTCATTCGGCGGGATAGAGACGACGGCGGAAGTTTTAAATCGCCTCGATGCCAAGCGGACGGAGCGGATGCTCGGGCGGCTCAAGGAGAGTGATCCGGACCTGGCGGAAAAGGTCGAGGATTTCATGTTCGTGTTCGCCGATCTGATAGAGCTAGATGACCGCGGCATGCAGGTGCTGCTGCGCGAGGTGGAGTCCGCCACCTTGCTGATTGCGATAAGGGGGGCCTCGGAGGAGTTGCGCGAAAAGATATTCCACAATATGTCCAAGCGTGCCGCCGAGATACTCCGGGATGATTTGGAGGCCCACGGGCCGGTTAGGTTGCATGAGGTGGAAATGGCGCAAAAGGAAATTTTGCGCGCGGCGCGGAACCTGGCGGAACAAGGGCAGTTGATCCTTAAAAGCGGCTCGGAAGAGATGATTTGAGCCGCGCCTCCCCGCCTCCCCGGACCTGGAAGCCGCCGGATCTCAATCGCTCCGAGCGCCCCGGCGGCCGCGAGCGGGGCGCGGATCGGGCTCCCGCCGAGGCACTGTCCGGGCTGCCTCCCGAGTGGCGGGATGAACTGGAGCAATTGCGGCAGCGGGTGCATTCCGAAGCCTATTCGGTGGGGTATGAAGAAGGTCGGCGGGCGGGAATTATCGCAGCAGAGCGGGCGGCGGAAGACTTACGGCGGATTGTCCGGCGCCTGAGCGAGTCCCTCGTCGAACTGGAGCCGCGCGTGGAGTCCGCCCTGGTGGCCTTGGCGCTTGAAATCGCCCGCCGCGTGGTTTTACGCGAGATCACGGTGGAACCGGACACGCTAATCGGGGTCGTTCGCGAGACGCTGCGCCGAGTTCCCATCCCGCACGGTCCTTTGCGTTTGCGCCTGCATCCCCAGGATTTGGCAATTATCGAAGAGCGCCGTGAAGAGCTATCCGGTAAGAATTTGTCCTGGGTGGCGGATTCTTCCCTGTCGCGGGGTGGGTGTGTTCTCGAAGTGCTCGAGAAGGAACCGATTCGTGCGGATCGGCGTTGGCGGCAACGCGAAGGGCAGGTGCTCACCGAAGTGGATGGGCGCGTGGAACGGCGTTGGCGCCAGGTTCTGGCGGCCCTGTTCGATGAGGATCTGATCCAGTGACCGTCACCATGCCGGCGGCGGCGCAATATCTTGAGGAACTTGAACACCGGCTGCAGGAGTTGAATCCTTCCGCCATCGTGCTCTCCGGCCGGCTGGTACGCACGGTCGGGTTGGTGCTGGAGGCGGAGGGATTCCCGGCGACCGTGGGTCAACGTTGCCTGATTGAAGGCGATGTGGGGTGGCATCTGGATGCGGAGGTGGTTGGCTTTTCCGGTGGCCGGATCCAGTTGATGACATCCGGCAATGTGCATGGCCTGTCCCCGGGTGCCCGGGTTATTCCTACCGGCAGGGCGGCGGAAGTCGCGGTAGGCGAGGCCTTGCTGGGGCGGGTCGTGGACGGGAACGGCCATGCGTTGGATGGACTCGGTCCGCTGCGTACCCGGGAAGTTCACCCCCTCGGTGGGCGGCCCGTCAATCCCCTGGAGCGGGCCGCGGTAACCCGGCCGCTCGATGTGGGGGTGCGCTCGATCAATGGCCTGTTTACCCTGGGAGAGGGGCAAAGGATCGGCCTGGTCGCGGGGAGCGGGGTTGGCAAGAGCGTGCTTCTAGGCATGATGGCGCGTTACACGAATGCCGAGGTCATCGTCGTCGGGCTGATCGGGGAGCGGGGACGCGAGGTCAAGGAGTTTATCGAGCAGATCCTGGGCCCCGCGGGGCTGGTACGCGCCGTGGTGGTGGCCGCCCCGGCCGATGCCCCGGCGTTGCAACGCCTGCGCGGAGCCATGTTGGCCACGGCGGTAGCCGAATATTTTCGTGACCGGGGTCGGCGGGTCTTGTTGCTGATGGACTCCCTGACCCGTTATGCCATGGCCCAGCGCGAACTGGCGCTTGCCGTTGGCGAACCCCCCGCGACGCGAGGCTATCCGCCCTCGGTTTTTGCCCGCTTGACCGAGCTGGTGGAGCGTGCGGGCAATGGCCCGGCGGGGACGGGTAGCATCACCGCGATCTATACGGTTCTAATCGAGGGCGATGATCAGAATGACCCGGTAGGGGATGCCGCCCGGTCCATTCTTGACGGGCAGATCGTTTTGTCGCGAGCCTTGGCCGAAGCCGGGCATTATCCGGCTATCGATGTCGGCGCCTCGATCAGTCGGGTAATGCCCTCCCTGGTAACGCCGGAACATTATCGGGCGATGCAACGGTTCAAACAATTGGTTACCGTTTACCAGGAAAATCGGGATCTTATTAATATCGGGGCCTATGTTTCCGGTTCCGACCCCGTGGTCGATGAATCCATCCGCAAGCATGCCGAACTCAATGGGTTTCTGCAACAAGGCATGGATCTTGCTGTTGACTTGGATGAGGCGCACGAGCACTTGTTGAAGCTGTGCCCCGCTCAAGCTGACATGACCCCGGAAGGAGTAATCGAACATGAATCGTAAGAAAACGGTGGACAAGCTGGTGGACTGGTCCGAAGAACGGATGCAGGCCATCGCGGTACAACTCGCGGATGCCCAGCGCCGGATCGATGCGGCGAATACCAAGCTGGAATTGCTGCAAAGCTATGCCAAGGAATATCAAGAGCGGCTCGATCAAGCCCTGAAGGAAGGCCTTTCCGGGGCTGGATCGCGTACCTACCTGGCCTTCATGGGCCAGCTTGGGCGTGCGATCCTGTCTCAGGATTCGGCCTTGAGCGAACATCGGCGTCAGGTCGGCGTCTTGCGCGAGCGTTGGATGGCGGCCCGGAAGCGGAAATTGGCCTATGAAACCTTGCAGGTGCGGCTGGAAACCGAACAACAGTGTCGGGCGCTGGCGGATTTGCAGCGGAAGATGGATGATTATGCACAACGGGCCAGGAAAACGGCCCTGAGGATTGGCTGACTTTTTTCATGAGTACCGCAGTTCCTCGTCTCTCCATTGCCCGGGTCCAGTCGCCGCCGGAGGGGGCTCGGAGGGCGGGCACGTTACCGGCTGGCAGTACTCACGGCGGCAGCGGTAAGGGTTTCCATGAACTGCTACGGCAAATGAGATCACGCACCGCCCCGGCGGCCGGTTCAAGCCGCACCGAGGGCAAATCTTTGCCGCCGGAGCTTTCCCGAGCGGGCTTGCGGGGCAAAAAAGTGATGCCTGCCAAAAAGATCGGGCCTGGGGGATTACCGGGGGTGTATTTCCTGAACGGCACAGTGGCTTTCTCGTCTGTCACGGCTGCGGGAAACCGCGATGTCGAGTCGGGATATGACGCCGGGCGGGGAGGCCGAAGAGATTCGTTTTCCAGGGAGGGCGGGGCGAAACAACGGCCCTCCGTGGTGGCGGCGACAGCACCGGAGGCTTCGGATCGGGTCGCGGAGGAGGTGACGAATAGCTGGAAAAGACGGCTTTTGACACCGGCGACGGTGAACTTCGACGTGGCCCCGGCTCCGGTCCCCTCCTCGGTTCGAAAATCAACGGTAAGTTCCGGACCCGGTCGGGGAAAGGCGGCCGATTCGACTCTTGCTTTGCCCCGGGTAGGCGGGGTAGGGCAAGGCTTGACGCTACCTCCGCTTGCGGCATTACCGCCGGCGGCGGCGGTGGGTGAGGGGAAAAACGTGAAACCCGGGAGGCCGGAAAGAGCCGTTGTTACGGTGTTACGGGAAATGGAGCGGTCTCGGGATCCTCGGGACGCGGCGGCAACGAAAAAAACTTCGACTCATCGTTTAGGTCCAGTGACGCGAAGGAAAGGTGAATCGTCTCAGGGATTGCCGACCGTATTGACTCAATTCATGTCGGCATTGTCCATACCGAAGCCCGTGGCGACCGGCAAGACGTATGGAGCAGCCTTGGCGGGGAGTTCGCGGTTTACCAAGGCCATAGGCCAACACCTCCTGATCATGGTGGGACAAAACCAACACGAGGCCATACTGAGTCTGGATCCACCGCATTTGGGACATTTGCAGGTTCATCTTTCCACTACCCGGCAGAATCTCAACGCCTTGTTCGTTTCCCCCTATCCCGATGTGCGCCAAGCCTTGGAGGCGGCATTGCCCGCACTGCGCCAGGCTCTCGCCCAACAAGGCGTGGCGCTGGCCGGCGCGTTCGTGGCGGATGGCGGGCGAAGAGATGCTTCATCGGATGGAAATACGCGGCGATTTATCCGTGCGCTTCCCTTACCGGGAGTGACGGGGCCGGGGGCCGTGGAGTTCACCTCTTATCCGGGGATGGGCAACCGGGCAGCGCGGGGTATCATTAACACCTATGTTTGAGGGTTTACACGGGAAGGGTCATGGCTGATTCCGAGGAAACGGTAGAAGTCAAGAAAAAACGCAAGCCGTTGTGGTTGTGGTTGGCCCTGGGCGGGGGGCTGGTAATCGTGTTGGCGGGTGGCGGCTATGTATTTATGCACGGGCGGGGACCGGTAGCGAAAAAAACGGCATTGCCCCCGCCGCATTACATTACGCTTGATCCGTTCGTCAGCAACCTGACCTCGACCAGCGAACTGCACTATATCCAGGTGACCATCGAGTTGAAAACCCGGGATCCGGATGCCGCGGCCAAGGTTGCCGCCCGGCGCCCGGAAATCCGCAATGCGATTTTGAACATTCTGGCCGAGCAAAACCTGTTTCAGGTTATCCGCCCGCAGGGGCGTCAGGCACTAAGAGGAAAAATTCTGCATGTGATCAACGCCATCCTGGGATCCGGACCTGGCGCCACGGCAACGGCCGCCACGGCGGCACGCGCCGGGACGGTACCGGCGACGTCGGCGACGTCGGCGACATCGGCGACACCAGCTGTAGCGGTATCATCGGGAGGCGTTATGACGGGACCCATCAGTGGAGTCTATTTCACCGCTTTTGTGGTGCAATAGGCCATCTAGGTTTTATTCCCGAGGCATACACCATGGCAAATCATGACAAACCGACTATAGGCGATGCGAGCAGCCCGGATTCGGCGCACGAACCGACGGTGAACCCCGATATGGGTTCTGCGGCGCAAGCCGCGGCTCCCCCGATTGACGATACCGTGGCGCAAGCTATTCCCGAGGCGCAAGCGGCTGAGTTTTCCCCATTAACGGAGAACCATGAATCCCCGGCCGATCATCGCAACCTGGCCTTGGTGATGGAGATCCCGGTCACTTGTTCGGTGGAACTGGGGCGAACGAAAATTCGGGTGGGTGATTTGCTGGAGTTGGCCCGGGGATCCGTCATCAGCCTGGACCGTGCGGCCGGGGAACCCCTCGACCTGCTGGTCAATGGCTATTTGATTGCGCACGGGGAAGTCGTGGTGGTCAATGATAAATTCGGCATTCGCTTGCTGGATACGGTCGATCGGGCCGAGCGTTTGCAATCTGTATCATGAGCGGCCCGGTCGAGTGCGGAAGATGAAGAGCATGCCGGCCTGGCGTAGCGTCATAAGAATGACGGGTCGCGCGTCAGTATGTCAGTGGCTTGTCATTCCCATTTTGTTGTTTACCCCTACCTTGGTTTGGGCCGGGGGGGGCGCGGCCTCCGCCGCGCCGATTTCGGCCGGCCAGATCTTTCGGGTTTTCGGGGGTCTCGGCCTGGTTCTCGCCTTGCTTTTTGTGGGGTTATGGCTTTTTAAGCGTTTCGGCGGGACGTCGCTGCGTCCGGTCCGGGGGAATCTACGGATCCTCTCCAGTCTGCCATTGGGCAACCGGGCACGGCTCTTGCTAGTAGAAGCAGGCGGGGTGCAGTTTTTGATCGGTGTCAGTGCTCAGCGGGTGGAATTACTTGGCCGAATCGATGCGGCGCCGGACAGCGAGCCCCCCCCTTCCCGCGATGCCGTTTTTATGGAACGGCTGATGCAGAGTCTGCAACAGGGGAAAACGACGGAGCATGAACAGGAGAATAGCGTTACGGGGACTGGCGGCGGGAATTCTTCTCGTCACGATTAGTTCTGCGGCCCAGGCCCAGGGCACGTTACCGCTATTTATCTCGAGCTCCGCCGCGCATGGCGGCCAGACCTACAGCCTTCCCATCCAGACCCTGTTGCTCATGACGGCGCTGGTGTTGCTGCCGGCCGCCGTGCTCATGATGTCGGCGTTTACCCGCATTATCATTGTCCTGGCGCTGTTACGCCAGGCCCTGGGTGCCATCCAGGTTCCCAGCAATCAGATCTTGATCGGTCTGGCCCTGTTTCTTACCTTGTTTGTCATGGCGCCTACCCTGAGCAAGATTAATCAACAGGCGCTTAAACCGCTGTTGGCAAACCGGATCAGCATGACCCAGGCGCTTGAACGGGGGGCCGGGCCCATGCGCAGCTTCATGCTGCGGCAGACGCGCCGCGCCGACTTGAGATTGTTCATACGACTTTCCGGAAAAGGGATGATCAAGAAAACGGAACCCGTGCCGATGCTGGTGCTGATTCCCGCCTTCGTGACCTCGGAACTTAAGACGGCATTCCAGATTGGTTTTCTGCTGTTCATTCCCTTTCTGATCATCGACATGGTCGTTGCCTCGGTGTTGATGGCGCTGGGGATGTTGATGTTGTCCCCCGTCACCATTTCATTGCCGTTCAAGCTCATGCTCTTCGTACTCGTCAATGGTTGGACCTTGACGATCGGTTCTCTGGTAGGGAGTTTTTATCACTGATGCATGTTTCCGAAATTATGTCTATCGGGCAGCAGGCGCTGCTGGTCACTATGCTGGTTGCGGCACCCCTGCTGGTGGCGGGGCTGGTGGCGGGGCTGGTAATCAGCATTCTCCAGGCGGCTACGCAAATCAATGAATTGACCCTGTCTTTCATCCCGAAAATTTTCGTTATGGGGGTCGTTCTGCTGCTGGCCGGTTCCTGGATGCTGCATATCCTGATGGACTTTACGGCCAACTTGGTGCGGAGCATACCCGGGGTTATCAGTGGATGATCGATATCGGCTCGGTCCGGCTTGGAGTGTGGATCGCCGCACTGTGGTGGCCCTTTCTGCGGGCGCTTTCGTTGCTCAGTACGGCACCCGTTTTCAGCTCGCCGGATGTGCCGAAGCGATTGCGAATCGGGCTGGCGATTTTCCTGGCCGTTGTGATCCAGCCGTTGCTTCCGAATATGGCGGCATCGGCCCGGAATTCCTGGGCGCTATTCTTGATGCTCTCGTTGCAACAGGTGTTGGTCGGGGTTATTCTGGGTTTCGCGGTGCGCATAGCCTTTGCGGCGGTAAACTTTGCCGGTGCGGTAATCGGTTTGGAAATGGGCCTGGGGTTTGCCACGCTTTTCGACCCGCAGAATGGAGTCAAGGTCCCTACACTATCGAGTTTTCTGGCCTTGTTCGGGGTGCTTATATTTCTCGCCATGAATGGACACCTGATTCTGATTGTCGCCTTTGCAAAAAGTTTCGGGGTGGCGCCGGTGGGATTGACTTGGCACTATGGAGCGGATACTTGGTATGCGCTTGTCCGGTGGGGAGGACAGTTGTTTCTGCTGGGCCTGGCCATGGCGTTGCCGGTGTTGACCCTTCTGGTTGCGGCCAATCTCGCCCTGGGTGTTCTAGCGAAGGTGGCGCCGCAGCTCAATATTTTCGTGGTTGGATTCCCCGTCCTGCTGCTGCTCGGACTCGCCGGACTGTACCTGGCCGCCCCGTTGATGGGCCAGGCCATGCTGAGCGCCTTGCAGGGTGGCTTGCGAGTGACGGGCCTGCTGGTCGGGGCCCGGTGAGAGGGATCCCTTGTGGCTGAATCTCCGGCTCAGGAACGCACCCTTCCGGCAACACCGCACAAGCTGCGCAAGGCGCGCGAACGGGGCCAGGTGTTACGCTCAAAGGAGCTGGCATCCACCGCCGTGCTCCTGGGCGCCGCCGGGCTCTTTTTGCTGGCCGGCGAACATCTGTATCAGACGGCGCGGAGCCTGATGGCCGGTGGGCTTGCCCTGACTCCTATCGAAACCTATAACACGGAGTCCATGCTGGAAGCGGTGAAACAAATCTACCTCACCGCCGCCCGGATGTTGTTCCCGCTGTTTGCGGTGGTGGTCTTTGCCGGTATTCTGGGGGGAGTTGCCGTCGGTGGGTGGAGCTTTTCAGGGGTTCCCCTGCAGGCCGACTTCAACCGCATAAACCCCGGCGAAGGCATCAAGAAAATATTCTCGATGCAGGGAGGGGGCGAGATGGCCAAGGCAATCATCAAGCTGACGGTGGTTGCCGGTGCGGCCGCGGCGGCTTTGTGGGCGGAAAGAGGGGAGGTGTTCGGCCTGCTCAATGATGCGCCCCGAACCGCCTTGCTTCAGGCGGGTATCCTTTTTGCTCATTTCTTTCTTTATATTGCCGCGGCGACCGTTCTGGTTCTGATTTTTGACGTGCCGTTCCAGATCCGCCAGTACGCTAAGCAGTTGCGCATGACTCCCCAGGAAGTCAAGGAAGAGATGAAGGAGACCGAGGGTCATCCGGAGGTGCGCCGGCGGATTCGCCAATTGCAGCAGGAACGGGCCCGGGTCCGCATGATGGCACGAGTGCCGCATGCGGATGTGGTGATTACCAATCCCACGCATTACGCGGTAGCCTTGCGGTATGAGCCGACCCGCCGGTTGGCTCCGGTCGTCGTGGCCAAGGGAGCCAACCGGATCGCCGAGCGCATTCGCAAACTGGCCCGCGAGCATCATGTCCCGGTTCTGGAAGCGCCCGGCTTGGCCCGGGCGTTGTACCGCCACGTCGATCTGGAGGCCGAGGTTCCGGGCACGCTGTATCAGGCGGTGGCCCAGGTTCTCGCCTATGTTTACCAGTTGAAGATGGGGACGGATCCCGGCCCCTTGGGTGAACTCGAGATACCGGACGATCTCCAACGAGGTGCTGCCTGATGGCAGGTTCGAGGCTATCCCGATTCTCACGGCACAACCTGAGCGGAATTGCCGGGCCGCTTTTGATCATCCTGATTCTGATGATGATGATTGTCCCATTGCCGCCCTTCGGCTTGGACATTCTGTTCACCTTTAACATTACCCTTTCACTGGTCGTCATGCTGGTCAGTCTCTACACGGCGAAGGTGCTCGATTTTTCGGTATTTCCGAGCGTGTTACTGATAACGACCTTGTTACGTTTGGCCCTCAATGTGGCTTCCACGCGGGTTATCTTGCTTCATGGTTATACCGGGCCCTACGCCGCCGGGCATGTCATTGAGTCGTTCGGCAAGTTTGTGGTGGGGGGCAGCTATACCGTAGGGCTGGTGGTATTTGCGATTTTCATCATCATCAATTTCGTGGTAGTGACCAAGGGGGCTACACGCATCGCCGAGGTGGCGGCCCGGTTTACCCTGGATGCCATGCCGGGGAAGCAAATGGCCATTGACGCCGATTTGAATGCGGGCCTGGTAGGTGAAGAAGAGGCCCGCCGCCGGCGCCGGGAAGTCTCGCTGGAGGCGGAGTTTTTTGGTGCCATGGACGGGGCCAGCAAGTTCGTGCGCGGGGATGCTATCGCCGCTATCCTGATTCTGGTCATCAACATCGTCGGCGGGCTGATCATCGGGGTGGCCCAGCATAATATGTCTCTTGCGGCAGCGGCGGGCCGTTATACCCTGTTGACGATTGGCGATGGATTGGTGGCCCAGATCCCGGCCCTGGTTATTTCGACGGCGGCGGGTATCGTGGTCAGCCGCGTGAGCCATGAAGACGTCGATCTGGGGCGGCAAATGATGGCGCAACTCTTGCACCGGCCCGGGGTGCTGGTCATTGTCGCCGCGATCATGATGGGGCTGGGGTTGATCCCGGGCATGCCGCATACGGTATTTATCGGGATCGGTGCACTGTTTGCCGGGTTTGCGTGGTATCGCTCCCGCGGTGATGAGCGGGCCAAGGTGGAGGCCGAGGCCGCAGCGCAACCGGCCCCGAAGCCGGAGGGGGAGAGCACCGATGTGACCTGGGCGGATATCGAGTCGGTCGACCCCCTGGGGCTTGAGGTGGGCTATCGGCTGATTCCCCTGGTGGACAACCAACAAAAAGGGGAGTTGCTGGCCCGCATCCGGGGAACCCGGCGCAAGTTTGCCAAGGACCTGGGTTTTCTGATCCCTGCGGTACATATTCGGGATAACCTGGAACTGCGGCCCAACGGGTATCGGTTGCTTTTGAAAGATGTCGAGGTGGCCTCGGGGGAAGTGCTTCCCGATCTGTTGTTGGCCATCAACCCGGGCGGAGTTAGCGTGGAGTTGACGGGAACGGCTACTCACGATCCCGCCTTCGGGTTGCCGGCCATGTGGATCGACCCGGGTGAACGGGATAAGGCGCAGGCCGGCGGGTATACGGTCGTGGATGCCGCGACGGTGGTGGCCACGCATTTAGGCCAAATTTTTGAGCACCATGCGGCGGAACTGCTGGGGCAGCCCGAGGTGGATGCATTGCTGGAGCGCCTGCGTTCCCAGGCTTCCAAGCTGGTCGAGGAGCTGACTAAGCAGTTGCCCGTGGTGGTTATTCAGCAAGTGCTCCAGCGCTTGCTGGAGGAGGGAGTTCCCATTCGGGATATACGCACTATTACCGAAACCCTGCTCATGCATGCGGGGGTGACGCAGGATCCGGTCGTGCTGGCCGAGGCCGCCAGGCGCCGACTGGGCCCCTTTATCGTCCAGCGTCTTTATGCCAATGCTCCCGAGTTGCAGGTGGCGACACTGGATCCCGGGCTGGAAAGATTGCTCAATGAACATCTGCAGGCGACCGAAAATGGAACCGAACCGGCTTTGGAGCCGGGCCTGGCCGAGAGGCTCCTGGTTCAGGCCCGACGCATCATGGGAGAACTGGAGGCCCGCGGGTTGCCGGCCGTTGTGGTGACCAGCCAAAATCTGAGGCCGCTGATTTCACGCTTTCTATCCCGAGCGGCCCACCGGTTGCGGGTGTTATCGTATGAGGAGATTCCGGACAATAAAACCATACGGGTCGTTGCGACCCTGGGTACAGAGTAGGTGAATATGACCGATATTACAATGTCATCGACCCGGACCATCGCGGTTACCGGCGGCAAGGGTGGGGTGGGGAAAACGAGTGTTGCGCTGAATCTCGCCTTGGCCCTCACCCGGGCGGGCCGCCGTGTGCTGTTACTCGATGCCGATCTGGGCCTGGGTAACGTGGATGTACTGTTGGGGCTCAATCCGCGCTACAACCTGGGGCATGTGATTCGCGCCCAACGTCGCCTGGAAGAGGTGTTGCTGGAGGGGCCGGGAGGGTTGCAGATTCTGCCCGCTGCCAACGGGGTTTCGGCGATGGTCAACATGAGCGCGCAGGACCGGGCGGGATTGATCGATGCAGTCGGAGAATTGGCGATTCGGCGGGAGTTTTTGATTGTGGACACCGCGGCCGGCATGAGCAACAATGTCATCGGTTTCAGCCTGGCCTCACATAACATTTTGTTGGTTCTGGCCAATGAGCCCGCAGCGCTGACCGATGCCTATGGGTTGGTCAAGGTTCTTTCCCGGGATCATGGCCGGCGTGATTTCGTAATCGTGGCCAACCAGGTTGCGAGCGAGCGCGAGGGGCTGAGCCTATATCGGCATTTCTCCGGAGTGACGGACCGGTTTCTGGATGTCGCGCTGGAATATGCCGGGGCGATTCCCAGCGATCCCGCCCTGGTCCGGGCCGCCCGTACCCGCCGGCCCCTGGCGGAGGTCGCCCCGATGAGCCGTGCGGTTGCCGCTTTTGAGAAACTGGCCGCCGAAGTGTTGTCCTGGCCGCCGCCGCGGGGCTTCGAAGACGGGTTTCTCCTGCGCCAGGCCGGCTCGGTGGGTGGGGGCTCGGGCTGAGGTGGATCCCGGTCCCTATCGGCAGGGGCCTGAAAAGGCCCTGATCGCCCGCTATATTCCGCTGGTGCGGCGCATTGCCTATCATCTGCAGGTGCGGGTTCCGCCCTCGGTCGAGGTGGATGACCTGATTCAGGCCGGGTTTATGGGCTTGCTCGATGCGCTGGATAAGGTTCCCGAGCCCGAGCTGGAACCACGCTTCGAGCGCTATGCCAGTCTGCGGATCCGTGGAGCGATGATCGACGCACTACGCGCGATCGATCCCATGCCGCGGCGTACCCGGGCCCGGTTGCGCCGCGCCCAGGCGGCTCTCAATAACCTGGAGCAGGCACTGGGGCACCCTCCGGACGAGCGGGAAATCGCCGCCCGGCTCCGGATCACGCTGGAGGAATACCATGCCTTGTTACGCGACGCCAATGCGGCCCAGGTACTCCATATAGAAGATTTCGAGCAGGGCATGGAGGGGCCGCTTGCCCCTTTTCCATGTGTTGGGAACCCGGAGCCGCTGGAGCGGTTGGAGGATGAGCGGTTTCAGGCGGCCCTGGCCGAGTGTATCGAGCGGTTGCCGGAACGGGAACGCGGGGTATTGGCGCTTTATTACCAGGAAGAGATGAATCTTAAGGAGATTGGTAACCTTTTGGGGGTCAGTGAGTCGCGGGTCAGCCAGATTCTGCGCCAGGCCTCGTTACGCCTTCGTGGCTACCTGAGCGGCTGGGTGGAACCGGATGCTCAAGATCGACGCTCCGGGTGACGTAACTACTATAACGCCACGTGCCGATACGAGAAGGGATTCGAACCTTGGATATTATGACCATTCTCGGGATTTTGGTCGCCTTCGGGGGGATTCTCTCCGGAATGCTGATCGAAGGCGGTAAATTAGCCTCGATCGTTCAGCTGACCGCATTCCTGATCGTGATGGGGGGCACCACCGGGGCGGTCATGGTGCAATATCGCCTTCCGGTCTTTCTCAAGGCGCTCAAAATGTTTCTCTGGGTCATGTTCCCGCCCAAATTCGATCATGAGGCCGCCATTACCCGACTGATGGAGTGGGGAGACATGGCGCGCAAGGGTGGGCTGTTGACGCTTGAGGCGGCGATCGAGGGTATTTCCGATCCGTTCATACAGAAGGGATTACAGATGCTGGTGGACGGCTCCGAGCCCGAAACATTGCGGGCCAGCCTGATGGTGGAGCTGGAGGCCTACGAGCGGGCGAATAATTCCGCCGCCAAGGTCTATGAATCGGCGGGAGGTTATGCCCCGACCATAGGTATTCTCGGTGCCGTGTTGGGGCTGATACACGTGATGGCCAACCTGGCGGATCCCTCCAAGCTGGGCGAAGGCATTGCCACGGCCTTTGTCGCCACGGTGTACGGAGTCGGATCGGCCAATGTCATCTTTTTACCCATCGGCAACAAGCTCAAGGATCTTGCGGGTGAACGCAGTCTCTATCATGAATTGATCATAGAGGGCCTGCTGGCAATAGCCAACGGTGAGCACCCGCGGGTGATCGAATCACGATTGCGGGGTTATCTCGCCCGGTAAATGGAATCGGCCCCTCAGGGGTCGACGGAGGAGACGGTAGTGACAGGCAGACGACACAAAAAAGCGGAAGAGAAGGAGGATCTGGAGCGCTGGCTCATCTCCTACAGCGATTTCATGACCTTGCTGGTGGCTTTTTTCGTGGTGATGTATGCCATTTCGAGTGTCAATGAGGGGAAGTACCGAGTGCTGAGCCAGACGCTGATGAGCGTGTTCACCCATGTTCCGACCTCGACTCAGCCGATCCGTTTGGCCAGGCATTCCAGCACCGCCTCGCCGGTAAGCCCGGTTAAAGTCGGACCCAATGTTCCCCAGATCGTCTCCCGCCCCCTGCAGATGCAAGGAACCAATAGCTTACAGCCCATCTTGATCAGCGTTCGCCAGGCGCTCGCCCGGATGATCAAGCGCGGTGAAGTCAGTGTGAGTCAGAGTCGATTGGGAATCGTTATTCATATCAAGGCGGATATACTGTTTCCCACGGCAAAAGCCTTGTTGAGCGTGAATGCCATTCCCATATTGTCGCGGCTGGGACTGGTCTTGCAGGCGATCCCCAACCCGGTCCAGATCCAGGGGTACACGGACAACCGGGCGATTCACAGCCGGGAGTTTTCCAGCAACTGGTCTCTCAGCGTGGCCCGTGCCGTCACCATATTGCAGTTATTCAAGGTGCTTGGAGTCGATCCGCGGCGGATGGTGGCGGCGGGATATGGCAAGTACCACCCCATTGCCAGCAATAAAACGGCGCTGGGAAGGTCCCGGAACCGGCGCGTGGATATTGTTATTTTAGCGAACTCCTGGCGGAAGCGGGCGATTCAACCGCTGATTCCGGCTACGGGATTTTCCCCCTTGCCCTAAGACCGGGCTGTACGTTGCCCGATAAAGTCTGCGAGAATGGCCGGGCATGAGCGAACAGTGGCTACTGAAAAAAATTTTCGATAATTCCTATCGGATCGGCGGCTCTGCCCGGATGCGCCATGTTTTGAAGGACTTGCGCGATCGGAACCAGATACTTTCCGTATATCCAGAGCAGGGGGCGGCAGTTTATGTCACCACGATTATTGCGCTGGATGTGGATCGGAAGTCCGTGTTGATCGATGAATTTACCGACGATGGCCATGACCTGGCCTGGCTTGTTCCTGGGGCCATGTTATCCCTGGTCGGGCGTAATCGAAGGCTGTATGTGGGGTTCAAGGCCCATTTTATCGAGCCACTCGAGTGGCGGGGGGCCGGAGCCTACCGCTGCGATTTCGGCGAGCGGTTCTGGCTGTTGCAGCAACGGCGCTATTATCGCGTGGACTTACCGTTGATGAAAAGGCCCGATTGCACGCTGATCGATTCTCGAAGTCGAACATTCCGGGCGCGGGTGATCGATCTCAGTATCGGCGGGTTCGGCGGGCTCTTGAATGTGGATACGGCGCAGGAGGAGGATCTGCCACAACCGGGTGAGCGCCTGAGCGCCGTGCGGTTCAAGTTGCAGGATGGCACTAAAATCGCCTGCCGGGGCCGGGTCGCCAACCTCAGGCGGGCCTCTCCGCTGCGGCACGACCGGGTGATCCTGGGGATCGAGTTCGATGCGCTCACGGCCGCGGATGAGCAGGCGATTTGCCGTTATGTGCGCGAACGGGAGCGCGAAGTCAGGCGCAAGGAACGCGGTTTCTGAAGCGGCCGGCCGCGGGATTCCGGCCGGAGACTCACCCCGGGCGGGGACCGGTTCCCGCCCGGCTATTGGAATGCATTGCTATTGCCGCAGGGGCGAAACGGGTGAGAACTGTACTATGTCGCTGTGGAAGTCATACAATAGCAAGTAAAATAAGATGTTAAATCAATAATGGGAATAAATGCGGAGGTGGCCGAGGAAGACACGCCTGCCTGGGAGGAGGGCCTGCTGGGGAACAGCCGGGCCATGATCCGGGTACGGGAATTGGTCGAGCGGGTCGCCTGTGTCGATACTACCGTCTTGATTCTCGGCGCATCCGGAACCGGGAAGGAGGTGACCGCGCGGCAAATCCACGCGCGATCCCTGCGTGCGCGGGAACCTTTCGTCCCCGTCAATTGTGGCGCAATCCCGGCGGATCTCCTGGCATCCGAGTTGTTTGGTCACGAGCGCGGGGCCTTTACGGGAGCCGTAGTCCGGCGTAAAGGCCGGTTCGAGCTTGCCGGTCGCGGCACCCTGATGCTGGATGAGATCGGTGAAATGAGCCCCGACATGCAGATCAAGCTCTTGCGTGTCATCCAAGAGCGAAAGTTTGAGCGCCTGGGTGGTCAGGGCGGAGCGCTCACCGTAGAGGCCCGGATTATTGCCGCGACGCATCGTGATCTGCGGGAGCTGGTTCGCGAGGGACGGTTTCGGGAGGATCTTTATTATCGGTTGAATGTACTGCCGATCGAGCTGCCGCCCTTGCGAGAGCGGAGCGAAGATGTGCCTATCATGATCGAACGGGTATCCCAGCGACTTGAGCGGCGCGGGCTGGCGCCGGTTCACCTCACCCCCGAGGCACTTGACAGCCTGCTGGCGTATCACTGGCCCGGCAATGTCCGGCAGTTGAACAATATTATCGAGCGTTTGGCGGTTCTTTATCCGGGCGAGGTGGTGGATCCGGCCCGGTTGCCCGAGGAGATCACCGGAAATGCCGGCAAGACGCCGTCGCCGGAGGAATCGCGCCCGGAATTTGTCTGTGCGAATCCCGGCTTCGGCGAAGGCTTCGATCTCAAGCGTCACTTGGGACTGATTGAGGAAGACCTGATCCGCATGGCCCTAGAGGAAACGGGTGGGGTGATCGCTCGCGCCGCTCGGCTGTTGGGCATCCGCCGAACCACCCTGGTGGAGAAGTTGAAACGTCGCGGCCTGAAGGGTTAGGAACCGCTCGTTTCTTCCCGCAAGGGCAGGGCATCGAGATCCAGAAGCTGGTATAGCGTTCCGTCTCGTTGAACCAGCCCCTGGATCAAGCGGGGGCCATGTTGGACGCCCAGGTCCGGGGGCGGTTCGATGGAGTGGGCATCGATCTGCAGCACCGTGGACACGTCGTCCACCATCAGGCCTACATAATGATCCTCCAGGGAGACCACGATGATGGAGTTGTCCGTGGTTTGCGCCGATTCGACTCCCAGTAGCTTGCGCAGGTCGAATACCGTGATGACATTACCGCGCAGATTCATTACCCCGAGGATGGCGGGGGCGGCGCCGGCGACCGCAACGATTTCGTCCGTGGCCTTGATAACTTCGCGCAGTGCCAGGACATCGGCAAGATAATATTCTCCGCCCACGGTAAAGACCAGTGCGGCCAGCGGCTTGGCGGTGTCATCCGGTGGGATATTCATATCGGTGAATCCTCTGAATTTACTATCGGATCCGGTTGCAGGCATTCAATCAACCGGCTGGGATCGATTATGGCGGCCTTGAGGTCGGCAACCGTGGCCAGGAGCCAGGGGCGTTGGGTCGGTGTCCCCGGGACGGCGAGCGATTCGGGATCGATGTGCCGCAGGCCCTTGTCCGCTCCAAACCATAGAACCAGCCCGGGTTCGGGGAGTTCCAGCCAGCAGCGTGCCTGCTCCTGGTGGAGCCTGGCGGGATGTCCTTCGGGGAATAGCACGGGGCGGATATCGACGCGGCGCCCGGGTGGTATCGCCGCGGGGGAGGTCGAGACCCGATCCGCGTAGGGGGGTGGCAGCAGCAGGCGCAGGCCCGCCAGCGTAACCATGCGGTAGCGATCCGGATCGGGCGCTGCCTGTGGCGGCTCCTGCAGCAGATCCGAGAGATAGTTCTGGATGATATTGGTTGCTGTGTTCATTATTTCCCCGTGCCTGCGCCGCTACCCAAAGCGATTTAGTGCAGGGCTTTTAATTGGGCGATCGAGTCGGCCAACCGTTCTTTGACGCTACCGCAATTTTTATTACCGGCGGCCAGTTGGCGCTGAATGCCGAGGTTGAACGCATAGCGGAAGGCCCCCTTGAGTTGTTGCTGTTCAACCACGCCGACGCCCAGGTGGAACAATGTCCGGTCAAAGGTTTGAATCAGCGCCTTGGTGGCAATGCCGCAAGCCTTGGCATTGCCGCCGATTACGGCCGCCTGCAGCAGGGTATTTTGCACACGACTGCCGATGGCCCAGGCACTGGAGGGCAGCAACAGGGACAGGATCAAAATCGAGGCCGCGGGAATTCTGTGTGACATGCATAATCTCCTGGATCGGCATGGGAGCCACGGGTTGAAAAATAAATTACCATTTTACATACGTTACAAAAGATAGAATCTGAAGGCTCGGCCGGCCCCGGCCCGGGGTAGAGGTTACTCGGTATTTCCCTCCCGGGGCAACAAATGGGAGAGAAGCCGTTCATAGGCCCGGGTGGCCTTGCCCCGGGGATTGTACGCGGGATAGGGAATGCCCGCGGCACTGGCATTGCGGATGCCGCTGTCGATGGGAATCACATCGGGCCAAAGCCGTTCCGGGTAGCGGCGCTTGAGTTCGGCGAGGCCGGCCTCGGAGGCCTTGGTGCGGCGATCGTAGAAAGTGGGAACGATCAACTCGGGCAAGGGCCAGTGACGGGTTTTGCGTACTCGCTCGAGGGTGCGGGAAACCAGGTCGAGTCCCCGCAGGGCGAGATAGTCGGTTTGCGCGGGAATGATGACCTGTTCACAGGCGGCCAGCGCGTTGATCATGAGTACCCCCAGGGTGGGGGGGGTGTCGATCAGGATGTGGCTGAAATCCGACCCGGATTTTTCGATTGCCGTGCGCAGAACCAGGCCTGTGCCGACGGCCGAGGCCAGGCGTCGCTCGATCGTCGCCAGGGTGCTGGCGGCGGGCAGGAGGATGAGATTCGGCGTACCGGTAGGCACCGCGAGGGATTCCAAGGGCGGAAAATCGGTGCCCGGAGGCACGTCGAACAAGCTCTGGCTTCCGGCTTGAACCCGATCGGGATCCAGGCCGAAATAGGTCGTAAGCGATCCGTGTGGATCCAGGTCCACCAAGAGTACCGGAGCGTGATCGCGGGCGAGCAGGGCGCCCAGGCTGAGAGCGGTCGTGGTCTTGCCGACCCCGCCCTTCTGGTTGACGACCGCAAAGCGTCTCAAGCGGCCCGCTCCAGTAGCAGGGAGCGGACGAGTTCGTCCAGATCCAGGATCAGGACAATGCGTCCATCGCCGGTGATAGATGACCCGGAAATTCCCGTGGTGGAGGTCAGCTCCACGGCCAGGGGCTTGACGACCACATCCTGTTGGCCGAGGATCGTATCGACGAATATGGCGGCCGTGCGGTTGGCCGCCTCGATGATCAGGACCTGGGGGTTTGCCTCCGGGGGGGGATTTTCGGAGTTTCGCCGCTCACCCAGTTCCCGGCGCAGATCGAACAGGACCACGGTCTGGCCGCGAAAGACCAGGGTGCTGCGGTGTCCGACCCGGTGTTGATGGTGTTCCGATAGGCGGGTTACTTCGCGTACGCGCGACAGGGGGAAGGCGAAGCGTTGGCCATTCACGCCGACGATCAGGGTGGGCAGGATCGTCAGGGTGAGCGGCAGGGTGATGCGAAAACAGCTGCCCTTGCCGGGCTCCGAGCGAACCTGGATATTACCGTTCAGGTTGGTGATGCCGTTACGGACGACGTCCATGCCGACCCCACGCCCGGAAATGTCGGAAACCTGGGCCCGGGTGGAAAAACCCGGCAGAAACATCAGATCGTAGGCCTCCTCGTCGCTGATATCGCCGATGTTGTCGACGCCGATAAGGCCCTTTTCCACCGCCGCCCGGCGCAATCGATCGGGGTCGATGCCGCGCCCGTCATCGATCATCTCGATCAGGATGTGGTCGCCCTGCTGGGAGGCGCGAAGCGTCAGGCGACCCTCGCGGGGCTTGTTCAGGGCCTCGCGCTCATCGGGAGGTTCGATCCCATGATCCAGGCCGTTGCGCAGTAGATGGGTCAGCGGGTCGGCCAGTTCTTCGATGACCCTGCGGTCCACCTCGGTTTCCTCGCCGATCAACTCCAGGCGAACCTCCTTGCCGAGGTGGCGCGCCAGGTCGCGCACCACCCGGTGAAAACGGGAAAAAACGCGTTGAATCGGCTGCATCCTCAGCTTCAGGATGGCATTCTGGAGACCGGAAGTGATCTGGTCCATGTTGGCGAGCACATCGGCATAGCTTGCACCCATGGATTTCTCGGCCAGGGTAAACAGGCGATTGCGGGTGAGCACCAGCTCACCCACCAGGTTCAGACACTCGTCGAGGCGTTTGGCGTCCACCCGGATCGTGTTTTCCGTAGGAGGTTTCGGTACGGAAATTTTTTCCGGGTGCGGTGACGATGGAACGGGCGGAGTATTTTCTGTGTTTTCCCTGGAGTGTGAAGCTTGCTGCACAGGGGATGGCTCCCGGGTTTGAGCAACTCCGGGGGCCGCGCCGGGACCGTACATCCCGTCCAGTAAGGTTTCAAATTCCTCATCGCTTATCGCTTCATCCGTGCCCGGTGGCGGATCCGCATTGGCCGCCTCGGCCAGCAGGGTTTCAAAACTCACCCCCCCGGTTCCACCGGTCTGCGGGGGGGCTTGCGGAACCGCCTCCGTCCCGGTTTCGGGTTCCGCTCCCGGGGCGGATACGTAATGATCCAATTGCGCGTACAGCGAGGGATCGGGATCTTCCGGCTTTTTCCCTTGTTCCAGGGTGGCGAACATCGCCTTGGTCGCGTCGAGTGCGGTCAGGATGGTGTCCATGAGGGGGGCGTCGATGCGTAGCTCGCCCTGGCGCAGGCGATCCAGCAGTGCCTCGGCCCGATGACAGAGATTGACCATCGGGGCGATACCCAGAAATCCGGCACCCCCCTTCAGGGTATGGAACCCCCGGAAGACCGCGTTCAGCAGTTCCTCGTCGTTCGGCCGTTGTTCCAGATCGACCAGGTTTTCATCGAGATTTTCGAGAAGTTCCCGGCCCTCGACCAGAAAGTCCTGTAACAGCTCTTGTTCCAGTTCGCCCATGCCGCCTCCCAGCTCAGACTATTGCGGGGTCTCGAGCCGGCTCGGGTCAGGCGCTTCCCTCCAACCGTTCGAAGATCCGGCTCATCTTCTCCTTTAACGTCACGGCGGTGAAAGGCTTGACCACATAGCCGTTGACCCCGGCCTGGACGGCGGCGACGATCTGTTCCCGCTTGGCCTCGGCCGTGACCATCAACACCGGAATATGGGCCAGCGCCTGGTCCGCACGAATAGCCCGAAGCATATCGATACCCTGCATCCGGGGCATGTTCCAGTCGGAAATCACGAAATCGATGGGCTGGGTGCGGAGTACCGAGAGCGCTTGCAGGCCGTCTTCGGCCTCCATGACTTTCGTGTAACCCAGCTCGGCGAGCAGGCTGCGAACGATCCGGCGCATGGTGGCGAAGTCATCGACTACGAGGATGGACAGGTTTTGGCGTTTCATGGGTGTTGACTCGGGGCCGGCGGTTCAGGTTCGATGGATTCCATCGATTCTACCCGGAAGCCCAGGTTGCCGTCCTTCATGCCGGCCTGTCCCTGGGCAATGACCAGGCCGGAGATCCTCAATTGCGGGTGACTCGTGGGCTCGAGGGGAATGACCGCTCCGGGCTTCAGGGACAGCAGTTGGCCCACGCTCAGGGATAGCGTGCCGAATTCGCATACGGCCTCGATGTCGATCCCCTCCAGGGAAGAGAGGTGAATGGAGGTCTCATTGGCCTGTTCCGGTATGGTTTCCTGGTAGGTGGTGGCGAGCAGTTGCTGCACGGGTTCGAGCATGGTCAGGGGGAAAAGAACGCGAAAAACCCCGCTGCTGCCGCCCACATTCAGGGTGAAACCGGACTCCAAGACCAGTTCATCCGGGCCCAGGATGGTGGCAAAGCGGGGGTTCTGCTCGAACCGGTCATACTGGAACCGAAGCGGGGAGATCGGGTCCCAGACGGCGGACAGATCGGCGAAGGCCTGTCGCAGGATGGCCCGCACGACCCGGATTTCCGTGGGGGTGAAGTCGCGCCCTTCGGCCTTGATGGGGGTGCGCCCGGAGCCCCCGAAGTAAATATCGACCAGGGTATAGACGAGCTGGGTGTCGAATACGAACATGGCCGAGCCGTAAAGGGGGCGCACATTGACGATGTTCAGGCACGTCGGCATGGGAAGCTGGTTCATGAACTGCGTGAAGGTTTGTGGGCGCAGCGGGGTGGGCTTGATTTCGATTGCGCAGCGCAGCAAGCTCAGCAAAGCGATCCGGAAGCGTCGGGCGAAGCGTTCGTTGAGCAGTTCCAGGCCGGGAAAGTGCATGTTTTTCTGGTGCTGCCGGGTAAGATCATAGGGCTGAATATCCCCCTCCTGCGGTTCGATCTGATCCGTTTCCTTGCCGATATCTCCGCCATCGATGGCGGAGAGCAGGGTATCGATTTCGTCCTGGGAGAGCAGGCGTTCTTCTTGGATTTGCGCGGTGCCCGGCTGGGCATTCTGGACGGTTTGATCGGTTTCGTCCTGGGAGAGCGTCGCTGCGGGCGCATCCTTTACCCTATCCGCTGGTTTGCCGGGTGCGGTCTTCTTGCGCGCCGCGGGCTTGGCCGTTCGCGGTTTCTTTCGGGTTCGTGGCTTTTTCTCCGTGGTCATTTCCAGATCATCCGCCTCAAGAGTCTCCCCGTCCCGGTGGTGGTGAAGCCATTGCCGGGCCCGGCGGTGGCACCCGGTCTTGGAGGCAATGGCTTCCAGTTCATTATAAAGGGGTTTCCGGGTGGTTGCCGATTGCGGTTCGGCTATAGGGTCCCGGGGTGCGCCGGGCCGATCTCCAGCTCATCGTCCCGGCGGGATCCGGGGGGCCCGGGCGATGTTTGTATCAGTAATCACGGCAGTAGATTCCCGGTTGGAGCAGGCGAAATTTCAGGCCCAGGCCTTGAAGGCTTTCGGTGTGGCTGATGAACAGAATGCCGTCGGGAGCAAGCCGCGAGGTCAATGCGGTAACGATCGAGGTTCGCACGGCCGGGTTCATGTAGATGAGCGTGTTGCGCAGGAAGATCATGTCGAATGGGGAGAGCAAGGGTAGCGGCTCGACCAGGTTGATCAACTTGAAGTGAACGGTATCGCGCAGTTCGCGGCGGATGCAGAATTGGCCCTCCTGGGAGTGGACTCCCTTGAGGCAAAAACGTTCCAGGTGGCGCTGAGGGATATCTTTTCCGCGCCCGAGCGGGTACTTGCCGTGGCGGGCCGCCTGGAGGCAGGGGTGGCTGATGTCGCTCGCGAGCAGTTCCCAGCGTTTGCGGTGGGTTCCCATGACCTCGGCCAGGGTCATGGCGATGGAATAGGCCTCCTCGCCGCTCGAGCAGGCGGCGTCCCAGACGCGCAGCTTGCGGTCCAGCGGCCATTCCGAGGCCTGCTCACGCAGGTAATCGAAATGGCGGATCTCGCGGAAGAACCAGGTTTCGTGGGTGGTCACCAGATCGAAGGCGCGCAGGCGTTCTTCCCGGGCCTCGGGGCGGGCGATAAGGGCATGGTAGGCGGTGTAATCCCTCAGCCCCAGCGCGGCCAGCCGGGGTGCGAGGCGCAGCGTCAACAGGTCCCGTTTTTCGGAGGTGAAGCTCAGCCCCAGGGTTTGCGCGAACAGCGCCTGGAACCGCTGGAATTCGTTCTCCGTCATGGCCGCGGGGGGCGGCTGGCCCCGGGCGAGCGTTTTCTGATGGGTGAGGGGGCCCGGCGACGGGGATTCAGCCATGACTCGCGCGCCCGGGAGTCATGGGTTCGTTCAGGCTTGTCGGGGGCCGGGTCGCCGCGGTTTCACCGGGAGCAAAAAACACAGAGTTTGAATCTCCATGGCAACCCGGCTCCATTATAAGGGTCCCCCAGCCGTTAAAAGCTGACGAAATCGGCTTCCCGGTCGGCGGCGAGTTCGGATGGATGCGGCCGCGGCGGCGCCGGGGGAGCGTTACGCGGCATGGAGGCGGATGGGGCGGGCGCATTCGGCTCGGATCCGGGGAGGCGAAAGAAGCCGACCTGGTGGGTAATCTCCTCGGCCTGGTGGCGCAGCGTACCCGCCGTGGCGGCCAGTTGGTTGGCCGTCTGCGCGTTTTGCTGTACCGCCTGGTTGATTTGGGCAATGGCAGTCGTAATTTGCGACAGGCCGGTGGACTGTTCCTCGGAGGCGGCGGCGATCTCCTGGGTGAGATCCCGGTTCTTGCGAATATCATCGAGCATGCCCTGAATCAACCCGGTCGTGTTTTCGGCCTTGCCGACGGTTTCCCCGGCCAGGGCATTGATCTCCTGGGCCGCCGAGCGGCTGCGTTCGGCGAGTTTGCGAACCTCCTCGGCGACCACCGCAAAGCCCTTGCCGGACTCCCCCGCGCGCGCCGCCTCGATCGCGGCATTGAGCGCCAGGAGGTTGGTCTGGGAGGCGATCTCATCGACCAGGCCGATCTTCTTGGCGATGGTGCGGATGGCTTCCAGGGCGCCTTCGGTGGCTTGTGCGGCCTGTTCCGCCTTCTCCGCCACACGCACGGCGTTGGTCTCGGCGGCGCGGGCATTATCGGCATTCTGGTTGACCGAGGCCGACATCTCCTCGGTCGAGGCGCTGGTCTCCTCGACGCTGGCGGCCTGTTCGGTGGCGCCCTGGGAGATAACCTCGGTCGCGGCGGCGACCTGCTGGGCGCTGCCGCCGGCATCCACGGCGGTGGCCTGCAGCTTGCGGATGGTCTCGCGCAGGCGGGCGGTCATGTTTTGAATCGACTGCATCAGGCGGCTCATTTCATCGCGGCCCAATACTCTGACCTCGGCGCCGAGGTCGCCGTTGGCCAGGGATTCGGAGACCCGCACCGCGGTCGCCAGGGGCCGGGTGATCAGGCGGCTCAGCAGGTAGGCGATCCCCAGCAGCACCACGATCATGATCCCGGCGAGAACCAGCAGCAGGGCGATATTGTCGCGCACAGAGGCCCTTTCGGCGGCCACCCTGGCGGCTATGAAACGGTCCAGTTGGCCCATGAAGGTTTGGGCCGCCTTGTCGAAGGCATTTCCGGCGGCGGCGCTGGCCTGGGCGCGCAGCAGGGCCGCCGCGCCGACGCTCTTGCTGGCGGCGAGCGCGGCGATCGCGGTCCGCCGGGCGGTGTCGGCCGCCGTTGCCAGGGAGTCGGCCCGGGCATCCAGGGAGGTGCCCTTGAATACCGTGCGCAGGGATTGTATCCGGCGGGGCAGATCGGCCAGGGCCTCGCGCCGGGCCCGGGCCTGGCGGGCGCTGAGCTGCCCCGAGCTGGCGCTGAAGTTGGCGGCGCGGATCAGTTGGCCCAGCACCCGGGTGTCGTGGGAGACTGCCACGATGTCTATCATGGCCGTTTCGGTGGTGGCGTGGAGTTTCAGCATCCTGCCTTCCACCGAGTGAATCATGTAAACCGCGAGCGCCAGCCCCGCGATCATGGCGGCGATGGCGAGCAGGTTGGGGATGAATAGCTTGGTGCGAAAGCCGAGGTTGTGAATCCACTGCATGAGACGGAGGGGGTGAGGAAACCTGTTCTCCTTTACGTCACGGCCCGGCGGAACTTGAGGCGGCGCTGCGCCGGGGCCTCGGCCCCGGGGCAATGATATGATGAAAGACAAAGAAAGAGGTGCCCATGAGCAAGATAGGGGTGTTGATCATCGACGATTCGGCGTTGCTCCGCCGGGCGTTCGGGCGGTTGCTGGGCGCCGATCCCGGGCTGGAAGTCTTGGGCGCCGCCGCCGACCCTATTTTTGCCGAGCGGTACCTGGCGCGGCAGTGGCCGGATGTGATCGTGCTCGACCTGGAAATGCCGCGCATGGACGGGTTGACTTTTCTCAAGCGATTGATGCGGGATCGGCCTACCCCCGTGGTGATCTGTTCCTCGTTGACCCAGACCGGCGCGCGGGCCACCCTGGAGGCCCTGGCGAACGGCGCCTTTGCCACGGTGGCGAAGCCGCACTCGGGGCTCCAGGAGTTTTTCCAGCGCCAGGGCCCGGAACTGGTGGCCACGATCAAGGCGGCGGCCCAGGCGAATCTCCCCTCGTCCGTGGCGGTTGCGCCGCGCGGGCAGGCGCCGCGGCCTCTCCCCCGGCGGCTCCCGGCGGCGACGGGCCCCCGGCCCGGTGCCGAGCGTATCGTGCTGATCGGCACCTCGACCGGGGGGGTGCAGGCGATCGAGAGGTTGTTGGGCGACTTGCCGGCACAGTGCCCCCCCCTGGCCATCGTGCAACACATGCCCGCGTACTTCACCAAGGCGCTGGCGGAACGGCTGGATCATTTGTGTGCCATGGAGGTGGACGAGGCGCAATCCGGCGACCAGCTTTTGCCGGGGCGGGTGCTGATCGCGCCGGGAGACCGGCATTTGCTGATCCAGCGTAGCGGGAGGAATTATCGGGTTCGGTTGGAGGATTCCCCGCCGGTCAACCGCCACCGGCCTTCGGTCGATGTCCTGTTTCATTCCGCGGCCCGCGTTGGCGGCGGGGCCAATATGTTGGCACTGTTGTTGACGGGGATGGGGGCGGACGGCGCCGCGGGGTTGCTGGCGTTGCGCCGCACCGGGGCGCATACGCTGGCCCAGGATGAGGCCAGCTCGGTGGTGTTCGGCATGCCGCGCGCGGGCATCGAGAAGGGGGGGGCCGAGGCCGTGTTGCCGCTGGAGCGCATGGGGGCGGCGGTGATGGGTTTTGCCCGGATGGGACGGGTAGCCACGGTGGATCGCCGCGGCGGGGAAACGGATTAGCCGGTACCTATTGCCGCGCCTAGGCGTTGACGGCGATGGGTTCCAGCGGCGGCGCGGGGACTTGCGTCACGGGGAAAGTGATGGTGGTAACTGCCCGGGGGTTGGCGAGAATCCACTGGGTCAGGCGCTTGCGCCGCAGGTCGAAACACAAGGGGGCCAGGCGATGTGGCTGGGGCACGATCCGGCCTTGGCCCTGCCGCTCCAGGATAACCATCAGCATCAGCAGGGTCTCGGCGGCGGGCGTTCCGAACAAGGCTTCGGTGGGTACCGGCGGGTAGGCCAGGGAAAAGGTCGCCGGGGCGGCAAGGGCGAAGCAGACCGACGGGTCTTCAATGGCCTGGAGCCAGACCAACGGCCGGTGGCAGGCGACATCGAGCAACACGAAATGACGCAGTTCGGGAAACCCGGCCAGGCTGCCGGCGATGCTCCAAAGCTGCCCGGGCCGTACTTCGATGGGGCCGAAGGCCGTCTCAATCCGTTGCGTTGTCATGTTTCGTCCAGTAATCCAGTAGTTGGGGGGTGACGCGTTGCGCGGCGCGGTTATCGGCCTCGATGGCGGCATACAGCTCCGCCCGGTACGCCCGCAGCCCGGTGGGGGTTTTAAACCCCAGCCGCACCTGTTTTCCCGAGATGCGGGTAACGACCACCCGGATGTCGCCGATGCGAATGGCTTCGCCGATCCTGCGGCTGAGTACAAACATCAGGCCCGGCCCAGGGTGTGGCTTTTTATGCAGGCCTGGTCGGCGCTTCCGTGCGCATCGTAGGCGCTGTCGCCGTCCGTTCCCCGCAATACCGCCAGGGCTTCGCGGACAAAGTCCTGCATGCGGCTGATAAGGGCGCCGTTTTCCCGGTTCTTCTGCCGGGCTTCGGCCAGCGCGCCGAGAAATTGTTTCCAGTCGGTGTCGCCGGCGAGTACATCGTCGCCGGAAAATTCCTCGCCGAGAATCTTTTCCAGCCATCCCAGCAGGCGGATCTTCTCCTCGGAAAGGCTTTGCAGCCGGTCATAATCGGCGTTGACCAGGGCCACGCGTTCCGCCTCCAGCATCTGCTCCAGCGCCAGCAATCCTTCGCGGTGTTCCGGGCGGAGACGGCGGGAGGTCATGACGAACCGCTTTCCCCTGGGAGCCCGAGAGTTTCCAGGATGGTGGTGGTCATCTTCCGGGCGAGGGCGGCGCTGTCGATGAGGTATCGGCCTTGTTGCATCGCGGCGCGGACGGCCTCGACGTGCCGGCTGTCCAGCGGGGCTCCCTGGTTTGCCACCAGTTGATGCGCCGCCGCCGAAAGCTGGATTTCCACGCCGGATTTGTGCCCCGGGGCATCACCGCGGGCCTTGGCGGTGGTGGCGGGCCGTGCGGATTTCGCCTGGGTGCGGACGGAACCGCTCTGGAGCAGTTCGTTGACGAGATCTATGCGTGACAAGGTGGTTTTCTCCTCCGTTCACAATGGGAAACGGCACGATCGAAACAGACTTTAGCCGGCATTCCCATCCCCCCTTCAGGGTGAATTGAATCGTTACCGTGAAGGGGAGTCAAGAAGGCCAAGACCAGTGTACGCGGTGTTGAGGCGAAGTGCCAGCGCTATCCGGGTGGGAGGATGCGGTTGCGGTCAAAATCCAACCCGAACCCGGTGAGGACCGGTTACGGTGGCGCGCAGCACCCGCCCGCTGGAGGCGTTGCGGACGAGAATGCGTGCACCGCGCCGTCCCGCCTGCATGGCGATCCCGGCCATGCTCACCCGCAACCCATCCGCGGCGGCCACGATCCTGAGCCGCTCGCCCGGGCGGATCAGCAGCGGCGAGGCGAGCGCCGCCGCGCCCAGGGCCATGCCGGGAGCCAGGCCGATGCGGATGATCCGCCCCAGGGCCTGTGCCGGGCGGGACAGCGGGCTCGGCGGCAGCGTGCGCAGGGGGCGTTCGAGCACTTCGATGTCGCCACGAGTGATCCGCATGCCCACGCCCAGCGCCCGCCGAGCCACCACAACCGGCACCCAGGTGGTGACCCGGGCGTTCAAGAACAGTTGCCAGGCAGGGCGAGGGCAGCGCACCCGGATGGTGATGCGAGGCCCCGCTGCGGCGGGATTGAGCAGGCTGAACTCCGGGCCGGAACAACGGGGAAGATTCAACCGCGGATCCGGTGGCTGAATGCGAATGCGGCGTTTTCCCTCCTTCAGGTGGGGTTGCCGGCGCAGCCAGCGGGCGGCCGCCCGGGTCAGGGCGGTGAGGTTTTGATTCGTGCCCGCGGGCAAGGCCGCGGCCGCGGGTGCCGCGGCCAGGACGGCAAGCGCCGCCAATATCATCCGGACCGGACGAGCCCTGGAGTGCGGCTGCGTGAGCATGCTTATTTCCTACTCGGGTGATCCAGATAAATTGAAGCAAGATCCGTGCCGGTTCATGGGAGAGTCGGTTCCTGGGCCGCGGTGCCGTCGGGCGGCAAGAACCGGTCGTGCCGGCGGCCAATTCATGCCGGGTCGGGGTGGGCCCGCTCGGCGGAAAATCCCCTCTCCGCGGGAGGAACCGCGGTTCGTGGCTATGGCATGTATCTTGCTGTTCTTTGGGTGGGTAATGAAGGCATTCTGGATGACGGTTTCCCTGCTCGATGCGGTATTTCGTCCGTTGGCGCCGGCCCTGGAGCTACGTGCTTACCGGCAAGGGCTGTTGGCGGCCAATATCGCCAATGCGGACACGCCGAACTACAAGGCGCGGGATCTGGATTTTGCCCGCACGCTGGCCGCCGAGCGCAACGGTGGCGGAGGCACTTTGGCGCTGCGGCGGACCCAACCCGGGCAGTTGCCGGGCCTGGGGACGAACCCCGAGGCGGCGTTCGTGGGGTACCGCACGGGGCAAGCCATGGGCATCGATGGGAATAACGTGGACCTGGCGCAAGCGGAAGCGCGTTTCAGCGCCAATGCACTCGCCTACGAGGCGGATCTGACCTTTCTCATCGGGCGCATCAAAACGCTGCGCCTGGCGATCCGGGGGAGCTGATATGGGCCTGGAAAGTATTTTTTCTATTGCCGGTTCCGCCATGAGCGCCCAGACTTACCGCCTCTCGGTGGTGGCCAGCAACCTGGCCAATGCCGATAGCCTGACTTCCGCGAACGGCCGACCCTATCGCGCCCGCGAGGTGGTGTTTCAGGCCGCCCCGGTGGGGCCGGATGCGGCGCCGGGGGCCGAGGGCGTGCGGGTCGCCGGGGTAACGCTGAGCCGGGCCCCCATGCGCCGGGTCTATGAACCGGGAAACCCGTTGGCGGATGCCAAGGGGTACGTGACCTATCCCAACGTCAACCTGGTGGACGAAATGATCAATATGATCGCGGCCTCGCGCAGTTACAAGGCCAATGCGAATGTGATGAATGCGGCCAAGGCCTTGTTCCTGAAGACCTTGACCTTGTAAACGGGAGAAATATTAATGAGTGGACTGGCAGGATTATTGAATACGGCCTGGGCTCGCGGCATCATGACGGCGGCGGTCGCAGGGCGGCCCGCGGCGGCGGCTTCCGGCTCCCCCGCCTCCGGGGTGGAGACATCCGGACAGGGTTTTTTGAGTACCGGCCATTTCTTTCAACTGCTGACGGCGCAGCTTTCCCACCAGGATCCGCTGGCACCGATGAATTCGACCCAATTCATGAGTGAGCTGGCACAGCTGAGTACGGCCAGCGGAATGCGCTCGCTGAGTGCCACGGTGGGAGGGCTGAAGGCGGATCTGAACACGAGCGATCGGCTCCGGGCCACCGCGCTCATCGGCCATTACGTGGGCGTGTCCGGCAACAGCCTGGGGCTCGGCAGCGGCGCACCCGCGGCGGGGGCCTATGTGCTGCCGGCGGCGGCGCAGAAGGTGCAGGTCACGATTCAGAACGCAAAGGGCGTGGTGGTGGGCCGGGAGGCGCTGGGCGCGGTTGCCGCGGGGACACATCGGTTCCAGTGGCCCGGATCCGGTCAACCGCCCGGCACCTACACCTTCTCGGTGCAGGCGTTCGATGACTCGGGAAAACTTTTGGCGGTGCAGCCCTTAAGCCTGGCTCGGGTGGGCAGTGTCCAGTTCATGCCGAACGGTGGGGTAACGCTGGTATTTTCCGACCGTCCCGGAGCGATGCCGCTGGACCGGGTAACGACTATTTTCTAATTCAGGGGAGATTGCTATGGGTTTTTCAACGGCATTGAGCGGATTGAACGCCGCATCAACGGATCTTCAGGTCCTGGGCAATAATATTGCCAATGCCAATACGGTGGGGTTCAAGTCCTCGAGTACGCTGTTCGCCGATGTGTTTGCGGCGGCCTCCGGCCTGGTCAGCGGCGGGAGCCAGGCCGGTTTGGGCGTGCAGGTGGCGGGCATCGACCCGAATTTCGCCCAGGGGACGATCCAGGCGAGCGCCAATCCGCTTTACCTGGCGATCAACGGCGGCGGCATGTTTCGCCTGGTAACGGGCACGGGGGTCGCCTATTCACGCAATGGCCAGTTTCACCTCGACAGCAACGGCTATATCGTCAACGCCAACGGCGCCCGGTTGAGCGGCTACCTGGCCAATAACGGCGTCGTTTCCGGGGCCCTCGGACCCTTGCAGATCCCGATCGGGCAGATCGCCCCGCAGGCGACCGCCCAGGTCGGCGCGAATCTCAACCTGCAGGCCTCGGCGAGCGCCATTGACACCACGACTTATCCGTTCAACCCCGCCGATCCCAACAGCTATAACTACTCGACTTCGATGACCGTCTATGACAGTCTCGGCACTTCGCACCTGCTCACGCTGTATTTCACCAAGGTGCAGGGCAGCGGCGGTACCGGCGCGCCCGATAAATGGAATGTCAACTGGCAGGTGGATAATGGCACCGGCGGCAACACGCCTTCCGGTGGAACCCTGCTCAGCGGACTCACTTTTAACAGTAGCGGCCAACCCACCGGAACCACCACGGGTTCCACCGGGACGATCAACTGGGGCGATGGATCAACGCCGGGGGCGATCGCGGTGAACTTCGCCTCCAGCCGCCTGTTCGACCAGCCGTTCGCGGTCAACAATCTCGCCATCGACGGCAACGCGGCCGGCGCCCTGAGCGGCATTAGTATCGGTACCGACGGCACCGTGCAGGGGAACTACAGCAACGGCCAGTCCAAGACCCTGGGGCAGGTCGCGCTCGCGAATTTCCGCAGCCTGACCGGGTTGATCCCCCTGGGTAACAACTTGTTCGGGGCCTCCATCGATTCCGGGCCACCGCTTCTCGGCACTCCGGGTGCGGGCGCCTTGGGCACCATCAAGGCCTCGGCGACGGAAAGTTCGAACGTGGACCTGACCCAGTCGCTGGTGAACCTGATCACCGCGCAGCAGACCTATCAGGCCAACGCCAAGACGATCAAGACCGAGAACCAGATTCTGCAGACGATCCTGAGCCTGAGCTGAGGCCCGCCATGGATGCGTATCTTTGGGTGGCGATGAGCGGGGCGAATGCCGCCCTTAGCCGCCAGGCGGTGACGGCCAACAATCTGGCCAACGCCAATACCACCGGGTACCGGGCCGCCGAGGCCGCCGCGAGAGCCCTCCCGGTTGTGGGCGGCGGCTTGCCGACGCGGGTTTACGCCGTGACGCAGACGGCGGGGGCCAAGCTCACGGTGGGGCCGATCACCCGCACCGGACGGGCGCTCGATGTGGCGATCAACGGGCCGGGTTGGATCGTGGTGCGGGCACCGGACGGCCGACCCGCCCTGACCCGCGATGGAAATCTTGCCGTCGGCGCCACCGGATTGTTGGAAACGGCCACCGGCCATCCGCTGCTGGGAGGCAATCGCCGCCCGATCTCCGTGCCGCCCATGAGTTCGCTGGTGATCGGGGCCGACGGCACGGTTTCCGGGGTTCCCCTGGGCTCGCAACCCAACGCGCCGGTCACGCTGGGCCGGATTCTGCTGGTGAATCCAGCGGCGAAGAATCTTTTGCGGGGGGCGGACGGTCTGTTTCGTTCGCGTCTGCCACTGGTCGGCGCGGCCGACGTGCGCCTGGAACCCCGGGCACTGGAAGGGAGTAATGTCAACACCATCAATGCCTTGCTCAATTTAATTCAGGATTCCAGATCCTTTGAAACCCAGATTCGCCTGGCCCGCACGAGCGCCGATAATGCTCAGGTGGCGGCGAGAATTTTGCAGATATAGACCGCGGGGAAGAAAATCATGATCAGATCACTATGGATCGCCAAGACGGGGCTTAACGCGCAACAGACCCGCATGGATGTCATCGCCAACAATATCGCCAATGTCAACACGACCGGCTATAAACGCGAGCGCGCGGTGTTTGCCGATCTTCTGTATCAGAACCTGCGCCAGGCCGGGGCCCAGTCCTCGCAGCAGACCGAGCTGCCCTCGGGGCTTGAGATCGGTACCGGCGTGCGCACCGTGGCCACCGAGCGGTTGTTCAGCGAAGGCAATCTTACCCAAACCAACAACCCCCTCGATGTGGCGATCAACGGCAACGGCTTCCTGCAGGTGCTGCTTCCCAACGGCACCCTGGCCTATACCCGCGCCGGCAACTTGGAGCTGAATAACCAGGGCCAGCTGGTGACCCCGGAGGGATACCCGCTACAGCCCGCGATCACCATTCCCCAGGGAGCCACCTCGGTCACCATTGCCGCCGACGGCACGGTCTCGGTTACTCTGCCGGGACAGGCGCAGGCGCAGCAAGTCGGTAACCTGCAGCTGGCCACCTTCGTCAACCCGGCGGGGTTGCAGGCCAGTGGCGACAACCAGTATCTCGAGACGACCGCCTCCGGGCCGCCCACCACCGGCCAGCCCGGCGTCAATGGAGTCGGTACCCTGCGCCAGGGCTTTCTCGAAACCTCCAACGTCAATGTGGTCCAGGCGTTGGTCAGCATGATCGCCACCCAGCGGGCCTATGAAGTCAACTCGAAGATGGTGCAGGCATCGAATCAGATGATGCAGTACGCCAACAACACCCTCTGAGGCCGCCGGAGAACCATGGACATGAACCAACACGCCGGGTGGGGGACATTGTTGGCCGGGCTGGTGCTCCTTGGCGGATGCGCCGCGACGCCGGTCAAACCCTGGTGGTCGACGGCGGACGTGGCCCCGCCGCCGAGCCGGCACAGCGCGGGGGCGATTTTCGCCACGAACGATGTGCGGGGCCTGTTTACCGATGTGCGCGCCCGGCGCGTCGGCGACGTGATTACCGTGCTGATCAATGAGCAGGCGGTCGCAAGCAAACAGGCCGCCACCAAGGTGGATCGGCAGGGAAGCGTGGATAATTCGGCCACGGCCCTGTTCAATAGCGTGAATCCGGGTGGTTTCAACCTCAAGGCGGGTGCCGCGACCAAGTTCAGCGGCGGGGGGCAGGCCGCGCAGAAGAACAGTTTTACCACCACGCTCACGGCGCTTGTTACGCATGTGTTGCCCGGCGGAAACCTCGTGATCTCCGGACGCAAGAAGGTGGTTCTCGACCAGGGGCCGGAGATTATTCGTCTTTCGGGGATTGTGCGCCCGGCATCCATCGGGCCGAACAATACGGTCTATTCCAGCCAGATCGCCGACGAGACGATCCGCTACACCGGCTCGGGCGCGATGCAGGACGCCCAGCGCATGGGTTGGCTGCAACGCCTGCTGCTGATGCTTTGGCCGTTCTGAGGAGGGCGAACGGATGAATGGCAAACGCATGGGGATATTAATTTTGGCGCTCGGCTTGCTGGCGCCGCTGCTGGCGCATGGCGAACGGATACGGAACCTGGTGACGGTACAGGGTGTGCGCGAGAACCAGTTGATCGGCTACGGCCTGGTGGTCGGGCTGGACGGGACGGGAGACCAGACCACCCAGACGCCGTTCACCACCCAGATGATCGCTAACATGCTCAAGCGCTTCGGCATTGTGCCCCCGGCCAACCAGGGGACGTTGCAGTTGAAAAATGTGGCCGCGGTCATGGTGACCGCCGAGTTGCCCCCCTTCGCCAGGCCGGGGCAAACCATAGGCGTTACGGTTTCTTCGCTGGGCAATGCCAAGAGCCTGCGCGGGGGCACGTTGTTGTTGACCTTGTTGCACGGGGCCGACGGCAAGGTCTATGCGGCCGCCCAAGGGTCGTTGATCGTCAGCGGGTATGGGGCCTCGGCCGGCGGTGCGACGACTCGGGTCAACAGCCTGGCCTCCGGTTTGATTCCCAACGGAGCCACGGTAGAGCGCGCGGTGCGCGATACCGACTTCGACCGGGCCGCGGCGCTGAACCTGCTGCTTGACCGACCGGATTTCGCCACCGCCAACCGCATTCAACAAGTGATCAATACGGTTTGGGGGCCGGGTACGGCGGTAGCCGAAAATGCCGGGGTGGTGCGGGTACGCATGCCGGGTAATCCGAGCGCCCGGGTCGGGTTTATGGCCAATATCCAGGCACTCGAGATTCGCCCGGGGCGCCCTCCCGCGCTCGTTATCATCAATCCGCGCAATGGAACCGTGGTTCTCGGCGCCGATGTGCGGATCGGCCCGGTGGCGGTGGCGCATGGCAATCTCACCGTCACCGTTACCCGGACTTCGACGGTCAGCCAGCCGTCGCCGTTTTCCCGGGGGCGGACGGTCACCACGCGCCAGACTCGGGTGAGGGCCGGCGAAAAGCGGGCGCACGTGCTCCTGTTCCGTGCCGGAACCACGCTCGGCGCCGTGGTCCGGGCCCTGAATGCGGTTGGCGCGACGCCTTCCGATCTGGTGGCCATTTTGCAGGCCATGAAGCAGGCGGGCGCCCTGCATGGCAAGCTGCAGGTCATGTGATGGTGCCGGCGAGCGCGGTGAATATTCGCCTGGGGACGGCGCGAGCGCCCCGGCCCGCCGCCGCGCGGGCCGGGGCGCTGCGGCGCGCCGCCGAAAATTTCGAGGCCCTGCTGATAGACCGTTTGATGCAGGATATGCAAGCGGTTCATTTCGGCCCCACCGGGACCGATGGGGCGGGCGGCTCGGTGTATCGTGGTCTGCTCAATGGGCAATTTTCCCGCCGCATCGCGTCGCGGGATCCGTTCGGTATCGCCCGGTTGCTGGAGCAACAGTTGGGGGGGAAATCACCCACCGGCATCCTTGCAGGGCGGGGTGCGGAACCGTGGGCCGCGGATCCCGGGCCGATCCCTCGCGGCGGATACGGGGAAAATATTCCGACTCGTAGCGCCCCCTCGGCAACGGCAAGGACGGTTGCCGCTCCGGCAGCGGCCTCGAGGCTCCAGGCCCGCGATTTCATTCACCGTATTCTTCCGGAGGTGAAGCGCGCCGCGGCCGCTCTGAATGCCTCGCCGGTGGCACTGCTGGCCCAGGCCGCGCTGGAGACGGGTTGGGGCCGGCACCAGCCCCGGGGCGCGGCGGGCGCGGCCAGCCACAACCTGTTCGGCGTCAAGGCGGGAGCGGATTGGCGCGGCCCGACGGCCGACGATTCCACCCGGGAATATGCGCCCGGTGGGTTTTACTCCACCAGGGCGGAGTTTCGCGTTTATCCCGATATTCGGGCGGGGGTTATGGATTTCGTGAACTTGGTACGGCCGCGGCTCGGGGCGCCGGGCGAGCAGGCGCCGATCTCGCCCCGGGGCTGGGGCGAACGGCTGATGCGGGCGGGCTATGCCACGGACCCCGATTATGCGGCCAAGCTTGAAAGTATTGCCTCGGGTCCGTTGATGCGGGCCGCGCTGGAGGGCGCACGAGAGGTTTTCAAGTCTCTTCCCGCCGTGTCGTTAACTGACTTGTTGAGATAGGGGAGCAGAGATGGCCGCCGCAGAGATCGCCCGGGAGTCGGCCCTGATCGAGGCGCTGATCGAATTACTGGACGCGGAAAGCGCCTGGCTCGCCAGGGAAAACGCGATGCAGGCTTCCCCGTTTATTGCCCGCCGGGCCGAACTGTTGGCGCGCCTGGAGGCCGTAAGCCGGCGCCGGGTGGCGGAGGCGCCGCCCGGCGCGGCCCGGGTCCCGGTCGAACTCGAGCGCCGGGCGCGCGAGCTGTATCGGGCCAATCGGCGGAACCTTGAAATGGTGAATGAACGCTTGGCGGGGCTCCAGCGGACATTGGCCCGGCGGAGTCGCTTGCCGGTGTATGGGGCGACCCCGGCCGCCGGATCGACCCTGGCCAAGGGGTAGGCGGCGATGAGTTCCATCAGTTCCTTGTCGCGAATCGCCCTCTCGGCATTGGATGCGGCGCGGGCCGGACTGGCCGCGACCGGCAACAATATCGCCAATGCGAACAGCCCCGGCTATAGCCGCGAGACGGTGATCCAGGCGCCGCAGGTCCCTTACGGGCAGACGGGCGTTATCCAGGGCTCGGGGGTAGAAGTTACCGCGATCACGCGAAACTTCAGTCAGTTTGCGCAAACCCGCCTGTGGCAGGCGACGGCGGGATCGGCGGCGGCGGCGCAGCGCCAGACCTCGATGGCGCAGTTGAACAATATACTGTCAACTTCCGGGGTCAATCTGACTCCCGCCCTGTCCGGGTTTTTTCAGGCGCTGCGCAACCTGGCCGGTAATCCCTCCGGGGCCACCGAACGCCAGGCGGTGGTGTCGGCGGCAGCCACGCTGGCCAATCGCTTCAATGCCATCGGCGGGGCCATCCGCTCCCTGCGCCGGAATATCAATGACCAGATCACGGGTAGCGTGGATCAAGTGAATACCCTGACCGCCCAGATCGCCCGGCTGAACGTGGAAATCGGCGGGGCGAGCCAGCCTTCCGGGGCGTCGCAGCCCAACGGCCTGCTGGATCAGCGCGACCACCTGATCACCCAGCTTAATCAACTCGTCGGGGTATCGGTGCTGCAGCAATCTCAAGGTAGCTACAGCGTGTTTACGGCCAATGGGCAGGCGTTGGTGGCCGGTTCCAAGGCATTTCAGTTGGCGACCCGGCCCAACGACCTGGACGGGCAAAATCTCGATGTGGTTTACGCGCCTTCCGGCGCGGTGGTCTCGAACGGCATTTCCGGAGGCACCCTCGGCGGCCTGTTCGCCGCCCGGGACACCATCGCCCAGGCGCAAAATTCGCTGGGGCAAATCGCCGTGGCCGTCGGCGCCGACCTCAACCGCCAGCAGAGTCTGGGTATCGACCTGAATGGGATCTCCGGGCCGCCTCTGTTTGCCGTGCCGGCGCCGCAGGTCGGCGCCGCCGACAATAACACCGGCAGTGCCATTCTGACCGCGACCCTTGCCGATAGCACAAAAATCACCGGCGCGAATTACGAGCTGCAATACCAGGGCGGAAACTGGACAGTACAGACCTGGCCGGGCCGGCAGAGTGTGAGCCCAACCGTGAGCGGCAACACGCTGAGCTTCGACGGCTTGAGCGTCACCGTGAGCGGGACTCCCGCCAACGGTGACCGGTTCCTGCTAAAACCCACGGCCGGTGCCGCCACCGGCATCCAGGCCGTGCTGGCGGATCCCAATACCGTGGCCGCCGCTCTGCCCTATGTTGCCAGTCCGGGCCGCCTGGTGAACGGGAGCTTGAGCAATACCAATACCGGGAACGTGACGATTTCACCGGGGCAGGTGGTGACTTCGCCCGCCGTCGGTGCCACCGTGCTTCCAGCCGCCGAGTTCGGCCAGACGTTAACGTTACAGTTCACGGCACCCGGCAGCTACCAGGTTTCCGATGCGAGCGGCGTGGTCGCCAGCGGGAGCTATAGTTCGGGTGCGACCCTGGCAGTGGCCTATCCTTCGCCCCCGGCACCGGCGGGACATTACTGGCAGGTAACCCTCTCGGGTAGCGCGCCGAAAACCCTGGATAGTTTTGTATTGCAACCGGCCGGATCCGGGGATAATCGCAATGCCCTGGCGATGGGTGCCCTGGCCCAGGCACAAACCCTGGGAAACGGCAGCGAGAGCTTCAGCCAGGCCTATGCCAATCTCACCGGCATGGTGGGCAATGCCGGGCAACAGGCCAAATTGGCCGCGAACGCCGAGCAGGCGACCTTGAACCAGGCGCAGCAGGCGCAGCAAAGCATTTCCGGCGTCAACCTGAACCAGGAAGCGGCCGATATGTTGCGTTACCAGCAGGCGTTTCAGGCGGCGGCCAAGTCCATCGGTATTGCCGCGCAACTGTTCAATTCCATTTTGAGTCTGTGATCATGATTCGTTTCAGCACCAGCCAAATTTACCAGATTGCCATTAACGGCATTCTCGAGCAGCAGTCACGCATCAACAGCGATTATCAGCAGCTTTCCAGTGGCCGGAAAATCAACCGCCCCTCCGATGCGCCGGCCGCGGCGGCCCGGGTGATCGGGCTCGACACGGCGCTCGAGCGTTTCGGCGGCTGGGCCCGGAACGCCGACAATGCCCAGCAATCCCTCGGGTATGAAAGCACGCAGTTGCAGAGCGTGACGACGCTGGTCAACCGGGTGCGGACGCTGGCCCTGCAAATGGCCAATGGCACCTTGAGCCTTCAGGATCGGCGCAACGGCGCGGCGATCGTGCAGAGCTATCTCGATCAATTGATCGGCTATGCCAATGCCCAGGGGCCGGGAGGAGAATACCTGTTCGCCGGCAGCCGTACCCATGTCCAGCCGTTTGCCTTGAACAACGGCGGGACGCAGGTCGAGTACTACGGCGATGGCGGGCAGCGCAGTTTACCCATATCGAGTGGGGAGTCCATTCCGGTTAGCGATCCGGGAAACGCCCTGTTCATGAACATTGCGGACGGGAACGGAACCTTCAGCATCGAGGCGGGAAGCACCAATACCGGAACGGCGACCGCGGCGGGAAATGTAACCGATCCGGTACAGGCCGCCACCTACCTGCAGGCCAACGGCGACAGTTATCAAATACGCTTCAGCAGCGGTTCGGGGGGATTGAACTATAGCGTAATGCGAGGCCCGGGTGCGGTCGGGAGCGCGGGCTGGAACGCTGGAGCAACCCAGGTGGCCAGCGGGAGCTTCAGCGCGGGGGCGACGATCAATTTCGATGGCCTGGCGATCAATTTCGCCGGTAACCCCGCCTCGGGAGATACCTTCGATCTCAACCCCAGCCGCGGGCAAAGCCTGTTCAAGACGCTGCTTAACCTGCATTCCGCGCTGACTTCGGCGGCCGCGTCGCCGGCCCAGAATGCCCGCAACATGCAGGCAATCAATACCGTGATCGAGTCCCTGGATCAGGCCCAGACGCGTCTCGGATCGACCCAGGCGGCCGTGGGCACCCGGATTCAGGCGGCGCAGACGGCGGCCCAGGTCAATCAGTCCGTGCAGACGCAGTTCAAGCAGATTCGCTCCGGGCTCGAGGACGCCAATCTGCCGCAGGTCATCACCCGGCTCGACCAGGCCTCCCTTGCCCTGCAGGCGGCCTCCAAGGCGTTTGTGCAGATGCAGAGTCTGTCGTTGTTCAACTATCTGCCATGACGGCTCCCCGTCCCGGTGCCGCGCAGGGGGCGCTGGCCTATGTACAGACCGTGCTTGCCTGGGCCCGGCGCGAGGCGGCTTTCACCGAGGAGGCCACCGGGTTGGCCGCGGCCGCCGCCGAGTTTGCCACCCTGCATGCCTATGGTGCGGAGATCGAGTGGAGCTGGGGAGAAGATCATGCCCGTATCCCGCTGCTCGATGCGCAACTGGCAATGCGGTTTCTGTGTCCGCCGTCCCCGCGGGCGCGGATCGAGGCACAGCTTGCCTCGCGGTTGCGCGGGCGCGGGGTTATCGATCTGTATGGGGATCCGCTTACCTTTCGTCTCGCCACCCACGCGGACGGGCCCGTCGCCATTGCCGGGCTGGCGCGTGGGGTGACGCCATGGCGCGAAATTCTACGCCGCGTCGAGGCTCAATCCGCGGTGCGCTATATCGAACTCGATCGTGCGGATGCCGCGGTGCCGGATGCGGTGGATTGGGTGCGGTGCACGCGCCTGGCCGACTGGCTCGATCTGCTTCGACGACTGCCCGCCTGGCGGCGGTTCAAGCCCATTCTGACTTGCGACGTGGATTCCACCCCATTGCCCGGTGGTTGGAGCGAATTGCTTCTCGATAGCGACGGTCGGGGCACCCTCGAGCGCTCCCGCGCGGTGGTACGGGTGCTCGCCGCCCCCGGGCGGAGGCTTCCCGCCGGCGTGGCTGCGCCTTGGGAGGGGGCGGTGTTCGATAACCGCCGCTTCTGGAATGATCGCTACCGAATAAACCCCGAGCTGGGCTCGGGCCTTGGCTCGCGCGGTTCCGTGGGGCGGCAGAAAAAGGCGTGTCTTGCACGCGTTATGCACGAGGTCGCGCCCGATTCAATTCTCGACGTCGGCTGTGGTGATCGGGTTTTGTGGGAATCCGTCGCGTTGCCGCGGGGAGCCCGCTATACCGGGATCGATGTCGCCGAGGAGCAAATTGAGCGATTACGCCGGAAGTGGCCCGATCTTGGCTTCGTCGCCGGCGATTTCCTGGCCTGGGCAAAGACCGCACCGGCGGCGGACCTGGTGGTTTGCCTCGATGTTCTGATTCACCAGCACGAGCGGGCGGCCTACACCGCCTTCGTCGAACACCTGTGGCGGTGTACCGGCCGGTGTCTGCTGGTGGCCGGCTTCGAGACCCAACCCACGGGAGAATACGCCGGTGCTATTACCGCATGGCACGAGCCCTTGAGCACTACCCTGGCCCGCGCCGGTGCCCCGCCGGGGACGGCCCTGTTGCGCTATCGCGGCACCACGCTGTGGCAGGTGCGGCGGGAGGATGAACAACCATGACCGCACGGATCACGCTTGCGCCCGCGCCCGGGCCGGTGCCCCTGAGTCTCGCGGTCTACCGGGACCGGATCGTTGCCGGGCTCGGCGAAGGCGGGATCGAGGTCCACCCCGGCGGGGATGGCGAGCTGTACTGGGATCCCTACTGTGCCGGTGGGTTGTTTCCCCGGGCGTTACCGCCGCTCGAGGCGGCCCGCCCCACCGTGGTGACCCTGCATGGGGTCGGGCCGTTGGCGCTTCCGCCCGAGGATTACTACGCCACGCCGGCGGCGGCCGCGAGGGGTACCGCGGGCCAACTGCACCAGTTGGCTGCGTGGGTACAGCGGCGCTGGCGCATCGATCGGCTGATCACGCCCTCGCGGGCGGCGGCCGCCGAGGCGATGCACCACCTCGGCTTTCCCGCGGCGCGAATCGATGTCGTCCCGCACGGGATCGATCAAGGGGTCTATACGCCCGCCGGCCGGGTGCGGGAGGAAGCGGTCGGGCTGCTCTGCGTGGCCCAGTGGCAGCCGAAGAAGAACATTGCCCGCCTGGTCGATGCCTGGTGCCGGCTGCCCGCTAGTGGGCGGCTGCCGCTGACCCTGGTGCTGCCGGGTTATGCCGGGCCCGCGCTCCCCGCGGGGGTGCGCCTGATCGCCCGCGCGCTCGACGCGGCGGATCTTGCCGCCTACTACCGCTCCGCGGTGGCGCTGGTGTGCCCGTCGCTGCACGAGACCTTCGCCTTGCCGGTGGCCGAGGCGATGGCCTGTGGCTGTCCGGTCGCGGCGGCCGATATAGCGGCGCTACGCGAACTCTACGGCGAGGCTTACCTGCGCTTCGATCCGCGCGACCCGGTGGGGATTGGCACCGCGTTGCGGCAGTTGAGCGAGTCGCGCGGGCGGCGCGAGGAGCTGGCCCGGGCCGGGCGGGAGCAGGTGTCGGGTTATACCTGGGCCGCAAGCACGGCGGGGCACCTGGAGAGTTTCGCCCGCGCCCGGGAGGCCTGGCATCCCGGCGCCCGGCGCGGGCACGCCGTCGTGGTGCTGGGTATGCACCGCGGCGGCACCTCGGCGATGGCCGCGGCGCTGGAGGCCGGTGGCATCGATTTCGGGACGGAACAATTGCCGCCCCAGGCCGATAATCCGGGCGGCTATCACGAGGCGCTGTCGCTGCTGGAGATCGACGAGGCGCTGCTTGCGGCGCGCGGCGGCCGCTGGGACGCGCCGGGCCTGGACCTCGATCCTGCGGCCCTCGCGGGCCTTGCGCCCTATTGCCCGGCGGCGCGCATGGCGCTCACGCGAGCCGTTGCACGAACCGGTTTATGGGGCCTCAAGGAGCCGCGGATGGCGCGTCTGTTGCCGTTCTGGAAGCCGTTGCTCGAGGCGGCGGCCGCGCGGGTAATGGCGGTGGTGGTGGTGCGTCACCCGGAGGCGGTGGCCGCCTCGCTCGCCCGCCGCGACGGCATGGAGCGCGAGCAGGCGCTGGCACTGTGGCTGGAGCACATGCTGGCGATCGAACGGGACACGGCGGATCTGGCGCGGGTGGTCGTGGTGTACGAGGATTTGGTGCGCGATCCGGGGGCCACCCTGGCGGCGCTGGATCTTCCCGGACTGGATCGCGAACGGGCGGCGGCCGCGGTGCACGGGGCCTGGAGGCATCACGGCGACGGGGCGGCGGCGCCCGCGCCGGGGGCACTCGATCCGGCGTATGAAACCTGGCGCTGCCTGGTGGAAGAGGCGCACCATCCCGGTCACCGTTCCGCCGGGTTGGACTGGTGTCGCGAGGCGGGGGAGGCCTTCATCCGGGCGCAGGCGGCGGAGCCCGATGCCTATGCGCGGTGGCGGGCGCATCAAGCCGTGTGGCAGCGGGCGGTCCGGGCGAGCCCCGCTCCCGCCGGGGCGGGAGCGGTTCACCTGGTCTGTATCGCTCTTGCGGGGCGTGAGAAAGCGGCCCGGGCCTCGGTCGCCAGCTTGCTGGCCCAGGGCGATGGTCACTGGCGGCTGACGGTGCTGGCCGCCGGCCCGGCGGCGGATGAGGTTGCGGCCGACCCCCGGATCCAATGGCGGATCGCAGGAAAAGCTTCCCTGCATTCGTTTTCCGCGGGATTGCCACGCAACCCGCAGCACTGGGTGGGGCTGCTCGAGGCCGGCGACCGGCTGCACCCGGAGGCGGTCGGGTTATGCCGCCGGTTTCTCGCCGAACACCCGCGGGCGACCCTGCTCTATAGCGACGAGGACACGCTGGAGGCTTCGGGGCAGCGGGTCAACCCGCACTACAAGCCGGATTTCAACCCCGAACTGCTGCGCAGCATGCCCTACCTGGGGGGGGTGATGCTGGTGCGCCAGGACGTTCTGGGGGACCTGGGCTGGGATGACCGCTACCCCGGCGCCGAGGATTACGATCTTGCGCTACGAGTCTGGGAGCATACCGGGGGCGATACCCTGGTGCACCTGCCGGATATTCTGTATCACCGCGACGCCCAGTCCCGTCGCTGCGCAGTGAGCATCGAGGAGATGATCGCGGCGGCGCGGGCCGCCCTCGGCGCGCACCTGGCGCGCACCGCCGCCGGCGCGACCGTCCGGGACGGGCCCTTTCCGGCGAGCTTCCGGGTGTGTTACCCGTTGCCGCGGACACCGCCGGTTTCCATCCTGATTCCCACGCGGGACGAGGTGGGGCAGTTGCAGCGCTGCCTGGAAATCCTGCTCGGCGCCACCGACTATCCCGACCTCGAGGTGATCGTGCTCGACAACGACAGCCGAGAGCCCGAGGCCCGGCAGTACCTCGACGGGCTGATCGCGGCGGCGCGGGAACTCGACGGGAAGCTGCGGGTTTTGCCCTGTCCCGGGCCCTTCAACTTCAGTGCCATGATCAACCGCGGGGCCGCCGCCGCCCGGGGCGAATACCTGCTGTTGCTCAACAACGACACGGCGGCCCTGCATTCTGACTGGCTGCGGGAGATGCTGGCCCGGGTGCTGCAGCCCGGGGTCGGCGCGGTCGGCGCCCGGCTGTTGTTTCCCGGCGGTCGGGTGCAGCACGCGGGGGTGGTGCTCGGCATCGGCGACGGCGCGCCGGCGGATCATCCGTTCCTCGGATTGGCGGCGGATGCGCCCGGTTACTTCGGGCGGGCGCGGCTGGCCCAGGATTACTCGGCGGTCACGGCGGCCTGCCTGCTGCTTTCCCGGGCGGACTACCTGGCTGTGGGCGGCATGGATGAGGACGACCTGGCCGTGGCTTTCAATGATGTGGACCTGTGCCTCAAGTTGCGTCGCCGCGGCCGCCGCGTGGTCTATACCCCCTATGCAACCCTGCTTCACGAAGGCTCGAAAAGCCAGCGATCCCAGGTTGAAGGCGTTTCCGCTACCCGGCAGTCGGCGCAGTTTGGTGAGGAATCCAGGGTGATGCTGTCGCGCTGGTTGCCGCGGATCGCGGCCGATCCGGTCTATAACCCAAACCTTAGTTTGCGCGGGAAGGGGTTTACGCCCGAGGCGGCACTGCCGGCGCCGCGGTACCTGGCGCGGGTGGCGCCGCCACGGATCCTGTGCCACCCGGCGGATCGGCAGGGCTGCGGCGAGTACCGGGTGCTGGCCCCGGCGCGGGCCCTGGTGGGCGCCGGGCTGGCCGAGGCGCAGGCGAGCTTCGAACTTCCCCTCAACGCGGTCGAGATCGAGCGCGTCCAACCCCAGGCGGTGCTGCTGCAGCGCCAGCTCGAGGATCACCAGATCGAGGCGATCCGCCGCTATCGTCGCACCGGCCGGGCGTTTCTCAGCTACGAGCTGGATGATCTGATTTCCAACCTGCCGCTTACCAGTGCCCACCGAAGCACGATTCCCGCCGACATCATGCGCCGCTTGCGCGATGCCGTGGGCCTCTGTGACCGCCTGGTGGTGGCCACCGAGCCACTGGCCGAGGCCTATGGGCACTTGGCTCCGGAGGTGGTCGTGAGGCCGAATTATCTGCCGCGTAGCGTTTGGGGGGCGTTCGATCCTCCCGCGCCGATAGGCTCCCGCCGGCCCCGTGTCGGCTGGGCCGGTGGTATCGGCCATGCGGGCGACCTGGCCCTGATCGCCGGCGTGGTCGAGGCCCTGGCGCGGGAGGTGGACTGGGTGTTCTTCGGCATGTGCCCCGAACCGCTGCGGCGCTACGTGAAGGAGTTACACCCGGCGGTGCCGCTGGGCGCCTACCCCCGGGCGCTGCGGGCGCTGGCGCTCGATCTCGCGTTGGCGCCGCTCACCGCCTCTCCATTCAATGCCGCCAAGAGTAACCTGCGCCTGCTCGAGTATGGCGCCTGCGGCTACCCGGTGATCGCCAGCGATGTCGTCGCCTACCGGGGGGCGTTGCCGCTCACGCGGGTGGGTCCGCGCCGCCGCGACTGGATCCGCGCCATCCGCGAACGCCTGGCCGAGCCCGAGGCGCTCGCGGCGCAGGGGCGTGAACTGCAGCGGCTGGTGCGCGAACGCTGGTTGTTGGAGGATCACCTGGAGGAGGTGCTGGGCGCCTGGCTGCCGGGCTCTAAAGTCCCCGCGCGGGGTGCCGTTAAAGGGGATGCGGGCGAGGCGCCCGCCATTGAATCCCGGCAGGTACGCCGATATAACGCTTAAGTAAGGAGCGAAATCATGGCAGTTTCAGGGGTAATCAACACCAACCTGGGGGCGCTGTTCGCACGCAACGCCCTCAACAACACCGCCGCCGGTTTGAATCGGGCGGTCGAGGAATTGTCCACGGGCCTGAAGATCAACAGCCCGGCGGACAATCCGGCCGGCTACGCGATTGCGCAACGGTTCACCACCCAGCTTAACGGGGTGAACCAGGCGATTTCCAATGCCAACCAGGCCGTTTCGCTGGTCCAGACCGCCACCGGCGCCATTCAGCAGCAGACCAACATTCTGCAGAAGATCCGCACCATCGCGGTGCAGGCGGCCAACGGCTCGAACAGCGTCACCGACCGCCAGGCGCTGCAAAACGTGGTGGGGCAACTCACCGCGCAGGTCAACACCATCGCCCAGCAGACCCAGTTCAACGGCCAGAACATCTTGAACGGGAACTTTGCCGGCGAGCAGTTTCAGGTGGGCGCCAACGCCAACCAGATCCTCAATGTTTCGATCGCCAATGCCAGCGCGAAGTCGATCGGGGTGAATGAAACCGGTGCAGGGAGCACCCTGTTCGGTGGCACGTCGGGTTCGACGGTGAATGGGCTGGCCTTTACCGGGACCACCTCGGGTGGGGCATTCACCTCGGGGGCGGTCACGATTGCCGGCTCCACCGGCACCCAGAGCGTCACGGTGACCGCCGCGACGGAGTCCGCACAAAGCATTGCCGCCTCCATCAACGCGGTGACCGAGAACACCGGGGTCAGCGCCGCGGCGAAGACCAGCGTTGCATTTACGGCGAACTTCAACGGCAGCTCGATCAGCTTCACATTGGGCAACGGTACGACCGCCGCGCAGACGAATACGGTCAATATCACCGCGACCAACCTGCAGGGGCTGATCAGCTCGGTCAACGATAACACGGCCACCACCGGTATCGCCGCGAGCGAGGACGCCAACGGCAACCTGGTTTTGACCCAGTCCAATGGTGCGAACATCTCCATCACCGGCTTTACCGGCGTCAGCGGAACCAGCTTGACGGCGGTGGCGTCCGGCGGGACGGGAACCGCGATCACCTCGGGATCCGCTACCGGGTTATTCCAGGGCCTGGTGACGGCGCAATCCACCCAGGGCTTTGCGATCACCTCCGGCGCCAGCAATATCGGGATAACGTCGGCGAGCACGTTGCAAAGTGTGTCGAGCGTGAATGTCGGCACGGTGCAGGGAGCCAACAAGGCGATCAGCATCGTCGATTTTGCGATCTCGGCACTCAACCAGCAGGGGGGGCAACTGGGCGCGATACAAAACCGCATTCAGAGCATCACCAGCAACTTGCAGACGGCGGCGACCAACCTGACCGCGGCGCGTTCCACGGTCCAGGATGCCAATATCGCCCAGGTCACATCGCAGTTGACCCGCGAGCAGATTCTGCAACAGGCGGGTATTTCCACCCTGGCGCAGGCCAATGCATTGCAGCAGAGCTTCCTCAAGCTGCTGCCCTGAGTCGGGCCGCCATGGCTACTACGGGGTTCCGGTATATCCGGAGCCCCGTAGGTTTACCGGGATTGCGCCATGATTCATGCCGTGACCATTCAACCCGCACCGCAACCCACGGCAGCGGGGGTACCGCGCGCGGGCGCCGCCGTTGCCGGCCAGGCTCCGCGCCGCGGCGTCCGAACAGCCGTTATCGCGTCGGAGACCAAGCGTGACGACGGGAGGGCACGCGCCCCGCGGAGCGCCCGGCGGTCCCCGCTATCCGCGGCTCCGTCCGCGGCTGAACTGCGTCATGCCGAGGCATTGGCAAGGCAGGTACAGGCCCATTTCCCACCACGATCGGCCGTGGTACTGCAGGTCGGACTCGGCGAATCCGGGGCCAAGGGAGGGAGCGGGATCGTGTTGCAGTTGATAGACCGCATGACCCACCAGGTCTATTTTCGGATTCCGCCCGATCAGGCCTCGCCCGTGGTGGCGCGCCTGGTGGTCAACGGCATGGGTTCAGGGTTATTTGTGGATTCGAAGATTTGAGGAGAACTTGAATGACCGTTTCCATCCCCGGGATCATCAGTGGCATCAATACCGGCCAGTTGATTCAAAAACTGACCCAGATTTATCAGGCGCCGATCAAGCAGCTCCAGTCCCAGGTGGCCCAGGAGAATGCGCAGCTCACTGCCTGGGGTAATTTCAAGAGCGGCCTGGCGCAGTTGCAGAGTGGCCTGGGCGGACTGGCGAATATCAATACGCTAAGCCAGCGCTCGGTGAGCAGTTCCAACACCGGTGTGGCCACCGCTACGGTGGACAATACCGCCTCGCCGGGAGCCTATTCTCTGTCGGTTACCGCCTTGGCGCAGGCCCAGGATCTTTATTCGGCCGCTTTCGCCAGTGCCGACCAGACCGTTGTCGGCACGGGAACACTACAGATTCAGGTTGGTTCGGGGAGTCCGCTCAGCCTGAGCATCGACAACTCGAACGATACGCTCAACGGCATCGCCAGCGCCATTAACGGTGCCGGCGCCGGGGTCAGGGCGGCGGTTATTTACGACGGCAGCGGTTATCGGCTCACCCTGGCGGGAACCCAGCCGGGTGCCGCCAATGCCTTTACCGTGACGGTCTCGGGAGCCACCGGGAGCCTTGCCGACCTGAACTATAACGCCACCACCAAGAATATGACCGAAAGCGCGGCGGCCCAGGATGCGGCCGCCACCATCAACGGCATCGCGGTTACTTCCACCACCAATACCCTTTCCGGCACGGTTCCGGGGCTCACTATCCAGTTGCTGCAGCCGGGCTCGGCGACGTTGACGGTCAGCCAGGATGTCGGCAGCGTGGTCAAGGCGGTCCAGGACTTTGTCACTGCTTTCAACGGGGCGATGAATACCATCAACGACCTGACCAAGTATGACGCCACGACCCAGACCGCCGGACCGCTGCTGGGGAACCCCGAAGTGCAATCGGTGCGCACGCAGTTGCTCAATGCTATTAGCGGGTTCGGCCAGGGAGTCCCGCTGGGCAGCCAGTACAATGGGCTGGGCTCGGTGGGGTTGACAATCAATCAGGATGGCACCCTCAGCCTCGATAGCGGGACCCTGACCACGGCGCTGCAGGACAATTTCACGGCGGTTGCCGGGCTGTTCGGGCGCATCGGATCGAGTACCGGCAGCGGCATCCAGTATGTGTCCGCCGGGGATCAGACTCAGCCCGGTACCTATGCGGTGGATGTCACCACTCCCGCCAGCCAGGCGAGCCTGACCGGCTCGAGCGCGGTGCCGGCAAGCGGTATCGCCGCGAGCGAGACCCTTACTGTCACTTCGGGTACCACCTCGGTCGGGGTTACGTTGGCCGCGGGGAGCACCATCGGAACTATCGTCAGCGATATCAACGCGGCGCTTACCCAGCAGGGACTCGATGGGCTCACCGCGGTAAACAGCAATGGATACCTGAAGCTGTACAGCACCGCCTATGGCAGCAGCCAGCAGTTTAGCGTGGTATCGAACCAGCCGGCTGCCGGGCAAAGCGGGATCGGCACCACCACGCTGACGGGCACGGGGGTGGATGTGGTCGCAACGGTCAATGGCCAGGCCACCACCGGAACCGGCCAGCAGGCGCAGGTAACGGGGACCGGGGCGGCCTATGGCCTGAACTTGAACCTGACCAGCGCGGCCACCGGGAATATCGGTTCGGTTACGGTTTCCAGTGGGCTCTACCAGCAGCTCAACCCCCTGTTGAGCAATGTGCTCGATACCCAAAACGGGGCGATTGTGGCGGCTACCAACAGCATCAATTCAACGATAGACAGCCTGAACCAGCGCATCTCCACCCTGCAGCAGAATGTGCAGGCGCAAACCCAACTGCTGCAGGCGCAGTTCAACCAGATGGAACAGACGCTGGCGCAGTTGCAGCAGACGGGAACCTACCTGAGCAATTACTTCGGGACTAATTCCGGCTCCAATACCGGCACGGGTGGGTCCGGTTCCAAAACCCCTTAAATCCAGGACACTCGGGAGCGAGATACCATGAATGCAGACGGAGCCGTAACCAGAATAGGGGTAGCGGCCTATCGCAGCACCCGTGCGGTCGGTATGGATCCCGCGCGCATGGTGGCCCTGGGCTTCGACGGGTTGAGCGAATACCTGCGCCGCGCCTACCAGGGATTCGAATCCGGTGATGTTTCCGCCCGGGCACAGGCCCTGGATCGCGCCTTTCGCGTGGTGGAACATCTTCTGGCCGCCCTGGATTTCGAAGCGGGCGGTGAGCTGGCCATGAATCTGGAGGGCCTATACCGCTTTCTCCTGGACCGGCTGGCCCGGGCCAACATTTTCAATGATCCCGAACTGCTTGCCGAATGTCGCCCGGTGGTGGAAAATTTGCGTCTTGCGTGGAACGAGGTGGCCGGAAATGGAGACGGATCCGCATAGCGGCAATGACGGGGTCAAGTTGCATCAACGCCTCGGGCTGAGCTGGCGGGAAGCGGTAATACCCGAGACCCGGGTGCTGAACGCCATCATGCACGACAATGAGGCGCTTTTGGCTAATCAGGTCTGGCTGGAAGAGCTGGAAAGCAGTTATCGGGATACGCCGGTCGGGGAGGATCCACAGGCCCGGACCGAGACCCGGCTGGGCTTGCTGATCGCCTTGTTCGGCATGTGGCTGCGGCGGCAGTTCGAGCCGCCTCCCGTGGTTCCGGTGATTCTGGGTGAGAACACCTTGGCCTGGGAGAGCGATACCGCACCCCCGCGGGACGCGACCCTGCTGGTCGAGGTGTATCTCAATTCGCGTTTGCCGATGCCGCTGATCTTGCCGGCGACCGTGCAACAAGTGATTCCTTCCGGGGATGGTTCCAAGTGGCACATCGAGACCCGCCTGGAGCAAATGTCGCCGGCGGCGCGCCAGGGTGTCGCCCGGGTGGCCTTTCGCTATCATCGGCGCATTCTACGTGAACGTCATGAACGCCTGGAGGCCGAAGGCGACCCACCCGGTACGCCCGATGATACCGGGGACCCGGTCCGGGGATGATCGAATCGAGCTGGTGCGCGTGGTGCCGGGGGTGAGCTATTTGGGGTTCTCTTTCCGGGATCCGCGTCGCCCGGGCGGGGCAGGCAAGGAGAGGTTGGCTAGCGGGGGGTATCCGAGAGGCGATGTGCATTGGTCCATTCGATGGCCTGGAGATAGGCTTCTCCCAATTGAGCCGCAGGAACGGGGGTATTCACGACTTGACTCCAGTGGCCCTGCTCATAATTTTTGATCAGGCTCAGCAGCCGGGCATAAGGCCCGGTTCCCTCCTCCAGGGCGGCCTTCAGGTCCTTGCTCAAGGGCAGCGAGACCAATATTTCCCGTATCGGTGCCTGGATGATGGCATCGAGCAGGGAAAACAGGCCCAGGGTAAAGGCCTTGCCGGGGTTCAGGCCGAGCAGGGGCGCGAGAACCTCCGCCATCCTGGCGCGAATGGCGGCCATGTCCAAAAGCTCCGCACTGATGGGTTTCAGGCCGGACAGGGCCATGAGGCCGAGCCAATTCCTGAGTTGGTCGACGCCGAGATAGACGATGGCATGGCTGATGCTCTCGATTTCGATCTCAATCCCGTAATAGGCGGAATTGACCCAGCGCAATACCCGGTAGCTGAGCGCCGCATCGGCCTTTACCAGGTCCTCGATATCCTTGACGGCGATTTCCGGGTTCTGGAGTTGTGCCAGCAAGGCCAGGGGAGCCATCAGGCTGGGAGGGATTTTGCGGTTGCTCCAGCTATCGGAGTGAGACAGGAATTGACCCTGGAATAACTCGAACCCGGCCTGTTTGGCCGCGTCGAAATCCGCTTGGGTGTCGAGCCCGGAAGCACACCCGCGGGCCGGGTATCCCTGGAGTCGCTGGAGCCAGGCGCCCAGTTCGGATGGGGAGGTCGTCCCACCCGGAATGATGACGATTTCGGCTTGCAAAAACAAGGGGAACAGGCTGGGAGTGTAGGGGAATTTCAACAACGCCAGGTTGATTCCCCGCTGTGCCGACAGCCGCGCCAGGTAGGAGGCCTCGGGGTCCAGGTCGGGGGAATATTCCAAGGCGATTCCCAGCTGGGGGTGTGGGGCGCAAAGTTCCATGAGCCACTCGATATCAGCGTGGGTGGTGGCGATAAAAATACGATGCTCCGCCGTCAAATATTCCAGCCCGGTTTCAATGAGTGCGGTGATTTGCGATTGGTGATTTCCGGCGGTTGTGGCGTTGTCCATCCCGGCAATGAAATGGTGTTCCAGCAGGTAGCCGACCACCTGCAGGCGGGTATCGAAAACCGGTTGGCGAGTCAATAGTAGTTCATCCATAACTGCATTCCCACGGGTGGAGCGGATAGGCCGGTGTATTCACGGGGCACTCAAACCCGGGAATGGGGATTACCCACCGTGAGGGACCGACCATCCAAACCCCGTTATACTACCGGTAAATGCATCCGACGGGGAAAACATGGCTAAGTTGAACATGAATGGCTAGGGTTTTGAACGAATGTACTAGTAGGATGGGCAGGCCGGAGAGATACAAGAAATTCGTGCGGGAGGAACGAGGCGCAATAATTTCGTCTTGTCATATTTTTGACTCATCTTGGCCGCGATCTTATCTTGATAGTGGGGAGTAGATTCAACATGCGGGCAGGCCTTAGCGGCATGGTCTTGGGTACCGTGGTATTGACACTGGCGCTTGCCGCTTCGGGCGGGGTCGCCTACGTTGCGGCGAGGTTGCAAACCCGGGTTGATGCCAACAAAGTGCGATTGGTAGCGGAACGCACCCGCTATGCGCTGGAGTCCCGCTTGGATCGCTACCGGACATTGTTAAACGCCATGGCGGCCTACAACCGGAGCATGCCGCAGGCGACCCAGGCGCACTGGGTGCGTTTTGCCCACACGGTATGGCCGGATCCAAAAATTACCGGAGAGGCGCTTTTACGCCTGCGCCCGGTCAGCCCCTCCGCGATAAAAGCCTTTTACCGCGGGCTGCATGCACCGGCCGCGGCAAGGAGATTTGCCGCGGCCGAACGCTACTGCGTGGTGGATCGGGTCTGGCCGGGTGGTTTGTACTCCCGCTTGGCAGGCTTTAATGGTTGTGCTCCAACCGTCGGCCGGCAGGTGCTCCAACGGGCGGAAAAACAGCGGGGGATAACGATTCCCGCGCGAACTTTTTTGCTGCGCAACCATATTGAGATTCCGGGCCTGATATTCGTCCGCTGGGTTTCCGCGGCGGGAAGCTGGGTGGTCTTGAGCGTTCCGCTGCGGGACGCATTTTATATTCCGCCGGTTCAGGCCGGCGGCATGAACTGGCGGATCATCACCGGGGGGAATAGCTCCGGTGGGCACGGGCGGGTGCTTTATGCCGGAATGTTTGCCGGATCCCCGCCGGGGGCCTTCGCCCGCCGGTTGGGGCTGGCGCGGAAAGTTTCCAGCGACCTGAGCATCCCGCGAACGCCCTGGCGGATTCAGTCTCAAGCCTGGGTGAATGCAAGCCCCTTGGCCTATGGGGTGTTCGTCGGCGGATTGTTGATGGCACTGCTGCTGGGGGCGTTTTTTTTCGTTTTGGCAAGTACCCGGAATCGGGCCCTGAACCTCGCCCGGCGGATGACCCGCGAGGTGCGGGAAAACCGCGATCTTTTGGCTTCGGTAACCGACAATATCCACGATGGTGTTTACCGCGGCACGTTGCAAGAAGGCCTGGTCTATGTGAATAGAAGCCTGGTGCGGATGTTTGGATTGAAAACGGAGGCCAACGCGCTTTCGCAGCCGCCGCAGGATTTTTACGCCGATCCGTCCCAGCGTGAGAAGTTACGTGAAAAACTGATGCATGAAAATGAGTACCGGGATGTCGAGGTGGAGTACCGGCGTGCCGACGGAACGCATTTTACCGGGCTGAATACCGCCCGGTTGCTGCGCGATGCGAGCGGAAACCCCGAGTACTACGTAGGGGTCATTACGGACATTACCGAGAGGCGCGAGGCCGAACGGCAGGCTCGTTTCGTGGCCAATTACGATCAGTTGACGGGGTTGCCGAACCGGGTGTTTTTCGAGGTGAGCGCGGAACGGGTGCTGATGGCATCCAGGAACCGTCTTGCGGGGGTGTTATTGGTCGATCTGGATCGGTTCAAAAATATCAATGATTTTCATGGGCACGATACCGGAGACCTGGTGCTTATCGAACTGGCTTCCCGCTTGCAGGGATGCCTGGGCGCCGAGGATCTGGTTGCCAGAATCGGTGCGGATGAGTTTGCGGTCCTGGTGGGTAACCAGAGGGAGGCGAATGACATCGGGGATGCGGCGCAGCGGATACTCGATGCACTGAGTCGGACCTACACGGTGCTCGGGCTCGAGTTGCATTTGATGGCCTCCATCGGCATCGCCGTATTCCCGCAAGACGGTCCGGATGTCAATACGCTCCTGGGAAATGCGGAAACGGCAATGTATCGGGCCAAGGACCAGGGGCGGGGGCGGGTGGCGTTCTTCGAACCCAGTTTGAACCGTGCCGCCATGCGGCTACTCAAGCTCGAAGAGGAGTTGCGCCTGGCGGTCGCGAATGAAGAACTCACCCTCTATTTTCAGCCCCGTATTTCCCTGGCCGACGGACGAATTTCGGGGGTCGAGGCGCTGGCGCGGTGGGTTTCACCCTCGCTGGGAACAATCAGCCCCGAAGAGTTCATTCCCATTGCCGAGCGCAGCCGCCTAATCGAAGACCTGGGATTGTGGGCCCTGCGCACGGCTCTTTCCGAGTGGAAAATCTGGAATGGATTGGTTAAATCTCCTCCTTCGATCGGGGTCAATGTATCCGCGCAGCAATTGCGGGGCCAGGATTTCTCGGACAAGGCCCTGGAGACGCTCGCACACTCCAACGTCGCCCATTCGATGCTCGAGATCGAGCTGACCGAAACCCAGCTGCTGGACCTTGGCTTGGCGCAGGAACAAGATCTGCTCATCCTCAAGAGCAACGGGATCCGACTGGCACTGGATGACTTTGGCACCGGGTATTCGAACCTCGCCTATCTGATTCGCCTGAACATCGACGTGGTTAAAATCGATCGCAGCTTCGTGCAACGGATGTTGCTGGACAAGAATGTGGCCGCCCTGGTGCGGGGCATCATTTCCCTGGCGCGCGACTTCGGCGCCCGGGTGGTGGCGGAAGGGGCGGAAAAAGAGGAGGAGTTACGCGCCTTGCATGAACTGGGTTGTGATGAGATTCAGGGGTACCTGTTGGCACGACCCATGGCCGCCAAGGATTTCTGTGATTTTTTAAGTCAAATCGAGCGTGACGGCCCGCCTGAACCTTTCGATCGCTATATGAGCGCGAAATAGCCCGGGCCGGCCGGGAGCGGATCCGCCGGGATCCGTGGCGCCCGGGGAGGCGGAGACCGATTTTTAACCGCATTGATTAAGCGGGTGATGCGGGTTCGAGGATTGCGGCGACGCCCGTGCCCCGCCGGTGCAGATAGGGGTCGGCCCGCGCTTGCCGCCTTTTTGCGCCAGGGCCTTGGCCAGCGTCGCGACGATGCGTGCCCCGGTGGCCGCGAAGGGATGGGCGATAGCGATACTGCCGCCGTGCCGATTGAGCCGGTCGCGATCTCGCCGAGGCGCTGACCCTTCAGCCCGTGGCGTTTAACCAGGACCCGCAGTACGTGGCGCAGCATCTCTTTGTTGCTGATTTCGGCGTAGCGGGTTCCGGCGCGGCAGAATGGAATACGCATCCCACCGGCGATGGCGACACGGCGGGATGCGGCGGTTCCATGGCGTTTTTCTGCAAGCCCGGGTAGTGTTTGGTCTGCCACGTGATGGGGTTCGGTTCAAGCCGCCTTCAGGGTTCGAGGCGGCGATCGAGGGTGCGAAACCCGATCGCCTCGGCCAGCTCCGGGGTATCGATGGTGTCGCTACCCGCGAGATCGGCAATGGTCAGGGCGAGTTTGAGAATCCGGTGGTAGCCGCGGGCGGACAATCCCAGCCGGGCGCTGGCCTGCTCCAGCAAGGTACGTCCCGGCGGATCCAGGCGGCAATAGCGGTTGAGCGCGGCGGTGTCGAGGCTGGCATTGGGCCTGCCGGCCCGCGCGTATTGCCGTTCCCGGGCCGCTGCGACCCGGGCGGCGACGGTGGCGCTGGTTTCCCCGTCGGGGGCGCGACCCGGAGCCAGGCTGGCGGCTTTGGGCCGGGGAACCTCTACGTGCATGTCGATACGATCCAGGATCGGGCCGGATACCCGGCTTCGGTATCGGGCGACCTGATCCGGGGTACAGCGGCAGCGCCCGTCGGGATCACCGCGGTGGCCACAGGGGCAGGGATTCATCGCCGCAATGAGCTGAAACCGGGCCGGGAACTCGGCCTGGCGGGTGGCGCGCGAGATCACGATGCGTCCGGACTCCAGCGGTTCCCGCAGTACCTCCAGGACCCGCCGGTCGAACTCGGGGAGTTCGTCGAGAAACAGAACCCCGTTGTGAGCCAGGGAGATTTCGCCCGGGCCGGGCACGGAACCGCCGCCGACCAGGGCCGCGGCCGAGGCACTGTGGTGCGGATTCCGGTAGGGGCGTCTTTTCCAGGCGGCGGGATCGAAGCCCCGGGTGCTGACCGAGGCGATGGCGGCGGTTTCGATTGCCTCGGCTTCCGTGAGCGGCGGCAGCAGCCCGGGTAAACGCTCGGCCAGCATGCTCTTGCCGCTACCGGGAGGGCCGATCATCAGCAGACTGTGCCCGCCCGCGGCGGCAATCTCCAGGGCCCGCTTGGCCCGGGTCTGGCCACGCACTTCACTGAGGTCGGCATAGGCGGGATGATTCGGGGTGGGAAAGACCGCGGCGGGGGTAAGGGTTGCCTCGGTAAGGGCGGTGACCAGGGTGGGCAAGCTTTCGGCGGCATAGACATCCAATCCCGCAACCCGGCTTGCCTCGGGCAGGTTGGCCCGCGGTAGCACCAGTCCGCGACCGGCCTGGGCGGCGGCAAGAGCGGCCGGCAGGGCGCCACGCAGTGGGCATATCTCCCCCGAGAGGGATAGCTCACCCAGAAATTCCAGGGTCCCCAGTTCAAACCGGGGTTTGAGTTGCCTCGATGCCGTGAGGATACCGAGCGCAATGGCCAAATCATAGCGTCCACCTTCCTTGGGCAGGTCGGCGGGGGCGAGATTCACGGTGATCCGCCGGGCGGGCCATTCAAAATGGCTGTTGATCAGGGCGCTTCGCACCCGTTCGCGGGCTTCGCGTACGGCCGCTTCCGGGAGCCCGACCAAGGCGAATCCTGGCAGGCCGGGAGAAAGATGCACTTCGACCCGCACCGCCGGGGCGGTAATTCCCGCCGTTGCCCGGGCGTGGATCTTGGCGAGGTTCACCGGATCGGCTCTGGTGCTCAGCCGGGATCCTTGGGTTGAGTTTCGATCTCGGCAAGTCTTGCGGCCAGTCGATCCAGATGTTCCCGGGTTCGCGCGAGCAATGCGTTTTGGGCATCGAACTCCTCGCGCGTGACCAGGTTGAGCCGCGCCAGTCCGGCTTCGACCACGCTGCGGAAATTGCGTTCCAGGTCCTCCCGGGCCTGGCGCAGAGGTTGCGGCAGCCCCGCGGTGAAGCGCTGGGCAAGTTCATCGAGAAAACGGGGATTGGTTTGCATAATTCGGGTAAGCGATGGAATATGCTGAGTGTAGCCGATTGCGGGCAGTGTTACACTCGATGCGGAAACGGGAGGTGCCATGAAACTGATTACGGCTATTGTTAAACCGTTCAAACTCGATGATGTGCGCGAGGCACTCGCCGATGTCGGACTGGAGGGAATGACCGTGACCGAGGTCAAGGGGTTCGGGCGTCAGAAAGGGCACACCGAGCTATATCGCGGGGCCGAGTACGTGGTTGATTTTCTGCCCAAGATGAAGGTGGAGGTCGCCGTCTCCGAGGCCTTGCTCGAGCGGGCGGTCGAGGCCATTCAGGCCGCGGCGCGTACCGGCAAGATCGGCGATGGGAAGTTGTTCGTCACGCCGCTGGAACAGGTGATGCGGATTCGCACCGGAGAGCGGGATGAGGCGGCTTTGTAAGGGCCTGTTCTGGGTTGCACTTGTGGGCGCCGGCGCCTGGCCGGCGTTCGCTGCCCCGGGATCGGGTGGTGCCGTTTATACCTGGGTGGATCGAAACGGGGTGCGCCATTATGCGGACAAGGCCCGGGTGCGGAGCGCGAAGCGGCTCGATCTTCGGACCCCGGTGGTGACCCGCATGGCCGCGGCTGGTACGCGCCCGCGGGCCGCGCCCGGCGCAGTCCGGGCGCGGCCGGCTCCCATTACCCGGCGGGTCGAGGCCGAGCGGCGGAAATACTGCCGGAGCGTACGCACCAATATCGCCAAGCTGGAATATGCTCGCCGAATCCGGCTGCGCGAGAAAGGCAAGATACGTTATCTCAGCGGCGCCCAGATCGGGCGTTACCGGGCGAAGTTGCGCCGGAGACTGGCGCGGTATTGCGGAAAATAGGCACGGGTTCGCAACCGCGCCAACCGGTCCCGTTGGGGTTCAACTGCCTTCCAGGGCCTCAAGGACGAAGGGGGGCAGGGCGAGCGCCGCGCGGTGGGTCGCCGGGCTGTAGTAGCGGGTTTCGAAGGCGCGGCGCTCGGCGGCCGTTTCGCGGAAACCATCCAGGTTGGCTCCTTTTCGGGCCAGTGTGGCCGACCACCAGCCGGAAGGATAGACCGGCTGGGGAAAGTCCAGGGTGGCGACCGCGTGGAAGCCCGCCTCGCGCATGGCAAGGCGCATGGCGCGGATCAATTCGAGGTGCAGAAAGGGGGATTCGCTCTGGTGGGCCAACATGCCGCCGGGAGCCAGCACGCGATGACACTGGGCGTAAAAGGCGGATTCGAATAGCCCCTTCGCGGGACCGATGGGGTCGGTGCTGTCGACGATTATAACATCGGCGCTTGCCGCCGGGGCGGCCCGCATCCAGGCAATGCCGTCCGTGAACCGAAGCCGGGCGCGGGGGTCGGCGATGCCGGCCGTCAGTTCAGGAAAATAGCGTTCCGAGACCCGGGTGACCCGTTCGTCGATCTCGATCTGGGTAACCTGCTCGACCCCTTCATGCTTCAGCGCCTCGGTGAGACTGCCGCAGTCGCCGCCACCGATGATAATGACCCGCCGGGGGCCGGCATGGGTGAAAAGCGCCGGATGGACCAACATTTCGTGATAGAGGAAATTATCCCGCTGGGCAAGCATGATGTAGCCGTCGATGACCAGCAGGCGGCCGAATTTCAAGGTGTCATATACCTCGATCGACTGATACGGACTGCATTCACCGTGTAGCTTGGCCGTTACCTTGAGGCCGAATACCGTTCCCGCCTCTTCGGCGGATTCAAGAAACCATTTTTTTTCGTCGAGCGTCATTTTCGTTTCGCAAGATTGTCAAGGCCGATTAGTATAGAGAGATTCGGCGATCCGGTTGGAATGGGAGTACTCGACAGGTGGCGGCAAGCGGCGCGGACTATGGTATTGATCGTTGGGGCGGCGGGTATTTCGGGGTGAACGCCGCCGGGCATCTCGTTGCGCGGCCCGTGGCGGGGGGGGCCGAGGTGGATCTGATGGATCTGGCCGAGCGGCTCCAGCGCGGCGGAATTCGCCTGCCGGTCCTGGTGCGCTTCGGGGATATGCTCAGGCGCCGGGCCGTTGAATTGATCGATGCCTTTGCCGGAGCGCGAACCGGGCACGCCTACCGCGGTGCCTATCGGCTGATTTACCCGATCAAGGTCAACCAGGAACGTCACGTGATCCGTGAAATCACCCGCCTGGGCGCGGATCGGGTCGGGCTCGAGGCAGGCAGCAAGCCGGAGTTGATCGCGGTGCTCGGCCTGGCGCATCGCTCCAGCACCATCGTATTCAATGGCTACAAGGATCGTGAGGGCTTGCGCCTGGCGCTGGCTGGCGGGCTGATGGGGTATCGCGTATATATCGTGATCGAGAAGCCGGGGGAACTCGAGTTATTGCTCGGCGAGGCCGCCGCCCTCGGTGTGACTCCGCGCCTCGGCGTGCGCGTGCGTTTAGCCAGCGCTTCGGCGGGCAAGTGGCAGAATACGGGGGGCGAAAAATCGAAGTTCGGCCTGACCGCAACCGAGCTGATCACCCTGGTGGATCAGCTACGCGGAAGCGGTCATCTGGACTGGTTGCGGCTGGTACATGTCCACCTCGGATCCCAGGTGGCCAATATCCGTGACATTCAGCGTGGCATGGCGGAGACTGCGCGGTTCTATGCCGAGCTGCGGGCTCTGGGCGCCCCGATCGAAGTGGTTGATGTAGGGGGTGGACTCGGGGTGGATTACGAGGGTACCCGTTCGCGCAGCGATTGTTCGATGAACTACAGCCTCGGGCAATACGCCGAGGCGGTGGTGCGGGCGCTGGCCGAGGTCTGTAGCGCCCAGGGGTTGCCGAATCCGGCGGTTTTTTCCGAGTCGGGGCGGGCCTTGACGGCGCATCACGCGGTGCTGTTGACCAATGTGGTGGAAACCGAGTGTCCCGTGATTCGGCAACCCCCCGCAGAGCCGGATCCGGAGGCGCACCCGGCCTTGCGGGAATTATGGCAAGCCTATTGCCGGGCCGCCGTCATCAATCCCCAGGAGGCCTACGCCGATGCCCGGTACTGGATCGGGGAAGTGCACTCGCTTTTCAGCCACGGGCTGATCGATCTTGCCGCCCGCGCCCGGGCCGAGGCCATTCATCTGGCGCTGGCGCAGCGGGTACTCGGGCGATTGGATCCGGCCCGTGCCGCGCAACGCGAACTGGCCGAAACCCTGACCGAAAAGCTGGCCGACCGCCTGTTCATCAACCTTTCGATTTTCCAGTCTCTACCCGATATCTGGGCCATCGGGCAGGTGTTCCCGATCGCGGCGCTCGGGCGGCTTAACGAGCCGCCCGGGCGCCATGCCCTGTTGCGCGATCTGACCTGCGATTCCGATGGGCGGATCGACCTCTACGTCGGGGGACGGGGGCTGGAGTCCGTCCTGGCGGTACACGAGCCGGACGGGCGGCCCTACCTGTTGGGTATTTTCCTGGTAGGCGCCTACCAGGAGATTCTGGGCGACATGCATAATCTGTTCGGTGATACCAACGCCGTGAATATAACGGTGAATGAGTCGGGTTACACGCTGCATGACACCCGCCGCGGTGACAGCGCCGAGGATTTGCTGCGCTACGTGCATATTCCTCCGCAGGCGCTGGTGCGAACCTGGCGCCGCCGCCTGGCCCGTTCCGGGCTGGACCCGCAACGCCGGTGCGAGTTGCAGGTTCTGCTGGAACGTGGGCTCAAGGCCTATACCTACTTGGATCGATGAACCCTATTCCGGTATCGCGCGGACAAAGAGAGGGGTTTTTGCCGGATCTGTGCAGCGCCGAGGCCACGCTGACGCTGATCTTGTTTGCCGCGCTGGTCGCGATCACCCTGGCGCTGGCGCGTGGTGAACTCCCGGGATTCTGGCCCGACCTCGGGCGGCTCGTGCTGCTGGCGGAGTTCTTGACCCTGGCCAGCGCGGCCGCCTTGTGCTTGCTGCGCCGGTATCTGCTGGCACTGCCTCCGGTAGCGGCGGTCTTGTCGGCCTATTTCGCCTTGCTGGCCGTGGCGGCGCTGGTCGGCGAGGGGGCTTACCTGGTGCATTCGATCTATGGGGCGCCGGGTTTCGGGCCCTGGAGCCATTCGGGCTGGATGGTGCGGCTCGTGATGGCTGCCGCGATTGTCGATGCCCTGGTGTTGCGCTATCTCTATGTGCGTGCAGAGTGGCGCGATAACGTCCGCCGCGAGGCCGGAAGCCGGCTGGAGGCGTTGGAGGCGCGCATCGAGCCTCACTTTCTGTTTAACACCCTGAATACCGCGGCCGCGCTGGTTCACGCCAATCCCGAGGCCGCCGAACGCACCCTCGAAGATTTGGCCGAGTTGTTTCGTCACGCGTTGACGGCGCGCCCGGCCCGGGTTTCCCTGGCCGAGGAACTGGAGTTCGCGCGGCGGTACCTGGCCATCGAAGCACGCCGGCTTGGACCCCGGTTGCAGGTTGATTGGTGCATTGCCGAGGGGGCCGAACAGGTGGCTATTCCACCGTTTTTGCTTCAACCCTTGGTGGAAAATGCCGTGGTGCATGGCATCGAGCCCCGGTCCGGTCCGGGCCGGGTGCGAATCGGGGCGGCGCCCCGTGGCAAGCGGCTGGAACTGGTGGTCGAAAACCCACTGGCGGAGTGGAATCCCGGCTCGGGCCACGGGGTCGGTCTTGCCGGTGTGCGCGCGCGGCTGGCGTTGGCCTGGGGGGAGGCGGCCGAAATCGCGGTGGAACGTAAAGATGCTATCTTCCGGGTGCGTATTCTGTGCCCCTGGAGGCGGATGGATGCGGATTCTGATAGCCGACGATGAGCCACTTGCACGGCAGCGTTTGCGGCGCTTGGTCGATGCCGCGGGGGCCGGTGAAGTGGTGGCCGAGGCCGCGACCGGCCGGGAAACCCTGGCCGGGGTTTCCCGCTGGAATCCCGACCTGGTATTGCTCGATATCCGCATGCCCGAGGGCGATGGTCTGTCCGTGGCGATGGCGCTTGCGGCCGAGACGCCGCCGCCCGCCGTGGTGTTTGTGACCGCCCTGGCCGATCGGGCGCTCGGGGCGCTGCAGGCCGGGGCAGCGGCCTATCTGGTCAAGCCGGTGAACCGCGAACGGCTGGCCGCGGCCATTGCCCGTGCCTGTCGCCCCTCGCGGGCGCAGTTGCTCAACTTGGCCAGGGTGCAATCGCGGCGGTACCTGGCGGCACGGGTTGGGCGCGAGTTGCGTATGATTCCACTTCTCGAGGTGAACTACTTCCGTGCCTGCGACAAGACGACGCTGGTGCATTACGCCGGCGGTGAGGTGGCCATCAATGAGTCATTGACGGCGTTGGAGAATGAGTTCGGCGCCCGGTTTATGCGGATTCGGCGGGATCTTCTGGTTCGCTGCTCCGCGTTGCGGCGGCTGTTATCCGGTCCCGCCGGCGCTTGGGTGGAACTCGATGACGGTTCACGGCTGCCGGTAGCGCGGCGGCTCAAGCGCCGCGTCGCTGCCTATATTGAACGAGGAAATGATCGATGCGAATAATTTTTGCTTCCCGCAAGAGTTCATTGGCCCGACGGCAGACCGAATGGGTGATGGCTGCAATTAGGGCCGGGCACCCCGGGCTTAAGACCGGGGTGCTGGCGCTTTCGACTCGAGGCGACGAATTGCTCGATCGTTCCCTTGCCGTTCTGGGTGGGAAGGGATTGTTCATCAAGACGCTGGAAGAGGCCTTGGCCGATGGACGGGCACGGCTTGCGGTCAACTCCTTAAAGGATATGCCGACACAGTTGGAACCGGGATTCCGCCTTGCCGCCGTTCCGGTGCGCGCCGATCCCCGCGATAGCCTGGTTTCGCATTATCCCGGCGGACTGTTGGGCCTGCCGGCGGGAGCCCGTATCGGTAGTGCAAGTTTGCGCCGGCGGGCCCAGGTGCTTGCTTTGCGCCCCGATTGCCGCGTCGATGTTCTGCGGGGCGGAGTCGGGACCCGCCTGGAACGGTTCGATGCCGGCGAGTTCGATGCGATTCTGCTCGCCGCCGCCGGTCTCGAGCGGCTGGGGATCGCCCGGGGGGAGCCGATTGACCCCGATCAGTTGTTGCCGGCACCCGGTCAAGGAGCCTTGGCGTTGGAGGCGCGGGCGGATGATGCCGAGGTGCTGGCGCTTGCCGCCACAATCGAAGATCCGCTCACCCGGGATGCCATCCGCGCCGAACGGAGCTGTTGCCGGGTGCTTGGAGCGGGTTGCACTTCACCGGTAGCGGCTTATGCCACGGTCACGGCGGGGCGGATTCGGCTGCGGGCGCTGGTGGCGCGGGAAGACGGCCGTCGCGTGATTCGAGCCGAGCGTTATGGCGGGCGTGCCATGGGCGCCGAATTGGGAGCCGCCGTGGCCGGGGAGCTGCTCGAGCGGGGTGCGGCCGAATTGTTGAATTTGCATGCCGGGACGGCTTGAGGGCGCCCGCTTTGTCCTGACCCGTAGCGACGTCGGGCTCGGGGACCGGTTGCGGCGCGAGGGGGCCCGGGTAATCGAGTTCCCCGTGTTTATCCACGAACCGCTGGGAGCGGTAACCCCACCGCCGGGTTCGTGGGATCTGGCTATTTTTTCCAGTCCCGCCGCCGTAATCTATGGCCTGGAAAGGCTGCACCGGGCGCCGACCATGCGGGTGGCGGCCCCGGGTCCGGGAACCGCCGATTGTCTGCGGGAGAGAGGGGTGGATTCCGTTCTGGCGCCGTCCACGGGCAGTGGGTTAAAAGGCCTTTTTCAGTTACCGCAAATGCTCGATTTGGCCGATTGGCGGGTGCTTTTGGTGTGCGGCCGCCCGATCGTGCGCCGGAGTGTAACGCTACTGCGCGGGCGGGTCGCGCAAGGCGGGGTTTTTCCGGTGTATCGCCGCCGGGTGAACCCGGACCTGGCTCGGGCCGGGCGTGACTTTGAGCCGGACGCCGTGGATGCCATAATGGTGAGCAGTACCGGGGTGGTCCGGGTGCTGGGGTTGGTGCTCGGGGCGCGATTCAGGGCGATTCCCTGGTTGGTGTCCAGCGTTCGGGTAGCGCGGGCCGTATCTCGGTTGGACGGGAAGTGTGTGGCCATGGCGGCGGATGCGGGCGGGGCGGCAATGGCCCGTGCTGCGATCGAGTGGTGGCAAAAAAAGAGGGCGAACTATGGAATCGAGTAAGCAGGGTGATCCAGGGGGCGGCAACGACCGGCCCATGGCTCCCGAAGGGGGGCCCGTGGAGGCGGAAACGAAGAACCCGGCCAAGTCCCCGGCCCCGGGTTACACGCCGCCGGAACGCCCGCGGTCGCCCTCCGCGCATATGGGGGGTATCTGGGTGGGGTTTGTCGCCCTGATCCTGGCCCTGGTCGCCTTGGCGGGGGTCGCCGGCGTGGGTTGGGCCTGGTATCAGATGCGTGGGGTACAGGGCCGGATCGCCAGGCTGGAGGGTCGGGTCGCGGCACAATCCATGCGCTTGATCGCGGTACAGAACAATGCCGCCCGGCAGCGTGACCTGAACGACCTGCAAGCCCGGCTGCAACGATTACAGGTCAAGGAGCAGGCCGAAATGGCTGCAATGAGTACCGCCTTGGAAAAGCTCCAGACCCGGCTTGCCGGCGGCAGCCACGGTTATCGCGAGTACGAGGCGGCGGCCCTTATGCGCCTTGCGGTCGATCGATTGGGACTGGCGCACGATGTCGCCGGGGCCACGCAAGCCTTGCAACTGGCCGAGCGGGCGTTGGCCACGATGGGCGCCCCGGGGTTTGCCGCAGTCCGTTTGGCGCTGGGCAAGGAGATTGCCGCGCTCAGGGCCGTGCCCCAACCGAATGTAGCCGGTATCTATGCCCGCCTGAGCCGCCTGGGGCAGCGGATCGGCTCGCTGCCGCTGGCGGGAAACCGGGTGCCCGCCCAGGCGCCGGTCAAGACCCGGAAAGCGATCGGTTTCGGCTGGAGCGGCATTGTCGGCGCCTTCAAACGGGCCTTCTCTCCCCTGGTGGTCGTGAGTCACGGCCCGTTGGCCCGCCCCCTGCTGCCGCCGAACCAGGCCTATTTTGTCCGCGAGAATCTGCGTCTTGCGTTGGGGCAGGCGCAGCTGGCATTATTGCAGCGCCGCTCCGGCGTTTATCGTGCCAGCCTGGAGCGGGCAAGCCGCTGGCTGGGTGAGTGGTTCGACCCCTCCGCACCCGCGGTACGGCAGATGGCGGCGGCGATCGGGCAACTGGCGCAAATCGAGCTGAGTCCCAAATTACCGCAATTGGGATTGGCATTGGCTAAATTGCGGGCATTGCGGGCGGCGGCACGACAGTGAGGATGCTACTCGGCCTGCTGTTTGCCATTGCCGCTGCGGTGGCGGTCGGCTTGTTGTTGTCCCGCGTGCCGGGCTATGTGTTGATAGCCTACGGTACCACCCGGGTGGAATTCACCCTCTTCGTGTTTGTTCTCATCTACCTTATGGTACTGGTTCTGGGTGGTGGGCTGTGGGCCCTGTGGCGGCGCTTGCTGGGCATTCCGGGCGCGCTGGGGCGGCACCGGCGGCGGCGTTCGGAGGAGCGGGCGGCGCGGTCTCTTACCACCGGACTGGTGGCGCTCGCGGAGGGACGATTGGCGATCGCCGAGCGGGCCCTGGAGCAGGCTGCCAGCGGAGGGCTCAAGCTACCGGCATTGTTGGCTGCGGCCCGGGCGGCCGATTCGGCGGGAGCCCGGGATCGGCGCGATGCGTACCTGAGACGCGCCGACAAGGAAGTCCCGCGGGCAGGCCCCGCGGTGCTGCTGACCCAGGCGCGGCTTGAGCTTGATCGGGGCGATTGCGAACGGGCGCTGGCCACCCTGCAGCGACTGCGCGGGGAGCGCACGGCGCACCCCATGGTATTACGGCAGTTGGCGCGGGTTTACGTAAGCCTGGGAGAGCATGGGAATTTACTCAAGTTGCTTGATGACCTGCTGCGTTTCAAGGCGTTACCGGAGGCAGATGTGGCACGGCTTGCCGCTACCGCTTTGGCCGGGGCGTTGGCGGATCCGGCGAGCGAACCCGATATTCTGTGGCGGCAATTGCCGCGAGCCTTGCGTTCGCGGTCGGACTTGCGCCGGGTACTGGCCGGGGCCTATACCGAGCGTGGCGAGCCACGCCGTGCGCTCGCCCTGCTCGAACGGAATCTTGGCGCCGGGTTTTCTCCCGAGGATGCGCGCGCTGTTGCTTCCTTGCAAGAGCTGTCTCCCGAAACGCGCCTGAAATTACTCAATGAATGGCGGAAAAAATATGGGGATAAGCCAGAGTTGCTGCGTGAAGCGGGCCGGGTTGCCCTGGAACTGGGCCTGTGGGGACAGGCACGAAGCTTTTTCGAAGGGGCCGGCTCGGCAGGGGATTCTCCCGAATTAGCCGGTCTGCTGGGACGGCTTGCCGAGCATGAAGGACGGCGTGACGAGGCGCTTGCCGCCTACCGGGCCGGGCTGAAACAATTACTGGACGCGCCAGGGCACGGTGACTGAATTCGGTACCGGTGACACCATTGTCGCTATTGCCACCGCACCGGGCAGGGGGGGCATCGGGGTCTTGCGCCTGTCGGGACCGCGGGCCGCCCACGTGGCCACGACGATCGCTCCGCCGCTACCTGCGCCGCGCCGGGCCGAGCTGCGTTTTTTCCACGCCGTCAATGGCGAGGCGATCGATCGGGGGCTCGTACTTTACTTTCCCGCTCCTGGTTCGTACACCGGCGAAGAGGTGGTTGAGTTGCAGGCACATGGATCCCCCGCCGTGCTGGATGAATTGCTGAGTGCGGCGCAAGCGGCCGGCGCTCGCCTTGCCCGACCCGGCGAATTCACCGAACGGGCATTCGTGAACGGGCGGATGGACCTGGCCCAGGTCGGGGCGGTCGCGGATCTGATCGAGGCCGATTCCCGGGCCGCCGCCCGCGCCGCCTTTGCCACGCTGGAAGGGCGGTTTTCGGACCGGTTGCGCCCGCTCGCGCAAGCCCTGCTGGCGTGCCGGGCAAGAACCGAGGCTCTGCTCGACTTTCCGGAAGATGAGGTGCCCGAGGAGTATGTGGTGGTGCGGCGCGAGGTGGCCGAGATCAGGTCCCGGTTCGAAGCCCTGGAAGATATCGCCGCCCGCGGACGGCGCCTGATCGAGGGGTATGTCTGCGTGCTGGTGGGGGCGCCGAACGTGGGCAAGTCGTCGCTGTTCAATGCACTGAACGGCAGCGAACGGGCAATTGTTACGGAAATTCCGGGGACTACGCGGGATCTGATCGAGGCGGAGGTAGTGATCGATGGATTGCGCATCCGGCTGGTGGATACCGCGGGGCTGCGCCAAGGCGGCGGGGGCGATCCGGTTGAACTGGAGGGTGGACGGCGGGCGCGGGCGCGGGCGCTGCGGGCGGACCGGGTCATCGAAGTACGTGCCGGAACCGAGCCTGGCGGGGGAGAGGAGATTGCTCCCGGCGTTCCGCGCCTGCTGGTGTTGAACAAGATCGATCTGGGTGACGGGATAGCGGGTGAGCGTGAAGTCGGCGGCGAGCCGGCGATTGCGGTTTCGGCGAAAACCGGGGCCGGGCTCGATGTGTTGATTGCGCGGTTGCGGGAATGCGCGCTTGGCGAATCCTCCAATTCGGCGGGTGCGCGGTTCGTGGTACAGCGATATCAGCTTGAAATACTGGGGCGGGTCTGCGAGTTACTGGCGCAGGCGGAGTCCCAGGTTGCGCCGGAACTTTTGGCCGAGGACCTTGCCCGGGCACAGCGGGCGGTGGGAGAGATCACCGGCGAGAGCTCGAGCGAGGAGCTTCTCGGAGTTATTTTCAGCCGCTTCTGTATCGGTAAGTGAGGCGGCGAGGTAAACTATTTCCGTGTGCAGGCACTCGCTTTTTGATGCATGGCTCATTAAACGGCATTTTATGGAGTTTGAAAGAGAGGCCGGGTTTGTACCGGGCGGGTGATCCCGAGGGGGGATGGAATGGTGGGGAAAAAGCGTTGGGAAGGCCGGTTACGTTATTTTCTAATTATCGTGTTTGCGGCACTTGCCGGGGCGGCGCTCTATCTGTGGCTGGAGCGGGCTCCGGCCGAGGCCCGGTTGTTCGAGCAGGTTTACCGGGTCAGCCTGCGCCAGGCAAGCGGCAATATGCGGCTGATGGCGGTGCTGGGGATGCCCCTGAAGGCATCGGTCGCCACGGCCAAGTATCGTTTTTCCCATTTGGGTTCCCAGGCCAGGGTTCGCTATGAATTTCCCCTGAGCGGACCCCGTGGACGGGTTCTTATCAAGGGCGAGGCGATTGCACTGGGGAAAAACTGGCTGATCGTCGAGCTGACGGCCTATTTCCCCAACGGAGCCGAAATGAACTTGACGTCTAATATATCTATATGAGGAGCCATGAAAGATCACGAGCCGAATCCAACTCGTTTCGCCCTGGGGGCTTATCCCCGGCGGCGACCCCGGCGGCTGCGGGAAAAACGCTTTATCCGGGATCTGGTACGTGAGCATAGGCTGGCGCCGACCGATCTGATTTGGCCGGTATTCGTCTGTCCGGGAGCGGCCCGGCGCGAGCCGGTGCGGGCCATGCCCGGGGTCGAGCGGCTCAGCATGGATTTACTGATCGAGGAGGCGCGCGTGGCGCAGCGGTTGGGAATTCCGGCATTGGCGCTGTTCCCGGTCATTCCGCCGGCACAGAAAACAGCGGATGGGGAGGAGGCCTGGAACCCCGAGGGTCTGATTCCTGCTACCGTGCGGGGCCTCAAGGAGGCCGTGCCGGAACTGGGCCTGATCTGTGATGTGGCCCTCGATCCCTATACCCGGCATGGTCAAGATGGGATTATCGACGAGAAGGGCTATATCCGCAACGATCCCACCGTGGAAGCGCTGGTGAAGCAGGCGCTGTGCCAGGCCGAGGCGGGTGCCGACATCGTGGCGCCATCGGACATGATGGATGGCCGGGTCGGGGCGATCCGGGAGGCGCTGGAGACGGGCGGGCATATCAATACCCGGATTCTCGCGTACTCGGCCAAGTATGCCTCGGCTTTTTATGGACCCTTTCGCGAGGCGGTCGGCTCCGCCGTGAACCTCGGCGCCGCGGGCAAGGAGACCTACCAAATGGATCCGGGCAATGGGGATGAGGCGATGCTGGAAATTGCCCTGGATCTTGCCGAAGGCGCCGACATGGTGATGATCAAGCCGGGTCTGCCCTATTTGGATATTGTGCACCGGGTCAAGGAGCGCTTCGGGGTGCCGACCTTCGTGTACCAGGTCAGCGGGGAGTACGCCATGCTCAAGGCCGCCGCCGGGCAGGGATTTCTCGACGAGCGCAAGGTGGTGCTCGAGTCCCTGCTGGGGTTCAAGCGCGCGGGTGCCGACGCCATTCTCAGCTACTACGCCCGTGAAGCCGCGAGTTGGCTTGCCGCGGCGGATTGATGGCGGTCCGCACCGGCCTGATCGGTTGCCCCGTCGCGCACAGCCGCTCCCCGGGGATTCACCGGGTATTCGCCGCGCAGCTGGGCCTGGAGGTGGAGTACCGACTGATCGAGGCCCGGGCCGGCGATTTCGGCTCCGAGGTGCGGGCGTTCTTCGCGGCGTCGGGCCGTGGATTGAACGTGACTCTGCCGTACAAGGCCGCCGCGCTGGCCCTGGCCGCGGAAGCCGGTGTCGCGGCCGGGCGTTGCGGGGTGGCGAACGTGCTCCGGATCGTTTCCGGCCGGCTTCGGGCCGATAACGTCGATGGGCTCGGCCTGGTGCGGGATCTGGCACGGTTGGGCTTCGACCTGCGCGGGGCGCGGGGGCTGATTCTCGGGGCCGGGGGTGCCGCCGCGGGCATTGTGCCCGCCTTGATGGAGGCGGGCATGGATGAGATTACGCTTTTGAACCGTACCCCCGCGCGGGCCCGGGCGCTGGCGCGGCGACTCGGTATCGAGCGGGTCCGGGCGCTTCCGCGCAGCGCCTGCCGCGGGCCGTATCAACTGGTGGTCAATGCCACCTCGGCTTCGCTTGCGGGGGAGTGTCCGGATTTCCCCCCGGGGGCGATGGATCGCGCATCGACTCTCGCCTACGACTTGGTCTATGCCGATTCGCCCAGCCCTTTCCTGCGCCGAGCCTCCGCGCTCGGGGCGCAAGCCGTCGATGGCTGGGGGATGTTGCTGGAGCAGGCGGCCGAATCGTTTTTTCTTTGGCACGGCGTGCGACCGGGCACGGCGGCTTTGCATTGGAATCGTACTCTTGCCTGTGGAGAATGAGATGAGCCGAGAAGAACGGGCCGGGCCCGCGGCGGATGAGCCGGCACGGATAGCCGCGGCGCGGTTTGTACACGTCAACCTGGTTGCTGCGGACTGGCGTCGATTGGCCGATTTTTACCGCCGGTTACTGGGTTGCGAGGTGGTGCCACCGCCGCGCCATTATGCCGGCGCACTGCTGGAGGCGGGAACGGGGGTGCCGGGCGCCGGGCTACGCGGGGCCCATTTACGCCTGCCCGGGGCGGGTGAACACGGGCCCACGCTGGAAATTTACACCTATACGGCTGGGCGGGATGCGGAGTTGCCGGCCGTGAACCGCAAGGGCTACGGGCATATCGCCTTCGAGGTCGATTCGGTGGCCGCGGCCCGCGAGGCGGTCCTGGACCTGGGCGGCTCCGCCGTCGGCGAGATTGTCACGCTGGAGACGGCGACCGGATCCCGGGTAACCTGGTGCTACCTGCGTGATCCGGAGGGGAATATCATCGAGTTTCAGTCGTGGCAAAAGTGATATCCGGGCTCCAGCGTTGATAACGCTGCACTCACGCGGCGGGAGAAGTCCGAGGACCGTCCGCGCCTGAATTTTGGTACCGGGCCGGCACAATCGAGGCAAGCGCCTTTGAGCCGTTCCGGCCTCGGTTTCCAGGCCGTCCACGGCAAGCCTCCGGCTCATCCTCGCAGAGTTACCAGTTCCTCGGCACTGGTGGGGTGGATGGCCACGGTGTCGTCCAGGTCGCGCTTGGTCGCGCCCATGCGCATTGCCACGGCAAATCCCTGAAGCATTTCGTCTGCCCCTTCCCCCAGGGCATGAATTCCGGCGACCCGCTCCTCGGCACCGACCGTAATCAATTTAATCGCCGCGAGCCGGCGGTGCGGCGTCAGGGCATCGGCCAGGGGAGTGAAGCGGTGGCTGTAGCTTTTGACCTCGGAGCCGAACCGTTCTCGGGCTTGCGGCTCGGTGAGGCCGACGGTTCCGACCGGTGGATGGCTGAAAACCACGGAAGGGATGCACTCGTAATCCAGGTGACGCCCGGGCATCCCGCCGAACAGGCGCTCGGCGAGCCGGCGGCCCGCCGCGATGGCGACCGGCGTCAGTTGGTGGCCCCGTCCGGTCACGTCACCGACGGCATGGATGTGCTCGATATTGGTGGTCTGGTAGCGGTTGACCATTACCGCGTTCCAGGAATCGAATTGTACGCCGGCGGCTTCCAAGTCGAGTCCAGCCGTATTCGGTACGCGACCGATAGCATTGAACACGGCATCATAACGGCGGACCTGGCCCGTGTCGGCCAGCACGAGGAATTCATCGTTCTCGCGGCGCAGGCCGACAACGGTGTCGCGGTGACAGTTTACTCCCTGGGCTTCCAGCACCTCGCGGAAAACCCGGCCGATGAACGGGTCGAAGTGGGCGAGGGGCTCACGGCCACCAAGGAACATGCACACGTGGCTGCCAAGTGACGCGAAGATGCCGCCGAGTTCGGCGGCGATAAACCCGGCGCCGATCATCGCCACCCGCCGGGGGCGGTTTTCCAGGGTAAAGAAACCATCGGATGTCAGCGCCAGTTCGCCTCCGGGAACCGCCAACATTCGTGGCCGGCTGCCGGTGGCTATCAGAATATGCCGCCCTTCGAGTCGGCGGAGGCCTACGGCAACGGTGCGGGCGTCGATAAACCGGCCCATGCCGCGGAAGACCTGCACGCCATTTGCCTCCAGCCCTTCGGCGTAGTGGCGGTTGAGGTGGATGATGTAATTATCCCGGGCGATGCGCAAGTCGTTGAAATCGTGCTGGGCCGTTACCGGCTGAAAACCGTATCCGGGGGCATTGCGCAGCGCCGCGGCGGTTCGGGCCGCGTACCAGGCGAGCTTTTTCGGCACACAGCCGCGGTTGACGCAGGTGCCTCCGAGGCGCTCGGCCTCGATCAGGGCGACCTGGGCGCCGTAGGTGGCCGCACGGTTTGCGGCGGCTACTCCGCCGCTGCCACCACCGATCACGACAAGATCAAACTGGCTGGTTTTCATGGGATGATCGTTCCTGGGTTTCTAAATGGTTGGTTGTCGTTGCGAGGCGGTACAACTTACTATATTCATCGGTTTCGTTTCCGGCAGGAGCATCTTGGCCAAGCATTTCCCTCCCGTCGATCCGGACCGGACCGTTGCCCGGGCCTTGGCCGAGGATATCGGGTCGGGAGACCTGAGCGCGGCCCTGGTGCCGGCACATACCCGCGCCAAGGGGCACATTATTGCGCGTGAGCCGGGGGTTGTGGCAGGAATCCCCTGGGCCCAGGCGGCATTCCACCAGGTCGATCCCGGGATCAGCCTCGGCTGGTGCCGGAGCGACGGTGATGCCCTGTCGAAAAATGACATATTGTGCGTCCTGGAAGGTCCGGCCCGCGCCATCCTCACCGCCGAGCGGACCGCGCTCAATTTTCTGCAGTTGCTCTGCGGTACGGCGACGCTTGCCCGGCGCTATGCCATGGCGGTCGCGGGGAGCACTGCTCAGGTGATCGATACCCGCAAGACCCTTCCCGGGCTGCGTGCCGCCCAGAAGTATGCGGTCGCGGTCGGTGGTTGCGGCAACCATCGCATGGGGCTGTACGATGCAATTCTGATCAAGGAAAACCACATCGCCACGGCGGGCGGTATCGGGGCGGCGCTTGCCCGGGTCGCCGGGGTCGGGGTGCCGGTCGAGGTCGAGGTGGAAAATCTGGGGGAATTGGCGCAAGCGCTCGCCGCCGGTGCCGCCCGGATTCTCCTGGATAATTTCACTCCCGAACTCCTGTCGCGGGCCGTTGCCATAACCGCCGGGCGGGCCGAGCTGGAGGCTTCGGGCAATGTTTCGCTCGGTAATGTACGCGAGATCGCCCAAACCGGGGTCGATTATATTTCTGTCGGGGACCTGACCAAGAACGTTCGCGCCTTGGACCTTTCGCTACGCCTCGAGGTTGAACCGGGGCGGTGAATGGCACGGATGATTTTCCTCTTCGGCATTGACGCCGAGCTTAAGGCATTCTAAACTTAAACCGCTTTCGATCGTGTTGTGACCGTCTTGCCGGTTGATTCCCAGCGGTTACTCCGCTACACGGGAACGGGTGCCGAAAGAAGTGGGGGGAATGTTCGTAAGCGGTTCAGTGGAGCGGGGCGATTACTGTACCGGAAGGAGGTGGATGAGATTCGTTTCCAAGCTACTGTCGGGATAAGCGCCGCCGCGCGGAAAGCTTGGCCCGCACTCGGAAGGCGCTGCAGGTTGTCGCTGGCCGGCGTAGCGGCGGCCATTATCTTGGCTCTTCAACTGATGGGCTCGGCGCAGGCCGCGGCGAAGGTCATCCCGGTTGCCTTGATCGATCCGTTTTCCGGTCCCTTTGGGCCGGTCGGGATCGCCTATGCGCAGGAACTCGCATTCATGGTCAAGAAGGTTAACCGGTCCGGGGCACTTGGGCGCTATAAGCTTAAGCTCGTTCTCTTCGACGATAAGGTAAGTCCCGCTGTGGCGCAATTGGATGCCGAGAAAGCCGCCGATGAGGGCATTCACTACCTGGTGCAAGGTCTCGGCTCCAATGTTGCGTTTGCCCTGGTTCATTGGCTCAAGAAGCATAATCGGAACCACCCCAAAGACAAGATTCTGTATCTGAATTACGCCTCGATCGATCCCGGGTTGAGCAACGGCGACTGCGGTTTTTACCACTTCAATTTCGACGCCAACGTGAATATGAAGATGGCCGCCCTGGTGAGTTACATAAAGTCTCAGAAGGAAATTCATAAGGTCTTTCTGATTAACATGGATTATTCGTACGGTCACGCGGTGGACGAGGCGGCGAGGGAGATGCTGCAGCGGGCACGGCCGGACATCAAAATCGTTGGTGACCTGTTTACGCCGATCGGCAAGGTCAAGGACTACACTCCCTTCGTTTACCAGATAAAACAGTCGGGAGCGCAGGCGGTCATCACCGGGAACTGGGGGGCCGACATGGCACTGCTGGGGAAGGCGGCCGGGCAAGCCAGGCTTACGGGCATCCGGTTCTTCACGTTTTATGCGGGGATGCCCGGCACTCCCCAGGCGATCGGCGATATCGGTGCGGGCCGCATCATGCAGATCACCCCGTGGGTGGCGACGGTCAAGAGTTCGGAGACCAGGCTCGCGACGGAGTTCAAGGCCGAGTATCACACCGACTGGTACTACGGCTCCCAAGTGTATCTCACGGGAATGCTGGCCAAGGCCATCGAAGAGGCGGGGACCGACGATCCAACCCGGGTTGCCCTGCATCTCGAGGGAATGCACTACGATTCGCCGGTCGGCGATGTCTATATGCGCGCCGACAACAACGCCGCGGTTATGCCCATGTATCTGTCGATTCTCGAGAAGGGCGTGAAGCCCTACCTGCAAGGTACCGATATGCAGTGGAGGGCCGTCGGGCGTATCCCGGCGATCAGCATGATGCTGCCGAGCTCTTGCCACATGGTGCGGCCGAAGGCTGCGGTGCTGTATAACGCGTATTACGACAACACCGGACAGTGACCGGGGGAAACCGATTGTCATGAAGGTGCCCGGTATCGAGACCCCGGTATCCGCCGGGGCCGCACCGCAACCGGGACTCCGAACCTATCGCCAGGGGGTGCCGCCCCGAGCGGCGGTTTGTACCGGCGGGGGCTGAACCGTGCTGCACACCACCATCTTCGTTCTGGTGAATGGGTTGATGTACGGCCTGCTGCTCTTCCTGCTCAGCAGCGGCCTTACGCTTATTTTCAGCATGATGGGTGTGCTCAACTTCGCGCAAGTGAGCTTCTACATGCTGGGTGCGTATCTCGGGTTCCAACTCATGGTGTGGACCAATTATTGGGTCGCTCTTTTCCTCGCGCCTCTTCTTGTCGGATTATTAGGTGCCGCCGTCGAGCGATATCTGCTGAACAAGGTGCACATGCGGGGACAAGTGGCCGAACTCCTGCTGACTTTCGGGTTAAGCTACCTAATTCTCGAGGCGGTCAAGCTCGCTTGGGGGGTCAACGCCGTAAATTACGGTATTCCACGAAGTCTCGATTTTCCCATTTTCTCGATAGCCGGAGTTTCCTACCCCGCCTACAATGTCTTTATGATGGCCGTAGCGGTCGCCATTTTCATATTGCTCTATCTGCTGCTCAAGAAAACGCGTCTCGGCATCATCATCCAGGCCGCGCTGGGCGACCGGGACATGGTGGGCATGCTGGGGCACAACATCGCGCAGATATTTACGCTCGTGTTCGGCATCGGCTGCGCGCTCGCCGGCGTGGCGGGCGTCGTTGGGGGCAACATTCTCGTGACCGAGCCCGGCATGGCCCTTTCCCTCCTTCCCATTACTTTCGTCGTCGTTGTCATCGGCGGTATGGGATCGTTCACCGGCGCGCTCGCGGCGTCTCTCCTTATCGGGTTTCTGCAAAACTACATGATGACGCTGAACGTGTCGCTCGCGGGCCTGGCCGGGCTTTCCATGGGGGCGCATGCCCCCTTCTATGAACTCCTGAACCAACCCCTGTCGCAGCTCGCCGCCATCATGCCTTATCTGCTCATGATCTTGATCCTGGTCTTTCGCCCGCAGGGCTTGATGGGGAAGGTGAAAACCTGAGTAACGCCATGGCGGATCGTGCTTACACGCGAGGCTTGTCGTTGCCGCAAGGATTGGGCCCAGGGGCTTTTTTTGTCGTAAGCCTAGCCGCCGCGCCATGGGTTTTTAACTCGAACGCCGCGCTTACCGTGCTTAGCCTGATGGCGGTCGCCGTCGTGTTCGCCCTTTCATACAACATCCTGTTCGGGCAGACGGGGCTGCTGTCGTTCGGCCATGCCGTCTATTATGGCCTCGGTGCCTATTTTACGGTGCATGCGCTCAATTACTTTGCCGTCTCCCGCATTCCCTATCCGGTGGAGCTGACGCCTTTGCTTGGCGGCGTGGCCGGATTGTTTTTCGGGTTCGTGCTGGGGGTGATCTCCGTCCGGCGGGCGGGCCTCGGCTTTGCCATGATCTCGTTCGGAATCGGGATTCTCATGGGCTCCCTGGCGTTGATACTGCGCCACTGGTTCGGCGGCGACGGCGGGCTTGCCGGCAATCCGGCCGGCGGCACGCACCTGTTCGGTCTTACGCTCACCAGCCCCCTGGAAATTTACTACTTGATGGCGGCATGGTGCGTGGTTTGTGTCGCCCTCATCTATTTCTTCACGAACACGCCGCTCGGGCAAATGGCGACCGCCGTTCGCGACAATTCGGAACGCGTGGAGTTCATGGGTTATAGCCCCTACCAGATCCGGGTACGCATGCATACTTTGGCCGGGTTTTTCGCGGGCGTCGCCGGGGGTATGGCGGCGATTACAAACGGAATCGTTGCCCCGGATGCCTTGGGATTCGTCCTCTCCGGAGAGGTCATCATAATGGCCTATATCGGTGGCACGACGATATTTTTCGGGCCGGTTATCGGCGCGGTCATCCTGAGCTTCATGCAAATCCAGCTCAGCAACTACACGAACGCCTGGCAACTCTATCTTGGCTTGTTGTTCGTGTTCATCGTTATTTATGCTCCAGACGGAATCGCCGGCCTGCTCAAGATGCATGCGCCGGCCATGCGCTACCGCAAACTCCATCACTTGCTGCCGGCCTATCTTCTCGTCGCCGTCCCGGGCGGGGTTTTCCTCCTGGGACTGGTCTTCCTGGTGCAGATGGGCTACGCGCTTCATGGTGCGCAGATATTCCTGACGCAGTCGTTTACCTTCATGGGCCTTGCGTTCGATGACCACAGCGTTTGGACTTGGGTGATCGGCGCCGCCGTAACGGCCGGCGCGTTTCTCGGCGCGCGCCCTGGAGTCGCGCGTGCGCGATGTGCCTGGGAACGGATCACCGTCGAGATCAAGGCCGCCCAGGCGCTTGCAAGCCGCGCGGACGGGGATACTGGATGAGCCCTCCTGCCCTCCGGTTGGAAAATGTGAACAAGAGGTTTGGTCTCGCGCATATTATCCGTGGGGTCAACCTGGATGTGTGCCACGGGGAGCGGCACGCTATCATCGGGCCGAACGGGGCCGGAAAATCGACGCTGTTCGACCTCATCAGCGGCCGCTTCTCGTTATCCGGGGGCCATGTTTTCCTCCACGGGAAAGATATCTCCGGCCACTCCGCCTACCGGATCCGGCGTTCCGGGCTGGCCCGAAGTTTTCAGGTCATCAATATCTTTCCCCGCCTGACGGTATACGAAACCTTGCGTTGTGCGCTCCTGTGGTCCCTGGGCTATCGTTATAACTTTTGGCGCCGCATCCAGCGCCTGCCCGAGGTCGGGAGACGGGCAACCGAATTGATGGAAATTATCGGCCTCGGCGCCCAGCGCGATGTCAGCGGTGCCGAGCTCTCCTATGCCGATCAGCGGGCGCTGGAGATCGGCATAACCATCGCGGGTGAGCCGAACGTTATTTTGCTGGATGAACCCACCGCGGGTATGAGCCGGGCCGAGGCCGAACAGGCGGTTCAACTCATCCGCCGCGTGACCGCAGGCAAGACCCTGCTTATCGTGGAGCACGACATGGAGGTGGTCTTCGGTCTTGCGGATCGCATCTCCGTTCTGGTCTACGGCGAGGTCATTGCCACGGGCGGGCCCGATGAGATTCGCAACAACGTCTCCGTGCGGCGGGCCTACCTGGGCTCGACAGCGGAACAGGAAACATCGGCACATGCTGCAAGTCACTGATCTTCACGCCTATTACGGCAAGAGTCACATTCTCCAAGGGGTGAATCTTACGGTTGGCGAGAACGAGGTTGTCAGCCTCTTGGGGCGGAACGGTGTCGGGCGCTCCACGACCATCAAGGCCATTATGGGCATGGTAAGAGTGGCCGGCTCGATTCGCTTCAAGAACCAGGAGATCGGCGGGCTTCCGCCCTATGAGATCGCCCGCCGGGGGATAGGAATCGTGCCGGAGAGGCGAAATATTTTCCCGACCCTGACGGTTCACGAAAACCTTCTCATTGGCATGAAGCGCAAGCACCAGAAGGGGCGGTGGTCGGTCCAGGCGACTTTTGATCTCTTTCCGAACTTAAGAGAACGCGCCGCAACGCCGGCAGGTGTTTTGTCGGGCGGAGAGCAGCAGATGTTATCCATATGCCGCACGCTGATGGGCGATCCCGACCTGGTCATGGTCGACGAACCGACCGAAGGGTTGGCCCCGCAGATGGTCGAACAGGTCGGCATGTTGCTTGAGAGGATCGCCGGGCAAGGCGTGGCGATCCTTCTCGTGGAGCAAAAGCTGCAAATCGCTTTGCGTATTTCCCACCAGGTCCTGGTCATGGGCCACGGGCGGATCGTGTTCAGTGGTACACCGAAGGACTTTCTTTCCCAGGAAAGTGTTCGCCGGGAATGGCTGGAGGTGTGACGGGGGTGCGGCGGTTTGTCCTGGACCGATGCGCTTTAGCGACGGATGCCCGGGCGGCGGCCTCCCGCTTATCCGTTCCGTGTTCCCGGTGTTGCCGGCGCCGCCCTGGCTTCACCGCGATAAATGTAGCCGAATATCCGGGGGCCTTGGAGATAACGGCTGCTTTGTTCGAGGATCTCGAAGCCGGCGTCGCGGATGAGTTCGGGGATCTCACGGTTGAGATGGCAGCCGCCGGCGAGCGGTTTCCACAATGGGGTCAGCCGATCCTGCCAGCGCCGGACTCCGGGCTCTGGCGCGGCGCCGTGTTCAAGGAATAGGAATCGGCCGCCCGGTTTCAGCACCCGGTGCATTTCCTCCAGTGCCCGGTCTATTCTGGGTATCGAGCACAGGGTGAAGGTGCTGATTACGGTATCGAAACTCTCCGCTTCGACGGGTATGGACTCGGCGGACAGGGGGAGAAGTTCTAACGGAATATGGGCCTTGAGTGCCCGTTTTTCGGTTTGATGACGCAGGGCACCGGGATCGATTCCGGTCAGCATCGCCACCCGATCGCGGCGATAATGAGCCAGGTTGTGTCCGCTGCCGATGCCGACCTCGAGCACCTTGCCGTCCGCCCGCGGCACGATGCGCTCGCGTTCGCGCCCCAGTTGCGGCAAGGCACAGACCCAGTCGATGAGATGCGGCAAGAGGAAACGGTCATAGGGGTTCATAATCGGTGTCCGAAGAGCCATGCGGGTGGTCTCATGGTAGGATAAAAAAGTGTCCGTTGCCAGAACCGGGTGTTTTTCAGGGGGTGACCGCGGGCGTGTCAACCGTCGGTTTTGTTCCGCTTTCCGCAACGTGTAACTTTCGGATCAGTGAGAATCCTGGGTTCGGCCGAAGAGTCATGTCCGCCCCGGGGTTCAGGCCGAATTGCTGAACAGATGATGCACTACCCGGTGTGGGGCCCTGGACTTGCGGCCACCTTGCCGTCGTGCCCTTTATCTTGCGCGAACCCGAACCTGGAACCCGTCAGGTGGTTTGAATCCCGGTTAAGAGAGCGGGGGGTGGCGTGTGCAAATCCTTTCTATTCGGATGGCACGGAGGCCATCAAACACCTGGTGACGGTCGGTATCGGAGTTGGCCATCCAACGGCCCTTTTACCGGATAAAATAATGCAACGAGGCCTGCTCCAGGCTGCCCAGGCCTTTTTCGGGTTGTTGCAAGGGGTGATCGGCGACAGCGTATGCGGGTGATTACTTCCGTGTCCACCGGTCTACCGGGGGCGGGAAATCAACGAGGTTTATCCGGGCGCCAACGGCCTCTGTGGCCGGTTCGTCCGTGTTCCGTGGGGGCAAGTGAAACCTTTCTTCAAGAGAAAGCTAATATACTTTTGGATGTTAGTCGGGGATAGTGACTTATGCACAATCTTGCTTCAGCAGGGATTCGTGGTGATGGAATGCCACGGGAGGGCACTTTTCAGGACATGCTCGTACACGCCGATGATGCGGCGATTTTAATGAAAATGCTGGCCAATTCGGTCCGCCTGTTGATTTTGTGCCATCTTGTGGATGGCGAGCTTTCGGTGGGAGCCATCAATCGGCGGGTCAGTATCAGCCAGTCCGCACTTTCTCAGCATTTGGCGTTGTTGCGCCGCGACGGGCTGGTGCGCACGCGCAGGGAAGCTCAAAGCGTCTATTATTCGATAAAAAGCGAGAAAGTAAGGCGTATATTGACCCTGCTGCATGAACTGTACTGCCCCTTGACCGATTCATCCGAATTTTGAAGACCGGTAAGCGATGATTCTCGCCTGGCTGGGCGCCATTGTGGTCGGGTTGAGCCTTGGGTTGCTGGGTTCGGGCGGCTCGATTCTAACGGTTCCGATCTTGGTCTATCTGCTGGGCCAGCCCGATAAAGTGGCGATTGCCGGCTCACTGGCGATCGTCGGCGGGATCAGCCTTGTCGGCGCCGCCCGCTATGCGTATCAACGGTTGGTTTCCTGGCGCCATGTGGCGTGGTTCGGGATTCCTGGAATCGGTGGCAGTTATCTGGGCGCGTATGTCTCGAAGTTCGTACCCGGGAGTGTACAACTGGTGGTGTTTGCGCTCATCATGGGGCTGGCTTCCTACACTATGCTGCGTCCCGCTGCCGTGGGATCCGCCGACGGACGGCATCCGCTGTGGTTGCTTCTTGCGGGATTCATCGTGGGCATGGTCACCGGGTTCGTCGGAGTCGGCGGTGGGTTTCTGATCGTTCCGGCATTGGTCGTGCTCGGGGGGTTGGCGATCTACTCGGCTGTAGGTACCAGTCTTGTCGTCATCGTAATGAATTCGGGTGGTGGCTTCTATAAGCATTTCGATTTGTTGCATGCCAGCCATGTCGCTATCGACTGGAGGACGATCATCCTTTTTATTGTCTTGGGTGCCGCCGGCAGCGTGGCGGGCAACAGCCTTGCCCGCCGTATTACGCCCGTGCGCCTGCGACATATCTTCGGGGTGTTTCTCATTGCCATGAGCGGCTATATCCTATGGCACAGCTTGCCGCTCGGGCTTTAATCACGGCGGCGCATTTCCCCTGCGCCGCCATGCTCGGCCCGAGGTGGAGCGCAATAATTCCCGCCTATTCGAATAAGTGCGCCTCCCAGGTCCCGCGCACGGAATTGAACAGGAGGATGCGGGGCGCCCGGCGCATTTCCGCCACGTCGATTGTTCCCTCGGTGATTTGACCCCGGGCGAGCAATTCGGCCCGCATCGTGCCGCCCAGCAAGCCCGAATCGATCTTCGGGGTTACCCAGTGGCCGTGGCGCTCGATGGCGAGGTTGGCGATCGAGGTTTCGGTCACCTCGCCGCTTTCGTTGAAAAGCACCACCTCTTCGGCGTCGGGCCGGGTCGCCCGTGCCTGCTCGTAGGCCTGTCGGTGAGTGGTCTTGTGATATAGAAAGGGATCGCTTTTGGAGACGGGCGTGCCGGCGAGCACGATCCGGATCGGAGGCGGTGAGCCGGAGCATGGTTCGACCTCGATGGCACAGTGCCCATCGGGAAACAACCTCAACCTGACCCGGCTGCTCGAGTGGCGGTCAAGGACTGCCCCTTCCAGTTGCTGGAGAATGCCTTCGCGATTGTAGGTAAAGCCGAAGTATTCGGCCGATTCCGCCAGTCTCGCCAGGTGGCGATCCAGCAGGAAGAAACCGGTTCCAGGATCGTGACGCAGGGTTTCAAGAAGTTGGAAATCCGCCAATCCGGACTGCTCCAATACCGCTGCTTTGGTTAAGCATTCGGCGTATTCTACGGGACCTACCGAGTCGGCGACCAGGCCGCTGCCGACCGGGTAGCGAGCCTTGTTTCCGGTCAGCGTCAGGGTGCGGATGGCGACGCTGAATACCGTTTCCCGGCGAGTCACATAACCGATTGCACCGCAATAGATTCCGCGGGATGTGTGCTCTTCCCGGGCAATCAGGCGCATGGTCGCCGCCTTGGGGGCCCCGGTGACCGAGCCGCAAGGGAAAAGGGCATCGAGTATGGTGCCCAGGCGGGTGTGGGCCGGTAACCGGGCCTCGATGGTAGAGGTCATTTGCCAGAGTGTGGGGTAGCGTTCCAACACAAACAGACTGGGCACCGTGACGCCGGCGGTTTCCGCGATACGGCTCAGGTCACTGCGCAAAAGATCAACAATCATGATGTTTTCGGCCTGGTCCTTGGCGGCGTTGGCCAGCTCTTGGGCAATGGATCGGTCGGCGGCGAGGGTGAGCCCGCGTTTACGGGTGCCCTTCATCGGCCGCACTAAAATGCGCCTGCCGCGGCGGGCGAAAAACAATTCGGGGGAAACCGAGACGATATCCCGCTCGGGGTAGTGAAACCAGGCCGAATAGCCTGCTCGCTGAGCTTGGCGCAAGGTTTCGTAAAGCCACGCCGGATCCCCGTTGAAAGAAGCTTCGAGGCCGAAGGTATAGTTAACCTGGTAGGTGTTTCCAGCAGCCAGGGCGGCCTGGATCCGCGTGAAGATTTCGCCATAGGTGTGGGCATCGACTGTGGCTTTCCAGGGGCCGAATGCGGCATGATGCTTGGGCTTCGGCAGGGTAACTTCGCGGCCATCTATGCCGAACCAGAGCAGGGGCAGGCCGGTTTCCGGAGGCCGCACCTGCAGTGCCGGATCAAAGGCCGGGGCGGCTTCGTAGGCAATCCAGCCGACGGCCTCGGCCCCGGCGTGAACGGCCCGTTCCAGCCGTTGGAGCGCCGGTTTCACCGCGGCGAGAGTCGTGGCTTCGACGATGTCTCGGAAATCGCCTAGACAACGTTGCCAACGGCCGCCGCCGGGACGGGTGAAATCGATTTGTACCTGCGGCGCGAGGGTCATGAAAAATTATGCCGCACCAGCCCACAGTCCAGCGCCGAACCGGGTTTGCGGCATTGTCCGCTGCTGGATGGTGTTCAATCGGCGATGGCTTTACCCGCTGATGTAGTGTTCGAGTTGCGCGATCACAAATTGTTGCTCGGCAATGACGGCCTTGACTAGATCGCCGATGGAGACCATACCGATCACCTTGCCTTTTTCCAGCACGGGCAGATGACGAATGTGTCTTTCGGTCATTATCGCCATGCATTCTTCAACGCTTTCATCCGGTTGGGTGCAAACGACCTGGCGGATCATGATGTCGGCTACTTTAAGCTCGGTGGAATGATGCCCCTTGAGAATGACCTTGCGGGCGTAATCGCGTTCGCTGATCAGCCCGACGGGCCTGTCGTTATCCACAACCAGCAGGGCGCCGATATTTTTCTCGGCCATTAGTTTCAGGGCATCGAACACCGAACGCTCCGGTCCGATGCTCCAGACTTTTTTCCCCTTGACTTTCAGTAGATTGCTAATGGTGCTCATGGCGAGGACTCCTGAGGTTGATTTAAATCGTCGCTATTGCGGACTTTCGCCCGCGAGGCGACGCAGAAATTGCAGCCGGGACTGCTCGATGGGGCTGCGGTAGGGTGTGGTGGCATAGGCCGCAAGTGGATGCGCCTCGACCGGGTAGGATTCTGCGGCACTTCTACCCAGCAGGGTGGGTTTGCCCGGGTGATCCGCCAGGCGCTCAATCAGAAAGCCCGTAAGGCGATAGGGGCCGGGAGCATGTAGTGTGCGTAAAACGCTTGCGTGACAACGCAGGGCCAGGCCGTCGCCGAGCGTATCCAGTGTCCCTTCGGTGGTGAGGTGGGCAATAGGTTGATTGTTCCCGGCGCGGACCAGGTTGGCCTGGACACGATAGTAACCGGGATGAATGACATTGAATTCAAGGGGAATGACCAGATTCGGCCCATCGACATAGGAAGAGTCAAGGCCGGTTAGGATGGCTTGGGGGTACTCATAACGGAAGGGCACAACCACCTTTATTTTCCGGGAAGAGACGGAGATCTCGACTTCGGCGCGCAGGTTTCGCGGCCAGTTTCGCGAGGAGTCGGCCGGTAGGCTGCCGCTGAAGATCAGGATCCCGCCGCGCGCGGGTTTTTCGTTTAACCGGAACTGATCGAGACGCCGTCCCCGTAGATCCAGAATGCCGGCCTCGGCGGAGGAGACGGTATCCAGTAAATGTTTGGGTGCCCGCACGGTGGCGGTCACCGTGATCGGCTGGTCGGCAAACAGGGTGGTGTGAGGCAGGGCGAGCGCAATGTGCAGTGTGCCGCCCGCAAGGCGGAGTGGCAGGGCGATGGGAATGTAGGCGTTGGGGTGGAGCAGGGTCCATTGGCGGGAAGTCAATGGTGTCGACCAGGGGGGGTACTTCATGTTGCTGGCGTAAGCGGCGGCAACGGCTTTCAGGCTCGAGCGCATGGACTTGGAGGTGCGTGCGGATTTGGTGGCAATAGGGTTGGCGCCGGCGAGGCGCGATAGCGGTGGAGCCGGGGCGCCCGGCGCCACGACGGCCGCAGCATGGTGCGGGGGCTTGGTGGGGGTGGATCCCCAGCGGAGGGCAAAAAGGGTCACCGCAGCGGTGCCTACGCCTAGCAGAAGTGTTGCTTGAATTATGCGCCTATTCATGTTCTCCAGAAAGTCGCCGGATTAGGGAGATTCTATCGTGACGGATGGTGTACCGGCTTGTTTTCAATCTTTTGCGCCGCGGGGCAAGGGCCGCGCGCTAGTGAGGATCAAAAAACACCCCGGATTTCCCGTTTACCTTGTCACGAACCATAAGCTGGCAAGGCACCTCGGCTCGAAATTTTTATTTATCCTAGCAGTTAAGGCGGGTAAAGGTGAGTATAAATGATTTTTGCATTTTGATAATGAAAGGGCTATATTTAAAAACATACACAGGAGGGAGATGGCCGATGGGATACCGCAAGTGGGGATTACTCTTGATTTTGGGGCTGGCCGTAGCCGCCTGGTTGCCTTCGGGCCGGGCCGAGGCCGCGTTGGCCGGTTACCCGGTGGTACTGGTACACGGATTCCAGCCCACGCAACTAAGAAACTGTCCGAGCCCGACCCAGGTGCGTAGCGACGGCTATCAATATTGGAGTGCGTTCTGGGATGCCCATGCCGAGGCCCGGATTGACTGGTCTTCCTGTAACCGGGTGCAAACCGGCATCGCGGCAGCGGCCTGGCCGCAGCTGGTCAGCCTGTCCGAGTCCGGGCTCTGTACCCGCGGATGCGTGTTCGTAACCCATTCCACCGGCGATTTGGTTCTACGCTACCTGTTGGCGAACCAGGCGCACTGGCTTCAGGTTGCCGGATTGCAGCCGCTGCGGGTGATCGCGGCGCTGGATTTCGGCGGTGCGGGAGGTGGGGACGCCCTTGCCCAGATAGCCATTAACGTGGCGGCAAATAATGCTTGGTACCTCGATCCGATGAAGGCCGCGATCAAAGCCTGGCTGGGCTATGATCTTTACGGCACCCAACACCTGGGCGTATTGAACGACCTGGTTCCGACCATGGCCCGGAGTATTGCCACGGTGCCGACGGCCATCCCGCATCTACGCTTTGCCGGTGGCGGGTGGTCCTACCTGGGCCTGACCAAGCCGTTTCTCCCCGGGCGGGATGATTCGGTTGTATCGCTGCAATCCTCCTGCGGCGCCGCCCAGTATGGCAGTTATGACAGTTGTGTCGCCTCCGAGACCATGGAGGGTGAACAGACTTATACCAGTGCTCCCGCCGCATTGTGGTACGATTATTTTCCGATTTTGATGGGTTCGGGTACGAACCATTCGGGGTTGATCGGCAACCAGACCGGGGTGACCCTGGCGCCGGTGTTCAACGACTTTAATGCCAACGGCTTGCGGGTGAGTGTCGCCACGGCAAGGTACACCGAGAAAGCGTGGTGGGATTTTTGGGGCAGCGGCACCACTTATGTCTATGTTCCGGGCTCTTCCGGGCACACGATGTCGCAGGTGGCCTATGGGGCGCTCAATTAGGGGCTTTGGCTGGAATTCAGGTAGGAAAAGCCCTGCTCCGGGTTTTTCTTCGGTAGCGCGGGCACAAGTCCCGCGCTGGTTTTTTCGCTGTGTCCACGCTACTATATGAATGCCACTCTGCGATCCCGTGCCGCCGATCGCTTGGTTGGTTCGGATTCTGGCGGTATATTCGTGAGCACGAGGTTGTAGAGTACGATGAAACTTTATGTGGGGAATTTACCCTATACCACCACGGACGATGAACTACAGCAGGCCTTCGCTGCTTATGGCGAGGTAGCTTCCGCCAACGTGGTTCAAGATCGGATGACCAATCGTTCCCGTGGGTTTGGGTTTGTGGAAATGCCGAACGATGAGTCGGCCAAATCCGCCATTGAGGCATTGAACGGGAAAGATATGAATGGGCGCAACCTGATCGTCAATGAAGCCCGTCCGCGAACCGAGCAACGGCCGTCGCATGGGGGGCCGTTTCGACGCCGGTGAATATCGGTGTATTGATTTACCAGGCCGCCTTCGGGCGGCCTTTTTTATGGTCCGGAAAGAGGTGCAGGCGGGTATTCCGGTTGGCAGGGGGTAGGGTTTTAGGGATCTATTGCCAATATTGTGGAGTGTCGGGCGCGCAAGGATCAGGCGAGGGCTGGATCAAAAAGGCCCCGGCGGGATCGCCCGGCCCCTCGGAGGGGGAGGCGCCAACCGGGCGAACCAAAGTCTGCGCGGCAAAGTCTGGCTCGAATAAGGGAGAATGTCTGCAGCGGAAGATGGACAAAATAGGTTCCGGATCATGATTGGGTTATTGCAGCGGGTAAGTCGGGCAACGGTGCGGGTTGGGGGCGAGCCGGTCGGGGAAATCGGCGCTGGACTGGCCGTCCTGGTAGGTGTCGAACGGGGTGATGGAGAGCGTGAGGCGCAACGACTGGTCGAACGAATTCTCGCGTACCGAGTCTTTGGGGACGGAGCCGGGAGGCTCAATCGCAGCCTGACGGATACCGGCGGTGGCTTGCTGCTGGTGCCGCAATTCACCCTGGCGGCGGATACCCGCAAGGGAATGCGACCGAGCCTGGGCCGCGCCGCGCCGCCCGACGTGGCCAGGACGCTGTTTTCCCGGGTGCTTGAGCTGGCTGCGAAGGCGCATGGCTTGGTCGCCAGCGGCCGTTTTGGAACGCACATGGAATTGGAGTTGGTCAACGATGGGCCGCTGACGTTTTGGCTCCAGGTTCCTCCATCGGCGCATCGAGCCTTATAATCCAGATGCACGGGTATTTAGCCGGGAGGTTCTGCGATGGGTCTTGAGGAAATCAGTGCATGGCAATTGGCATTGATCTTTATATTGCTGGTGTGGGCCTTGGTTGTTGCTTTTCTTCGTCCCGTGGACTCCAACTCCACGGCCGGGCCCGGTGAGAGGGATGCGGAAAAAGGTTCCGGCGAGGAGGATGCCGAATCACCACCACGCTCTGCGAGTCAATGAGTTCGGTGGAAGGCCCCGATTGGGGATGCGGTGCGGGAGAGCTTGGGTTAGAACATCGAATCGGGCAGGTGGGCCGCGGTAGGGGGGATTGGGGCTCGGGTGAGCGGGGCGTAAACGGTTACGGTGTGATCTCGGGATTCATATGTCGAGTTCGGTGCTTACCGGGGCGTGATCGCTGGGTCGGGGCCAGCCTCGTGGCGTGGTGTCGATCCCGGCGCTTTGACAGCGTTCGGCGAGGGGACGGGAAAGAAGAATATGGTCGATCCGCAAACCCCGGTTGCGACGGAATCCTCCTTGACGGTAATTCCACCAGGAGTAGCTGTTGGCAGGTTGCTCGAACAGCCGGAAGCTGTCGGAAAATCCGAGTTCGACCAGCGCATGGAAGGCTTCCCGCTCCGGGGGGCTGACCAGCACCGAGCCTTCCCAGGCCTTGGGGTCGTAGACATCCCGATCCTCGGGAGCAATATTGAAATCGCCGAGTACGACGACCTGGTCGTATTCGCTCAGAAGCGTATGCAGAAATGTGGTCAGTGTCTTAAGCCAGGCAAGCTTATACCGATACTTATCGCTGCCTACCGCCTGGCCGTTGGGGACGTAAACGTTGACTATCGCCAGGTCGTCCAGGCGGGCCGCAAGCAGGCGCCGCTGGACATCCTCGAATCCCGGTAGCTTACAGGTAATGAGTTCGATCGGGCGGCGCGCAAGGAGAGCAACTCCGTTATAGGCCGGTTGCCCGGCGTAAAGCACATGCCAGCCGAGATTCGCCAGCGCTTGTTCGGGGAAGGCCGCGTCAGGCAGCTTGGTCTCCTGTAACGCGAGCAGGACGGGTGCGGCCGCGGCACTCCACTGCAGGACTTGCTCCAGCCGTACCCGTAGCGAATTGACATTCCAGGTGGCAAGTTTCATCGAGTCAAATTTGGTTGGAATAAATTGGTGGTTTCGAATCCGGTCATTGTAACGGGATCGTACGGTCCTGTCGGGTGATTATGTGCCCGCTCTACCCCAAACAAAGGGGCCGGCCATATAGCCGGCCCCGAGGTGCATCCAACGGTTGTGGAAACTTTTATGTCCCGGATGTGCCGGAGAGTCCGCGGTACTTGAGCATGGGCCCGATCTTGGGGTCGCTGCCGTAGAAGTCACGGAACATTTTCGCCAGGTTCTCGGTGTTGCCGCGCGAGAGGATCATGTCACGGTAACGCTGGCCGTTGGCGCGGGTCATGCCGCCGTGATCCAGGAACCACTGGTAGGTGTCGTCGCACAGCATCTGGGTCCACATGTAGGCGTAATATCCGGCGGCATAGCCATTACCCCAGATATGCATGAAGTAGCTGGAGCGGTAACGCGGCGGCACCTGCGCCATGTACACTCCCGTTCTTTTGAGAGCGGCGCGCTGGAAAGTGTCCACGTTCTGTATGGGCGCACTCGCCGGCAATTCATGCCATTGCATGTCGAGCTCGGCCGCCGAAACCAGTTCGGTCATGTCGTAGCCCGAATTGAAATACTTCGCCTTCAGCAGTTTGTCCAGTAGCGCCTTTGGCATCGGTTTTCCGGTCTTGTAGTTGAGCGCGTAGTGCTCGAGCACCTTGGGATACAGCGCCCAGTGCTCGTTGAACTGCGACGGGTACTCGACGAAGTCGCGTGCCGTATTGGTGCCGGACAGACTCGGATACTCCTCGTCGGCGAAGAAGCCGTTCAGCGCATGGCCGAACTCGTGAAACATCGTCGTGACTTCGTCGAAGGTCAGCAGCGTGGGTTGGCCCGGCGGCGGCTTGGGGAAATTGGTGACGTTGTAGATTACGGGCAGCGTGCCGAGCAGTTTCGATTGCTCGACCAGGTTGTCCATCCACGCACCACCACTCTTGTTGTCGCGTTTGTAGTAGTCGGCGTAGAACAGGCCGAGCGGCGAGCCGTCCTTGTCGTACACTTCGAACACGCGTACATCCTTTTGCCACACGGGAATGTCGTGACGTTCCTTGAAGGTGATGCCGTAGAGCTGGTTGGCGGCGTAGAACACGCCCTTGGTCAGCACATTATTCAGTTCGAAATAGGGTTTGATCTCGTTTTCATCCAGATTGTACTTCTGCTGGCGCAGCTTTTCGGCGTAATACTCCCAGTCCCAGGGTTGCAGCTTGAATTTGCCGCCCTCCCGCTCGATGAGTTTTTGCAGTTCGCCCGCTTCATCGCGGGCCCGCGCGGTCGCCGGGCCGACCAGCTTGGCCAGGAACGCATCCACCGTGGCAGGTTTCTTCGCCATCTGGTTGACGAGTTTCCACGCGGCAAAATCGGGGTAGCCCAACAATTTCGCCTTTTCCGCCCGCACCTTGGCCAGCTTGGCGATCGTGGCCCGGGTGTCGTTGGGGCCACCGCGCTCGGTCCGGTTCCAGGAGTCCTCGTACAACCGCTTGCGCACGGCCCGATTCTTGAGTTGGGAGAGATCCGGCTGCTGGGTCGTGTTCTGAAGCGGAATCAGCCACTTGCCCTTGAGACCGCGCGCCTTGGCCGCATCGGCGGCGGCCGCGATTTGGGCGGCGCTCAGGCCCGCGAGCTTGGACTTGTCGGAGACCACCAGCGCCCCCGCCTTGTTCGCGGCCAGGAGTTTGTTGACGAACTGGGCGCTCAGCGTAGCCGCCTCCTGGTTGAGCTGCTTGAGCCGCGCCTTGTCGGCAACGGATAGATTGGCGCCGGCATGCACGAACTGGTTGTAGTAATACGTGACCAGGCGCCTGGACTCCGGATCCAGTTTGAGCTTATCGCGCTTGTTATAAATAGCCTTTACCCGGTTGAACAGTTTTTCATTGAGATAAATTGCATCCTGGTGGGCAGCCAGCCGGGGAGCTTCCTCCTCCTGCACTTTCTGCAACGTGGGGTTGGTGTCGGCGCTGGTGAGCAGATTGAAGACCATCATCGCGCGATCGAGGAGTTGCCCGCTTTTTTCCATGGCGACCAGCGTGTTCTGAAATGTGGGCGGTGCCGGATTGTCGGCAATGGCCTTGATCGCGGCCAATTGTCGGCGCATCCCGGCTTCTATCGCCGGCTTGAAGTCGCCGTTGCTGATCTTGTTGAACGGTGGCGCCCGAAAAGGCAACGTACTCACCTGCATGAGCGGGTTGATATGCGTGGCTGCCGACGCTGCGGCAACCGTGGATTTCACCATGGTCGCCGGCTTGGTCGCCGGTGCCGGTGCATTCGATTGGGAACAGGCCGTCACGGCCAGCGTCGCCGCCAGTGTCCCCACTAAAGCAAGAAGCCGATTCATATTTGAGTTCCCTCCTATGTGCCGATTGAAGCGCGCCGCGTTGGTTTGCGGGCGCGCCGCCGAAAAACGCACTTTAGCAGCCCCCGACATGGCGACCAAGTGGGTGCCGCTGAAAAACCTCGAGCGTGGAACCCCATTGTCGCTCCGGAGCAGAAGGAGGCAAGAGGGTAAACCACGGGTTCCCGTTCTCTTGGCAGCAGTTTACCTGATTCCGGCTCCACCCCGCGCGTTCTCCCGCCGACTTGGCCCGGCCTGTTGCGCCGGATATGCCACTGTGCCGCCTTTCCTTTGGGGCGGAATGGTTCATGCGCCGGCCGGAATTTTTCGGAGCCAGGGGCTTGCGGTTTCAACCTGCGCGGCAAGGGCCAGGAGCAGATGCTCTTCACCGTAACGACCCGTGGCCAGAACCCCGAGGGGCAGGTCATCGCGGCTTTTTCCCAGGGGCAGGGAGATCGAGGGCTGTCCGGTGATGTTGGCAAGCGGGGTATAGCCGATAAATTCGAAGAAATCCGCAGCGAAAAGATCCAGTACTCCGGCTCGTTCGAATGGTTTGGCCAAGGGCAGGTTGTTCAGCAACGCAAGTGCGAACCGTTTTAGGCCGCGAGTCTTGAGTGCGCCGATGCGGGGAGGAGGTATGGACAGGGTCGGTGTGAGCAGCAGGTCGTAAGGGGCGAGAGCTTGCGAGAAGCTGCGTGAGAATTGGCCGAGCCGTTCCCAGGCCAGGGCGACGCTCCGGCCACTGAGTGCGGCGCCCAGGCGGGCGAGTGCCCGTGTTTCCGGCTCGAACTCTCCCCGGCGCGGTTTGCGGCCCATGGTCTCTGCGGCAAGTATGGTTTCGGCGCTTGTCGAGGCGGCTACCAGGACCATAAAGCCGTGCAGGATGGTTTCGCGCGGAACCACGGGGGAGAACGGCTCGATTTGGTGACCCAGCTCGGACAGTAGCTTGGCCGCCTGCCGGGTGGCTTCGAGGCATTCGGAGTCGATACGGCTGCTCAGCAGCGGCTCGGTGCATAGGGCAATGCGCAGCGGGCGGGGCGCTCGGGCAAGAGCCTTCAGATAGGATTCGGGGGCGGGTGGGGCGCTGTAAGGGGCGCCGATGTCGGGTCCGGTGACGGCATCGAGCGCCGCGGCGCAGTCGCGTACCGAGCGGGTGATGACGTGCTCGATCGAAGCCCCCCACCAGCCGTCGCGGCGCACCGGGCCGGACGGGGTGCGGCCGCGGGAGGGCTTGAGCCCGATGAGTCCGCAGCAGCTTGCCGGGATGCGGATCGAGCCGCCGCCATCGTTGCCGTGGGCGAGGGGAGCGATACCCGCCGCTACGGCCGCGGCGCTGCCGCCGCTCGAGCCTCCGGGGGTGTATTGCGGGTTCCAAGGATTGTGCGCGGGTCCGAACAGGGCGGGTTCGGTGACCGGGGCGAGCCCCCACTCGGGGCAGTTGGTCTTGGCGAAATCCACCAGGCCCGCGGCGTGGAAGCGGCGAATGATCTCGTGGTCTTCCCGGGGGCGAAACTCGCGGGTAAAGCGGCTGCCGTCGCTCCGGGGCTCCCCGGCCACGCTGGCGGTGAGATCCTTGACCAGAAAAGGCACGCCGGTAAAAGCGCCTTGAGGTAGCCCCCGCGAGATCGCCCCGCGCGCCCGTTCCGCATAGTGGTGGACGACGGCATTGATCCGCGGATTGACTGCCTCGGCGCGAGCCAGGGCGGCCTCGAGCAGTTCCTGCGCGCTTACCTCACCCCGGCGGACGAGTTCGGCAAGACCCAAGGCATCGTATTGGACATAGTCGCTGAATTTCATGGTGGGAACCCCCGTAATTCCGGCTGGGTTACCAGCATAGCGCGAGGCGGAGTATCCTCATCATATCAGCCGGGGAGCCTCTTGATTGATTATGCATGTACTTGGAATCGAAACTTCATGTGATGAAACCGGGGTAGCCCTCTACCAGGAGGGTGGCGGAATCGTCTGGGAAGATCTTTACAGCCAGGTCGATCTGCATCGTCCCTATGCCGGAGTGGTGCCCGAGCTGGCCTCGCGGGATCATGTGCGTCGGCTCGCACCTCTACTCCGGGGCTTGCTCGAGCAAGCCCCGGAGCCGGATGTCGTGGCCTATACGGCCGGGCCGGGCCTGATCGGCGCGCTGCTGGTGGGGGCGGCGCTTGCCGAAGGCTATGGCGCGGCGCGGGGCATTCCCACCCTCGGCGTGAATCACCTCGAGGCGCATTTGCTGGCGCCGCTGATGACGGCCGAGGGCCCGGATTTTCCTTTCCTGGGATTGCTGGTTTCGGGAGGGCACACCCTGATTGTCGGGGCTTATGCACTCGGGGACTATCGGGTGTTGGGCACGACCCTCGACGATGCGGCGGGAGAGGCCTTTGACAAGAGCGCGAGTCTGCTTGGTTTGGACTATCCTGGTGGCCCCGCGCTGGCGCGGCTGGCCGCGAGCGGGCGGCCGGGGAAGTTTCACCTGCCCCGGCCTCTGCTCGGCAGGCCGGGTTATGATTTTTCGTTCAGTGGGCTCAAGACGGCCCTGCTTTATGCCGCCCGCGAACTGGAGCCGGAGGATGAATCGGCTCGGGCCGATCTGGCCCGGGAATTCGAGGAGGCGGTTGTCGAGGTGCTCACGGTCAAGGCGGAACGGGCCCTCGATCAAGGTGGCTTCTCGCGGTTGGTAGTGGCCGGTGGGGTAGCGGCGAACCGGAGGCTGCATGCCTCCATTCAGGACATGGCCCGGCGCCGGGGCGTGCAGGCTTGGTTTCCTTCTCCCGGGTTATGCACCGATAACGGGGCCATGGTGGCGTATGCCGGATGGCGGCGGTTCCGGGCCGGCGAATGGTGCGGTAGCGGGGAAGTGAGGGCCCGTTGGCCGTTGGGCGAGTCGAGATTTACTCATGGGGGAGGGGAATAGTGGATCGGGTATTGATCGATGCGTTGGAAGTGGAAACCTGTATCGGTATCTATGCCTGGGAGCGGCGAATTCGCCAACGAGTGCTATTGGACCTGGAAATGGCGGTCGATGTCTCTCGAGCGGCCGCCACGGACCGGATCGAAGACACCCTCGACTACAATGCGGTCGCCGGACAGGTGCGCGCACATCTCGGGCGCGCCGGTTACCGCTTAGTGGAGAGCCTTGCCGAGTCGGTGGCTGCCCTGATCCTCAAGCGATTCGGGGTTTCCTGGGTACGGGTCACGGTGCGCAAGCCAGGCGCCGTAACCGGGGCGATCGGTGCCGGTGTGACGATTGAAAGGGGCCGGGCGGATGCGGTTCGGCATTGAATCCAGAGGGACTGATCCGCATATAGGCGATGATTGCATGGTGGGATAGAGCATGGATGAGGAACTGATTTTCGAAGTCGGAGCCGAGGATTTTGACCGGCGGGTGATCGAGGCTTCGCAGCGGAATCCGGTATTAGTGGACTTTTGGGCGTCGTGGTGTGGTCCCTGCCGGATGTTGAGTCCGGTATTGGAACAGGTGATCGGCGCGCATGCGGGCGAGATCACGCTGGCCAAGGTCAACGCCGATGAACAGCCCGGGTTGTCCAGCACCTACGGGGTGCGGGGCTTGCCGACGGTCAAGCTGTTTCTAAAAGGGGAAGCGGTGGCCGAATTCGTCGGTGCACGGGGCCAGGCGGCGGTGGAGGACTTTATCGCTCCTTACCTTCCCAACCCGGGTGCCGATGCCGTTGCCGAGGCCGAGGCCTTGGCCTCGAAGGGGCGGGGCGATGAGGCCTTGGACTTGCTTGAATCCGCGCGCGGGAAATGGCCGCAGGATGCCGGGGTGGTTCTTAAGCTGGCCCAGCTCCAACTCCAGCGGGGCCGGATACGCGAGGCCCGCGAGTTGTACGCGGGCTTGCCCGCGCCGGTACAGGTGGACACCGCGGGCCAATGTCTGGCCGCCCGGCTCCGGTTCGCGGAGGCGTTAAATGATGCACCATCCCCCGGCGATCTGCTCGCCGCGGCCGAATCGGGTGACGCGGACGCATTGTACAAGCTCGGGGCCTATGCGGTGATGGCCGGGAGATACGAGGAGGCCGCGGAGCGGTTGTTTGCCATTGTCCAGCGACAGCCGGCCTGGAAGGAGGGCCAAGCCCGGGCCGCCCTGCTGGATCTTATCCGCCTGCTGGATCCGGCAAGCGAGTTGGTGGGAAAATACCGTCGGCGCCTGGCACGGTTGCTGTACTGATCCGGCGCGCTGCGATTGCCTGAACCCGACCAGGATCCCGGAGAAATTTGCCCTGGGAGAATGGTCGGGGTGAGAGGATTTGAACCTCCGGCCCCTACGTCCCGAACGTAGTGCTCTACCAGGCTGAGCTACACCCCGACTCGAACGCCATATCTTAGGGGAAGGCCGGGGCGGAGCGCAATGCGCCACCCGGGGAAGTCAATAGGTGCGTTTGACGGCAAAGCTTGCCAGCGCGGACAAGGCGTCCCGCTCCGCGGAGGGGGCAAAAACATTTAATTCGGCCAGTGCGGCATCACGATAAGCAGCCGCCCGATCGCGGACATGCTCCAGCGCTCCCGTGGTTTGAATGGCCTCGATGGCTTCTTCCAGGCTTTCCGCACCACCTTTTTCTATGGCCCGGCGGAGGCGGGCGGAAGTATCGTCGTTTACATGGTCGCGAGCATAAATCAGGGGCAGGGTTACCTTGCCTTCGGAGAGGTCGTCACCCAGGTTCTTGCCGGTATCGCGCGGGTCGGCGCCATAATCCAGGGTGTCGTCGATCAATTGGTAGGCCAGGCCGAGATTCAGGCCGTAGTTGCCCAAGGCATCCTCTTCCTCACGGCCGCGTCCGGCGATTACCGCTCCCAGGCGTGCGGCAGCCTCGAACAGGCGCGCGGTTTTGCGCTCGATCACCAGGAAATACTGGGCTTCGCTGGCATCGGGATCGTTGCAATGAATAAGTTGCAGCACCTCGCCTTCGGCGATGGCATTGGTGGCGTTTGCGGTGATGGCCATGACCCGCATGCTATCTATTTCCACCATCATCTGAAAGGCGCGGGTATACAGAAAATCGCCGACCAGAACGCTGGCTGCATCACCCCACAGGGCGTTGGCCGTTTCCCGGCCACGCCGGAGTTCGGAACCATCGACTACGTCATCGTGCAGCAATGTGGCGGTGTGGATCAGTTCAATAATCGCGGCAAGATTAATATGCCGTCCCCCGGTGTAACCGGCGGCGCGGGCCGTGAGCAGCACGATGAGTGGGCGTATCCGTTTGCCGCCGCCGGAGACGATGTGGTTGGCAAGCTCATTGATCAGCCCGATATCCGATGTGAGTCGTGCACGGATAAACTGATCAACCGCACGAAGATCGTCGGCGACGCTCGCGGTGATCTCGGCAAGCTGCATGGAGGTTGGTTTCATAGCGAAGTGTAAATCGTAGGGCCTGGGGGGCCGCAAGTCAACGTAGGTCGGATGCGCGGCGGGGTCTCGAGATGGAATTAACCGGGATTGGAATCGATCTCCATCTGGTTTTTCAGGGACGATTCCCCCGGGGGGAGAAAAAGAAAATTATTGATATAGAAAGCGGCTTGGGAACCGTGGCGGCGGGTGCGGCCGCTACGGCCGAAGTTTCCGGGGCGTTGCAGAGAGGCCAGCACCCCGGGCTCAACGGGCGTGAACCGGCGGCCGTCGATGGTGCAATAGGCCCGGTATCCCCATTGGCGCAAGAGGTGAAAAATTTCGGCATAATCGGGGTTGTGCCGAATCTCGATTTCGATGAGCACTGCCGGCCGGCTCAGGTCGAGCGTTTTGGTCGCGCCCCGGAGAACCGCCGACTCATAACCTTCGACATCGATCTTGATGAAGTCCACGTTGCCCAGGGCATTTCGGGCTTCCAGATAGGTATCGAGCGTGGTTACGGGAACGTCGGTGATTTGAGTGTCGTCGGCATCTTTCAGGACATTGGAGGGGGCAAGTGTGGCCCGGCGGGAGGCGGCGCGATGATCCAGGATCGGTACCCGTAATTGAGCCTGTCCCGGGCGATCGCCGAGGGCCAGGGGTTCAACGGTCAGATGCGCTCGGCGCAAAGCCGTGAGTACACGATAGTGAGGCGGGTAGGGCTCAAAGGAATATACCGCGCGTGCCTTGCGCGCAAGCAGCCAGCTGTACTCTCCCACGGCGGCACCCACATCAATGGCTACATTCAAGGCATTTCGCGGCAGGCGGCGCAGTAAATCCAGTTCGATTTCCGTGTTACCGAGATTGGCCCGATAAAGCATCCATCGGGCGAGTGCTTCCCGGTGGGCCGAGCGGGCGATAAATTTTTTAATAGATTGCTGGGGAAACATGGCCGGCGTAATTGCCCCGCGTTTGGGTGAGCCGACATCGATGAATGTCGTTTGTCTGGTACATCTTGGCATAGGGATACCGGGCCGTCAATCCCGTTTAGCCGTTGGAAACAGGGAAGGCGGCCCCTGAAGGGAATTGGCGAATGGTGGGGCAAAGGTCCTAAAATTTTAAGTTTTCGATGGTTTTTGGAGTGTTGTGAAGGAGCGCTACGATGTGATTGTGGTCGGCGGTGGGCACGCCGGCACCGAGGCCGCGCTGGCCGCGGCACGCCTGGGCGCGAGCACCCTGCTGGTGACCGGGAACCTGGAGACCCTGGGGCAGATGTCGTGTAATCCGGCGATCGGCGGCATCGGCAAAAGCCAACTGGTCCGTGAGGTCGATGCCCTCGGGGGGGCGATGGCCCGGGCGACGGATCGGGCCGGCATCCAGTTTCGGGTATTGAATGCCTCCAAGGGGCCGGCGGTCCGCGCGACCCGGGCGCAATGCGACCGGGCGCGGTATCGGCGGGCGATCCGGGAATTGCTGGAGGCGCAGCCGCAACTGTTCCTGTTTCAGCAGGGGGTCGATGACTTGATTCTGAAAAATGGGCGGGTCATCGGAGTAATGACGCAGATGGGCGTGGCCCTGTATGGTGCGGCGGTGGTGTTGACGGTGGGTACTTTTCTCGGTGGCCGGATTCATATTGGCGAGCGCGATTACGCGGGCGGGCGCGCCGGTGAGCCCCCGGCCGGGCGCCTGGCGCAGTGGCTGCGCGCCTACGGGTTCGAAGTGGGGCGACTGAAAACGGGTACTCCACCCCGAATCGACGGACGAAGCATCGACTATTCCACGCTCGTGCGCCAGCCGGGTGATGTGCCGGTGCCGGTAATGTCCTTTCTCGGGAGTGCCGCGGAGCATCCCCGCCAGGTGGAATGTTTTCTCACGGAGACCAACGAGGCCACGCATGCAATCATCCGCGCGGCACTCGATCGTTCGCCGCTGTTCAGCGGGGCTATCACGGCGGTGGGGCCACGCTATTGTCCGTCGGTGGAGGACAAGGTGGTGCGGTTCGCCGCCAAGACCGCGCACCGTATTTTTATCGAGCCCGAGGGGCTCGATACCCATGAGGTCTATCCCAACGGAATCTCGACCAGCCTGCCCTTCGATGCCCAGGTGGCGCTGGTACGCAGCATCCGCGGATTTGAGCATGCCGAGATTACGCGCCCCGGTTATGCAATCGAATATGACTATTTTGACCCGCGTGGATTGCACTTATGGCTGGAAACGCGGATGGTGGAAAATCTTTTTTTCGCCGGGCAAATCAATGGGACTACGGGGTATGAGGAGGCGGCGGCCCAGGGATTGGTAGCGGGTATAAATGCAGTATTGCGGGGGCGTGGAGCCGAGCCCTGGTGGCCCCGCCGCGACGAAGCCTACATCGGAGTGTTGCTGGACGATCTTACGACCCGGGGATTAAGTGAACCGTACCGGATGTTCACCAGCCGCGCCGAATACCGGCTTCAGCTGCGCGAGGACAATGCCGATTTTCGCCTGACTCCGATCGGGCACATGCTGGGGCTGGTGTCCGCGTTGCGCTGGGAGCGTTTCGAGCGCAAACGTGAAGCCTGTGAGCGGGAGCGGGTCCGCCTGCGGGCGGCGCGGTTTAGCCCGCGCGAGCTGCCGTCTGCGTGGGTGGCGACGCACCTGGAGCGGTGTCCCGAAGGCCCGGTTACGGCCTGGGAACTACTCGCCCGCCCCGGGGTGGGGTTCTCGGCGGTGGCGCGGTTGATGCCGGGTATCGAGGCGGCCGGGCCCGAGGTGGCGGGGTTGCTCGAGACCGAGGCTCGCTACGCGGGCTACCTGTCCCGGCAAATGGCCGAGATTGCACGTTTGCGTCGGTGCGAGGCGGCTACACTACCCTCCGACATTGAATATGCTAAGGTTCGTGGGCTCTCGAAAGAGGCACAGGAGGTGCTCACGCGCCACCGTCCGGATACGCTGGGCCAGGCGGCGCGACTTGCCGGGATCACCCCGGCGGACGTGTCGCTGCTTCTGGTTTACTTGACGGCACATGCACGCATGCAGGAGGCAGGGTGAAGCCGCGTTGGACTGGATTCGGAATCTTGGTATTGCTGGGGTTGTTGGCCGGCGTGGTGCTGGCGCTCACCGCCTGTGCTCCCCCGGCGTCCAGCCCCGGCGTGAAAATGCAGCGCTTTACGGTGAGCGATCGGCCGGCGCCGGCGGCCGAACAGATTCTTCGGCGCCAGATCTCGGATTCTCCCCGAACCCTGGATCCCTCGTTGTCGGAAGGCGTGCCGTCGCAAAATGTACTCGAGGATCTGTTCGAAGGGCTCACTACCATTACCGAGGACGGCCGGGTAACCCCGGGGGTGGCCAAGTCCTGGAACATCAGCAACGGCGGCAAGACTTACCTGTTCCATTTGCGCCCCGATGCTCGCTGGTCGAATGGCGCGCCGGTCACCGCCGCCGACTTTGTTTATGCCTGGCGCCGTGAGGTCAATCCGAATACGGGCACGGAGTATGCCGAGGCGCTCGATCCCATCGTCCATGCCCGTGGCATCGTAAGCGGCAAGATGCCCCCGGACCGGCTCGGGGTACGGGCGCTCGGGCCCCATACTCTTCAGGTCGAGTTGAATTACCCGACGCCGTATTTTCTGGCGTTGCTGTCGAATACTTATTTATACCCTCTTTACCCCCCGGCCATCAAAAAATGGGGCGGCGCCTGGACGCTACCGGAACACATGGTCAGTAACGGCGCATTTTACCTTAAGCAATGGGTGATCAATGGTCATCTCACGTTGGCGAAGAATCCCTATTACTGGGATGCCAAGACCGTGCGTCTACGGCAGGTCATTGTTTATTCCATCTCGGATCCCGCATCGGCGCTTTCTCAGTATCTGGCCGGCGGCCTGGACTGGCTCAACACGCCGGCTTTTCCTACCAGTGATACGAGCTGGGTGCGCCGGCGACTGGGCAAGCAGGTGGTGGTCGTGCCCTACTATGGCAACGCTTATCTCGGCATGCTGGTCCACGAGCCGCCGTTCAACAACCGCGATCTGCGTCTGGCGATGTCGATGGCACTCGATCGGCGGGTTCTGACCAAGGACGTGATGCGAGGGCTGGCGGTGCCTGCCTACACCCTGGTGCCGCCGCTGCCGGGCTACCGCCAGCCGGTGCCGGCCTGGGCCCGCTGGTCGCGCGCGAGGCGCCTGGCCGCCGCCCGCCGGCTGTATCACCTGGCCGGCTATTCAACGTCCCATCCCCTGAGGGTGAAGCTGGTCTATCCGACCGGGGGCCCGTCGCAGCGCCAGTTCATGGAAGCCCTTGCCATCATGTGGAAACAAAATCTGGGGGCTGATGTGACGCTTTGGAACGAGCAGTGGAAGGTGTTTCTGCAGAATATTCAGTACAAGCACGCCAAGCTGTTCTGGTCGGCGTGGATCGGCGATTATCCCGATCCGTTCACCTTCATGCAGCTATTCCAGAAGGGCTTTGCGATGAACTATGGGGATTACGACAATCCCGCGTACCAGCGGCTGGTGGCCGCGGCACAGAGAGAGCCGGACAACGCCAAGCGCTACCGGTTGTTCACGCAGGCGGGGCGGGTATTGGATGCGACCATGCCCTATATTCCGATGTATTTTTACGTTTCGACGCACCTGGTCAAGCCCTACGTGGGCGGCTGGAAATCGAATATCATGGATCGTCACCTGAGCCGCTACATGTATATCCTGGCCCATCGGACGCACTGAGGGGCGGGGGAGATGCTTAAGTACACGCTCAAACGGTTTTTTGGCACCATTCCTACGCTGTTCGTCATCATCACCCTGAGTTTTTTCCTGCTCCACGCCGCCCCCGGTGGACCGTTCGACATGGAGCGGGCCATGCCGCCGCAGATCAAGGCGAATATCCTGAAGATGTACCACCTGAACGAGCCGGTGTGGAAACAGTATTTTCTGTACCTGGGCAATATTCTGCACGGAAATTTCGGCCCGTCCTATGTCTATCGCGGCACCACCGTTAATGATCTGATCAAGCAGGGCTTCCCCGTGGATTTGATCGTGGGCGGTTTTGCGCTGCTCGGCGCGCTGCTGATCGGTATTCCCATCGGCATCATCGCCGCGCTGAGGCAAAACTCGCCGTGGGACTATGGACCGATGGCCGCCGCGATGCTTGGCCTGTCCATCCCCAATTTCGTCGCCGCGCCGTTATTGATCCTCGCCTTCGCCGTGGCCCTGCGCCTGTTGCCCGCGGGCGGTTGGGCCGGCGGATCGCCGCTGTTCGTTATCTTGCCGGCGGTCTCGCTCGGCCTGCCGCTGATTGCCTATGTTGCCCGGATGATGCGCGGGAGCATGGTGGAGGTGCTCAACAGCCCTTTTATTCGTACCGCACGCGCCAAGGGGTTGCCGGAGCACACGGTGATTCTGCGCCACGCGCTTCGTCCGGCCTTGCTGCCAATGGTGTCATTTCTCGGCCCGGCAGTGGTTGGAGTCATTACCGGTTCTATCGTCATCGAGGAGATTTTCGGGCTCCCGGGTATCGGGCGTTTCTTCGTCAATGGGGCACTTAACCGTGACTATACCCTGGTCATGGGCGTGACCATTCTGTATGGCATGTTGATCCTTACCTTTAACTTTATCGCCGATGTTTTGTATGGTTTTCTTGATCCCAGGACCCGCCACCAATGACGGATGAACGTCGCCGACTCATGCGTCGGCTCAACTGGTATCCCGGCAGGGGGGCGGTCGGGAAAATGGAGACCGCGCTGGAGCAGCAGGAGCTGGAGGGCCGTAGCCTGTGGCGTGATGCCTGGATTCGCCTGCGCCACAATCATGCCGCCATTGCCAGCCTGATAGTTTTAGGGTTGATCGCGCTCGCCGCGGTTGTGATCCCGTTCTTCTGGCCGTACGGTTATGCTCAGCCCGACTGGAATCTGATCAATCACGGGCCGACCTTCGTCGGGGCGCATATCTTCGGCACCGACGCCTTGGGGCGGGATCTGTTCATACGCGTGATGTGGGGTAGCCGAATTTCACTGATGATCGGCGTGGTCGCGACTATGGTAACCCTGGTGATCGGCGTGGTCTGGGGTGCGACCGCCGGCTACGTCGGTGGCTGGGTCGATGGGTTGATGATGCGTACCGTGGATATTCTCTACTCGGTACCCTTCATTCCCTTCGTGATTATTTTGATCGTGCTGTTCGGACGTAATCTGTTTCTGGTGTTTGCCGCCATCGGCGCGGTTTCCTGGCTCGATATCGCCCGGATCGTGCGCGGTCAGACCCTATCGCTGCGCAAGAAAGAGTTCATCGAAGCCGCACGGGCCGCGGCCGTTCCCGGGCGGATCATCATCCGGCGGCATATTGTGCCAAATTTACTCGGTATCGTCATTATCTATGTGACCCTCACCATTCCGAGCATCATCCTGTTCGAGGCCTTTCTGAGCTTTCTCGGCCTCGGGGTTCAGGCGCCGATGACCTCCCTGGGGGGGCTGGTGAGCGATGGGGCATCGGTGCTGCAATCCTATCCTTACCTGCTGTACTTTCCGGCGATCTTTCTTGCCGCGATCGTGTACTGCTTTAATTTCGTCGGTGACGGCTTGCGCGACGCCCTTGATCCCAAGGATCGCTGAGATGGCCGCATTCCTTGAAATTCGCAATCTCAGCGTAAGCTTCACGACACCCGATGGAATCGTGCATGCCGTCAACGATATCGACCTGGATTTGAACGAGCGGGAAGTGCTCGGGGTCGTGGGGGAGTCGGGGTCGGGGAAAAGCCAGTTCTGGCTCGCCGTGATGGGGTTGCTGGCCAAGAACGGTCGGGCCGAGGGCAGCGTCAAGCTCGAAGGGGAAGAGCTTCTCGGCTTGTCCCACTCGCGCCTGAACCGGCTGCGGGGCGAGAAAATGACAATGATCTTCCAGGATCCGATGACCGCGCTCAACCCCTATTTGACCATTGGCCGGCAGATGACCGAGGTGCTTACCTCACACCGGAAAATCAAACGGCGTGAAGCCGAGCGACGGGCCATCGAAGTCCTCAAGGCGGTGCATATCACCGGTGCGGAAGAACGCCTGGGCATGTATCCGCATGAATTCTCGGGGGGCATGCGCCAGCGGGTGATGATCGCGATGGCCCTGCTGGCCGATCCGAAGGTGCTTATTGCCGATGAACCGACCACCAACCTCGATGTGACCGTGCAGGCGCAGATTCTGGCGCTGTTGAACGAACTTCGCGATCAATTCGGCACGGCGATCGTGTTCGTGACTCACGATTTGGGGGTTATCGCCCAAATCGCCAATCGCGTAGTGGTGCTCTACGGCGGGCGGACGATGGAACAGGCCCGGGTGAAAGACCTGTTCGCGCAGTATCGCCACCCCTACACCGAAGGTCTGTTGTACTCGGTGCCGCGGCTGGATGCGGTGCGTACCGAACGCCTGGTGACCATTGCCGGAAATCCCCCCGACCTGGCCCGCTTGCCCCCCGGTTGTCCCTTCGCGCCGCGCTGTGTTTATGTCGAGCCGCGCTGTCGCCGGCAGATGCCGCCGCTCGAAGCGGTTGGGCCGGATCATTTGCGGGCTTGTTTCCATGCAGGGGATCTGGGCCGGCTGCAGGCGGCGACATGAATACCGGCAAGTTACTACAGGTCGAGGGCCTCAAGGTGTACTTCCCGGTGCGCAGTGAACGCCTGTTCGCCAAAACACGCTGGCTCAAGGCCGTGGACGGGGTAAGTTTCGAGGTGGCGGAGCGCGAGACGCTTGGCATCGTCGGTGAATCGGGATGCGGCAAGTCCACCCTCGGGCGCGCCCTCCTGCGCCTGGTTCCGGTAACGGGCGGGCGCATCATGTTCGACGGCCACGATCTGCTGACCCTGAACGAAAAGGCGATGCGCCCGCTGCGGCGGCAGTTACAGATTATCTTTCAGGATCCACTGGCCTCGCTGGACCCGCGCATGACGGTTGGAAATATTATCGACGAGCCGCTTTCGAGCCTGCTTCCGAACCTGCACCGAAGCGAGCGACTCAAGCGGATCCGGGAAGCGATGCGCCGAGTGGGACTGCTGCCCAATCAGATCAACCGTTATGCCCATGAGTTTTCCGGCGGGCAGGCCCAGCGCATCGGTATCGCCCGTGCCTTGGTGGTTGAGCCCCGGTTGATGGTTTGCGATGAACCGGTGAGTTCGCTCGATGTCTCGATCAAATCGCAGGTAATCAACCTGCTGCAGGATCTACAGGCGCAGTTCGGCCTGTCACTGGTGTTCATCGCCCATGATCTTGCCAGCGTGCGCCACATCGCCGAGCGGGTGGTGGTGCTGTATCTTGGGCGGGTGATGGAGGTGGCCGATCGCGACAGCATCTATCTTGCGCCGCGTCATCCCTACACCCAGATGCTGATTGCCGCCGTGCCGATTCCCGACCCGACGGTGAGCCGAAAACACAAACTCGATGTGGTGCGGGGGGAATTGCCTTCGCCGCTCGATCCCCCCACGGGCTGTCCATTCCGGACCCGCTGCCTGTATGCTATTGAACGCTGTGCCGCGGAGCGTCCCGAATTGCGCCCGGTGGGTAAGAGCCAAGTGGCCTGCCATCGCGCCGAGGAAATTTCCACCCCGAGTAGGGAAAACAACGGAGGATGAGAAGATGTTATATCCGCTGATGAAACGCCTGTTGCTGGTCCTTGGCGGCGTGGCCCTGGCCGTACCCGTCGCCATTGCCGGCCCGGGCATGTGGCCGCTGAATAACCTGCCGGTGAAAACCCTCCAGGCACGGTTCGGGTTCACACCGACGAAGGCTTGGATCCGCCAGGTTCAATTGGCCTCGGTGCGCCTCGCCGAAGGCTGCTCCGGCTCCTTTGTCTCGCCCCGCGGACTGGTGCTCACCAATCATCATTGTGTTGTGGGTGCCCTGCAGAACCTCTCCACTGCCAAGCGGGACCTGATGAGCCGCAGTTTCTATGCCGCCACCGATAAGCAGGAACTGCGCCTCCCGGAGATGGAGGTGCAGCAGTTGGTCGCGATGACCGACATCACCCCGAAGATGCGCCGCGCAACTGCGGGCCGGGAGGGGGCGGCCTTCAATCGCGCGGAGAAGGCCGAATCGGCGCGCCTGCAACAGGCCTGCGTTGCCGGCAAGCCGAAACAATGGCTGTGCCAAGTGGTTTCGTTGTATCACGGCGGGCAGTACTGGTTGTATAAATACCGCCGCTACGATGACGTGCGCCTGGTCATGACGCCGAGTCAACAAACCGCCTTTTTCGGCGGCAATATCGATAACTTCGATTATCCCCGCTACGACTGGGACGTGTCGTTCCTGCGCGTCTATGTCAACGGCCATCCGGCCCATACGCCCGAGTATTTTCGCCTCTCCCCGAGCGGGCCGAAGGCGGGTGAACTGGTATTTACCTCGGGCAACCCGGGTACGACCCGGCGCGGTTGGACCACCGACCAACTCGATGCCTATCGCTACCCGATTCTGCCCGATACCCTGATCTATCTCGCCCAGTACCGCGGCTTGCTCGAAGCCTATAGCGCACAGAGCGATGAGCACGCGCGCATCGCCCGGGGGACGCTGTTCTTCGTGGACAATTCCATCAAGGCGCTGCGCGGAATGCTTGCCGCGTTGAACGACCGCGTGGCCTTTGCCCACAAGGCCGCCGCCGAGCGGGAATTACGCCGGCGGGTGGCCGCCGACCCGGTGCTGCAAAAGAAATATGGCACGGCCTGGCGTGAAGTTGCCGCAGCCGAAAAAAAATTACTGGACATGCATGTTCCCTACAGCCTGATTCTGCGTCGGGAGGGCTTCCGCGGACGGCTGTTCCAAACCGCTTTTATGTTGGTGTTGGGAGCGCACGAGCGTACCCTGGCGAATGCGGCGCGCATCCCGGAGTTCCGTGACGCCAATCTCCCGGCGGTGGAGCAACGGCTGTTTTCCCGCGCACCATATTACCCGGGCTTCAACCGGTTACAACTGCGTTTCTCGCTCACCCATCTATTCGATATCCTCGGGCCGGATGCCCCCATTTCCCGGCGCATCTTTGCCCATGCCGATCCCGCGGCGGTAGCCCGCCGAGCGGTGGATGGAACGCGGATTGCCACCTTGTCGGTACGCAAGGCGCTGTGGCACGGCGGGGAGCTGGCGATCCGGAAATCGCAGGATCCGATGATCGCGCTGGCCCGCGAGGTGTTGCCATTTTATCTGACCATCCGCCAGCGGTTTGATGACCAGATCAAGGCGCCACTGGTTATCAACACCGCTAAAATCGCCCGGGCGCGGTTTGCCCTCTCCGGCACCGCCATCTCGCCCGATGCCACGTTTACCGAACGCTTGTCCTACGGGGTGGTCGCCGGCTGGAAGAAACAAGGCCGGGCGATAGCGCCCTTCACGCGGGTCAAGGGCCTGTACCGCCATGCCACGGGATATCCGCCGTTTGCGCTGGCCGAATCATGGCTCAAGGCGCGTTCCGCCCTGGATCCGGAAACCCCGATGAACCTGGTATCCAGCAACGACATCGTCGGCGGCAACTCCGGCAGCCCGCTCATCAACCGCCGGGCCGAGTTGGTCGGGCTCATCTTCGACGGTAATCCGCAGTCCCTGGGAGGGGCGTTCTGGTATGACGGCAGCGTGAACCGTGCCGTGGCGGTGGACAGTGCCGTGATCCTGGCGGGGCTGAAGCGGGTCTATCATGCCCGTCGCCTGGTGCGCGAACTCGAGTGGAATAAGTAGTCCGGGCTGTCGCAGCGCCCCGAATAGGGGTTACGACGACGGCTGAGGGCAACCCCGGCCCTTGATCTTGCCGGGTATGGCAGACGGCTGAGATAAGTCGCCGTGGGGCCGGGAGCCTGCCGAGCCGAGGCGGCCGCGGGGAAAATAGGTCAAAATATTCCTGGTTCTGCGGCATATAGTGGGCCGGTGAAACGAGCAACCAGGAATATTTTGGCCGTTATTCCGCCAACACGGTAGATTGTTCCCGAGTTCGACAAGTTACTTGCATAAAAAGAATCGCCGCAAGTGCAAAGTAAAGAACTGACCGTATGCCGTTTTCGGCAATGAATCTAATGGGTTAGAGTCCCATCAAAGGAGTTATCCGTATGCCTTTGTAGCACCGGGAAGCAGCGTATGAGTAATCATGGGTTGTAAGTTTCCCAAGTACAA